>Ga0209172_10003855_pt1 | contig 21716 bp, 21 predicted proteins | sample LarsenN4metaG_FD_184113 | JGI IMG/M metagenome (GOLD analysis project Ga0209172, IMG submission 184113) | Hot spring sediment bacterial and archeal communities from British Columbia, Canada, to study Microbial Dark Matter (Phase II) - Larsen... ... | reverse complement strand
GCTCGGCTGAACGACGATGGCATAGCCGAGCGTGTTGGTCGTCACGCCGACACGCGTGAGGCTGGCGCCCTGCACCAGAGCTGTAACGACGCCCAGATCCGAGCCGAGTATGACATCGACGCTGCCGCCGACGATGGCGGCAACCGTGCGCCCGCCGCCGCGCAGGAAAATCAGTTCAACGTCGAGTCCGTGTTTCTTCCAAATCCCCTTGTCCGCGGTCACCCATGAAGCCGCAAAACCGGTGGCGAGCGAGGGATAGCCGACGCGCACGCTCGGCGCGCCGCTTGTCGGCGCCAGTGCAAGCAGAAAAACAGCGCCAAAGAGCGCTAGCAGTTGCCTTGGCATCGCTTCGCCCTGTTAACACCCGCCGCGGCGGCTGTCAATCGGCGATCCGGTTCGATGCGCCGCTCTGCCGGCAACTCGGCCTTACAGCCGGGAAATTGACAATACGCCTTTTTCGTAGATTATTCGGAATCGGCGTCGGCGAACAACCTTCGGAAGGAGACCGCGTTGCTGATCAACCGCAGGACTTTACGCATTGAATGGGGCCAGTGCGATCCCGCCGGGATCGTTTTCTACCCGCACTACCTGATCATGTTCGACGCCAGCACCGGCTGGTTGTTCGAGCGCACCGGCTTGAAGCCGCTGCCGATGCGTCAGCGCTACGGCATCGTCGGCTTGCCCATCGTCGATGTCGGCGCGCGCTTCCTGATGCCCTGCCGTTTCGACGACGAAATTACCATCGAAAGCGCCGTCAGCGAATGGGGTCGCAGCAGCTTCACCGTGCGCCACCGTATTCTGAAAAACGATGCGCTCGCCGTCGACGGCTACGAAAAACGGGTGTGGGCCGCGCCGCACCCGGAGCGGCCCGGCGCCATCAAAGGACAGGTCATTCCGGCGGAAATCATTGCCAGCCTCTCCGACCCGACCGGGGCGACTACGATCAGTTCCGCCAACCCCGTCGAGAGCGCCGATGACAACTGAGATTCCGATCCGTTCTCTGCTCTCTTTGCTGCCTTTCGCTGGAGTCATCCGATTCTCAATCATTCGCGCGCTCTGCGCGGCAGGCCATTGCGTTTGACCGCATCTCTTGCAGCTTGTACAAGAACTTATCCAGAACGGGGGAGCTCTCATGAGTGAAGGAAACGCGCCGCCATTCGGCATCAGCAAAAATTTCAAACTCGTCGGCCGTACCGATATCGCCGGCGGCGGCCAGGTGGTCGTGGAAAATGGCTACGCCTACGTCGGCCATATGGACCCGCCCCATGGCACGAGCATTCTTGACGTCAAAGATCCCAAACATCCCCAGCTCGTCGCGCACATCGAAATTCCCAAGGGCGTGCATTCGCACAAAGTGCGCGTCAGCGGGGACATCATGTTGGTGAATCTGGAGCGATACCAGAGCAAAGAAAAATTGCCCACCGGACTGAAAATCTACGATATTTCGAAGCGCGACCGGCCGAAAGAGATCGCTTTTTTCGAGACCAACGGCGGCGTGCACCGTTTCACCTTCGACGGCCGTTATGCCTACATCTCCGCCCATCTGGAAGCCTATCGGGGCCGCATCCCGATGATTTTGGATCTGCGAGAGCCGACCCGTCCGGTTGAAGTCGGCCGTTGGTGGATGCCCGGACAGTGGGTCGGCGGCGGCGAGACGCCGGGCTGGGAAGGCACGGCGCATCAATGCCATCATCCGATTCGTTACGGCGATCGACTTTATGTCAGCTATTGGCACGGCGGTTTCGTCATTCTCGACATCGCCGACATGCGCCGTCCGAAATTTATCAGCGGCCTCAACTGGTCGCCGCCCTATCCTTCTCCGATTCACACCACGTTGCCGATTCCATGGCAGCTCATGGGGCGCGCCATGATGGTGGTGGTCGATGAGGAAGCGGGCAAGCGCGCGCCGGCGCCGCCGGCGTTCATGTGGATGGTGGACATCACCGACGAAACCCGTCCGGTGTCGGTATCGACTTTCAATCCGCAAGACGCCTTCTCGATAGCGCCGGGATTTCAGTACGGCGCCCATCAACCTGCCGAGCAAGTCTACGATAACAAGATGTTCGTCACCTGGTTTAGCGGCGGTTTGCGCGTGGTCGATATCGCCAACCCCTACAGCCCGCGGGAAATCGGTTATTACGTGCCGCAGCCGGGCCGCGGCCAGAGCAAAGTCAAAAGCAACGATGTCTATCGCGCTGGCGACGGCTTGATTTATCTCATCGACCGGCTCGACGGATTGGAAATTCTCGAATACGACGGCTAGCTGAGTAATCTCCGTTTCCGCACACCGCTACGTGAACAGCCCCGAGCGAGACACTTTTCGCCGTTTCGTTATCGAGATTTTCGGCTCTTCTGGTTGGGCTCGATGCTCTCCGGCATGGGCAGCCAGTTCACCACCGTTGCGATGGCGTGGCAGATTTATGAGCTGACCGACTCGCCGTTACAGATCGGCATGATCGGTCTGGCGCGCGCCATCCCGCAAACGATTTTGCTGCTCGTTGCCGGCCTGCTCGCCGATGCCGTAAACCGCCGTAAGCTCATGATGTTGACGCAGAGCGGTCTTTGCGGCGTCTCCGCGGCATTGGGAATTTTGACGTTTGCGGGCAAGGCCTCTCCTTCCCTGCTCTACGGCGCGACGGTTTTCATGGCGCTTTTCTCGTCGCTGGAACAACCGTCGCGCCAGTCGCTGCTTCCCACCCTGGTGCCGAGGGAGCATTTGCCTCAAGCCCTGGCGCTTCAGGGCGCACAGCGCTACGTCCCGGTGATCGCCGGCCCTTCGCTGGCGGGTCTCGTGCTTGCACTTTACGGTCCGGGCCTCTGTTACTGGGTCGATGCCCTTTCCTGGTTCGCGATGGTCTGGGCCCTGGCGGCGTTGCGCGCAAAAATACCCGAAGGCGGCGGCTGGCGCGCAGTCTCCTTCAATGCGCTCCATGAAGGGTTCCGATTCGTTCGCGGCCATGGTGTGATTCTGCCGCTCATGGTGCTCGATTTTGGCGCGACTTTTTTCGGCAACGTGCGCGGCCTATTTCCGATTTTTGCGCGGGACATTTTGCAGGTCGGCCCGCGAGGACTGGGGTTGCTCTACAGCTCGCGCGCGGTCGGCTCCTTGATCGCCGCGGCGGTGCTCAGCTTGCTGCCGCCGGTCCGCCGCACCGGGTTTTGGATCCTCATCGGGGTCGCTCTTTACGGCACTGCCACGGCGTTGTTCGCCGGCTCGGAGGTTTTCTGGTTTTCTGTTTTGATGCTGGCATTGTGCGGCGCCGGCGATACCATCAGTTCGATCCTGCGCGCCACCGCCAATCAACTGAGTACTCCCGATACCTTGCGCGGCCGGATGTCGTCCATTAACAGCATCTTTACCAGCAGCGGCCCGCACCTAGGCCAATTCGAGACCGGCTTGGTCGCCAGCTGGATCGGCGCCCAATTGGCCGCGCTTACCGGCGGCCTGGCAACGGTGACGATTGTCGCTCTGGTGACGCTGCGCTTTCCTCTCGTGCGAAAGTTTCAGATCCAGCGTCCAGCCGAGAACCGGTCAGTCTGAAATCGGTCGGTGAACAACACTCGACCGGCTCCGCACCAGTTGTCGAAACTCGTTAGAGCTCAACGCCGTCTTTCTCGAACGAAGCGGCTGCGCACGCATCGCCCGTCTCGCAATCTTGCGAAGCCGGGAGAAATCGCATAGTTTGACGCTATGTTTGGCATCGGCATGCCGGAATTGCTTTTGATTCTCGGTCTCGCGCTGATTGTTCTCGGGCCGAAGAAACTGCCTGAGCTAGCCAAGACTCTGGGCAAAGGCTTGGCCGAGTTTCGCCGCGCCACCGAGGACCTGAAAGATGAGTTCCGCAAGATGGAACATGAAGTCGAGGATGCCTCCACTGCAGCCATGCTCAGCGACGATCCTTCGCTGGAGAAACCCGCCGATTCGAGCGCTGCGGAGTCTCAACCCGGCACAGAAAAAAAGTGACCAGCCTGCAGGGCGATGGACAGATGGCCGATGTCCAGATGCCCTTTACCGCTCATCTCGCCGAATTGCGCAATCGTTTGATCAAGTGCGTCGTCGCCGTCGGCATCGCTTTCATCGCCTGTTTTTCTTTCGTCGAGGATATCTTCGCGATTTTGGCGGCGCCGCTGCGCGCTGTGGAGGTGCCAGGCCTCACCCTCATCGGCACCGCCGTAACCGAGGCGTTTTTCACCAAGATGAAAATCGCCTTCATCGCGGCGGTCACTGTCGCTTCGCCAGTGCTCCTCTGGCAGGCCTGGCAGTTTATCGCGCCGGGACTTTACGAACACGAGAAGCGCTACAGCCGTAGCTTCGTCTGCGTCGGTTCAATCTTTTTCATCGGCGGCGCGCTGTTCTGTTACGGCATTGTGATTCGACACAGTCTGGCGTTTCTGCTGCATCGTTACACCGTCATCAACGTCCAACCGATGCTGCAGGTGGGCGACTATCTCTCGCTGGTATCGCGCCTGGTGCTCGCTATCGGCGTCATGTTCGAGCTGCCCGTGCTGGCTTTTTTCCTCGCCCGGGTGGGGCTCATCGATCACCGCTTCCTTATTCGCCACAGCCGCTATGCGGTTGTCGCGATTGCGCTGTTCGCCGCCATCCTGACGCCGCCCGACCTGATCTCGCAGGTGTTGCTCATGGTGCCGCTCGCTCTTATCTACGCCCTGAGCATCGGCGTCGCTTATGTGGCGCGGCTCAGAATGGGAAAAACGGAGTGATGGAGGTGACTTCAGGGAAATGATGGAATGGTGGAGTACTGGGTCTAACCCATCATTTCAGTATTCCAATATGCCAATCTCTAACTGTCTTCGTTGATGAAAGCGCAGGCGGCGAAAACCGTGGTCCAGAGTCCGTCCTTATTGCCGATGGCGGATTGGGTGATGTTTGAGGTGCGGACGATTTTGCCGGACATTTTGAAGAGATTTTCCCGCTCGTCCCAGGCGGTGTCCGGATCGAATTCGATGCCCAGAGTGGTCGCCAACATGCTGGCCGCGAGATCCTCGGCGTATTCGCCGGCTTTTTCTTCGGTCTCGCCGAAGGAATGGTGTTCGGAGAGGTAGCCGTGCTGCTCCTGATCGGCGGGAATCGCCACGCCCACCGACGCCGCCACCAGGCGATTCGGCTCGTTGGTGCTCTCGCGGTCATAGACGCAGAAGACGATTTCGCCGGGACGCAGCAGTTTGATTCCCTCTTCTTTTGAAATGCGCTTGCAACCGGGCGGATAGATGCTCGACACCAATACCAAATTGCAGTAAGCCAGTCCCGCCGACCGCAGCGCCAGCTCAAAGGAGGCCAGTTTCTCCTTGTGGACGCCTACCCCTTTGGTAAAAAAAACTTTTTTCGGAATCATGGTGCGGCTGCTATAACATGAATGAATCAAACTGACAAGATTTTCGCCGCAAAAAATGATCTCGACGGCAAAAATTCACTCCACAATCACCAACACCGCGCCGCCTTCCACGGTGTCGCCGGCCTTGACCTTGATTTCCTTGACCTCGCCGGAGATCGGACTGTGCACCTCGTTCTCCATCTTCATCGCCTCGACGATCACCAACCCTTGTCCCTTCTCGACCTGATCTCCCTCGGCGACCAGCACGGCGATGACTTTGCCGGGCATCGGTACGGAGACGCTTTGCCGGCCTTGCAGCTGGCTCCCCGCCTGGCTCCCGCCGACGCGCAAGCGCCGCTCATCGACCAGATTTATGTGATAGCTGCGCCCGTCCACCAGCACCCGGTACTCGTCGCCGCGGTTATCGACTTCCACCTCGAAGGAGCGGTTATCGACGATCAGCGAATAATTGGTGCGGCCGGTTTTCTTGCCGTCAACGATGAATTCGTTGCCATCCACCGAGACACGAAAAACCGATTTGCCGATCTCTTCGATCTCGACGGTGTAGCTTTGCTCGCCCAAAGTACCGATGAATGCCATAGGGGACCGCTTTCCACTTTCGTTTTTTTTGTTAACCTAAAAATTACCGCACGGGTTTTCCGTCTTAGCTCGATAATTCTCCGACACGGCCGAGGAGCACCGCCAGCGCGTAACGGCTTCAGAACATCGCTTGCCATCGGTCCGCGCATCCGCCCCAAGCCGAAACCCTCTTTTCTAACCGGATCGGCCACTTCTCAATGGGTTGGGTGATCATAAGTTAAGCCCTACTGCGTTGTCCAGAACGCGAGCGCTCTTGACCCCTCCTCGTCGGGAGTGATTAGATGCGGGCCGTCTCGCAAAAAGGAGTTGTTATGACGGCAGCAGAAAAAGAATATCTCGTCGGCACCGTACGGCCCACCAATCGCCCCGAATCGGGCCAAGAACTCGACCTCGACACCTTGATCCCGGCCAAGATCAAGTTTCTCTCTGCGACGATGAATTTTACCCGCGGCACCGAAGAGGAGTTCAGCACGTCGATGCCCGGCTACGAAGCCAAAGCCGCGGAGTTCGCCCGCCTGGGCGCCGACTTGATTCGACCGAGCGGAGCGCCGCCTTTCATGCTGCTCGGCTATCACAAAGAGCAGGAGCTGATCGCCGGTTGGGAGAAGAAATACCAGGTGCCCATGTTTACCTCCGGACAGAACCACGTTCGCGCCTTGCGCACGCTCGGCATCAAGAAGTTCGTCGGCGCGAGCTACTTTCCGGAAAAAATGAATCAAATCTTCGCCCGCTATTTTACCGATGCGGGGTTTCAGGTGCTGGCCATGGAAGGCATCGATTCGCCGTTTGCCGATGTACCCAAAGTGGCGCCGGAAAAAATTCTCGCGTTCATGAAATCCATCGCGGCTAAACACAACCATGCCGACGGCATTTACATGCTCGGCTCGGCCTGGAAAACCGTCGGAATCATCGAGCGCCTCGAAAACGATACCGGCCTCACCGTCGTCCATGCCGGTCCGGCGCGCGCTTGGGAGACCCAACTCCGCCTCGGCCTGCGCCATCCGATTAAAGGCTATGGCAGGCTGTTAGCGGAAATGCCGGGATAAGAATCGCCCGACGGTCGGGTTGTTCTCTTAAGTTGAAACCCGCAACGCGAAACTTACGTCGAACTATGGTCGAATGACTGTTGACAGCCCGCCGCTCTCTTCCATAAGGATTGATTGAAAGCCGGAGGACGCATGGCGAACCGATTTGTCGATTGCGACGGTCACGTGATGGAAAATACCGATGAAATCATCCGGCTGGTCGGCGAGCCCTTCAAGACGACCGGCCATATGAATCCGCGCCGCGTCTTGCCGAGCCTCGATCGTTTTCACACGCCGCGCCTGGAGGAGCGCAAGCCCGGGACGTTCGACCCTACGGTCGGTCCGGAAAAATGGCTGCAATTTCTCGATAAAATGGGGCTTGAATTCAGCGCCCTGTTTCCCACCGAAGGTCTGGCCTACGGCCAGGTGGCTTTCGCTCCGTGGGCGATCGCCTATGCCCGCGCCTACAACGAATGGCTGTCGGAGCGATATCTGAAATTCAGCTCGCGCTTCAAAGGCATCGCTTTGATTCCGCTTCAAGATGTCGGCGCCGTCGTCGTCGAGCTGCGGCGAGCGGTGAAAGATCTCGGCATGGTCGGCGCCATGCTGCCGTCCAACGGGCTCAACCCGCATCTGAGCGCGCGGCATTACTGGCCCGTATACGAGGAAGCCGCCAAGCTCGACTGCGCCTTGGCGGTTCATGGCGGCTGCTACGGCGATCTCGGCTTCAATACTTATACCGTCTTTCCAGCGACCCGCGCCCTCGGCATGCCCTTTCCGCTGGCGATCGCCGCCACCGGCATGATCGTCGACGGCGTCTTTGACGAATTTCCCAGTCTGAGAATCGGCTTCCTGGAGGGCGGCACCTGTTGGATCCCGATGGTTTTGGACCGCTTGGCGCGGGAACAGGAATACGGCGGGTTGCGCATCAAACGAAGCCCGGCGGACTATTTCACCGGCGGAAAAATATTCTGCAGCTGCGAGGGCAATGAAAAAGCGCTTGCCTATGCGATCGAGCGCGTCGGCCCTCAGCCTTTCATGTTCGCCTCCGACTTCCCGCACGAGATTTCGCTCGACAATTGTCTGGAAGAGATCGAAGAAATCGCCTCGCGCAAAGATCTCAAGGAAGAACACAAAGCGTCGATTCTGGGCGAAAACGCGCGCCGCTTTTACAAGATCTAGACGGCCTCGACATGCTCCAAGGTTACCGAGTTTTCGACGCGGACGCCCATGGCTCGATCAATCCGGCGATGTGGGAGGATCTTCCGGCATCGTTTCGCGCCCGAAGGCCGCGTCCGGTGACGGTGCACGACGCGGGCGGGCTGGGAAATTTCGACGCCGGTTGGCTCATCGAGGGGTCCCTCGAACCGCACGCCCTCGGCCCCGGCGCGCAGCAGGCCAATACGCCGCGCAACGTGCTCGCAGAGTTCGGCGCCGATTTGACGCGCCGCGACTGTTCGATCGGCAGCATGACGTTGAACGATCCCGCCGCGCGCTTGGCCGACATGGACCGCATGGGCTTCGACGCGCAGATGCTCTTTCCGAGCACGCTTTACGCCCATATGACAGGCGATCCGGAGTTCGAAGCCGCTCTGTACCGCTCCTATAACCGCTATATCGCCCAACAGTGCGCGACCGCGCCGCGCCGGCTCAAATGGTCCGGCCTGCTGCCGCTCCGCGAGCCGCGCCAAGGGCTCGCTGCCATCGAGGAAATGGAACGTCTCGGCGCCCGAGCTGCAGTAGTGTTCGGCACGGCTGGCGAGCGCTTACTATCCGATGACAGTTTTTTGCCGATCTGGCATGCGTTCGCCCAAACCAAACTCCCGCTCTGCGTGCACATGGGCATGAGCTATCCGCCGCTCGCGCACCTGGGCCGAAGTATCTATGACGGCCACATCATCGGCATGTCGCTGCCGGCGCAATTGGCTTTCGTGGCGATCGCCGGCCACCGCATGCTCGATCGTTATCCCGACTTGAAGGTGGCGTTTCTCGAATTCGGCGCCGAATGGATCTTTTACATGGTTTCGCGCATGGACCATTATCTGCCGCTCGACCGTGGCGCCCATCCCTTCGGTCTGAGCATGCCCAACGCCGCCGAACTGCCGCGCGCGAGCATCCGCGAGTACGTCAAATCGGGCCGCATCTTCATCGCCGCGGAGGCGGACGACCGCATGCTGCATCTCCTGTTCGAGCTGATCGGCGAAAACCAGGTGCTCTTCTCCTCCGATTTTCCGCACGGCGAAGGACGCGACAACGCCGCGCTCGAGATCCTTGAACGTCAGGATCTCTCGACGGAGCAAAAGCAAAAACTGCTCTACGACAATACTGCGCGGCTTTTCGGCGAGCCGTAGAACGAATTTCTTTTCGCTTCGCCATCCTGCTTCGTGATCCCTGGCGGGTAACCCGAAACCCGTAACACGAAACTCGTAACTTTCCCAAGAGTTCTATCGATCCGGCAGCGACTCGGCAAACTGCAGCACGATCGCATTGAACCGATCCGCCTCATCGACGAACAGCGCATGTCCGGCAGCGGAAAAAATCTCCACAGCGGTGCCCGGCCGGTTGTTCTGAAGATTTTTCGCCTGCTCTTCGAACTGCGGCGTGACGACGTAGAGGAGCGGCTTTTTGAACCGATGCGCGATCTCCTTCCAGTGCGTTCGCGGCAAGGGATACGACAGCAGCGCGACGCTGTTTTCCAGCGGCAAGCGTTTTGCGCCCGCAATCAAGGCCTCGATTTCGATGCCATGCGCGGCATCCGTAAAAATCGACCGCACGAAACCAGCGATGGTCTTATCGCGCGCATCGCGCAGCGCCTGCAAGAAGGCGCCGCTCGACGGCGGCGCCGGTTCTTCTCCGATTGAACTATCGACTAAAACCATGCCTGCGAGCCGTTCGGCGCCGAACATGTGAATGTATTGCAAGGACTCGATCGCGCCGAGCGACCAGCCGATCAGCAGCACTTTCGATAGCGGATCGAGAAATTCCTTGATATCGGTCGCGCGCCGTTCGGGGTTAAAGCCGCCGGCCGGCAACTCCGATTCGCCCTGGCCGCGCGGATCGAGCGCCAGCGCATAAAACCGCCGGCCAAAAGTCTGCAACTGGTTGCGCCAGATCGCCGCCGGCATCGCCCAACCGGTGATCATAGCGATGCTCAAGCGATCGCCTCCGCAGTGTTCGCGGCCGGCTTCCAAGAACGACAACTTGACGCCATCGCTACTCAAAAATTCGCGCCGGCTCAATTCTGACGCGCAGCCTTGTGCCATCGGGAGAAGACAAATCGCCACGAGGCAGCTTCGCGGGCTAGTTCGCAACCCGTTCCCGGGTGGCGAGCATCAACCCGGACTTGCTGCCGCGCCAATGATAGCCGAACGGAAATGGCAAGTCCGCCGGCGCGCTTCTCGTTTTATAGGCCTCCTCGAGGTCCTTTTGATAAGCATACTCCATCGGCCGGATCGGTCGGTGATATCTTCCATAAAGCTTCACTTGCCAAGGTGCATGATTGAGAAACCGGTATGGAATACCGGTGTCATCCTGCACGACGATGTCCGAGGTCTCCAACAGCATTGCGCGGGTCTTGGAAAACTGTCCATCGTGCAGCAGGTACGAAGCGGATTTGATCAGGGCGGTAGAATGCCTGAACTGGCCGACCCAATTGAGAAACTCGGGATAGTATTCCAGCGCCTTATCGGCGGCGTCGAGCGAATAGTAGTAAAGCTGCTGGTGCGCCGACGTCGCGGGATTGGCGAAATCGACGCGGACGCCGCGCAGCAGCATGCGCGGGCGCTTGCTGTCGGGAGCATCGAAGGCCCGGGTCAGTTCCGGAAACAAGTCAATAGGCTCGATACGCACGATGCGCCGGTTCATCAGCGCCATCATGGTCGCCATCACCGGCACGGTGCCGCGTATCCAGGGCGTCGTAAGCTGTTTGCTCATGTATGAGGTGATGAAATAGTTGCGCTCGAAGATATCTCGAAAGGCGCTGCGCACGTCGGCCAAGAGCTTGGTAAACTGGACGGCGGTTACCGATTCCATATCGGGGATCGAGCCGGGCCGCTCCAGGCTAAAGAAAACATAACGGTAATGATCTGGAAATAACGTATAAGCATTGAGAAAATCAGGCCCGCTGAAAGGATATATCAAGGTCCTTCTGTGCCCGCCAACGAGCTTGATTTCGTGGTCGCGCCAGCTTTCCATCACGCCTAACCGGACGCGCACCTGCGCCCACTGGCTGCTCATCCACTTCTGATGCTCTTTCCAGGCGTCGAGTTCGATCAAGCGACTAAACGCCGGTTCCGGCGGATTGGGCGTGATTCCCGCGAGCAACTGCGCCGTCGCGCTTGCGCGCCGATTGAATTCGATCAGCTCCTGGCTTGCGGCCTGCCCTTCTCGGCCGGCAAGAGCGATCGTCAGCGCAACCCCCAGAACCGTCCATCGAACAGAAGCGCCGAAAGTAAAAGCAATTTTGAAAATCATAACTTAAAGTCGAAAGCTAATTTGATTCTTGGCTAGGCTGCGAGTCGTCTATCGATTAGACGCGAAAATAGCATCTTTCCTCAACGAAGTCTCCCGCTGGGGCGCAACGACACGGCGTCGCCATCTCGAAAAGCAGTGAGGGATGCATTTCGAAATGCACTATCTCCCGTGCGGCTTCCTATCGGCGCCGCATTACGATAAGAAAAAGGTCGCACCAAGGAGCGCAAGTCTATGCCTGGTTGGAAAGCGCGCATCGGCTATCTCTCGCCGTCCGTTTTTGAAACTCCTTCGGATTGGGATCTCATCCTCCCCAAAGGCTTTACGATTGTCTCTTCGGGGCTAAACGTCCAAGCGCACACCGAAGTCGAGTTCAACAAAGCGATCGATGCGCTCGGTGCCGGTCTGGGCGTTTTCAAGGCGGAGGAATGCGACGTGATTCTCATGGGCGGGATCACCCTGGGAACCCAGCGAGGGTACCAAGCCGAACAGGAAGTAGTCGCCAGATTATCCCGGCAAGTGGGCTTGCCGGTCAGCACCGCAATGAGCGCAACGGTCCAAGCGCTTAAACATCTCCAAGTCAAAACAACGGTCATTGCCACAGCTTACAAGGAATCGATCAACCAAGCGGTGAAAAAATACTATGACGACGGCGGCCTCGAAGTCCTCGCCATCAAAGGACTCGAAGTCGCCAGACCCGTCGATCAAGCCAAACTGCCGGATTACGCATCGTACAAGCTCGGGCGGGAACTATTTAATCAACATGCCGGCGTGGAAAGCTTGCTGCTGCAAGGTCGCTGGCGAACGGTGGCCTACGTCGAGGAGCTCGAAAACGATACCGGCGTGCCGGTGATTTCCTCCACGGCAGCCTCGCTGTGGTGGGTGTTAAAAACCCTTGGTATGAACGTACCGATCAAAGGCTACGGCCGGCTGTTGGCTTTGCAACGATAAAAAGAAACGGGGCGAATCCCGCTGGAGATCGCCCCGTTGCTACAGCGCCAACGCGCTGTAAACCGCACAAATTCTGTCTCGTTCAACCCGCCAGCTCGAAGCGCATTCCAGGCCTCTTTTCCATCAGCCGTCTGTCACCTGACGTTTCGAACTGCTCTGGGGAAGCCCAACCTGCCGACTGACCGTGAATTGGTTCGCGCCATCTGGCGCACAAGTCGTGGGCTTGATTCACACAGCTCGACAGCAGACAAACGACGGAATCGACCTGCGCGCGCCCGCAGCTAGCGGGCCTAAGTGGCCCGGTGGAGTTTCTTGTCCGATCATGGACTACCCTCCGTTCCCGGGACGAAACCGGCAACAACCCGCTGCCGACTCATCCCCTGTTGGTGCTGCTTCCAGAAATTTTTTAGCGCCGTCCTTTCGGCTTGTCAAGACAGTTTTTTGAAAAAATTTTCTCTCGTGCGCTGTCCTTCACTGACTGGCCGCGCGCTCGCTCGCACGAGAGTTTTTGCCAGCCGTCGACGCGGTCGGTATTCACCGGTCATCCAGCGCTCCTTCGGCGATGCGCCTGCCGAGAAAGGCGCCTGACTGACGATCCGGCGCACATCCCATTGGGGAAGTCCGAAGCTGCAAAGACCGCCGGCACTGGGTTCCGGAACCCTGGAGGGCGGCTTGACGGCATCGACTCGGCAACTTTGCCCCGTCCAATCGCGGCGCAGTAAAAACTAGCGCTTACCTATGGCTGAATTTTTCGTATATACTCGCTACGCCGTCACGAATTAGCATAAGGAGTTGCCATGCGCCGCCGTCTCATGTTTTGCCTGGTCCTGCTCTGTCAGGTCGTCGCAACCGAGATCTTTGCCCAAGATCAGATTCGCGATTTGGTAGTGAAGATCCATGCCACTCAGCACGCTCCGGATTTGCTCCGCCCGTGGACCAAGAACAGTCCCCAGCAGGTCAAAGGATCCGGCGTGGTCATCGACGGCAAGCGCATTTTGACCAACGCCCACGTGGTCAAGTATGCGAGTCAAATCTACGTCCAGCCGAATCAGTCGGCAAGCCAGATTCCAGCGCGCGTCGAGGCGCTCACGCCAGGCATGGATCTGGCTGTTTTGAAACTGGACGATGAGTCCTTTTTTGAAAATCGCGGCGCGCTGCCGTTCGCCCAAGAGCTGCCGCGCGTGAAGGACACCATCAATGTTTACGGCTATCCAACTGGCGGCACCGAGCTGTCCGTCACCCAAGGGATCGTCTCCCGCATTGAATATACCGATTATTATTATCAGTCCGCCGGGCTGCGCATTCAGGTCGACGCCGCGCTCAATTTCGGCAACAGTGGCGGGCCCGCTGTTTCCGACGGCAAGCTCGTCGGTTTGGTTTTCAGCTTGATCCAGAACGCTCAGAACATCGGCTACCTGATTCCGGTCGAAGAGATTCAACTGTTTTTGAGCGACATCGCGGACGGAGTTTACGACGGCAAGCCGCGCACCCATGATTTGATCCAGACCATCGAGAACGAAGCCCTGCGAAAGAAGCTCCGGCTGCCCAAAGGCATCAGCGGCGTCATGGTTGCGCAACCGCATCGCAAAGACGCCGATTATCCGCTCAAGGAGTGGGACGTGATCACGCAGATCGGCGGCACGCCGATCGACAGCGACGGCAAAGTGGCGGTGCGCTACGATCTGCGCCTATCGGCGTCCTATCTGGTCCAGAAACACGCCAAAAACGGCTTTTTGCCGCTTACTGTCTTTCGCGACGGCAAACTGCTTTCGATCAACCTGCCGGCAAGTCCGAACAGAGAGCTGGTGATTCCCTATCTGCTCGATGCTCAGCCGAGGTATTTCATCTTCGGCCCGTTCGTCTTCTCGCAGACCACTCAGGACTACATCGAACGCTTGGGCAATCAGCGGTCCACCGCGTTCGGCCGCCAACCCAGCCCGCTGTTCACTCGTCGCTTCGACAAGCCGGCTTTCGAAAGCGAGGAGCTGGTGGTGGTGGCATCGCCGTTGTTTCCTCACCGCATCACCCGGGGGTACGATGACCCCAACCGCGCCGTGCTGAGCGAAGTCAACGGCGTACCGATCAAGAACTTGCGTCATCTGGTCGAGGTTCTGCGCGATAGCCGCGACGAACAGGTCAGCTTTAAATTCGCCGCCGCAGGCGTGCTGACGCACGAAACGATGGTCTTCAACCGCGCTGAGCTCAAGGATGCCACCAGCAAGATCCTGGAAGAAAACGGGATCCGCTATCCGATTTCCGCCGATTTGCGGCCGGTGTGGGAAGCTGCGGCTTCGAGCGATAAGCAATCCTCCCCCTCCGAGTGCTGCGAGTCGGCGCGCGCCAGCCGCTAGGGCGAATGACGATCCCCATCCGTAAAGTACGGCATCGGCCGCTCCGATGGACAGGGCTCACCGCGGCCGATTCGCTGCTGCGGGCTGCCCTGGTTTTCTTCGCGCTTGGCTGCGCCAACTCCGGCTCCGCGCCGCTCAACGTAACCGCTGCCGAGCTTTACGCCGAGACCTTCTTGCGCGGCCTCAACACGCCCTGGGCTATTGATTTCGCGCCCGATGGACGAATCTTTCTTAGCGAGCGTGCGGGCCGAATACGCGTGATCGAACGCGGCGCGCTTCGCCCCGAGCCCTGGCTGACCCTCGAAGTTGCCGCAGTCGGAGAAGCCGGTCTCATGGGGCTCGCCGTCGATCCGCACTTCTCGCAGAATCGGTTCATCTATGTCGCCTACAGCTATCGGAGCGGCGTCTTCAGCACGCGCAATCGGCTCGCCCGTTTGCGCGAAGACCCAAAATCAGGCCGGGGCGTGCTCGATAAGATTCTCGTCGATGACGTGCCCGGCGCTAATAATCACGATGGCGGACGGGTAAAGTTCGGCCCCGATGGCAAACTCTATTGGACCATGGGCGATGCGCAGACGGCGCGCGACGCCCAGGATCTCAAATCATTGAATGGAAAAATTCTTCGGCTCAATCCGGACGGCACCATTCCGGCGGATAACCCGTTTAAGAATTCCTATGTTTACTCCTACGGCCACCGAAATCCGCAAGGGCTCGCCTGGCAGCCCGGCAGCGGCCGTCTCTACGCCACCGAACATGGCCCGAGCGGATTTCAGGGCTGCTGCCGCGACGAAGTGAACCTGATCGAGCCCGGAAAGAATTACGGCTGGCCGGAGGTTCGCGGCGATGAAGTGAAAGACGGCATGACCTCTCCGGTAATACACGCCGGCAGCAGCGAAACCTGGGCTCCCGGAGGAGCGGCATTCGTCACGCGCGGGACCTGGGACGGTTCACTCCTTTTTACCGGACTGCGCGGCCAATCCCTTTATCGAGTGATCCTCGACCCCAAAAATCCCCGCAGAGCGGAACGACTCGAACGCCATTTCGTGCGCCAATTCGGCCGGCTCAGGGACGTCGTCGAAGGTCCCGACAAAACCCTCTATCTCCTCACCAGCAATCGCGATGGCCGCGGCAGCCCCGCACCCGACGACGATCGAGTGATCCGCGTAAGTTTCAAATAGGCAATCTATCGCCGATGTATGAATGGCTGTTCTTCATCATCGCGGTGACCGTTTCCCTAGCCGTAAATCAGCTATCTCGCCAACAAATCTTGAATCGGCCGCTAAAAGATTATTGCGGATTGGCTCGATGCATGGTTTCCCTAACCGATGCGTTAAGCCCGAGCTGAGCCACAACATCTAAGGGAACAAATAAAACCCATCGAAGAATCATCCCCTCTCCACCACGTCTCCGAGGGTGGAGAGGGTCAGGGTGAGGGGCGTTTGATAGAGCAGACAAGTAGATTTTAGCCTTCAGCCAAAATGGGCAAAGGTGCGCACGTCGAGAATCGCATTGATCCTCGCATACCTCTGCGATAGGATCAGCGCCACGATCGGGGGTAGTTCCATGCGCAAGCGAATTTTTTCTTGGTTGGACCGTGAGTTCATCGAACTCTCGGGCGAAGCCAGACCGGCCGCCAATGCGGCCAATGAAGCGCAGGAGCTTTTCAAGCGCTTCAGCGACGAACTGAAGACGCACGGCTTGTCGCTCGATCATACGGTCAGGAGCCGGCTCTGGGGACGCGATCGCGAAAGCCGGGATCTGGGCAGCGGCGAACGGGTACGAATTTTGTCCGGCAAAGCCCGCTCGGCGAGTTCCAGCTACATCGCGCCCGGCCACTTCGATTCGGCCGCCAAAGTTGCCCTCGATCTACTCGCGCTGCGTCCATCTTCCGCCGATTTGACCAAGCGCGTCGTCGAATACGATCCGCCCATCGTGCCGATCCGTTTCTTGGTTTACGATAGGCTTGTCGTGCTCTCGGGCGTGACAACCGTCCTGCCCACTCTGGAAGAGCAACTGAACAACATCATTCCTCGGATCACCGGCTCGCTCGCCGATGCGGGCAGTTCCTGGGACAAGGTCGCGCGCGTGTCGTTTTATCTTCATCGCAGCCAGACCATAGAAAATTTGCAAGCGCTGTTCGCGCGTCATGTCAGCGCAAAACCGGCGCAAATGGAGTATTGCTTCGTTGACGGTTACTCGTCGGAGGGGAAGTTCTGCGAAGTCGAAGTCACCGCGACGCTATGAGAGCAAAACCTGCGCTGTTTTGAAACAGGACTCAGGATCCCGATTCCCCTTTCAAAGGATGAACGAGGAGATTTGTTCGCCCTCTCGAACCGGAGTTTATTTGAAAGGCAACTATGGCAAGCACTCATTTCAAAGTAGCGATCCTCGACGATTTTGAGAAGATCGCCGAAACCGTGCCGGCTTTTCAAGAACTGAAATCACGCGCGCACATCACCGTTTTGCGAGAGCGCCTCGAAACGAGCGACCAGATCGTCCAGCAGCTAGGCGATTTCGACGCGCTCTTGCTCATGCGCGAGCGCACCCGCTTAAGCGAGCGAGAATACAGCCGGCTGCCAAAGCTGAAATTTATCTCCCAGACCGGCCGTACCACTCTCCATCTCGATCTGGCCAACGCCACCAAGCACGGCATTGCCGTATCGGGCACTCCCGGCGACAACGGCACGACTACCAAAGAGCTGACCATCGCTTTGATATTGGCGCTGGCGCGCAAGATTCCCCAGGTGAACCAGCGCATGCGCGCGGAACGTTGGCCCGCGCTGACCGGTATCATGCTCGAGGGGAAAACCGTCGGCGTGCTCGGCCTCGGCCGGATCGGCAAAGAGGTGGCGCGCGTTCTAAAAGCCCTTAACACCCGCGTCCTCGCCTGGTCGCGCTCGCTCACTCAGGAGAGGGCTTCTGAGGTCGGCGCCGAAAACGTCTCCCTCGAAACCCTTTTGCAGGAGTCGGATTTTGTCACGGTCCACGTCCACTTTAGTCCGCAAACCGTCGATCTGATCGGCGCCAAGGAAATCGCTCTGATGAAGCGGGGGGCCTTTCTCGTCAACACTGGCCGGGGCCCGATCGTCAATGAAACGGCGATGCTGGAAGCCCTCCAAAGCGGTCGACTCGGCGGCGTCGGGCTGGACGTTTACAATGTCGAGCCGTTGCCGATGGATCACCCGCTCCGGCGCTGCGAATCCGCCATTCTCATGTCGCACCGCGGCTATGCCACGGTGGAAATTCTCAGCGAGCGCTATCAACAAGCGCTGACGAATATTTTGCTCTACCTCGACAAAAAGACGGTCCCGCTGCTGAATCCCGACGTGCAGCCGAGAGGGGTTTGAAGCTTGCCATTCCAGTTTCCGCTCAGCCATGGAACGAAGGGCACGAAAATTTGGTGCAGGGACGCTTGATAGGCACACCTCGCGTCATTACGTGAAGCCGTACGCCAACTTTTTCCGACAGCAAAATCCTCGCCCGGCAAAAATTTTTCTTTACGAATTTAACCGAGACCTTTACAATAGGCGAATGTCGCCGATTTCGGGGTCGCAAGTAGTCGACCGCCAGTCAAGCGCCGCCTTTGCAAGCTACGCCAGAGTTTTGCGCGTGATCGGGCAAGATCTGGCCGGATTTTTTCCTAAAACCGTCGAGATTGTCGCCGAGGGAGAAAGGCTCGAAGCTCAAGGACAGTGCCATCCCAATCCTTTTGAAGCGGTTAAAGAAAACTTTCTCAATCGTATTTGGCGCCGAGTCGCCGGGAAAGCCCCTGCGGCGAGCGTCGAAGGAGTTCCGCCGGCCTCTTTCGCGCGTAGTTACGACGCCGATGAAATCGAACGCCTGGATCGGCTTCACAGCACCGATCGAGGGGAAAATTCGCGTCGCGCCGATGCCTACAGCCTCGCCGAACGGTTTCGCACAATGGGAGCCATTGTCGACAAAAAACACGGCTCCCTGAAACGCCTGCGCAAGGAAGCCGACCGTCTGTTTGTCGAATACTGGGATGCCGAAGGCAAGCTCCAATCGGCCAAGCTCACGACGGTTATCTTTTATCGCAATCAACAGCACCCGCGCCGCCGCAACGCCCCGGCCGAGCTGTGGGAAGGTTACGATTTCTAGCCGGCAGATCTTTAAACTCGCGGTCATTTGAATTGAATCCGCGTGCATTACTTGCCATGATTCTTGAAAGAATCTCCCGATCATGGCAGTCAAGCTCTCGATTCAAGCCCTCGAACAGACCTCTTCAGTCACGCTGAACGACTACAACCAGCACGCCGATAGCTTCTGGCGCGGCACCCACGATCACGACGTCAGCCAGAATATCGACGCGCTGCTGCAAAGCTTGACCGGCGCGCCGCCTTTTCGCATTCTCGATTTCGGCTGCGGCCCCGGCCGAGACCTGAAGAGTTTTCGTGAATCGGGTCACGAAGCGATCGGGCTCGATGGCGCGGCGCGTTTCGTCGAGATGGCGCGCGCCTACAGCGGCTGCGAAGTATGGCAGCAGGACTTCCTGCAGCTCGCTCTACCGGCGGAATATTTCGACGGCATCTTCGCCAATGCATCGCTCTTCCATGTGCCGAACCAGGAATTGCCGCGCGTCCTGCGCCAACTCTGGGCGGCCTTAAAACTCGACGGCGTGCTCTTCAGCTCGAATCCTCGGGGCGACAATCAGGAAGGCTGGAACGGCGCCCGCTACGGCTGTTACCATGACTGGCGCCGCTGGAAGGAATTGTTGACCGGCGCGGGATTTAGCGAGATTCGCCACTATTATCGACCGCCCGGCTTACCGCGCGAGCAGCAGCCCTGGCTGGCATCGGTATGGCGCAAGAAGTCCGTAGAATAATAATGGAGTGGGAGTACGGTTTGAAACCAGACGCCTCACGGACCAGACCCATTACTCCATCACCCCCATCACCCAATTGACAGCGAGGCAAGAGCTAACTAATGTGGCTCTTGGCGGTAAACCTATTCGTGCAGGAGGAGCGGTCATGGCCATCGCAAGCGAGCTGATAGTTTCCTCGGATTCCCATGTCATGGAGCCCGTTGATCTCTGGAAAAAAAACGTGCCGGAAAAGTACCGCGAGGCCGCTCCGCTGTTTCCACCGCACCAGGTCGGCGAGGGCTTTCAAAAACACGCCGGCGGCTGGGATCCGCATGCGCGCATGAAGGAAATGGAAGCCGACGGGCTGAGCGCCGAGGTACTCTATCCGACCCTGGGGCTCGACCTCTTCGGCCTCGATGACGCCGCCCTCCAGGAAGCTTGTTTCCACGCCTATAACGACTGGCTGATCGATTATTGCAGCGTCAACACCGAACGCTTGATCGGCATACCCGCCATCGCGGTCTACAACATCGACAACGGCATCAAAGAGCTCGAACGATGCCGCAAAGCCAGCCTCAAAGGAGCGATCATTTGGCAGGCGCCTCACAAGGATTTGCCGTTCACTTCAGACCACTATGAAAAATTCTGGTCGGCTTGCGAGGATTTGGACGCCCCGGTGAGTCTGCATATTCTGACCGGCCACAGCTATAACAAAGATAAAACGCGCAAAGGCGTCGAGCGTTATCGCGGCAGCGTCAATCTCAAGCTGCTGGATATCGCCAACGGCCTTTTCGATCTGGTGTTCTCGGGTGTGTTGGAGCGGCACCCCAAGCTCAAAATAGTTTCGGTGGAAAACGAGTCCGGCTGGATGCCGTGGATCTTTCAGCAGTGGGACTACTACTACAACCGCTTCAAGAAAGAAAACCCGCCGGCATTTTCGCGCAATCCCAGCAGTTTCATCAAGGACCAGATCTATGCCTGTTTTTTCAACGATCACGTCTGCGGCGAGAACCTGAAATTCTGGGGCCAGGATAACATTATGTGGTCCAACGATTTTCCTCATCCGAATTCGACGTGGCCCAATTCGATCAAAATCATCGAGCGCGATTTGGGCCACCTGCCGCCGGATGTGCAGCGGAAAGTCGTCTGCGACAACGTCTGCCTGTTTTACGATATCGATGCATCGAAGCTGCCGCGCTTGCAGAAAGCAGCGTAACCGAGTTATCCGCAAAGTGCGCAGAGAGCGCAAAAAACAATTCTTGCGCTGCTTGCGTTCTTTGCGGCTAAACTTCCGTTTATTTTCGTGTACACCCTCAGCACCTTCATCAAAGACTTGGACAGCGTCACGCGACGCTGCAGCGACGCCGGAAAGATCGTCGCCGAAGCCGGACCGCTCCTTGCCGAACTGATTAAGAATCCCGACTGCATTCCCGAGCAATTCAAACAGCACGGCGGCAAAGCCTACGGCCGCTACATGCTGCACCGCGCGCCGCTGTTCAACGTGACTTCGGTCGTATGGGGGCCGGGCGACGGCGCCAAAGCTCACAATCATCAGACCTGGGGAATCATCGGCGTGCTCGAAAACGAGCTCAAGGAAACCCGTTTTGTCAGGCGTGACGACGGCAAAAAGGAGGGCTACGCCGAATTGGCGGTGACTGCCGTCAACCGCAATCAGGCGGGAATGGTTTCGACGTTGCTGGCGCCCGACGATGATATTCACGAGATGCTCAACGTCACCCGGAAAAATACCGTCGAGGTGCACGTCTACGGCAAAGATCTGGCCCACCTGCAGCGCCTGCAATTCGACGTCGCCAATAAAAGCGTCAAGTTTTTCGCCAGCCCCAAATACGACAACTGCTGAGGGCCGCAACTAGCGGTCTGACTTTTATTCCTCCACTTTCTTGCTAACGATCGATCTGCCGCCGCAGCATTTCATCCTCAGCAGGCGCTCGCCAAGTGTCCAACCCCGGGGGTCAGACTTCTACGTCTCGACTATTTTGCTCAACCGCTCAATCTCCCGCTGAATCGCCGCGTCCTCATCGATCCTTGCCGCCAGACGCCCCAACAACGTTCCCACCGTCGCCGGGTCACGGCCCAGATACTTCGCCACTTCTCCCAACCCGTATCCTTGCCTGCGCACCAGCACATAGCCGATCATCGTCCG
>Ga0209172_10003854_pt1 | contig 21722 bp, 18 predicted proteins | sample LarsenN4metaG_FD_184113 | JGI IMG/M metagenome (GOLD analysis project Ga0209172, IMG submission 184113) | Hot spring sediment bacterial and archeal communities from British Columbia, Canada, to study Microbial Dark Matter (Phase II) - Larsen... ... | reverse complement strand
ACACCAAATGAAATTTATAGACATAGTAAATTGATGCTAAAAAAGTCTTAAGAGCTTTAGCTCTTAGGAAGAGGTTCGTAGCTTAGCTTTCTCTGATTTCTGTCTAGTCGATTGGGTCCACCTCAAGCTGTTATGGTATAGGCGTTCATTCCAAGGGGATTTCGCCATGTCTCTACGCTACTGGCTCGCCGCGCTCGTTGCTTCTGTAATCTTACTCAGCTCATGTTTAACGGTAGCGGCACCTGATACCGTTAAGATTACCCCCCTGGGGAGCCATGATGGTGAGTTTTGTGCATCTGATCGCGCTCTGGTACTTGAAGATCCTAAGGGGCTTCGCATTCTCTACGATGCTGGCCGAACGGTTGCTGGAGCAGACGATCCACGCTTGGGCAAGATTGATGTTGTACTCATTAGCCATGTGCATGGTGATCATCTGGGCGATCGCCGCATTGAAGCAGTCAACCAGGGAAGTTGCGCCCAACCTCAAGCCAGCATCAGCACAACCCCAAACTCCAACAGCGTTGATATTGCGGTGAAAAAAGGGGCGCGCGTCATTGTCGGTAGCGAAATGGCTAGTTTTTTGTCGCGCAAAGTTTCCAGTTTAGGTGGCAATCCTGATGCTGTACAACTCGTTCGGTTTGGGGCATCACGTACCATCGATGGAGTTAGCTTCACCACAGTGCCAGCCGTTCACTCTAATGGGCTAAGCGGCGATTTCATTGAAGGTGAGTTAGGTGAGAACCTAAAAGCGGCTGGTCTTACGGCTTATGTGGGGCCGCCAACTGGCTACGTGGTGAAATTTTCAAATGGTCTGACTGTTTATCTCTCAGGCGATACAGGTGTTACGGCAGAACAAGAAACCGTTGTGCGTGGCTTGTACGGTGCAAAGCTCGCGGTCATCAATATTGGTGATACCTTCACAACCGGCCCGAAAGAAGCCGCTTACGTGATTGACAAATTGATTCAACCTGCGGCAGTGATTGCCTCACACGCAAATGAAGCGGCAACAGTCAAGGGCAAACTACAACCCAACACAAAAACAGCGACCTTTATTGCCCAAACAAAAACACTTGTCCATCTGCCACTGAGCGGAAGAACGATCGCATTTGATGCCAGTGGAAATTGCACAGCTGGATGCTCAAAAGGAGTCGGTTTCTGATCAAAAACGGCGATCGCGTTAGGGTCAGGCATCTGGCCCAGCGATTAAGTTGCAAGCTCAGGGTCACCCCCCTCTAAAATGGTGCCCGTGAGTTTTGCGTCCCTCAGATCTGCACCCATCAAATTTGCGTTTTCTAGTGCGGCATCGGTCAAGTTTGCTTGGTCGAGTCGGGCATTCGCAAGATCGGCTTCATTTAAGTCGGCAGCTTCTAAGTTTGCCCCACTGAGATCGGCTTGATGCAAATCTGCTTGAGTGAGCGTAGCTTGAACTAAATTGGCAACTTCTAGAGCAGCCTGACTCATATCTGCCCGGTCAAGTAGCGCTCCCTCTAAAACCGTGCCTTCTAGCATCGCGTTGTTTAAGTTTGCACCTGTGAGGTTTGCTCCAGTCAAGTCTGCACCGCTTAGATCCGTGCTACTCAGGTCAGCATCAGTTAGATTTGCGTTTCGTAAAATTGCACATTCTAAATTTGCGCCTGAGAAAACAGCCGCACTTAGATTCATCCCTTGTAAGTTTGCTTCTGCTAAATCGACGTTGCTAAAATCGCGATCGCCCATTTCATAGCGTTGTTGTAGTTCTTGAATGTCAATTGGTCGTGCCATAACCAACTCCTTAATTGAGCTGTTGAATGAAGCAGCTACACTTTGCAGTAGTGTATTGCTATTTAGAATTTTTGTAATATTCAAAATTATCGATCATTACTTGCTTCTACCTCTATCTCATGCTGTAATCTGCTAAACCATAAAGCATGGATTGAATTTCTGCTTCTCTCTCTTACGACTGACGCCAATAGGATCAGCGATTTAATCTTTTAATTAAGTTATGCGTTTAAACCGCATACTTCTCCCTAACTCTCCATAAGGGAGGTTGATCTGGTTCTCCCTCTAATCTCCTCCACGAGCATCCCATTTTGCAAAAACTGGTTCCCTTACTCTCATAAGAGCAATAGTTTGGGGGATAGGGGGATGAAATTTGTAACTTTCAAGACATTCTCTTAACCTTATCCTTAAGTCATTCTGGCTTCTGCCGCTAGAGTGATACAATTTCAGCAAATCTAGCCCAGGATCAAAAGGATTATCTAGTTGATGCGAATAGCTCTGTGAGTGATGAGCGAGAAACGATTGGTTGGGGTGAACGAGCAGTAAACCAGGTTGCCAAACTGGTTATTTCTCGGCTGGTTGTAGCTGAGCAGATTGATATTTGGGTTGATACCACTTTGCCAAAAACAATGCGAGGAGAGATTGATGCAATTTCTATTGCTCTCCAAGGTTTTTCGGTACGACCAGATCTGCTAATTGAGACTTTTCAGCTTCAGATTAATCAGGTTGTGATTGTACCAAAGCTAGCCATCAGAGGCACGATCCACTTAGTTCAGCCAGCTTCAGGGAAGCTAAAAATCACGTTACGAGAAGAGCATTTGACCAATTTTCTAAGTAACCAATTCATTAATCAGCGATCGCCATCCTTCTCATCTCAACTATCTTCCCTGATTTATAGAATTCATCAAATTAGTGTTTCTTTTGCGGCAACAAATCAACTTCTGATCGCTCTAAATTGGGCATCTGCATCTACTGACTTATACCATTCCACTACACTACTTCTGACTCCAGAGATTACTTCAGAAGGTCAAACTGTGAATTTGGCTATGGCAAGCGTTTCAGGTCAAGCAGTACCGACAGAGTTAGCAACTGATATTTTGCTGGCGATCGCCGAAATTTTGAATTTGGAGGATTTTAAGCAACAAGGAACAGCATTTCAAGTCCGGCAGCTTGAAATTAGCCGTGAAGCATTAGCCGTGTATGCTGATGCAGTCATCCACCAAATTCCTGCTAAATAGCGCAATGTCCATTTTGGCGGTATAGCCATAGTCATCTTAGTTAGGATAGGGGACAGGGGCTTCGACTGAGCCTCAACTCCCTCACGCCCTACCTCATACTTCCAATGTCCTCAGTCACCTGGCGACAGCATCAAGAGGCGATCGACCCACCTTTGACCACCTTTTGATGCTGAATAAAAAACACACTTCACGAAAAAGCCAGACGCCCTTAACGTCTGGCCCGTTTCACTCGTTGAGTTAAACGTTAAATCTGACGAACCGCTCCTTTCGCAGCACTAGTCGCCATTGCAGCATAAGCCTTCAGTGCCTTGCTCACCCTGCGCTGCCGGGGTTCAGTCGGTTGCCAACCCTTCGCGTTTTGGGCTTCACGGCGGCGAGCCAGCTCCGCATCGTCCACAGCCAGATGAATGCGTCGATTTGGGATGTCAATCTCGATCTGATCGCCCTCTTCAACTAGCCCAATTACACCACCCTCTGCCGCTTCTGGAGAGACATGACCAATCGAGAGGCCAGACGTACCACCCGAAAAACGTCCATCTGTCACGAGCGCGCAGGCTTTACCAAGTCCCTTCGATTTTAGGTAGCTCGTAGGGTAGAGCATTTCCTGCATCCCTGGCCCGCCGCGCGGCCCCTCATAGCGAATCAGCACAACATCTCCCGCACTGATCTTGTTTGCTAAAATGGCATTTACAGCAGCATCCTGGCTTTCAAAAATACGGGCTGGGCCAGAGAAAGTGAGGATCGAGGCATCCACACCCGCCGTCTTCACAATGCAACCATCTTCAGCCAGGTTTCCATACAGCACTGCAAGGCCACCATCCTGTGAGTAGGCGTGTTCTTTTTCACGAATCACCCCGGCTTGACGGTCAAGATCGAGACTATCGAAACGTCGATCTTGACTGAAAGCCACTTGGGTTGGCACCCCACCGGGGGCAGCTCGGTAAAACTCATGTACTGATGGTTCATGCGTGCGGCGAATGTCCCAACGTTCTAGTGCCTCAGCAAGACTGTTTGAATGAACTGATTTGACGGATGAATCAATCAAGCCAGCTCGGTCTAGCTCCCCAAGAATCGCCATGATGCCACCCGCCCGGTGAACGTCCTCCATGTGGACATCCGGTACAGCAGGCGCAACTTTGCAGAGAACGGGCACCCGCCGCGACAGGCGATCAATATCAGCCATCGTGAAATCAACCTCACCTTCATGAGCCGCCGCGAGGAGGTGCAACACCGTATTGGTCGAACCACCCATTGCGATGTCTAAGGTCATGGCGTTTTCAAAGGCTTTGAAGCTGGCGATCGCCCGTGGCAACACACTGTCGTCATCCTTTTCGTAGTACCGATGGGCAAGGTCTACGATCAAACGCCCTGCTTCTAGAAAGAGCTTTTTGCGATCGGCATGGGTTGCCAGCGCTGAACCATTGCCAGGGAGAGAAAGCCCAAGTGCCTCAGTCAAACAGTTCATCGAGTTTGCCGTGAACATGCCAGAGCAAGAACCGCAAGTCGGACAGGCAGAACGCTCAATCACCTGAACATCGGAGTCTGAAACGAGATCGTCTGCCGCAGCAACCATTGCGTCTACCAGGTCAAGTGCGCGGGTCTGACCTTGCAAAACGACCTTACCAGCTTCCATTGGGCCACCCGAAACAAAAACTGCCGGAATGTTAAGCCGCAGCGCTGCCATCAGCATTCCAGGTGTGATCTTGTCGCAGTTAGAGATGCAGACCATTGCATCGGCACAATGGGCATTGACCATATATTCGACGCTATCGGCAATGATTTCACGCGATGGCAGCGAGTAAAGCATCCCGTCATGCCCCATTGCGATGCCATCATCCACCGCGATCGTGTTGAACTCTTTGGCAACCCCTCCAGCCGCTTCGATTTCACGAGCAACAAGCTGACCGAGATCTTTCAAATGGACGTGACCGGGCACAAATTGGGTAAAGGAATTGACAACAGCAATAATCGGTTTGCCGAAATCATCATCCTTCATTCCAGTTGCACGCCAGAGGCCGCGGGCACCAGCCATGTTGCGACCATGAGTAGTTGTGCGAGAACGATAGACGGGCATAGCGCAGCTCCAGGATCCTAGTGTTTGATGAACGTACCATATTATCTAACTGTTAGCAGGATCTTGGCCTGAAATGTCATGAATTGAGGCTGCTCTATAAATAAGATCAAAAAACGTCATGCAGACCGTCTTAGCCCTTCTAGTTATGATAATTTTTGGAGACTTGCCACCCAGCTTACTTTTTTGCACCTAAAAAGTGGCTGAAAGCCTGCTCAATTAGCTCTCAACCACTTTAAAGGGGGATTAATTGTCGCGCTTACATCCCAAAAGCGTCTTTGATCTTGTCAACGGTACGCTCAACTGCGCCGACGTTGTCATCGATCGCCCGTTTGGTGCGAGCGGCATCCTCATCGGCGCGCTTTTCAATTCGTGCTGCATCCCGCTGAGCTTTCCGTTCAACAGCACCATTGGTGTCAGTTGAGCGATCAACTCGATTTGCATTTTTGTTCGCGGCTTCCTTCACCTTGTCGGCTGCATTGTCAACCAAGTTTTTGTTGTCGCGCTTCACCCTATCGCCCGCATCCATTGCGGCAACTACAGGTGTCACACGAGCAGCAACGGCTATATCATTGGTCAAAAATGGAGCTTGCCAAGTAAACGCGATCGCGGAAACGAAAAGAAGAGCTGTAACGCTCCAATGTCCCAAAGTTGCAAGCAGTTTAGTAACTGATTTCATAGAATTGTTTTACCATACTGGTCAATTTCACTTTTAAATCATTTCAGGCATGACTAAAATAATCTTTTGATAGAACCTTTAAGATATAAATCTATGAGCTTTGACTAGGTAAAATCTACTTAGAGTTGGAAGGAAAATATCTAAAAGTAGAGTGATTGAAGTTAAGCAACTAAAAACTAAGGTGATACAAGAGTAGTTAATTAACCTGGGAATTATTAGATCAGTGCCAGGACAGCAATTAGCCAAAATAGTAGAAATTGGCAGTTCCCCTAAACCCGTCCGGCTTTTACCAACTTGATCAAATATAGAAAACTAAAATATTAGCCATTGTTCATTAATATTCGAGCGAATGGCTAAATCGACTTGACAATCCCTGCAATGTAACAGTCAGTAGCATGGCTTGAATTAATTCGGGCGATCGCGGCTTTCTGGCTCGACGAAGGTTTATCAATCGAGTTAGGATGGTAAAATGCGCCATCTAAGATTATTGTTTGAAACTCAGACAGCCGCTCGCGAAGTTGCGTTCATGTTGCGATGCCATTATGACGGTTGCAATATGGTCACACTGCCGTTGCTGTACGATATTGCCGCACTTAGAACCGCCATTGATTTAGTCGGGTCTGATTTCTGTTTTGATGGCGATTATTACCCACTTGGGTTGCCGCTCTCTCTTCAGGAGTTAAACCAATTAACAGACGAAAATCTTACTGAGCGGATTTTTCGTAAATCTGAGTTATGGTACAGCCAAACAGCGCTTTAAAACTAGAGATATTATTCACCTCTCTAAACGGGGCAGGGCATCAACCGAGCAGCAATGCCCTTGGGGGGCATCAGTGAGAGATAACTTTTTTAACAGCCGCAACCGTCTCTTCGGGTTTGCCATTAGTAGGAAATACCAAAATACTCTTGATTCGCGTATCCTTCACCAATTCCTTCAAGCGGTGTAATTGTTTGTCAGAGATTGCTACCCCGGCATAATGCTGGGCGTAAGCTAACTCTTCTTTGAAGTTGGCATCATTATAAATTTGGATAAATGCCCGATCAATTCCCCAATTTTGCCAATCAGCTGCAAAGTAGCGTTTCCCCCAGTACGGATTATGGTGGCACAGGTCAAAGCTAACATTTGGATTTTGTTGTTTGATCTCTAGTCGCATTTGCTGCACAAATTTTGTTAACCGAGCCGTGCGATCAACTTTGCCGGGTAATGCGGCGTGATAACCTAGATAGTCATCCCATTGCACAGCGTCGATTTTGGGATATTTACGGACAAATTCAACCGAGATTTGTTTAAATAAATTTGCAACTTCTGGAATCTCTACATCTAGTACATAGTGATCAATACCAGCGTAAGTTTTATCGACTCCCGGTACTATCCATCGCTTAGCCACTGCGACATCAAAAATGGGGCTATTTTCGTCAATTTTAATTCCCTTTTCAAAATAAGCGTGAACTTGCATCCCTTGTTTATGGGCTTCATCAATTAGCCAGTCGAGCCATTGCTCCCGAAACTGATTCGGGCAACTCTTAAACCCAAATGTTTTTTGCATAACATCACTGGTGTACATTGTGCAGCCGTTGCCCCAAACACCGTGAATAATTGTGTTTATTCCTTGCTGACGATAATATCGCACGCGATCGCGAATCATCTGCTCGCTGGCATTGTTTGTTACCTGGTATCGACTTAAATAAATGCCCCGAATCGCTTTTTTCTCCCAAGGAGTTTGGGGCGATCTGTTTTTTGCAGGAGTTACAGTTGTGGAGACGGTTGGCCGGGGTGAAGTAGTCGGCGTCGTTTTTGAAAGAGTTGATGGTCGAGGTGAAGCGGCAATTGGCGCAGGTTGAGCGGGGGTAGGAGGCACGCCAGGAGAAGGTGATGGTTGTGTTGTAGACGTTGCAGGTTGTGGAGACTTAGGGATAACTTTTGCAACTGCATCGGGTAAAAACTGCCTGATGTTGAGCTTGTTTAGTTGGGTAAATCCCCAGCAACTTAAACCCAACAAAATAATAATTACGGAAATTGGAATACTTCCACATCCACACCCGCTATTTTCTTTCTTAGATGGCATAACAGTCCAAGTTGAAGTTCAAGCAATAACCGTAATTTTCTACTAAGCAGTAAATAACAAAGTAACTGTGTCAAGCGATCGCCCCAAACAGTATGAACAGATTTGAGCTGCACATACTAACTAATACTTCCCTAGCAACCACCCAGATTTCTGATCAGCTTCAACTAAACTTACAAAAGATCAGGAGTGACTCTTTACAAGCCCATTTTTCTCTTTGCCCAAAATTCACCCGAGTATTTGAATTATGACTATTGGTAGGGCCAAGTTGCCTCTCTGGAAGGATTAAGTCAAATGGGCAAATTTGAGACGGTAAGGGCAGTTTATTAAATGTTGAGTAATATGCGATTTGGGATTAATGAAATCAAAACAGCCGGACTGCTGGGCTTGCTAAGTGGATTGTTGGTGTTAGGCGGTTATTACCTCGTTGGTAATGAACAGGGATTGATCATCGGCTTAGTATTAGCGGCTTTCTCCAGTTTTGGCTCCTGGTATTACTCCGATCGCGCCGCTTTAGCCTCTTTTCAGGTGCAGCCTTTAACACAGGCAGACGCACCTGAGCTTTACAACATGGTGTCATCGTTGAGCGATCGCGCTGAGATCCCCATGCCAAAGTTGGTGGTAATTCCAACCCAAGCCCCGAATGCCTTTGCGACTGGACGAGATCCAGAACATGCCACCATCGCTGTCTCTAAAGGCATCTTAGAAGTACTGACTCCAGAAGAGTTAGAGGGGGTAATTGCTCACGAGATGACTCACATCAAAAATCGTGACACCCTAACGCAAGCGGTGGCTGGAACGGTGGCTGGCGCAATTACTTACTTAGGGCAAATTCTCAGCTTTGGCTTGCTGTTTGGGCCTGTCAGTCGAGACACACGACAAGGACAAAATCCGTTCGGCTTTTTGTTTCTCATCGTATTAGCTCCGCTATCGGCATCCTTAATCCAACTTGCAATTTCTCGTACGCGTGAATTCGCAGCAGATCTAGGCTCAGCGCAGATTACGGGCAACCCTACAGCGTTAGCTAATGCTTTAGAAAAGCTAGAAACGATTAGTCACCAGATTCCAATGCGTGGCAATCCTACAATGGTTCCTCTACTGATTGTTAATCCTTTACCACGTAAAGGTCTACAAGCTTTGTTTTTGACCCATCCCCCCACCGAAGAGCGTATTCGTCGCTTGATGGAATTTGCACAACAACAGTCTTTGACAGCGGCAGCTATCTAAGACATTCCGTTAAAGTAGAAAGGCAGAAGCTAAAATTCTATAGTTTCTGCTTTTTTGCTTAGGGTGAAGCATAAGCTGAGCAGAAGGGCGATCGCTGAAATCAGAAATTAAACAATCAATTGCCCCGACTCAATATCTTTAATACAATATCATCTTGAACAAGTAAAAATACTCATAGGTGTAGCTCGCACTGTATGTGAACGTTTCAAATTTACTGATTTGGCTCGTCCTCACCATTTACTTGCTCAAATGAATGTTGAATACAGCCTTCTCCATATCCTAAGTCATACAGGCTCGCTTCCTCTGGATCGGTTTCAGGGGGCTGTTTAGAATAGCCCATCAGTGCATCTATTTTACCCTGGCTAAACCAATCTTCTTGAGCGACTTGCTCAGAGATATTTCTGGTATTATTTGCAACCATAATTCCTCTTCTTCTATGTCGCGATTAGATTTTACAATCAATTGTTGTTTTCTAGTTTAACTATCCTGTAGGGGAAATAGCCCTATCAAGAGAGGTGTTATGAAGATCCGTAGAATGAGATCCCTTCTCAGCCCACCTTAAAAAAGCGACTTTGATTAGAAAGTTACACATCAGGTAGTGTAGGTAAGGTTCATCTAATTGGTGCGTAATGACTGGCTAATTAAGGAATGTCATGCCCTGTCTATCATTCACTTATTGGCACGATGGATGAGTCTCACTACCAACAATTCTGTTTCCTTAATTAACCAATTATAGCTATCGCCAGTTGGTTTAGGAGATTGCAAATAAAGGGGGGTGGAACCTCTATACCCCGTCCTAACCTGGATGACTACCGCTATACAACGATACATCGCTTTTGCTTGAGACTTACTATGCGACTTGCCCCTATGAGGGATGTTGCCGCACAAGTCGATTGTTACCGTGAAAGATGAGACAGTTTTAGGGAAGCAAGTATGTTGAACTCCTGGATCATAATTGGTGTTGTCACGACTCTCGTTGCATTTGGTAGTTTGTTTTTGAGGCCACGTGATATTCCCTGGGCTGTAAAGCTCGATCGCCCCAAGTGGTTATTTTTTGAGCCTGCGATTCCGTTGATCTGGACGGTGGCATTTTTTTGTGGGGCTTGGTCGGCAGGGTTAATTTGGCAAAGCGAGCCAGGCAGCCTTAAAACCTGGTTATTCATGGGGCTTTACATTTTGGTAGAAGTTGTTACAGTCGCTTACATCCCCATCACCTTAAGAACCCACAGCCTAGCAATTGGTACCTTTTTAGGCGGACTGGGAGTAGCTTTGGGGATTGTATTGGCATTACTGGTCGCACAACAATCGACTCAGGCAGCTTTGTTGCTCCTACCCTACCTGCTCTGGAGTCCAGTCGGAACTTACACCACACGCCGGATGATTGACCTGAACCCAGAAGCCGCCTAAATCGGGTAGTCAGGGTGGAACAAGAATTTTGCTTTGCTAGTGGGTGTGGCCTCAAAGGCTCCTGGTTAGGGAACAGCGCCAAGAAGCCAGCTACAAAAACTTAAAAATAGCTATAAAACGTGTATATGTCTCTGCCATTGATTCAGCAGAAACATTTTGGCCTGTAATCTTAACAAATTCTGTTCTAAAAAGCTGAGCCTACCTGGCGATGCTGGTGAGACTTTCCACTTGTATTCTTTGCTTTTTCTTAAGTGGTGGGAGAAGAAAACAGGTCTGGGAACACTGAGAATAGAACAATATGAATAAAAATTTTATGGTTCAGTCGGAGATTTTCTTGATGACTTGAAAAGATAAGTGGGTAGGCAAAATTAACAGTACAAGGGGGCGTTGGCTCCAGGCAGAAGGTTTCCACCCTGAAAATCATCTTTAGTTTAATTGCACCCACTTACTTACGACTCAACAAAAACGATTAAAAGTCATTGAATTAATCTCGACAGAATCAAAATCCGAGGTGAGGGCTGTGGTTCAACAAATAGACGCTTCACGACCTGAGTCCAGGCCGCAAACAGACAGCACTTTATCACTCAGCCAAAACCTTTTTGAAGCGCTGCTTGGAACCTATGGTGTTGCGACGATCGCAATGAGCATTGATGGGCAAATTACTTTTGCAAATGATCAGGCTGCAAAAGTGCTAGACCTGCCTCAGTCACTCCTCCCACATCGCATAAACGATACAGCAGAACAGAAAATTACTGACGTTGAAGCAAACAATCTCAAGTCAAAATTGCCCTTTGCTCAGGTTATGCAAACGGGTGAACCAGTTATCAACCTACAACAAGCGATCGCTGACAATGATAAGCAAGAGCGATATTTTTGGGTCAGCGGTTTTCCCTTTAAAGATTCGTCAGGTAAAGTTACTCACATTGTGTTTTCATTGACGGAACGGGCTGAGCCACCCCCCACCCCCGCTGCCGATCATGAGACAATAAAGTTCCAGCACACTTTTCAGCCGAGCCTGACAGCCCAGTTATGGATTGATGCAGACACGTTGGCGATCGTTGATGCCACTCCGACAGTTGCTACCTTTTACGGCTATCCAGTCAATGTGTTACGTCAGATGCAATGGACAGATATCACGCCATTATCGAGTCAAAGCATTCAAGCCAACATTCAGCAGCTACGGGTGTATGGGCAACAACAGCAACTCTGGCCTCACCGTTTAGCATCGGGCGAAGTTTGTCAGATAGAGGTGTGTTTAAACTGGCTAGAAATAGCGGGTCGCAAGCTGATCTGCTCAGCCATTACTAATCTGGTATCCTTGCAGGAACATGGGCTTGCGCTGAAGCTTGGGGTACAACAAGAGCAGTTTATTGAAAACATTGCACGAGCAATTCGCCAATCATCAGACCTTAAAACGATTCTGCAAGTGTCTGTTAATCAAGTTCGGCAATTGTTAGCAGCAGACCGTGTCATCATCTACCGCCATACAGGTCTTGGGGAAACTGGCTCTGTTATTGTTGAGTCGTGCGTGGCTGGGTATCCTACCCTACTTGGTTGGAAACTTGGAAATATCAATATTGAAGAGAAACAATTTGCTGAACCATTTCAACACCCAAAGAATCAGGCGATCGCCGATATCACTCAATGTAATCTGGATGCAGCCTATGTCCAATTGTTAGAGACGTTTGAGGTAAAGGCACAGCTGACACTTCCGATTTATGATGGCGACCAAGTTTGGGGATTACTCATCGCGCAGCAGTGTTGCGCCAATCGAGAATGGTTGCAGCCAGATATCTTGTTGTTGCAACAGTTAGAAAACCAACTTGTAATTGCGATTCGTCAAGCCGCTCTCTCTCAACAGGTACAACAGCTGCAAGCAGATTTGAAGAATGAAATACAAGAGAGAACAAGCCAAGTTAAGCAAATTTTGAGTTCAGAAGCAGTGCTGCGACATATCACTGAGAAAATTCATAAATCATTAGATGAAAAAAGTGTTTTGCAGACTGCCGTTCAAGAACTAAGTTTAGTCTTGAGCTTAAATAGCTGTCACGCAAGCCTATACAATCCTGAACTACAAACAGCGACAGTGCGACATGAATACATCTGTTCGGGGTCAAGCCTCAAAGGTACAACAATTCATATCAACGACCATCCAGATATTTATCAACCACTACTACGAGGAGAGTGTCTTCAAGTCTGTCTACGTGCACCTAAACATAATCACTATTCCCAGTCATCTATTCTATACTGTCCGATCGCTGATGATGCGCAGGGTATTTTAGGAGATTTGATGCTGATCACAACCAAACATCATGTCTTTAAACAGCAAGAATTACAATTGGTACAACAGGTTGCACAGCAATGCGCAATTGCCATTCGTCAGTCGCGCCTTTATCAGTCAGCACAGGCACAAATTCGAGAGTTAGAGAAACTGAATCAAATTCGGGAAGATTTTCTGAGTACAACCTCCCATGAATTACGAACGCCTCTTTCTAGCATCAAAACAGCGACTCAACTGATGGGCACTCTTTTGAGACAGTCAAATGAAGTGCTAAACCCAAAACTTGAACGTTGTCTCAACATCTTGCAAGAAGAGTGCGATCGCGAAATTAATCTAATTAATGATCTACTACTGTTACAGCAATTAAACGCTGGAACTCATCCATTCGTAGTCAGCACAGTCAACTTACAAGAATGGATTCCCCAAACAGTTGAAAAAATTAAGAGTACGTTTAACAAATATCAGCTCAGTTATCAAGTTGATATTTCTTCTGAAATTAGACCAATTAAAACAGATCTTTTTATGCTAAATCGTGTGTTAGAGGAACTATTAAGGAATGCAAGTAAATTTACTCCTCCAGGTGAAACGGTGTCCGTTATAGCAAAATGCATTAAAAATACTGATCAGCATACTTGTGACCAGATTCAAATTCAAGTAATAAATACAGGTATTGAAATTAGTGCTGATGAAATTCCTAATATCTTTAAGCAGTTTTATCGTATCCCCAGCAATGATCCCTGGAAGCACGGCGGAACAGGGCTGGGTTTAGCGTTAGTCAAAAAACTTGTTTCACTTTTAGGAGGCACTATTCAGGTAACAAGTGGTGAATTAACAACCTGTTTTAGAGTTGATTTACCACTCAATTCAGAATTAAGTTAGTAGATATAGGGGAAACGCTACATGGATGCTAATGAACTGATCACTCGCTACTCTCAAGGGGAAAGAGATTTTGCTGGAGTCGAGTTAGTTGATGCCGATTTGTCTGGTGCTGATCTAAGTGAGATTATTTTAGATAGAGCATTTTTGTCATTTGCTACCCTGTCTAAAACGATATTGACAAGGGCCTCTCTAAAAAAAGTGTTTTTGTATGGTGCAGATCTGTCGTATGCCAAGTTAGGGCAGGCAGACATAAGTGAAGCAAATCTCACTAAAGCAAATTTGACAGGGGCCTACCTCGTAAAGGCAAATTTAATTGGAACGAGCTTGAGTGGAGCAATTTTGGTTGGCGTAAACTTACGAGAATCCCAGCTATCGGGTGTTAATTTTTGTGGGGCGGCTCTGAAAGGAATTAATCTCCGGGGGGCTAACCTGAAGAACGCGAATTTAGCTTGGGCAAATCTGACAGGGGCTAAGCTGAGTGGAGCCAATTTGACTGGAGCAAGGTTTACAGGTACGCAACTGCGCCAGGTGTATATGAATGGCGTGAATTTACAAGGCGTTGATTTAGATGGGGTTGATTTCAGTGATTCTAAATTGAGTGGGGTCAACTTTAGCCATGCAACACTCACAGTTGCAAACTTTAGTCGTTCTTATCTGCGGGCTGCTAACTTTGTTTCTGCCAATCTGCGTGCGGCTAATTTGCGTGATGCCTCTCTGCGTCGTGCAGATTTAAGGGATGCTGATTTAAGCGAAACAGACTTACAAGGGGCTGATTTATCTGAAGCAGCTTTAGTAGGAACTAATTTAGATGAGGCTATTTTGTGCGATCGCCAGGTTGCATTCTTTTCTTGATGCCTCATTGAGTACTATTGATCTGGCCTGGCAGGCTTTGCTTTACCCCGATATAGGACTTCGGTACTTTAGGGGTATACGCACACAGTGTGGATCGAGAAAGTCAATGAGAGCAATTAAGCGGCTGTGAATTAGAACAAACCGTTCTGAGCCAGCTTTTGGTTCTCCAATACATGTCTTGAGATCAGCTCGTAATTTTGCGAACCAATAGATAAAGTTAGGATCTCATTCATCTTTTGCATAAACGTAGCATAACCAATACATTCATATCCTATAATTTGCTCGGCAGAGCGAGGTTTCATCATAATTTCTCCGATCGCCCGTTGTTCTCCGTGAAATAGTTGAAATATCGGATTACTGATATTGCTACTATATATTTGATTTGTTCCAAATGCTTTCGTAATACTCACAAGCAACTCACTCAGATGGCGATTTAGCTCAAGATCTCCCAAGTCTAAAAACTGAACTTCTCGTCGTAAAATTTCAACCCAGCCAAAATATTCAGCGACGACATATAGAGTGTTGTTCAGTAGATAATCTTGTTCAGATATAGATTTTTGCTCAAAGTTACTCAAGACGTGATTTCGATGAATATTAAATAGTCGGCTTTGCAGGTCATTGGCTGACCTTAATAAGGGATCCCGATATTTTGACATGAGGGCAATTGTTTGTGCCTCCCGTGATTCTGCTTCTCGTTGTTTTGCTAGGAGATCAGATAGTTGCGCGACTCGCATCTGTCCATAGACGCTCATGGCTGCACTAACGACAGCAACGATCGCGGCGATAATCGCTGTAATCACCTCAGGCTTCATAGAGAATCACCCCGCTGAATCTAAATTCGATGAATATCTTTACAAACGAGAGCATTGAGTACTAATAAAACTACCTCCCTATGTAGATGATTGATTGCACAGTAGGTAGAGAGGTAGTTTTTGTCTGAAAGTTGAGTTTCCCCTTAAAAGAACGCAAATTGCACAGTTGCTAGTTCATTTAATTGGTACGAGCATGGAGTACGTCAAGGAAAGCCACTAATTAATCGTTTGCCTCAATTGGCCAATCGAGGGCAAGTTGCCCGGCCAGCCTGCGTTGGGCGCTTTCTCGTAACGGATGATAACGAGCCGCCTGAGCATCCCGAAACAGTTGCTCTAAACCCACTGAGCGGTAAAAGGCAGAACCACCCATCGCTTCCATTGCCAAATCAACCACGTTAAGTACGGCTCGTGCAGCGAGCGTGCGACCCATCATCACCTGATTTGTAGTCTCAAACCCAGGTTGACTTGTCTCTGCGATCGTAACCATATTTTGTAGAGCCAGTCTCGCAGCCATCAATTCATTCTCAATGCCGCCCACGAGGTAAGCAATCTGATTATTTGCTGGACGTTTTTGAATCACTCGCACTGCTAAATCACGTGCGGCTTCTGCTACACCTACATAGACTGAGTAGATCAATGGAATTGCCAGCATGGAAATGATGTGAAAGAGGGGGTGCCATTTCCCTTGGGGACGTCTTAGCGCAATACCTGCATCAGGTATAAATACATCTGTCAAAACGACGTTGTGAGACCCAGTACCTTGCATTCCCATTGCATACCAAACCGGATCAATTTTGACCCCTTCTGCCTGAACTGGAACTGCAAAATGCAGTACAGTCGCACCCATTTCTGGGTCATCATACACTGCGCTAGTCATGAGTAAATTACCTGCAGGTGCACCGCTAGCAAAAGCTTTGTAACCGTTAATGCGGAAACCACCTTCTACCCGTGTTGCGGTACCAGAGCTTTCTAACCAATCAGAACCACCGCTACTCAGGAGGATAATTTGTTCCATTGCGATGCGTCGCAACAACCCCTCAACTGGTGCGCCCTGATGCTGCCAGCGCCAGGTAGGAATAATTACTTGATGGGTATGCATCGCAAATGCAAGCGCTGTTGAACTGCAATGATGAGCTAATTCACGCAGCACTTCACTCATTTCGGTATAGCTTGCACCACCACCACCAAATTCAATTGGTACAGCAGCCGAAACAAACCCATACTGCCTTAAGTCAGCAAAGTTTTCAGCCACGAATTGATCATTTTTGTTGGCGTTGATAGAGCGTTCTGAAAATTGTAAACCTAACTCGTGTGCGCGTTCTATCCACGGTTGGGTAGATTGCTGGGCGATCGGGGGCTTGAGTTCTAACATATTATCGTCCTTCAGATTTACAGGAATAAAGTTGGAGGTGGGCAGATGTAGCAGATATGCCACTAGAGGGTTATTTCAGCACAGCTCTCTAGAGTTGCCCCCCAAAATGGGGATTGCATTTATCGCAATTCAGTGTTGATTTAGAAATTGTCAGATTGAAAACCGACTAACATTCAATTAGGGGTTTCTGTTGTTAGTTTGTAACAACGACTTAACACAGAAACATGTATCACAACTCCATCCTTACCGATGAAGAGGTGAAGTGCAATGACTCAAACTCTAAAGTTTTTGACTGAAACGCCAAACCAGTAAATTAATTGCATCGAATAGATGATCTAAAAATTTTAAAAGCGCTATGGATGTTCTTTCTGACGTACTGCAAGTGATTCGCCTTTCGGGTGGTGTTCGGTTTCGTACCGAGTACAGTGCCTCCTGGAGTATTGAAACGCCGTCTCCATCCAAATTAGCAGCACTACTGCAAGCACCTTCTCAGCGCATTGTCTCATTTCATATCGTTGCTGAAGGAACCTGTTGGGTCAAACTGGATGGATGCCCTGACCAGAAGTTATCGAAGGGAGACATTATTGTCTTTCCTTATGGCAGTTCTCATATTTTGAGTGATCAACCCGGCAAATCCCCAATTCCAGTTGGAGATATTCTACCGCCCCAACCGTGGTTAGAAATCCCCGTCTTGAAATATGGTGGAGGCGGAGCACCGACCCAACTGGTCTGCGGCTTTTTGATGTGTGATGAATTGTTATTCAACCCATTTTTACAGTCTCTGCCTGTGCTGATCCATATTCCAGTTTTTGCAGAGCCAACTTCGCCGTTATTAGAAACGGGTGTTCACTACATTATTCAGGAAACATTGAGCGATCGCCCCGGTAGCAATTGTCTCCTCGCGCGCTTAACGGAGCTGATGTTTGTCGAAATCCTGCGGAATCAAATGCAACAGATCGCAGACCACCAGATTAGTTGGTTAGCAGCCTTGAATGATGCGATCGTGAGCCAAGTCTTGAATTTGCTCCACGCTCGCCCTGAGTACAACTGGACAGTGACAGAGCTAGCTAACCAGGTCGGAGTTTCGCGATCGACCCTAGCAACTCATTTCACACAACTGCTAGGGCAACCACCAATCCAATATTTGACACAGTGGCGACTACAATTAGCTGTCAATTTGTTGAAAAGCACAGATGCCAGCATAGCCAAGATTGCAGCTCAAGTCGGGTACGAATCGGAAGCTGCTTTTAACCGAGCCTTTAAGCGTCATTTAGGCGTGCCCCCAGCTACATGGCGGCTAAAATCGCTCCCCCTGTGATCAGAACCCTGACTGAGACGAATTGTGTCAATGCACTGGTTGAGGAGCGAGCTGTCAACTTAGGATAAAAACCCTTGGCTACCTACCAGGTCGCACCTGCATTTCATTATCCAAGGCGGGTCAGGTCGCGCGATCGCCATAGCGCTTTGACAACATGAACATCTAAATTACTGCATGTAACTGAATGAAGAAAATGACTACACACAGGGCAGTGCAACACCTTATCTTGCCGCTTAATCTGATCACTATCAATCTCTTGAATCTTCAGTTGTTTTTTGCAGCCCTGGCAGGTCACATCACGGGAGCAACACAAAAGCAGAGACTCAGGTGGAAGCTGGTCTTCTGAAGTTTCAGGCGACGGCTCATTCGCAAACCGAACCTCTAAGTCTGTGACATTCATACCATCTGAAAAAACGGTGACTGGGCCGTCACTCGAAACAACAAATATGATACCTTTCGGAAAGTCGTAAGAGAACCGTTGTGCCGAAGTGTGGCGCGTTCCAGCATGCGCCTCAATTAAGCGCTTACTCGCCTCCGAATATTTTAATTGTGCGCCTACCCCGATCGCCCGGGCTTGCTCATCTAAAATCGCGGCTCCATCAGTGTAAGTTAACAAGTGCCGTAACACGGCAACCGAGCGATCGCTCCCAACTTTAGTTTCAATATCCTTCAACATAAAATTGGGGCGCATATTTTCCCACTCTTCCTCATCTGGCTCTGCCAGACACCAGACTAGCGTCGCTCCAATTTTGCGTGAACTTAAGTCATGAAAACAGAACTCTAGCAGGTCTTTTAAGATTTCAAAATTAGCTTGAGGCGCACAACGGCAGATATTTTTTAAGGCACGACTAATACATGGTTTTTTCTGCCAACTACGATATTGGTGAATAAATAAACCAGCATCACAAAAAAGTTTTGTAATACCATTTGCGTCAGTAATACAAATGATGGCATTTAGCTCTTGCTGAAGCTGAAGTAGTTGCAACTCGGTATAAGCCGCATACTGAGGAATAAAGACACCATGAAACACACCAGATTTAAAGATCGAAAAACCATGACACCCATCTGCTACTCGTCGGGCTTCTGACAAACTGATTGATAGTTTCTGGCAAGTATTTTTAATTGCAGCCACATTATTCTTTTCAAGCACAATAAAGCCGTAGGGCTGTAGTTTACCTTCATGTAGAGTAGGGCTGAGAGCGTAGCTTAGCTCAGCTAAGACGGCAGAGTGCTGCATCAATTCGGGAATCTCCGCAGCGATCCCATTTTGGTGGAGTTCATCAGCAAGAAAAGAGAGGGGCGATAACATCAGTTCTACGGCTTTGACCAATTAGATAGTAAGCAAATGATAAAACAGGTTGCTGCTTGTTTCGACCTCAAGACGAGACGACCCCCAGAATACATTGAATAATGCCTGCCTGATTTTGCTAACTTTTGATCTAGCCCAGGTCGCGCTACGGTTGATCGGACGCGATCGCGGGACTTGCAATAGGTTGTGCCAACCGCATTCGCCGGAGGAATGTCGAAAGGCGCTCTGTTTGAGGATTTGTTAACACTTCCTGGGCTATCCCTTCTTCGCAGATCGAACCGTGATCTAGAAAGATGACCCGATGTGCGACCTCCTGAGCAAACAAAATCTCATGGGTGACAACTACCATCGTCATCCCTTTCTTAGCCAATTGTTGCATCGCCTCTAGCACCTCACCGACTAACTCTGGGTCAAGCGCGCTGGTCGGCTCATCAAACAGCATTACTTTCGGTTCCATACAGAGGCTACGTGCGATCGCCACCCTCTGCTTTTGCCCACCAGAAAGCTCATCTGGGTAAGCTTCTGCCTTATCGGGTAGCCCAACTTCTGCCAAATAATGCAACGCGCGTTCTTGACACTCTTGAACGGGGAGCTTCAAAACCTTAAGGGGTGCCAGCATCAAATTATCTAAAACGCTCAAGTGGGGAAACAAGTTAAATTGTTGAAAAACCATGCCTACTTCAGCATGCAATTGTCGCAACTCTGATTGGCTTAAGTTACGTTTAGAAAGATCAATATCATTCACAACAATGTGTCCACGGTCTATTTTCTCTAAACCCTTCAGACACCTTAGTAAGGTACTCTTACCACATCCAGATGAACCAATTACAGCTAATACTTCACCTCGATCAACATGACCACTAACGCCACTTAAAATCTTAATTGAGCCATAGCTTTTCTCAATTTGCTCAAATGCGATCGCGTGGTTCATAATGTCGAAGATAACGAACTATTACTCTGAGAATAACACCCTGCCTCTAGACAGATTTAACTTGTTATTTAGCTTCTCGTTGACAGAGAGAACTTCTAATTTTCAGTTTGCCTAAACATAGATTATGCCGATCAATTCATCAATATCCCTACTATGACACAGTTTTACAAAGTCAAATGGTTGCGCTTGATAATCCTTAGTCTTAGCTGTTTGTTGCTAGTCCTCACAGTGAGTCTCAGCCAAGCAACCGAACAGAAACAATTAAAAGTGGCTGTTGAACCCGTCTTTGCCCCATTTGAATTCAAATCAGCAACCGGAGAGCTACAAGGATTTGATGTTGATTTAATTCGGGCGATTGGTGAAGCAGCAGGCTTTACGGTAGAGTTTCAAACGATCGCATTCGATGGCATTATTCCAGCTCTGCAAGCAGGCACCGTTGATGCGGCGGTTGGTGCGATGACAATCACGCCAGAACGAGCCAGGGCTGTGTCATTTTCAAGACCTTACTTTAAAGCAGGATTAGCGATCGCTGTTCAAACGAAAAACCAAAACATCAGATCACTGGATGATTTGCAAGGTAAAAAAATAGCAGTTCAAATTGGTACGACGGGGGCTGAAACGGCAAAAAAAATCCCCAATGCCGATGTACGCACATTTAATGAAGCGGTGCTGGCCCTTCAGGAGCTAAGAAATGGCAACGTTGACGCAGTAATTAACGATGCACCCACGACACTCTACGCATTGAGAACAGGTAACTTGAGTGGGATACGCATCACCGGCGATTTTTTGACTGAGGAATATTATGGTATTCCCACACCGCTCAATTCTCAAAATTTGCCACTGATTAACCAGGGACTAACGACGATCTTAAACGATGGCACTTATCAGAAGATTTATCAGAAGTGGTTTAATACCCAACCGCCGCCGCTGCCTCAGTCAATACCAGGCATTGAGCAAACTACTCAACCGGCCAATAGTTTGCAGTTTTTGAGTGTTATTTTCAACGCGTTGCCCGTTTTACTGGCCGGAGCCTTAGTCACCCTGGCGCTAGCCAGCATCTCAGCTTTCTTGGGGCTATTGGGTGGTTCACTGCTCGGCATTGCCCGCTTATCGTCACTGTCTTGGTTGCGTTGGATAGCCAGAGCTTACGTTGACTTTTTTCGCGGCACTCCGTTGCTAGTCCAGATTTTTATGATCTACTTTGGCATCCCGGCTCTCATTCAAAGCTTAGGGATTCAATTTACGTTCGATCGCTTTATCGCGGCAGTCGTTGCACTTAGTTGTAACGGGGCTGCTTACATTGCAGAAATTGTGCGGGCTGGGATTCAATCGATTGAGTTAGGGCAATCAGAAGCGGCGCGATCGCTGGGGCTAAATCCGGTGCAGACAATGCGTTATCTGAGATCTTGCACCAGTTTCAACAAGGGGTTGCCAAAGAAGGAAAAATCTGAAAGAAAGGGCGTAATCAAAATTTAACTGAACGGTTATGGAAACCATTGTTCAACACGCCCAAGGATTAGTGTAT
>Ga0209172_10003852_pt1 | contig 21726 bp, 18 predicted proteins | sample LarsenN4metaG_FD_184113 | JGI IMG/M metagenome (GOLD analysis project Ga0209172, IMG submission 184113) | Hot spring sediment bacterial and archeal communities from British Columbia, Canada, to study Microbial Dark Matter (Phase II) - Larsen... ... | reverse complement strand
AGACGCCAACTACCGCCACCTGCCAGGGGGAATCGGTCAATTCGAGGACCAATAACCCCGAAACCGCCGTTTCCATCCAGCGGCAGGCGTTGCTCACGCCACCGGCCGCCCACAGCCAGCGGAACTCGCGTTGTCGGAGCACACTTACGTCGGGAAGTTTCAGCGGTCGCTCCCTCCTGCGGGACCTTCTCCTCCTGCATCAGCGTCGCCGTTGGCAATGATAGCGCCATCGAGCTTGCTATGCTAGCACCACTTACGGACCCTAAGAGAGATATTGCCCACCGTTGACGTGGATGGTTTGCCCGGTGATGTGACTGGCCTCTTCTGAGGCCAGAAAGACCGCCAAATGGGCGATGTCTTCAGGCTCGGCCATGCGGCCAAGCGGCACTTGTCGTCCAGCTGCCTGGAGCTCTTCCTCGGACATGCCATAGCGGGGCTGGGCGGTATCGGTGAGGCCGGGGGCAATGGCATTGACCCGGATACGGTGAGGCGCTAATTCCAGTGCCGCGGCACGAGTTAAACCGACGATGCCGGCCTTGCTGGACACATAATGCACGCCACGCGGTGAGCTGCGAAAGGCAGCGCCCGAGGCGAGGTTGATGATAGCCCCCCCGCGCCCCCGCGCCACGAGATCGCGCGCCACGGCCTGCGTGCAGCGAAAGGTTCCTTTCAGATTCACGTCCAGGACCTCATCCCACTGGGCTTCGGTCATATGCAGAAACTCCACCCGCGGGAAAATGCCCGCGTTGTTCACCAAAACGTCGATGCCCCCCAGCGTCGCCCCAACCTCGATCATGGCGCGGACGTCATCGGGGCGTGCGACGCTGCCGGGGGCGATCGCTGCCTTGCCGCCTGCCTGCTGAATTTGCGCCGCGATCGCCTGCGCCGCCTGGCGGTCGTCCAGATAATTGACCACCACGCTCGCCCCTTCGCGTCCATACGCCAGGGCGATCGCCCGGCCAATGCCTTGCTGTGCTCCCGTCACCATGGCTACCTTGCCGGCAAGCCGCATCGCTGTTCTCCTTCTGTGCTTCTGTCTCGTCTCTCCCGTGGGGTCGTCGACGGAATATCAGCCGATTGCTGTGGCGTTACACATACCGCAGATGGGCGCGAAATGAAAGCATTATAGGTTGAGTCTCCTGGCTGCATCATTATATTGAGTAGGGGGAGGTCGCATACGCCTTGTACCAAACACAATCAGGGGTTCATCGGCAGGCCAGCCCCGACTTTTGCTCGCAGCGAGGTACCCGTTCGAGCCCGGCGGGCATGATCCTGGCTTGTTGTACCCTAAACGTCGTTGTCCCATGGGATGAGCACCCCTGCAGCACTGATGCGATCCCGCCCGTGGCCACGGGCGCCTCACACTTAAGAGGGGGGAGTGATGACGATGAGGACATCGCAAGACCGTCTCGGCATTCTCGTGGGCGGGGGTCCCGCTCCAGGCATCAACAGCGCCATTAGCGCCGCTGCTATCGAGGCCGTCAACGAGAATCTGGAAGTGCTCGGCCTCTACGATGGCTATGAGCACCTCATGCGGGGCCGCACCGACATGGTCCGCCCCCTGACCATTGCCGACGTCTCGCGCATTCATTCCCAAGGTGGATCGATCCTGCGCACTTCACGCGCCAACCCCCTCCGTAACCCCGAGGATATGCAGCGCGTTATCGACGCCTTGCGGACGCTGCGTATCCGTTATCTGGTGACCATCGGCGGCGATGATACGGCCTCTGCGGCCGTAGCGCTAGCCGAGGCTTCTCACGGCGCGGTACGGGTGGCGCACATTCCCAAGACGATCGACAACGACCTACCACTGCCCGGAGGCATCTCCACGTTTGGCTTCCAGACCGCCCGACATGTCGGCACCGACCTCGTCCTCAACCTCATGGAGGATTCCCGCACCACGAACCGCTGGTTTTTCGTCGTGGTGATGGGGCGCAAAGCCGGGCATCTGGCGCTCGGCATCGGGAAGGCGGCAGGCGCCACGCTGACCGTCATCCCGGAGGAATTTCCTCAAGAGCGTATCCGTCTGGAAGATGTGTGTCGGGTGCTGGAGGGTGCCATGCTGAAGCGCCGCGTCATGGGGAGTGAACATGGCGTGGCGGTGATCGCCGAAGGGATTGGAGAAAAGCTCGACCCTGACGAGCTGGCGAAATTCCCCGGCGTCGAGATGACCTACGATCCTCACGGGCATCTGCGGTTGGGGGAAATACCGCTGACGACCATCCTGAAGCGCGAGGTCCAACAGCACTTCGCCGCCCGAGGTGAGAAAATCTCCATCGTGGACGTGACGTTGGGCTACGAATTGCGCTGCGCCAAACCCATCCCCTTCGATATCGATTACACGCGCACGTTGGGCTATGGAGCCGTGTGCTTCCTGCTTTCCGAGCCCAAAGATGAGCGTTTGCGGCATGCTGGCTTCGTCTGTGTCGAGGGCGATCATCTCAACGTCGTGCCATTTGACGCCCTGCGCGATCCTACCAATGGGCGGGTGCGCGTTCGTCTGATCGATGTTCGCTCCGAACACTATCATGTGGCGCGGAAGTATATGATCCGCCTGGAGCCACATGATTTGCAAGACCCCGCGATGGTGAAGAAGCTCGCCGCCGCCGCACACTTAGAGCCGGAGGCCTTCGTAAGCGCATTTAGCGCTGCCGCCGCTTTTCCCCAGAGCTGAGTGGGCATCGGGCGCTTCGCCAGAGGCGGGTTGGTCTCCACCCTGGCCCCGCCCCTCCCTATGACGCACGAGGACGGGAGCTTTGCGCGTCAGGCGATGGCGTGCAGCCTACCATCGATCGACAAGGGGTATGCGCGATGAAGTTCCTGATCTTGAACTGCGGTAGTTCCTCCCTCAAATTTCAGGTGATCGAGCTCGCGAGCAGCCGTTCTCCGGAACGACGCCAGCGCCGGCTTGCCCGCGGCCTGGTCGAGCGCATTGGAGACGAAGCGACTTTCAGCTTCGTCGGCCCCTCGGGAGAGACCTCCCGCCGGACCATCGCCCTCCCCTCGCATGCGGAGGCCGTCCAGCAAGTCTTGCAATGGCTGAACGACAAGCCTGGCGCTGAGGCGGGGAAGACCATGCTGCAAGAATTAGATGCCGTCGGCCATCGCATCGTCCACGGTGGCGACCGCTTTCAAACCTCGATACTCATCGACGACGAGGCTATCGAAGCCCTCGCCGCCCTTGAAGACCTCGCCCCGTTGCATAACCCACCGGCCATCAGGGCGATTCGAGCATGTCGTGCGGCCTTAGGGGCTTCAACGCCTATGGTGGCAGCGTTCGATACGGCGTTTCATCAGACGCTTCCCGGCTATGCGGCCACGTATGCCCTGCCCTATGAACTCGCCGAACGCTATCGGATCCGACGCTATGGCTTTCACGGGCTCGCCCATCGCTCCCTCGCCCGACGTTATGCCGAACTGACCGGCATAGCCCGCGAGCAAGTGACGATCGTGACGCTGCATCTCGGTAATGGATGCTCCGCCTGTGCCATCCGCCACGGCGTTTCAGTCGATACATCCATGGGGTTCACGCCGCTAGAAGGGCTGGTGATGGGCACACGGAGCGGCAACCTCGACCCGGCGGTGGTGAGCTATTTGTCCGAACAAGAGGGCGTCTCCGCGGCCGAGGTTGAACAATGGCTGAACGAACGCTCCGGCCTCCTAGGCGTGTCAGGGCGCTCGAACGATATGCGCGAGCTACTAGAGCGCGCTCAGGATGACGTACGTTGCCGGTTGGCGGTTGACCTGTTTTGTTATCGGGCGCGCCAGTACGTCGGCGCCTACCTGGCCGTGCTCGGCGGCGCCCAGGCCTTGGTCTTCAGTGGCGGCATCGGCGAACACTCGCCCGCCATTCGCGCCCGCATCTGCACGGACATGCACTGGTGCGGCCTCAGCCTCGATGCGACGCAGAACGCCCAGACCATTGGCAGAGAGGGCCGCATCTCCTCCCCAGAGGCCCGCCTTCAAGCCTACGTGATTCCCGCCGACGAAGAGATGTTGATCGCCCAGGACGCCGCGCAGTTACTTCACCGCTCACCCAACTTGTAGGATCCCGCCAACTATGACTTTGCCCTTCCGGTCCTCCGAACTCGTGTGTTTGAGTCGATGGTTGCTAGTAGACATGGCATGTCGTGGACTGACTATTCCTTAAGAGGCAAACACCCACATCATGCTGTTCAGTCTGCCGTAGCCCATGACGTTGGTTCACCAAAGGGCTGTATTTTCGCTTGACACACGGCGTTGGCGGCAGTTACGTTCAGGTGGAAACAGGAGGGGGCCCAGTATCCCTGGGGAAAGGAGTCAGGGGCACACGCATAGAAGGGACACCCATGGACGACAATCATCATCCGCGAGGAGCGTTGGTCTTCATTCTGGTCTATCTGCTGCTGGTTGTGTTCCTGTGGACTCATACCTATCTGCGGCTGTGGCTAAAGGGGTGAGCCAAGCATGCGTGGGACCACGATTTACCTCTTCGAATTGGCATGGATCCTTCCCAGCGTGGCCATCCCCGTCGGCATGCTCGTGGCATTGATCGTCACCGCATACGGGGCGGGCATCCAAGTGCCCGGCGATGCGGGCCGGGTCGATCCCACGCGCCTGGCCGAGACGGCGCTCTTCAACGAGCCCGGCGTCGTGGAAGTTGGCCCCTTGCGGTATGAAGCGCGCATCGTTGCGGGGGTGTGGTTCTTTACCCCCAATGAGATCCGCGTGCCGGCGGGTTCTACTGTGAGCTTTATCGCTACCAGCCGTGACATCGTGCATGGGTTCTCGCTGCACGGTGCCAACGTCAATTTGATGCTGCTCCCGGGGCGTATTGCGCGCGCCACGGCGCGATTCGACCGTCCCGGCGAGCATCTCTTTCTCTGCCATGAATACTGCGGCATCGCACACCACACTATGTTCGGCAAGGTGGTCGTCGAGGCGCGTCCGTAGTCGCTGATACGGGGAGGCAGCTATGGGGAGCAGCCAGAGTGCTGCACACGACTTCAGGGCAGAGAACCGCCTGACGGTGGCGTACTTGACGGTGGCGCATGTAGCCCTGTTCATCGGCGTCATTCTGGGCTTTTTGCAGGCCCTTGAATACGCCGGCATCGATCTCTACCCGCGCGTATCCTTCCTGATCAAGTCGTATTATCACGGGCTTAGCCTGCACGGTGTCTTGAACGTATTGGTGTGGACCACGTTTTTCATCAGCGGCTTCCTCACTTTCGTCGCCGTCCGCGCGTTGGGAACGCCGCTGCAAGGCCTGACCCTCGGCTGGATGGCATTTGCCCTCATGGCCGCCGGCCTCATCCTGGCGGCGGTACCGTTATTGCGCAACGAAGCGACGGTGATGTTCACGTTCTATCCCCCCATGAAGGCCCACTGGGCGTTTTATCTCGGGTTGACCCTGGTGGTTGCCGCGACATGGTTGGTGGCGCTGACCCTGTACCGCACCTATAGCGCCTGGCGAGAGAAGCATCCCGAGGCATGGACACCGCTGGCGGCATTCATGGCTTTGGTCACCTTCGCCATGTGGACGATCGCTTCCCTCGGCATCACGGCCGAGATGATCTTTCTGCTTCTGCCCTGGTCGTTTGGCCTGATCGAGGGCACCGATGCCCTGCTGGCGCGTACGCTGTTCTGGTTCACCGGACACCCCATTGTGTATTTTTGGCTGCTGCCGGCCTATATTTCATGGTATACGATGGTGCCTCGGCAGGCCAGGGGACGGCTCTTCAGCGACCCCATGGCGCGGGTGTCCTTCCTGCTGTTTTTGATGCTCTCCATCCCGGTGGGCATTCATCATCAGTACGCTGACCCTGGCCTCCAGCAACATTGGAAACTCCTGCACGCCTTCCTGACCTTTGCGGTGTTCTTTCCCAGCCTGCTGACCTTCTTCAACGTCGTGGCCTCCCTCGAGAACGGCGCCCGGGCGCGCGGTGGTCGGGGATTGGTGCTGTGGTTCGGCAAGCTTCCGTGGCACGATCCCTCGCTGGTCGCCCAAGTGCTCGCCATGATCCTCTTCGCGTTTGGCGGCATCAGTGGCCTCATCAATGCTTCCTACAGTCTGAACCTAGTGGTGCACAACACCGCCTGGGTGCCGGGACACTTCCATCTAACCGTCGGGACGGCGGTGACGCTGACATTTATGGGGATCTCATACTGGTTGGTGCCCTATCTGCGGGGTCGAGCCCTGTGGAATCGTCAATTGGCGTTGGTCCAAGCCTGGCTGTGGTTCGTTGGCATGGCGATTTTCTCGCACTCCTTGCATCGACTCGGCCTCATGGGGATGCCGCGCCGCACGATGATCGGCGCTTCGTCGTATCTCCCTCTGCAACTGGATTGGCACGCCGATCTTCCCTTAGTGGCCCTCGGCGGCACGTTGCTGTTCATCAGCGCCCTGTTCTACTTCGTCAACATCGCCATGACCGTGGTGGCATCGCGGCAGCCGGCATCCGTCGAGATACCCACCGCCGAGGCGATGAGCGGTCCCGAAGAAGCGCTGCGCATCCTCGACCGCTGGTGGCCTTGGCTGGCCGTGACGGGCCTGTTGATCCTCCTGGCTTACGGTCCGACGATCGCCCAACTCGTCACCACCACCCCGCTCAACGCCCCAGGATATCGCGTCTGGTAAACGCGACTCGCTTGGTGCACCCTACCGCCTGTCCTGGATCATGGTGGAAGGCACCGAATTTGCTCCACGCTACAGGCATGAGCCCATAGCGTCGTGAAGGCAGGAGATCTCCGCGATGGTCGCGTGAGATCTCCTGAGCGGCTGCAGAGGAGGAGCCCGATGTATAAGCGGATTCTCGTGCCCTTAGACGGCTCAACGCTGGCGGAGGGCGTTTTGCCCCATGTGACGGAGCTGGCCAAGAGCCTGGGCGCCGAAGTCGTGCTCTTACGCGTGGCGTTTGCGCATATCTTTCCGGGGGCTGATCCCATCGCAACCCAAGTCACCGCGGTGCAGGAGGCCGAAGATTATGTGACGGGGCTGGCTAAGAAACTGCAGGAGCAAGGCGTCAGGGCAGAGGCCAAGGTGAGGTACGGGGATGCGGTGGAGGAAATCCTCGACCATGTCGCCTGGGACCACATCGATCTCATCGCCATGGCCACACATGGGCGCACGGGATTGGCACGGGTGGTCATGGGGAGCGTCGCTGAGCAGGTGTTACGTCGGGCGCCTGTACCGATGCTCTTGCTGCGCGCTGCCCTGCCGCCGGAGCCTTGAGAGCCCAGCGGCTGAGGTGTCGGTCGTCGTCCGCGGGCGGAAATTGCGCCATTGCGTAGTTCCCCACTCTCTGCGAGCATAGCTTGCAGCGCTTCCCGGCCCTATAGCGGTTTCAAATCAACGTATGCCAGCTGAGGCCCGTCAGTGCCTATCTCTGGCTCTAGCCCGCCCTCACCCCGCCCTCTCCCGGAGGGAGAGGGGGAATAGTTCTCGATCACCGCGTCCTGATGGTTACCCCGATCGTCTCGCCGGAACATCATCGATGGCCGAGCAGGCCACTAAAGGCATAGGTCATGCAGGCATCTAAAGGGAGAGCGGTATGTGGTGCCTCCTGACCTGTGGCATGCCCTGTCAAGAGGAGAACAACGCCATGAAATGCCCGTATTATCGCAAAATCGGCCGGCAAGATCATCCTTACGGCCTGAAGGGATACTGCGAAGGCGACGTGCAGGGACGCTTGCGGGTGCCCTCGGTTTATGAGGAAACCCATCTGTGCACCACATCACATTACCCGGCCTGTCGGGTGTTCCAGGAGCGCCAGGCCCACATCGAACGAGAACAAGCCCAGGGCGATCCGCAGGGCGGAGCGGATGGAGAGCATCATGACTGAGAGGACGAATGCGGAGATCGCTCGGCGTCTAGAGGAAGTCGCCCATTTGCTGCACGAACAGGGAGCCAATCCATACCGCGTCCAGGCCTATCGGCAGGCCGCCGAGACGTTGCGCCGATTGGCCCGTCCGGCGAGGGAGATCGTGCAGGATGAGGGTCTTGAGGGCCTGCAGAAGTTACCGGGTATCGGCGAGAGCCTGGCGCGTTCGATCCATACGCTGGTGACGTCCGGCCGTCTGCCGATGCTCGATCGGCTCCGCGGCGAAGCCGACCCCATCACGCTGTTGGCGTCGGTCCCTGGTATCGGCAAGGTACTGGCCACACGCCTCCATCACGATCTCGGGATCGATACGTTGGAAGAGCTGGAGACGGCGGCGCACGATGGACGCTTGACGGACCTCGCCGGCATCGGCGAGAAGAAACTGGCCGGCATCATCGACTCGCTGGCGACTCGCCTCGGCCGTGTGCGGAGCCGGGTGTCGCCACAGCTCAGCGACGAGCCTTCTGTCGCTGAGCTGCTCGATGTCGACCGTGAGTATCGAGACAAAGCGGCGGCGGGGAAACTTCGCACCATCGCTCCCCGGCGTTTCAATCCGCGCGGTGAAGCCTGGTTGCCTGTCTTACATACGCAGCGAGGCGAGCGCCACTATACGGCGCTGTTTTCCAATACGGCGCGAGCCCATCAGATGGGCATGACGCACGATTGGGTCGTGCTCTATTATGACGGTGGCCGGGATGAGCGGCAGTGTACGGTGATTACCAGTCAGCGAGGAACCCTCAAGGGCAAGCGTATCGTGCGCGGGCGTGAAGCTGAATGTGCGCGGTACTATCGAGGACGGCAGCTTTCCGTGACCTAATGCCCAGGTCAGATCCGAAGGCGCACATTATAGCGATGGCCTATGACTAAATCGGACCATAGAAGATTGGTACACTGGGGAGACTTCCCCCCATCCTCACCTTCCCCCGCACCGGGGGAAGGGAACAGGGTTGAGCATCCCGCACCCTGTGCCAATGTCCTGTGGTTCGATTTAGCGGTGTAGGGCACGAAGGCCGCGGCGTTCCTGCTGAATTGTTTTCAACGCAATAGACGCCGCTTCATAGGGGGTATCGGCGGTGTGCGTCGCTTGCAACGCCTTTCCCCCGACCATGAGCTTCACCCGGGCTTCATTGCAACGCCGCCGCTGACGCTGACGGCTTGCCAGCGTGACGTGGGCCCGACGACTATCCGCATTGCGGCCATTCTCTTCTTGGCGAAAGAGGCTTGCGGCCGCCGGATGCGAACGCTTGGCGATGAGCTGGAGCCGTGGCAACAGAATGCGCCGAATGATCCCTGGCCACTCAAAATGCTTCGCCGTCAGGCATCCGGCGCGCCGCAGGGCACGATCCTGCGAGGGATGAGCGCGCAATTCCCCATACAGGTGGATGAACTCCTCTGGATCATCGGTTTCGAGGACCAAGGCGTTATAGCCCGGCACGGCATAGTCCTCCCCTGTACAGCCTGTGCAGGCCAGCCCCCCAACCGCCATGGTCTCCAGACCCACCAGCCCAAAGGGTTCATGGCCGCTGTTGGCCAATACCGCCGCCGAACCCTGGAAGAGCAAGCGTCGAGCCTCCCCATCCAGGGGGGAACGGATATTGACGACATCTGCGCGTTCGAGACCTTCCATAGCCTGTATGATGCCCCGGAAACCGGGTTCAGAGAGAACACGTTCGACGACCTTCAGGCCGCAGGCGGCAGCGGCCGCTAGCACCTCATATCCATGGGCTTCGAGACCTCCACGCGCGATCAGCAGTGGTTGCCACCCCTGTTGTCTCATCGCTCCGACGGTGGCAATGGTCGATAACCAACGTTTGTCCGGATCCCAGCGCGCCACCTTGCTGAGCACGGTACGATGGCGCAGACGTGACCGGAACGCGGCTAAAGCCCCGCGCTCGGGCGGAATCATGGCATCCGTCGCGAGGCCATTGGGGACCACCAGCGGATTGACGCCAAAGCGTTGCATCAGGTGTTTCATATACCGGCTGACAGTCGTAATGGTAGCCGCAGCGGCGAGTCGCCCCCAATCGATGCGCTCGAAGGAAAACGTATTATTGGCATTCCAGAACATTGTGACGCGGGGCCGCACCTGCGCTTGCTCAAGCAGCCAATGCAAATGCAAGATGGCATCGACGGTGTGCCATTCCTCGGCTAAGATGATTCCATGGCCGCCTCGCTGCAGATAGGGTAGCAGAACCTCCCGGCATAAAAAGGGAGGCAGCGAGGCGGCATAGTCCATGCGCTTGCCCTCCTCGCCCTCGTAAACCCCGGTGGGATGGTAACGGCTGATCCACTGGCACCACCGATGGAGGTGAAGATGGTCGTGAGATTCATGGCCAGGAAGATCGGGGGCGCCGATAAACCAGAGATGGGTATCGAAGCCAGCGTCCGCCAGAGCCCGCGCTAAGCCGCTGACTCGGCTGGCAATGCCACCTGCCCGAGCATAGTCATCTGGACCCTCAAATGACAAAATATGAAACTGCATGGGGATGTCCTCCAGGCGAATGCATCGGTAGCATGAAAAATTCGTCCACTGCTATCAAAATTTATCAATAAGAGCGTAATGTACCGCATCTTGGCGGTATAGGTAAAAATATAGGCAGGAACACTCTTGGAAATCGTGCGGCGATGTGCTCGATGCGAGCCCTTGCCAGGATCCATGATGAGGCTGTCCGACAAGGTCACCAGAACATTTCCTGCGTGCTGCCCAAGCAAGTCTTATACCGCAGGGTGGCGGAGCCTGAACCGGGCGGCCTTTCTCCATGGGCGTCGATCACGAATGAGTCGAAATGTCACGCGCGTGGGACAGATCGCCTCATGATGGCCAGCGCCGATGCTTCTAGAGATGACCATTGCGGCGCAAAAGTTGCGCAAAAAAGCCTCGCCCGAGGATGCGGCGACGGTGCAGCGAAATGACCCCGCCTGATCACCGTTGTCATGCGGGGGGCTGCCCGGCGTCTGGCCCGACATCAGGGAAGCTGCGGCGGCACGCCGCTCGCTGCGCAGGGACGCGGCTGAGTGCGACAGGCTCTCGGGAGTGATTCGTGGACTCTCGGAGTGGTTGTGAGGACGGCGGTGAGGAGGTGCATCGGCTGGTGGCGGGATCTGGTCACCAGGGCTCGGCGCTTATGAAGAGTCAGCAGCGTCGGCACTGCGAGTCAAGATCGCGAGCAACGCTTGGCTGCTGAAAGGTTTGCTCAGGAACGCATAGGCTCCCAAGGATAAGGCGCGCTGGCGTGTGGCCTGCGAACCGAAGGCGGTCATCACGACGACTTTGGCGCCGGGTTGCTGGACGCGGGCCCGCTCGAGGATGTCCATACCATCGCCGGTGGGGAGCATCACATCAGTGATTACCCAGTCGGTAACGTGGTTGTCCAAGAACGCGAAAGCTTCCTGGATGGTGGTCACCCCTGTGACTCGAAAGTCCGCTCGCTCCAGCCAGCGTTTGAGCAAGGCGACCATGCGGGCGCTGTCATCGACGATCAACACATGCGGGGATTCAGCCATCTTGATCTCCAACGGCAAATGGTAAGGTGATGGTCACAGTCGTGCCGTGGTGCAATTGGCTGGCGATGTCGATACGCCCGCCATGTGCCATGATCATTTGACGGGCGACAGACAATCCCAAGCCAGTCCCCTGCTCAGGGGGTTTCGTGGTGAAGAACGGTTCGAAGAGTCGGCTCATATGCTCCTCCGGGATGCCGCAGCCGGTATCAGCGATGCTGATGACCGCATGGGGGTCTTGTCGTCGGGTTGTGATGGCGATCGTCCCACCGGTGGGCATGGCATGCCATGCGTTCACCAACAGATTCAGGAAGACCTGTTCCAATTCCTGTCGCACCCCCAGGATCGGCGGCAGATCTGGGGTGTACTGCTTGACGACCGCGATCGCTTCCTTTTGGAAACGGTAATCCAATAGACGGAGGGTGTGGTCCAACAGGCCATGCACATCGACCGGTGACCGTACCTCGCAGCGTTCTCTTACGAGACCTAGCAAGCGACGTACCAACTCCGCCACGCGATGGGTCTCCTGACTGATGATATCGAGGTCCGCGCGCCGCGGGTCGTCGGCATCCAAATCGCTGAGGAGATATTCCGCTGTCCCCGCGATGACGTTCAGCGGCGTGCCGATCTCATGCGCCAATCCAGAGGCCAGTTGACCTGCCAAGGCCAGACGCTCTGAGCGCGCCATCTCCTCGGCGAGGCGTTTGCGCTCGGTGACATCTTCAGCGATGCCCTCGACGCCGTAGATCCGCTCGTCGCCCCGTCGCCAGGGGTATAAGGTCAGCGAGAACCAGCGCCAGGTGTTCTCCCGATGACGCAGACGGCATTCCACCCCTTGGACGACTTCCCCTGCCAGGACGTGAGCGATGGCATCATGCGGCCAATCATCGGGATGGCCGATCATCTCTCGCAGCGAGGCAGCGCGAAGGATGGCCTGCGGTTCCCAACCCAGCATGTCCTGCACGGCCTTATTGACAAAGGTGCAACGGCCTTCTGGGTTGAGGCGAAAAATCAGCCTCGGGGTATTCTCCACCAGACTGCGGTACTCCGCCTCCGACGCTTGCAATTTTTGATGCAGGCTGGCGTTGTCAATGGCCACGGCGATCTGTTTGGCGATGGTCTGGATCAGGGGCAGGGTTTCGGGCGAAGAGCAAAACTCGGGTTGACCATACAGTTGCAGCGTCCCCAGCGGTTGGCCTTGGGCGATTAACGGCGTGCACAGCAACCGGCGATAGCCGCAGGCGCGGGCAGCTTCGCGGCGGAGAAACTGCGCTTCGCCCTCGATGTCCTCCACCAGCACCGCCTCCCCGCTGGCGAAGGCGCGGCCGGGGATGCCCTCCCCTGGCCGAAAGCGCAGTCTCTGCGAGGCTGTCACAAAGCTGTCGGCGAGGCCATGGCCAGCGGTCCAGGTGAGGTCACCAGCGTCATCCACGAGGTGGACCTCGGCACCGGTCGCGCCAACGACCTCGACGATGAGCGGCAGGGTCAGGGCTAACACCCTCCCCAAGTCCAACTCCCGGCCGGCAGCGGCGCTGACCAGATACAGCATTTCGAGCTGGCGCGCGCGCTCCTGCAAGGCATTCGTCTGCGCCGCCACCTCCGCTTCCAAACTCGTGGTATGATCCTGCAGGGAGGCTTCGGAGGCCTCCAGATAGGCATCGATGCCGAGCTGCATGTCCAGATGCATGACGGCGATGAGGGCCTTGATGGCTGCGATCCCGGTCAGCGGCCGGTCGTGATAAGACTCCAGGATCTTCGGGAACAGAATGCGGGCGTACGTGCTGTAAGCTCCTAGATACCACTGTGGGGTCACGCCAAGGCGCTGGTGCGTGCGCCCGATCGCTAACCGCTTGGCGACGTATGCCATATCGAAGGTACCGGTCGTCAGGCTCAGCAGATAGTTAGTTTGTTCAGCCTTGACGCGAGCCAGGCGCTGCGGGTCGGCCAGCAGCAAGCGGGGTTGCTCAAACCGCAACAGATGGGCATAGAACGCCTCGACGACCTCCTGGACGTGGGTCTCCATCCAAGGGCGCAGGGCCTGCAAGGCCTTGATGGCGGCTGAATCCAACCCGACAAAGGTTTTGCGGGTCAGGAGTTCCTGGGGTGACACTGGCGGCGGGGCATCTCGTGGCTCGGCAGGTATGGCCATGCTCGTCTCCTTCGCGCGCCTCCTCATCCGTGTCAAGTGTCGAGAACACGTGAGATCGGCGATGAACTAGGATAGCATCGCCTTAACATGCTCAGGTAGAGGTTTGTCTGTCAAGGGGTTTCGGTCGACAGGCCAGCCCTCACGTCGGCCATGGTGGTCCCTTCTCCTGTTTCTGGCCCTGCCAATCGGCCACTTTCCGAAAGACTGCGCGGTGAGACATCATGACCCATGGTGGGACAGACCACCCCTCCCTCTGGGACATGGTGCGGGTGAGGGGGCCTTAACCTGGCGGCTATGCCTGCCCGGAGAGAGTCATAAGGCCCGATGCAGGACGCCCCCCAAACGGCGCATGCCCTCGTCGATCTTCGCCGGTGTGGCGTTGGAAAAGTTCAGGCGAAAGGTGTTCTGACCCGAGCCATCGGGGAAGAACGAAGCCCCGGGTACGAAGGCCACACGCTCATCGATGGCGGCTTTGAGGATTTCCGCTGCATCCATGGGCTCCGGCAGCGTCACCCATAAGAAGAGCCCTCCGTGCGGAGCCGTCCAGTGCACGCCCGCGGGAAAGTGCTTGGCCAGGGCCATCAACATGGCGTCGCGCCGTTCGCGATACACCTCGCGAATCAGCCGCACGTGGCGGTCGAGGAAGCCCCCACGAGCGACCTCGTAGGCCACCATCTGCGTCAGGGTGCTGGTATGCAGATCGGCCCCTTGCTTGGCCTGTACCAACCGTCTGATGACCTCCGCCGGGGCCACGACCCAACCTAGGCGCAGCCCGGGCGCCAGCGTCTTCGAAAAGGTGCTTAGATAGAGCACGTTGCCGCTGTATGGCGCGCCTTCAGACGCGTGCAATCGACCATCGAGGATCACCAGCGGTGGCAAGTGATCGCCTTCGTAACGGAGTTGCCCATAGGGGTCATCCTCGATGATGGGCACGCCATACCGGTGTGCCAGTTCGACTAATACCTGTCGACGCTCCAGCGCCATCGTCACGCCGGCGGGGTTGTGGAAGTTGGGTAACACGTAAATGAATTTCGGACCGGCGCGCAGAGCGGTTTCGATGTCATCGGTCCGCAAACCGTTGTCGTCCAGCGGCACGGCGATATACTCCGCCTGGTAGGCATTCCAAGCCTGCAAAGCCCCGACATAGGTGGGCTTCTCGACGAGGAGGCGGTCGCCCGGATTGATGAAGATCTTGCCGATGAGGTCGAGGGCCTGCTGCGAACCGCTGGTGATGAGGACATTGTCCGGTTCAACGACAATGCCGTAGCGCGCCATGTGCCGAGCGATCATCTCGCGCAACGGTCGATAACCTTCGGTCGTGCTGTATTGCAAGGCCTGTGGGCCGTGCTCGGCGAGGACACGCTGGCACGCCGCCTGAAATTCGGCCACAGGGAAGACTTCAGGGGCCGGCAGGCCCCCGGCGAATGAGATCATATCCGGTCGTTCCGTGAGTTTCAACAGTTCACGGATGGCAGAGCTTTGCATACGTTGAGTTCGCTGCGCGTAACGTTGGCTCCACAAGGTATTCATCGCCTCTCCTTTTGTCTGCTCAACCGCGGGTTTCATTCATAGCGCATCGCCTGAATGGGGTCGAGATGGGCCGCCTTCCGCGCCGGGTAAAACCCGAAGAAGATCCCCACTGCGCTGGAGAAAAGCCATGCCAGTATGATAGCATCCGCCGACACGATGGTCGGCCACCCAGCCAGGATGGAGACGAGCTTGGCACCGACGATTCCGAACACGACCCCCAGGATGCCCCCAATGCTGCTCAGCACGACCGCCTCTAACAAGAACTGCGTGAGAATGTGCTGGCTCTTGGCGCCGACTGCCATGGTGAGATCTTGCGCGATCAGGAAGAGAGTGGGCGCCTGCAGGCTTGCAGCCACGGTTTGGCCGACATCGACGTTACGGGAGACGACGATGCCATGCACCGGGGACCGGATGGTGGTGTGCGCCAGGTCGAGTTCCGCCGCCTGCAGCGCCGCCTTCGCCTGCTCCACTTGCGCGTTGGCGGCGACCAGCTGGGCTTCGGCCAGGCGCGCCTGCGCGGTGGCGGATTTCAGCTGTCCCATGGCCGCCTCATACTGTGCCTGGGACAACTGCAGCTGGGCCATCGCCGAATCGTAAGCCGTTTGGGCGGCATCGAGATCGCTCTGAGCGATGAGCGCCTGGCGCAGGAGTGTCTTATTGCGGTCAAGCGTGCGTTTGGCCTCGGCGACAGCGACCTTGGCCTTCTCGATGTTAGCTTTGGCGCTCTCGCCATTGGCTCGCGCCGTCTCGACTCCCGCCTTGCTGTTCTCGACAGTGGCTTGGGCCACTTGTACGGAGGCCTGGGCACTGGCCAGGGCGGCGCGCGCCTGATTGACGCGGGTCTCGAAGGACGCCGGATCGATCTGAGCGATGATCTGGTTCTCTGTGACTGGGGAATTGTAGTCCACGAACAGTTTCTGGATGTTGCCGGACACCTGGCTGCCGACTTGCACGGTGATGACGGCATTCACCGTGCCCGTGGCACTGACCGTGGCGGCGATCCGACCTCGTTCCACGCGCGCCGTGAGATATTGTACTGGCGTCTGGCGCTGGCGATAGACCGCAGTGAACACCAGAGCGGACACGACCGCGACCCCAACCAGGATCATCAAGAAGCGCCAGCGGCGCTTGCCTGCCGCAGAGCTGTTGAGGCCCTGGTCGCCGGGCCCTGTTTCAGGGCATGCCCCATCAGCGAGCCGTCTGTCCGGGAAGCCCTACGACGGGTATTATCCTTCGACGTGACCCCGGCCATCACTCGACCTCCACCGGCACTCCAGAGGGCAATGTCTCATCCTGTACCCCCGGTGCGAACCTCCGATTCGTCACCGGGCGGTCGTCGACCACGAGGCCGTCCTTAAACACGATGATCCGTTCGGCGAATTGGGCGATGTCGGGCTCATGGGTGATCACGACGATGGTAATGCCCTGTTGGACGTTGAGGGTCTGCAAAATCCCCATGATTTCGACACTGGTTCGACTGTCTAGGTTTCCGGTCGGTTCATCTGCCAAGATAATCGCTGGCTGATTGACCAACGCACGGGCGATAGCGACGCGCTGTTGTTGGCCGCCGGAGAGTTGGCTTGGGTAGTGCTGCTCGCGTCCCTCGAGGCCGACCGCTCTCAGCGCCGCCAGGGCGCGAGCCCGCCACTCGTGCGCCTCGCTCCCGCTGTACACCAAGGGTAACTCCACATTTTCAAGGGCACTGGTGCGTGGGAGGAGATGAAAACTCTGAAACACGAAGCCGATTTTCGCATTACGGATCTCCGCCAAGGCATCATTGGACAGCCGAGAGACGTCGACCCCGTCCAGCAGATAGCGCCCACTGGTCGGACGATCAAGGCACCCCAAGATATTCAGGAACGTGGACTTGCCGGAACCTGAGGCCCCCATAATGGCCACAAATTCCCCCCGGGTGATGTGCAGATCGATGCCGCGCAGGGCTTCGACCGTGACCTCACCCAAGTTGTATGTCTTGCGGAGTTGCTCGACGACGATAAGCGCGTCCATATCCTGTCGTACTCTCTACATCCCTATAGCGGTTTTCAAATCAACGTATGCCAGCTGAGGCCCGTCAGTACGTGTCTTTGGCTCTATCCCGCCCTCACCCCAGCCCTCTCCCGGAGGGAGAGGGGGAATAGAGCATCCTCACTCGTGCGAATGGCATCGACATCGACGACCGCAGGGCAGTATCCGCGTGGGTTTCCCATCATTCTCCGCAGCAAGAGCCGTTCCACACCCAGCCCTCATGGTCCTGTGAGGACTGAGGCCTGGCCCGCTGGCCTGTGGTGTGCTCGGCTATCCTCTCTGTCACGACACGGGTGGCAGCAGCGGGGGCGATCATTCCAGACGTGGCGGGCAATCCCGAAGGACGGATCTGAAGGCCGTCGCAGATAACCTGCACAGGCTATCCAGCAAGCGCACAATGGTACGGCAGACGTACGAGATGGGACACTTTGCCCCATGACACGAGACCTCGCCCCATCTCACGCGGGCAGGGAAGGTGCTGCCAGATGCCACGATTCGATGCGCATCGAAAGGGATTATCGCGGTGGGGCGAGCGGGATCAGGAGGGAACATCACCTAGCTATCACCCTGGCCGAGGGAAAACTTGGGTGAGCGATCCAGTGTGTGATCGCGCCGAATGCATCGGGTGAGGAGCAAGCCTACAGCGACCCCGGCCACCGGAAGCCCTAAAGACGCCTGATAGCCCCACTGCTCGGCCACCCATCCTCCCAGTGCCGAGCCGGTGATGCCGGCTAAGGCAGTGGTGGCGTTGAAGAGACCCATGCCTTCCCCCTCGCCCATCTGCGACAGATGGGCGACTAGGGCTGTACCGCTCACACTCAGTAGCGACCACGAGAGAATCACGACGATGACGCAGGATAACGCCAGCCAACCTTGCCCTCCAAAGGCGACAAATCCCAGCCCGAAGAGCGCCGTAAACGCCAGCAAGCGCATGCTCAACGCTGATCCCAAGACACGTTCCGGCCCTTGGCGCTCGGACCAGAGCCCTGCAGGCACAAACAGAAAAAGTCCCAAGCCGTGCGCTACGGCTGAGCCAATGGACAACAGCCACGGGCTGACGCCAAATACCTGCTGCATCAGCACGGGGTATAAGGAAAAGAACCCCCACGACCCGGCGAAGGCAAACAGCCAGCTCAGAAGAAACAGGGCGAAGGGGGAACAAAGGTTTCGCCCCCATCCTTGCAGCATCTCGGGGCTCCAATGGTGGAAGAGGTGTTGTGGAGAACCGATCGGCCACTCGCCATGCCGGGGGGGCTGCATCACGACCGGTTTCTGGGGTAATGCGAGAGAGGGCGTTCGTGTCGTCGCCCATCCCAGCAAGGCGGCCAGCAGCATCAGGCCGGCAGCCGTAAACAGACCAATGGACAAAGATGTCCGGCTCAACGCTCCAGCCAGCAATAGACCAAACACCTGACCGGTGGCATAGAAGGTCTGCAGCCAGCCGATCCGTTCTTCCCATTCCCTCTCGGGATGTGCCTCCACCACGAAGAGATTGGCGACGGTCGCTGCGCCAGACGCTCCCATGCCCTGTAGCAGCGCCAACCCCGTACGGCTGGGAAGGTCCAGGGCGAAGGGGAACGCCGTCAAGCCAAGCGCTGCCAGCAAGAGCCCGCCACCCAACAGACTACGGTGTAGGCGATAGCGGTCGGCTAGCCCTCCCCACAAGGGGGCTGTCAGTCCGCCGCAGTTGTAGGCGGCGACGACTAGTCCGGTATACGCCGCCCCACTCATCTCGTACACCATCAAGGGCAGGAGAATCGGTACAAGCCCTGCCGCGGAAGCCCCGAGCAGCGCATAGGCCAGGTACCACGATTCCATGCCACGCCGCCACGTCGTCGCGTGTTTGAGATCCATCCTGAGGGCCAACATTCCCAGCCTAGATCGCTTTCAACCTCTAAATCCGTCGCATCGCTGCCCCTATCGGAACCACTGACTGGCCAGAAAGCGCCTCACTGCGGTCCTGGTTCGTGGGGGACATGACTACCTGGTGCAACGCGCTTGCCAAGTCGACCGCAACCGCCTGCCCGGTTGGTACAGAGGTCACGACGCCATCACAGCGCGCTCGATCTCTGCACACTGGCTCATAGCCCATCTCAGGGTGCGGACATTTTGTCCCGCAGCGGGACAGCCTGTCCCATCTGGGCGCGCTTCATCGGTAGCTTCGATGCGGTCCACCTGCGCCTCACGCTACCCGACCTCCCGATGCCGCGGACATGCCGTATTGCGGCGAGCCTGGCATACGAATTGCTCTGCTTCATGGATAATCACCGTGTCCGCGTCACACCAAATGACTCATCGGGCGTGGCGCAAGCTCCAGGGGAGGGTTGATCCTTATGTTACGCATCCGCTTTCACGGCCGAGGAGGGCAGGGGATGAAAACGGCCAGCCGCATCGTCGGCTCCGCCGCGTTTTGGGAGGGGCGCTATGCTCAGGATGCTCCCATCTATGGGGCAGAGCGTCGGGGAGCACCGATGACGGCGTACACGCGTATCGATGATGAACCCATCCTGGAGCGCGGCGTGATCGCCTCTCCGGACCTCGTCGTGGTGGCGGACGCCACGCTTCTCGACGACCCTCAGGTGCGACCGCTCCACGGCTTGCCGCCGACGGGAACGGTACTGATCAATGCCGCTGTTTCCTGCGCTGCCCTGCGCGAGTCTAATGCGATCGTGGGGCTGCTGGCGGTGTTAGACGCCACCGAGTTGACCCTGACACACCTGGGGTCGCTGGCGGGTTTGAGCGTCGCTCTGGGGGGAGCGACCTGTCGTCTCGCCGGCCTCGCCGAGGAGAGCTTAGAACAGGCGGTGCGGGCGGAATTGACCGGCCTAGGGATCGAATCGGAGCGCATCGAGAAGAATGTCGGTTTGGCGCGTCTATGTTACACACAGCTTCCCACCCCGTTGCCGCCGCCATCGATAGCCACCGCGCCGATGGTCCCAGCACCGCCTCTGAATGTCGTGACGCCGCACTACGAGGGTGCCCTGCGCGGCGCGCCATCGGTAACCGCCGCGCCCAACACACCGCTGCGCCAGACGGGGAACTGGCGTGTGTGGCGGCCAGTGATCGATCTGGCTCGCTGCACGCAGTGCTGGATGTGCTTTGTGAGCTGTCCAGATGGGGCGATCAGCCTCGACCATGCCGACAATCCGCACATCGATTACGACGTCTGTAAGGGTTGCTTGATCTGTGTGGAGGAATGTCCTACCCATACCATTCACAGAGTTCGGGAGGCTGAAGTATGACCCGCCAGATGCTCACCGGCAATAGCGCCGCCGCATGGGCGGCCCGGCTCGCCGATGTCGACTACGTGCCGGCCTTTCCCATCACCCCGCAAACCGAGATCATCGAGACCCTGGCGCAATGGTGCTCCGAGGGGACGATGGCAGGGCGATTCGTCACGCTGGATTCCGAACACTCCATGCTCACCGCGGCCGGCGCGGCGGCGGCTACCGGCGTGCGAGTATTCACCGCCACCTCCAGTCAGGGCCTGCTGTATGCCTTCGAGTTGCTTTACACCGTGGCAGGATGGCGTGTGCCGTTGGTGTTAGTCAATGTGTCACGGGCCCTGGCGTCGCCAATTACCCTGGAACCTGACCACAACGACGTGTTGGCGGCACGGGATTCGGGGTTTTTACAGATCCATGCCGAGACCTGCCAGGAAGTGCTGGATTCCGTCCTCATGGCCTATCGCATCGCCGAGGATGCGCGGGTGCTGCTGCCGGCGATCGTCAACCTAGATGGATTTTACCTGTCGTTCACGCGCGAGCCGGTGACGCTGCCGGCGCCGGAACAGGTGCGGGCCTTCCTGCCGGCCTATGCGCCGACACACGCCGCGTTCAAAGCCTCGCGGCCGATGGCGCAAGGGGTCGCGGTCTTAGGGGGGGCGCTGTACTCCTATTTCAAGTACCAGATGCATTTGGCGGCGCAGAACGCTCTGGCCGTGCATGAGGAGGTGGCGGAGCAGTTCGCCGCCGCCTTCGGGCGTCGATATGGACTGATCGACACCTATCGCCTGGATGACGCCGACTATGTGCTGGTGATGAGCAACGCCTTTGCCACGAAGGGCAAAGCTGCAGTCAATCGCTTTCGCGACCAGGGCATCCGCGTGGGCCTGCTGCGTCTACGCATGCTACGACCGCTGCCGAAGGCAGCTATCGTCTCGGCGCTGCGCGACCGAAAAGCGGTGGCGGTGATCGATCAGAATCTTTCGGTGGGCTTCGGCGGCATCACCTATGCCGAGATCGCCTCGGCGCTTTACGGCGAACCACGGCCGCCGCTCCTGCTGTCGTACATCGGGGGGTTGGGGGGTAAGGACCTCAGCATCGCCGAGTTTGACCGCATGGCGCAGGATCTCCAACACAGTGTCAGCCGCGGTGAAGCTCCACCGCCGCGGCTGCTGTATACCGACCGGGAAGCGGAACAAATGGCAGCGTTCCTGCGACTGGCGGGAAAGGGAGAGGTGGCATGACACGCGAGCAAACCGTGTACAAGAGCATTAAGGACTTGTCACGCGATGAGTTTATTTCCCCGGGCACGCCCGTGTGCGGCGGCTGTGGCGGGCTGGAGGTGCTGCGATTGGCCGCCAAGGTGCTCGGGGAGCGCGTGGTCTTCGTCAACGCCGCGGGTTGCTTCACACTGCTCGCCCTGTTTCCCTATACCCCC
>Ga0209172_10003850_pt1 | contig 21734 bp, 19 predicted proteins | sample LarsenN4metaG_FD_184113 | JGI IMG/M metagenome (GOLD analysis project Ga0209172, IMG submission 184113) | Hot spring sediment bacterial and archeal communities from British Columbia, Canada, to study Microbial Dark Matter (Phase II) - Larsen... ... | reverse complement strand
GGCGTCTTAGGATGACGACCTCATGGCTGTGGTCGAGAAAGCTCTCGCTCCTCCCCCCCCGCGGGCGGACGCCGCGGCTCTGCTCGCCGGCTTCGCGACGGCCATGCTCTGGGGCTCGGCGTTCGTCGCGATCCGGGCTGCGGGTGAGACGATCTCGCCGGGCGCGCTGGCGCTCGGGCGGCTGCTCGTCAGCAGCACCATCCTCACCGTCGTTGCGCTCGCGCGGCGCACGCCCTCGCCTTCACCCCGCGAGCTTGCCCGGATCGCCGCGTACGGCGTTCTCTTCCTCGGCGTCTACAGCCTCACGCTGAACGCGGCCGAACGCCGGGTCGATGCCGGCACAGCGGCGATGGTCGTGGGCACGGGCCCGCTGCTGATCGCTGTCCTTGCCGGCATCTTCCTGCGAGAGGGATTCCCCCGGCGGCTGTTCGCAGGCGGTGCCATCGCCCTCGTCGGTTCCTCCGCCATCGGACTGGCGACCGCGCACGCCGGACCGCGTGCCGCACCAGGCATCGCGCTGCTGCTCATCGCCGTCATGGCCTACGCGGTGGCCGTCGTCGTCCAGAAGTCCGTTCTTTCACTCGCGTCGGCGTTCCAGGTCACGTGGCTAGGCTGCGTCGCAGCTTCCATCGTGCTGCTGCCGTTCGCGCCGGCGCTCGTGCGAGAGGTCGAGTCTGCCAGTGCGACCGCGATCGGCTGGATCGTCTACCTCGGTGTCTTCCCCACGACGATTGGCTTCGCCACGTGGACATTCGCGCTGAGTCGGATGAATGCAGGCCGCATGGGCGCCGTGCTCTACCTGGTTCCCCCGATCGCCGTTCTCCTCAGCTGGGCGATTCTCGGCGAGGCACCGCCGTGGCTCGCCGTCGCTGGCGGAACACTCTGTCTCGGCGGCGTCCATCTGGCGCGCCGTGACAGGAGAACGCTCCGCATGAGCTTCGGTCTGTCGCGCGAGCTGTGGCTGGTCGAGCTCGGGATCCTTCTGAACTACCTCGGCTACGGCGCCGTCCTTCCCTTCGAGGTCATCTATTTGCACGAGGGCCGCGGGTTCAGCCTGGGGGTCGCCGGTCTCGTAGTCGGCCTGCTCACCGGCGCCGCGGTTGTGATCGCACCGGTTGCGGGACCGCTGATCGATCGCTTCGGAGCGCGCATGACCGCGACCGGGGCCGGCGTGGCCCTGGCCGCCGGGTATGCCGGTCTCGCGTTCGCGCAGTCGCCCACGCATGCTCGTGCCGCGGCCGCGCTCGCGGGCGTGGGAAACGGCGCGCTCAATCCAAGCCAATCGACGCTGTTGGCGGCGCTCGCGGCGCCGGAGGTGCGTCATCGCGCCACGGCAGTCTCGCGTGTGGCGAGCAACGCCGGCATCGGGATCGGTGGCGCCCTCGGTGGCCTCGTCGCGGTCTACGGATTGACCGGCTACGTCGCGCTGTTCCTGGTTAACGCGCTCACGTATCTCGTCTACGTGGCCGTATTAGTCGCCGTGCTGCGCGACGGCGCGCGCCCGGAGCCGGTCACGCGCGGATACCGGCTGATCGTTCGTGACCGGGCCTTCATGCATCTCGCCATCACCAACGTGGCGATGATCGCGGTCGGCTGGGGGTCTTCACTTGGCTCGTCCCCCCATACGCCAAGGGGGAGATCGGCCTCAATCCGCAGTTGATCGGATTGCTGCTGCTCGCGAACGCCGCGACCGTCGTCCTCGCCCAGGTGCCGATCGCCAGGCTCGCCGAAGGCCGCCGGCGCGCCGTGCTGATGTCGCTGGCAGCCTCGATCTTCGCCGGCGCGTGCCTGCTGGTGGTCGCCGCGGGCGTCAGCGCGGACACGGCATACCCGGCATTGATCGTGGCAGTGATCGCGGTCGGCGTCGGTGAGTGCTTCCACACGACGGTGCTGATGCCGCTAGTCGCCGAGCTCGCTCCGACAAGCCTGCGTGGCCGCTACATGGCGTCGATGGGCCTGTCATAGTGGATCGGGCTGGCGGTGGCCCCGACGCTCGGCACACAGCTCCTGAGTCTCTCTCCTACCATGACATTCCTCGCCGCGGGGGCGGTGGCAACCGCGGCCGCCGCCTCGGCGCTGTCGCTGGAGCGGAAGTTGCCTGAGGGTTCGCGGTTGACGCCCCGCCCGCGCGCGGAGGCTGCAACAGCGACGGCTGCCTCTCGCTCGCCCGGTACTCTTCTCGCCCTGCACCTCGAGGTTGCAGCGGGTCACTGTGGGTTCCGCTCGGACATTTCTCATCGACTGCGTCACGATCGCCTGGTCGGTTGAATGTTTGCGTTCATCCGAAAGAAGTTCGTCGGGTCGTACCGGTCCTTAAGCGCGGTTAGCCGCTTCAGGCGTGCGCCGTAAGCGGCCGCGATCCCCGCGGTATCCTCGTCGGAGAGGAAGTTCGCGTACACGCCCACGCTGGATGGGCGCATGGCTTCCCAGGCTTCACGGACCCACGTCGTGTGCCGGTCACCGCCCGCGTCCACCGGCGGCCAGGCCGCGGTGATGTTCAGCTCGACACCAACCTCGCGCGCCCCCACCGCCGTGGTCTCCGGTTCAACGCGGCTGGCCGCGCCGCCCACCGCCCATCCACCGATCTGGGAGAACGGCGAGGTAATCGACTCGACGCGGCTCACGATCACATCGATGACATCGTCGGACAGCTCCGGGATCCGATGGGACTTCCAGTAATAGTGCATCCCGTGCGGCGCGCTTGCGTCGAGCATGGACTGAATCGCGAGGTACGGCGTCGGGCGCACCATCTCAGCGAGCGGCGTTCCGAATTTGACAAGCGGGGCGATCGCCTGCTGCCCCGCGGCCGGATCGCCGGCCCACACCAGTACGAGCGCCAATACTGGTTTCCCATATTGCCCCGCGGGTAGCAGAGGGGTCGGCGGGGCCAGGCGCGCCGCGATGGTGATCCCGAGGTCGTCGGGCGCCTGAGGGGCGAAGTCGCGGAGAAACCGAAGAACTTCCGGTGCCTCGCCAAGCGGCCAGAAGATCGGCCCGCCGAGGACGAGCGGCCCAACAGGGTGGAGCCCGTACTCGAAGGCGGTGGCGATCCCGAAATTGCCTCCGCCGCCGCGCAACCCCCAAAAGAGCTCCGGCGCAGTCTTCGCGTCGACGTGCATCCGTTCGGCGTCCGCGGTCACCAGGTCGATGGAGAGTAGATTGTCGACGGTGAGGCCGAACCTGCGCATGAGGTGTCCCAGCCCGCCGCCGAGCGTCAGCCCGGCGATCCCGGTGTGGCTGATGATTCCGCCCGTGGTGGCAAGCCCGGCTCGCTGGGTCGCGCGGTCGAGCTCGCCCCAGAGGACTCCGCCGGCGGCCCGGGCGGTCCGCGCGCCGGCATCCACCCGGATCGCCTTCATGAGCGACAAGTCAACCATGAGCCCGTCGTCGCACACGGCGTGGCCGGCGACAGCGTGCCCGCCTCCGCGTATCGAAACCAGCAGGTCGCGCTCCCGCGCGAAGCGCACGGCCTCGACGACATCGTCGGCGCCGGCGCAACGAGCGATAAGCGCCGGACGCCGATCGATGGCGCCATTCCAGATCCGGCGCGCCTCATCGTACCCTTCCTCGTCTGGCCGGAGCAGCGCCCCTCGAAAGTGGGCGCGCAACTGTGTGACGGCCTTCGCGTCGACGGCTGCGGCTTGCATCGCCATCATGTCCCTCCTTCAGCTCGCCCGGATCGGGCGCTCTCTTCGTCCTCGAGGCGGTCGACCATGAAGGCCACCAGTTCCGGCCAGTCCCGGAAGGTGCGAAACGCTCCGCTGGTGACCTCCCGCACGCTTCCGTGATATTCCAACCCCCCGGTCACCTCTTGCTTCCATAGACGGACGGTGAAGAGATGGGAATGCGGTCTCGCCACGGCACGCTCTCGACTATCGTGTGTCCCATCGTTGCGCTCCGTGCGTCCCTGCACTCTCGGCGCGCGGCATCCCCGGATGCCATCCCTCAGGCTACCTGACGATGACGACGCTCATCCCCAACGATGCGTGCGTAGGACACCAGTGCCCCACGGCCTCACCTCCTCTGGAACCAATGATGCGGAAGGCGGCGTTCCTGGAGCGTTCCGAGAGGCGGTCCTAAGGGTTGTCCTTGCGGGGCTCCTGGGGTGTTCGCTCTGGGATGAGAAGTGCGGCGGCTTCGCGCACTTCCGGAGAGTTCCGTCCCTCAGGAAGTGCGTGGACGATCGCCGCTAGATAGCCGCGTGCCTCACTTGTCCCCTGGACCTCGCTCCGCTCGAGCCGACAGCGGAGAAGGCTCGCCGCTGCCCGGAGCTCGAGCATCCTCGCACCCTGCTTGCGGGCGACCTCGAGCGCGGATCTGAGCTCCGATTCGATGTCTTCCGACGACGCGCCCAGCGCGGCAAGGTACTCCCCGCGGAGCCTGTGAACCTCAGCGTCCCACAGGCGGATGCCGCGCATCTCGAGCGCTTGCTCGGTCGCCGCGAGCCCCGCCCGGGCGTCTCCCGCCGCCCCACAGGACTCGAGGAGCACACGCATGACCATTCCATAATGCCCCGGCGCGGGTGTCTCCGCGCGCGAATCATCGAGCGCGCGCGCAATGCGAGCGAAGCCGACCTTCGTCCGCCTACCAAGAACATCGAGGTAACCTTCGAAGGCCGCATGGAGGATCTGGATTTGCCTCGCCTGGCGGTCGGGCCTCTCCGCTTGCAGCGCCGCCACGCACACGCGGAGGTGATCCGGCTCGCGCATCTCGAGCGCCAGCATGGCGGCAAACGCAATCGCGATGGAGCGGCTGTACGGGTGCCCGATCTGCTCGGCCAGTGCGCGGGCCGCGTCTCGCGTCCGCGTCGCCGATTCGGGACAGCCGAGGAACCACAGCGTGTTCCCGAGACGGCTCAGGCAGACCACTTTGGGGTCCTGCGCGTACCAGAGCAGATGGGCGCGGCGGTGCTCGGGTCGGTAACGCTCCACGGTAGCCTCGAAGTGCCTCCGGGCGGCGTCGAGCTCGCTTCCCCAGAAGGCGGCGATCCCGAGTACGTACTCGGCCTCAACGAGTAGCAGGTCGTCGTGCTCGCCGCGTGCCTGCAATTGCTCGCCGGCCCTACGGGCGGCTTCGAAATCGTCGGCGGACAGGCTTGCGAGCGCTAGCGAGCGGAGAAGCGGCGGCACTGGGTCGACGCCGAGAGAGTGCACAAGTTTGCTTGCGCGCCGATGCACTTCGTCAAGCCGGCGTGATGCGTACCCCTCGACCGCCAAGAGCGGTGCCGGGAACGCGGTGAGCATCTCAAGCTCGCGGGCGTCGCGCTCGGGGGTCTCCGGCAATGTGCGGAGGAGATCGAGCGCCCGCCCCCGAAGGCGGACCGCCTCTCCGTTGGCGTGGAGCTGCTGCGCCGCTTCTGCCGCGCGCCCATACCATAGGATCGCTTCGTCGGCCACCCCGGCGCTTTCATAGTGGGCTGCAAGCTGCCCGCTCACCGGACCGGGGTCGTGGGCGTGGAATCGTTCCAGTGCCCGCGCCACGCGGAGGTGATTGCGTCGACGCCGGGCGGGGCTTTGGGCCAGGTAAGCAACCTCGCGGATCTTGTCATGGCTGAAGTCGTACGCATCTGTCCCCTGATCGCGGATGAGACGACGTCTCCACAGTTCGTCCAGACCGCGCACAAGTGTTTCTTCGTCGGTCTCGCTCGCATGTTTCAGCACATCTGATGTGAACGACCGTCCGACTGTCGCGGCGAGGCCGACGAGAGCATAAGTCGATGCGGACAACTGCCCCAGGCGGGCCTCGATCACGGCCTGTACTTTCGGGCTTATCCACCCCTTCTCAACGGACCCACTCTTCCATCCGGCACGCAGCGCCTCGATGACGAACAGCGGATTGCCCTCGGTCTCGTCGTAGAGGTGGTCCGCGTCCCGCTGCTCGAAGGGGTGTCCGGCGAAGCCCTCAGCAAGCGCAGCCGTTTCCTCCCGGGTCAGACGCCCCAATTGGATCTCGGTGAAGCGATCCATTGTCTGGAGGCCGCTTATGAGGTCACCCAGCGGATGGCCTTGGTCGACGTCCTCCTGCCGTGACGTTGCGGCGACCATCAGATGGGCTCCGGGTTCGACGCGGAGCAGGTAGTGGAGGAACTGCAGCGCCTCGCGGTCGCACCATTGCAGGTCGTCGGCGACAAGCAGGGCAGGTCCTTCCGGAGCAAGCAAAGCCCCGGCCAGGGCATCGAACAGCCGCTGCCGCTGGTCGTTCTCGGGGAGGGGTTCCGGGTGGACGAGGTCGGGAAGCTCTGAGAGGAGCTCCGGGAGCAGGCGCGCAAGCTCGGTTAGCGACATCCGGTCGAGCTGCTCCAGGCGCGGCTTGAATGCCTCTGACCGGAGCCATGCCGCCACCGGCCCGTACGCGAACGTCCCTTCCGCCTGGTACGATCGGGCTTCGGCCGTCACGGATCCGCGGTGGACGCACCACGAACGGAACTCCTGGAGTAGCCGTGATTTCCCTATGCCGGCTTCACCGGTCACCAGCACGAATTGGGCCCGGCCGTTCTCCGCGGCGCGCCAGAGAGCGGTCAGCTGTGCGCGTTCCGCGGCCCGTCCGACAAACGCTGGACCACCGACGCCTTCTGCCGGAGGCTCACCTGGCCCAGGAGTACGCTGCGGCGGGAGCAGTGCCTCGTAGGCCGCGCGTGTCGCCCCTGATGGCTCGATGCCGAGCTCGCGCTCCAGAGTCGTGGCGCATGCATGGTAGACTCGAAGGGCTCGCGCGCGGTTTCCGGCCGCGTTATGCAGCCGCATGAGGAGCCGGTACGCTGCCTCCCGGAGCGGGTCGTTTCGCATGAGCTGCTCAGCGTAGGGGACCGCCTGGGCGTGGTGGCCGCGCGCTTCGAGGAGTACGCTGAGGCGTTCGAGGGCCTCGAGGTAGCGCTGCCGGAGCCGCTCGCGCTCTTCGAGGAGCCACTCATCGTAGGATCCCTCAAGGAGGTCTCCCCGATACATCTCGACGCCTTCGCGCAGCGCGACGAGGCCGCTGTCACCGTCCTCTCCTCGCAGTTGGGAGACCGACTTCTCGAAAGCGGCAACATCGAGCCGGAAGGGCGCATCCGGCCGCCACTGGAGTGTCCGCGGCGCTATGCCTAGGAAACGATCGGGATCCGGAAGGGCGCGTCGGAGGTGATGGACCAGATGGCGGAGATTCGTCCTCGCCTGCTGCTCGGTGGAGTCGGGCCAGAGGAGGAACGCGAGACGCTGCCGTGGCTGAGGCGCTTCCCGATGGAGGAGAAGATAGGCGAGCAGCGACGAGGCGCGAGCGGACTCGAGTGGCGGAAGAAGAGCCTCACCATAGCGCAGCTCGAGCTGTCCGAAGAGACGGACGTGCAGGATTGGTGCTTCCGGGCGAACGGACTCCCCCAGTGCGCGAATCCGAATCCTCCGGTCGTCGGGCCATCACAGGGCACCCGACGTCCACTCTATCGATGTTAGCCACAGTGTGCGGCGGTCGCTTGGCCCAGTCAAGCGGTCCGCTGACCGTTGCAGGCCTGACGGCAAGGAAGTACTCAGCCTGCTCGTCACCAACATCCGCTTGCTTCGTGTGGTCTCCGGTGAGGAGGGTCGGCGAGACCAGAGAACGGCGAAGGCGCCTCAGTGCTGTCCCGAAGACAGCCGCACCGGGTGGGCAAAGTCTTTGGCCTTGACTCACATCGGCCACCCCCAGTCTGCCCGATCGTAACACGCACCCCCTCGGAGCCCGGCCGATCACAGAGTGGACTGTCCTGTTCGGACAGCTCCACGAACCTGGTCACCTTCCCGAGATCCCACGGATCTGGCCGTCCGCCTCCAGCGTGCCCCCTCGGTTGTGCGGCCTGCTCCTTGCCCTTTCGCAGGGTCGGAGGGGCTGAAGTCCCGAAAGGAGGGAGGGATGCGAGTGTTATTCCTCTGCACGCATAACAGCGCCCGCTCGCAACTCGGCGAGGCGCTGCTCAAGCATCCACCATGAAGGCCGGTCCACGCACATGAACGAGTTCGCCGGGCACCAGTTCGACTACGTGATCACTACCTGCGATGAGGCTCAGGAAGCGTGCCCGGTGTGGCCCGGAGCAGAGATGATCCACTGGAACTTTCCACACCCTTCCGCCGCTCCCGAAGGCGAGCGACTGAAGGTGTTCCGCCATGTGAGGGATGAGCTCATGCGACGTCTCCGGCTCTTTGTTGACTCTCACAACTTAGCTTCCGGAGGAGGGGTGGGAAAGCGGTAATCCGGCGGGGCGCGTGCCGCTGCCGGCGCCGGTCACAACACCTTCCATCTGCGGGCCCCTCCGGTCAAAATCCAATGGGCCGCACCAGAACCAGAAGCGGCCGAAGGGCCCAATCGGCCAGCACCGGCGTGAAGAAGGCGCGGCTCATGTTACGGCTGTCGGATCGTTCCCAGTTATCAGGTCAGGATTCGAATTCCCCAGGGCTCCGGACATTCAGCGCAGCATCCCCTCGTGGTTGGCGCCAACGATACTTCAGTTAGGCTCGTGGCAGTGTGTGCAGTTCATTTATGGCCCCTAGCCGGCGCTCCCCGCGGCCGGGAACCAGTGCCGCGTGCGGTTGCACACGGAGCACACGGACAGCATGACCGGGACTTCGATGAGCACGCCCACCACCGTCGCCAGCGCGGCGCCGGAGCCCGGGCCGAACAGGGCGATGGCTGTGGCAACCGCCAGCTCGAAGAAGTTGCTGGCGCCGATGAGCGCGCCCGGCGCGGCAACGGCATGGCGAACGCGGAACAGACGCATCAGACCGTACGTGAGCGACGAGTTGAAGTACACCTGGATGAGGATCGGGATCGCGATCAAGGCGACGTGGAATGGCTTGCTGGTGATATTGTCGGCCTGGAAGGCGAAGATGAGGACGAGCGTGGCCAGCAACGCTACCATGCTGACCGGCGCGAACCGGGGTAGAAACGTCTCGGTGAACCAGACGGCGCCGCGGCGGCGGATCAGCCAGGTGCGCAGGACCATGCCGGCGGCCAGCGGGATGACGATGAAGATCCCCACGGAGTAGAGGAGTACCCGGAAGGGGACCTCCAGCGAGGCCGCGCCGCTCACCAGGAGCCGTACGATCGGCGCGAACAGGACCAGCATGATGAGGTCATTCACGGAGACCTGCATGAGCGTGTAGGCGGGATCCCCATCGGTGAGATAGCTCCAGACGAACACCATCGCCGTGCAGGGCGCGGCGGCCAGGATGATGGTACCGGCAATGTACTGGGCGGCTTCGGCCGGCGCGATCCACGGGGCGAAGACCACGCGGAAGAAGACCCAAGCGATCGCCGCCATGGAAAACGGTTTGACCAGCCAGTTCACGACGAGCGTGACGAAGAGGCCCCGCGGCCGCCGGCCCACATCCCGAATCGACGCGAAATCGACCTTCATCATCATGGGGATGATCATCAGCCAGATGAGGACTGCGATGGGGACGTTGATCTGACTGCCTTGACCGAACTCGAGGCGCCGCAGGGTGTCGATCAGGCCGGGAAGCGCTTTCCCGACCAGCACGCCGACCGCCATGCAGGCGGCCACCCAGAGGCTCAGGTATCGTTCGAACAGACTCAGGACCTTTCTCGGCGCGACCGTCGGGATGCGCGCCGGCTGCCGTGCCGCGCTCGCCTCCTCGGAAGTCAACCCCAACGCTGCGGTGGGTTCCTCTTGCATGGACCGCGGTGCCTCCTCAGTAGACTGGTACGTACGCCGGCGTTCTTGAGCCTACTCTCTCCTACAGGCGACCGTCCCCTGCCCGCAATTTGCCGTTTCGATCTGGATGGTCGTATGGTGGATGCCGAATCGTTCTGCCAGGGCCAGCTTGAGCGCGCCCATCTGCCCGGTCGCCCCAATGGGCGAGGCATCGGCGACGACCACATGTGCGCTCAACGCCGGATAGCCTGAGCACACACTCCAGAGGTGCAGGTCATGCACGTCCAGCACGCCCGGGACGTCTCCTATCGCCGCCGCCACGTCGCCGAGGACCATCCCCTCAGGCGTCCCCTCCAGGAGGATGTGCAGGGAAGAGCGCAGGACGCGCCAGGAGCCGGCGAGGAGGAAGAGACCGATGAGCGCGCTGATGATGGGATCCAGGGCGGCTCCTTTGATCGCGAGCACCTGGTCCATGCCCGCTGCCCGTCGTTGCGCCTAGGCCGCCGCCTGAGGGCCGGGTTCGGCTTTCTGTTCGGTCCGCAGTCCGCGGATCGTCTCCCGCAGTTCCTGCGGCGTCGGGAAGCTGATCGCCTGCACCGGGCAGAGCTCCATGCAGGCATTGCAGCCCAGCACGCAGTGGTACGGGTTGGCCACGATCGGGCGCTCGTGCTCCTCGTCCCAGCGATAGACGTCGTTCTTGCAGACCTCGGTGCAGACCTGATCGCCGATGCACAGCTCGGTATCGATCGTTGGGAACCAGGGGATGCGCTCCCGGGGCAGGGTCGAGGGCCTCACGAGGCCGGCGCCTCCTGCGCGTCCACTTCCTACGCGCGCGCCTGAATGCCATCCACCGCCTCGCGGATGCGCTCCAGAATCCCCGCGTTGTCGGTCCCCCGGATGTCCACAGGGACAAAGCGATCCCCGTCGAGGCCGGCCGTCTTCAATGCCTTCTTGAACCGCTTCGCCTGAACGTCCGGGGCGCAGGCCCCGACGACGAGGTGCGTGTCAGCACCGGTTGCCCGAGCACCTCGGCGAGTACGGTATTGCCGCCCTGCCCGCAGAGCTGCGGGTGGACCACCGCGTACTCCACATCGAGCTCGGACTCCACCTGGAACGGCAATGTGTTCACGTCGGTGTCCTTGAAGGAGTCGCACAGCCCCTTGCAGTTGCAGAGCAGGACCTTGACCTTCATCTCACACTCTCCTTTGTGTGTTTCATGCGCCCTCGGCGGTCGCCGCCGCGGTGGCCAGCCAGGTCGTGACCTCGCCGACACTCGGCACGCGGCCGGTGCACTTTACCTCCCCGTTGACCCGGACGGCCGGTGTGAACATCACCCGGGCTTTGGCCATCTCCTTGGGGTCGCTGATCTCGGCGACACTTGCCTCCATTCCGATCGTCTGCAGCGCCTGATGGACGACTTTCATCGTTGCCCGGCAGCGCTGGCAGCCCGGTCCGAATACCTCGATGGTGATCATCCTGAACCTCCTTTCAACTGAAGATGAACGTCCCGGCGAACCACCCGCCGATGGTGCCTAACACGATGATCGCGCTGACGTAGACGACAGCCTTCTTCACGCCGAACACGCGCCCGATCGCCAGCCAGTTGGGCAGGCTGAGTCCCGGCCCGGTGAGTAGCAGGGCGAGCGCCGGTCCCTTGCCCATGCCCAGCCCGAGCAGGGTGTGCACGAACGGCGCCTCGGTCATCGTGGCGAAGTAACTGATGCTGCCTAGCATGGTGGCGAAGAAGGACGCCAGCAGTCCGGAACCGCCCAGGTAATTCTCAATCCATGCCCGCGGGAGCAGCGCCCCGATGATGCCGACCACGAAGACGCCGGCCAGCAGCAGCGGGAAGATGATGCGGACGAACCACCAGGTCTCCTCCATCCACCGCCGGATCTCTGGGCCGGTCTTCTTCCAGCCGGCGTACCCTGCGACGATGGCCGCCGCGATCGCCCAGACCAGTACCTTCTGGCTGTACGGGCCTGACCGCACGAGGTAGTTGGGCGCGAGCAGCGAGGCGACCAGCAGAGCCAGCAGGCCGAGGTCGGCTGGGGTGATGATCCGGCTTTTCGGTCCGTTGGCGGTGGCGCGTACGCGCCGGGCTTCCTCGCCCCGGAACGCCAGCGTCATCACCCAGCCGACGGCGATAGCCATGATGAGCGCCGTGATCACGCGGATCCAGACCATCTGCCCGCCCAGGATGCTCCCGGTATAGATGAGCGAGAGCAGGTTGGAGGCCGGGGCCACCCACAGCACGATGAAGGCGGCGCCGATCCCCGCCCCGCTGTAGTAGAGCCCGCTGCTCACCGGGATGACGGTGCAGGAGCAGGCCGCGAGGAAGAAGCTGGCCCCCGCCGCGACGGGAAAGCTCCTGGCTTTGGACGCCCCCGCGCCGAGGCGCTCCATGATCGCTTCCTTGGAGATGAAGGTGACCAGTGCCCCGGCCAGGAGGAACGCCGGGATCAGACAGGTGAGGACGTGGAGCGCGATGTAATCCCCGACCGCCCTGAGGCCGGCGAGCAGCACGCTACCGAGCATGGCGTTCCTCCGCAACGGGCCGGCAGGCCGGACATCCACATTCAGCCAGTGTCGCTGCTCTGGTGTGCGTCGCGACAGAACTGCCGACGAGTCGATCAGCCAGTTCCACGAGGCCGAGCACGGAGAAGTCCCGCAGCCAGTAGTAGGTAAACGTCCCCTGCCGCCTGCTCGAGATGAGCCCGGCCGCCCGAAGGATCGCGAGCTGCTGGGAGACATAGGGCTGAGAGCGGCCGAGCGCGGCGGCCAGGTGGCAAACGCAGGCTTCACTCCTGCCGAGAACTGCAAGGATCTCCAGCCGCCCGGGGTGGGAGAGTGTGCGCAAGAGCCGCGCCTGTCTGGTGAGCGTCACGTCAGGCAATCGGTCCTCCCGCCACTAGAAATGCATGAATCTGCATGAAGAGCATATCGACTGCGCCGGTCTGGACGCATCAGGCGGAGACCCGATCATGGGCTACACGGCGTATCTCTGTTCCCGCGAAGGCGCGCCCCCGGCAGATGGCGTACTCATGGGCGGAGTACATCCTTTTCCAAGGGGGACCTTGCATGGAACTCCCGGCACCGTATCGAGCGTTCCAGTCCGCCTATCCCGAGGTCTGGCAGGCCTACGATCGCCTCGGCGCCGCCCTGCACGGCTGGGGACCGTTGGACACGAAGACACGGGAACTCGTGAAACTCGGCATCGCGGTGGGGGCACGGACGGAGGGAGCAGTCCACGCCCACGCGCGCCTGGCGCGGCAGGCAGGCGCGACGCCGGAGGAACTCCGGCACGTCGTGCTCTTGGCCCTGACCACGATCGGGTTCCCGTCGATGATGGCAGCCAGGACATGGGTGGAGGACATCCTGGCCCCCGACCGGGCGGACCGTTGACCTCGCCCCCCGCCCGGCCGTAGGGCGAAATCCGCTCCCCGCCCGATTCCTCGGTCGAGAATCTGCCGATACCCTGACGGCATACGGCCCGTGTGGCTGTCCGAGGAGGAGTGTATGGCTTGGAGGCGACCCGCGGATCAGATTGCGCCCGCCGGCGACCCCCCGGATGACCGCGCCGCCACATCGCGGCGTGCGTTCCTGAAAACCCTGGGAGCCGGTGCGGCGACGATGCTCGCGCTTGATGTCCTGGAGACCACCACGGCGGTGGCCGGGCAGGCTCCCGCGCCGGTGGTCACCGACCCCTCGCCGCCTCTGCCAGACGTCGGCGACCCCGACCTGCTGCTGAGGATGCAGGCGGATCTCCGCCGGGCCCTGGCGAAGCCCGCGCACCTGCGGCGGTGGGTGATGGCCATCGACCTGCGGCGGTGCATCGGCTGTCATGCCTGCACGATCGCCTGCGTGGCGGAGAACAAGCTGCCGCCGGGCATCGTCTACCGTCCGGTCCTGGAGGAGGAGATCGGGACCTACCCCAACGTCTCCCGGCGGTTCCTGCCGCGCCCCTGCATGCAATGTGAGAACCCGCCGTGCGTGCCGGTCTGTCCGGTCGGCGCGACCTATCGCCGCGCGGACGGAATTGTGGCCATGAACTACGACCAGTGCATCGGCTGCCGGTACTGCGTGACGGCCTGTCCCTACGGCGCCCGCACCTTCGACTTCGGCCACACCTACACCGAAGGGACGGCGGCGGCGGCCCCGGCCGTGCTGGGCCGGTCGGGCGCGGAAGGCTACGAACGTGCGACGGCCCACGAGTACAAGCAGCGGCGGGAGCGCCGCGGCGAGGCCTCGCCGGTCGGCAACGTCCGGAAGTGCCACTTCTGCATCCACCGTATCGAAGCCGGCATGCTTCCGGCCTGCGTGACCACCTGCGTCGGGCGCGCGACGTACTTCGGCGACGCCGGCGATCCCGACAGCCTTGTCGCCCACGTCATCAGCAGGCCCAATACCATGCGCCTGAAGGAAGACCTGGGGACCAGACCGCGGGTCTACTACCTGCTGTGAGGAGGACGACGATGAGACTGAAACAGGTGCTCTACGGCCTCTGCGCAGCTTCCCTCGTCGTCGGCGCCTGGGGGATCGTTGACCGCCTGATGCACGGGCACCAGACCGCAGCCTACGGCTCGTACGTCGTCTGGGGCCTGTGGGTGGCGATGTACCTCTTCTTCGCCGGGCTCGCCGCCGGGGCGTTCATGGTCGCCTCGCTCGATCTCCTCTTTGGGGTCGAGGTCTTCAAGGGCAGCGGCCGGCTGGCGCTGTGGGTGGCGCTGGTCAGCCTGGGCGCCGCGCTGCTGCAGGTGTGGCTCGACCTCGGCCACATGAGCCGCATCTGGAAGGTCTACCTGCAGGCTAATCTCGGCTCCGTGATGGCCCAGATGGTCTGGGGGTACACGCTCTTCGGGGTGCTGATGGCGGCGGTGCTTTTCCTGCTCCTGCGGAGTCCGCAGAGCCGGGCCATCCGTCCCCTGATGCTCGTCGGGCTGCCGCTGTCGCTGTTCGTCAGCGGGGCCGTGGGCGCGCTGCTGGGGGTGCAGGCCAGCCGCCTCTTCTGGCACGTCGGGCTGTATCCGGTGCAGTTCCCGGTGTTCTCGCTGGCGACGGGCGCCGCGGCGGTGATGACGGCGATCGCCTTCTTCGGACCTGCCGGCGACCCGCGCCGAGCCGACCAGCTCAGGATCCTGGCCATCGCGACGATCGCCCTCGCGGCGGTCAAGGTGTACTTCCTGTGGGCCGACTTCTCGCAGAGCCTCTACGGCAACATCCCCCACAACGTCGACGCCGTCAACGCCGTGCTGTTCGGCCGCCACTGGTGGGCGTTCTGGATCGGCCAGATCCTCGTCGGGACGGTCGTGCCGGTTGTCGGCTTGAGCTGGCCCGGGCTGGCCCGCCGCGGCGCCTGGGCCGGCTGGATGGGCGTGCTGGTCCTGGCGGGGCTGGCCGTCGCGCGCGCGAACATCGTGTTCCCCGCGCTCGCCGTTCCCGAGATCGAGGCCTTGAGCACGGCCTTCTCCGGCCCCCACCTGACGTTCGACTACTTCCCCAGTCCCATGGAGTGGGCCGTGACGGCGGGCATCATCGGTCTGGCGGTGCTGGCGTTTCTCCTGGGACGCGGCGCCGTCTGCGGGCTCCAGAAGGAGGTTGCGTGAGATGGCAAATCACCGCCGCACCCGCGAGAAGACGGTGAGCAGCCGCCCGCGGAAGTTCTCGCGCCGGACGCTCCTCAAGACGACGGCGCTGCTGGGAGGCTCATCCCTCCTCGCGCCGCGCCTGACCCGCACGCTGGCGGCGCCGCCGTCCGGGGCGCCCGCCGTGACCGGGCCTGAGCACTTCCTGTACTCCGTCTGCCAGCAGTGCAACACGCAGTGCGGTATCAAGGTCCGCATCGAGGACGGGCTCATCGCCAAGATCGACGGCAACCCCTACTCGCCGTGGACGATGAACCCCCATCTCCCGTTCACGACACCGGTGGCTCGGGCGGCGCCGGTCGAAGGCTACCTCTGTCCCAAGGGCCAGGCGGCGATCCAGACGGCGTACGATCCCTATCGCCTCCTCCGCGTGCTCAAGCGCGCCGGGAAGCGCGGCGAGAACAAGTGGGTGAGCATCCCCTTCGAGCAGGCGGTCGCGGAAATCGTCGAAGGCGGGTTCCTGTTCAAGACCGTGCCGGGGGAGGAGAACCGGCGGGTTGACGGCCTCAGGGCGATCCGGGCGGCGGCCGATCCCGGCGTCATGAAGCCGCTGGCCGCCGACGCCAGGAAGGTCGGCAGGAAGGAGATGACGCCGGCGGCGTTTCGCGCCAAGCACGGCGCCGCGGTGGACCTGCTCATCGACCCCGAGCACCCCGACCTCGGACCGAAGAACAACCAGTTCGTGTTCATGTGGGGGCGCCTGAAGGGCGGCCGCAGCGAACTCATCCGGCGGTTCACCGAGCAGGCGATGGGCTCGATCAACGCCCACGGCCACACCACGGTCTGCCAGGGTTCGCTCTACTTCACCGGAAAGGCGATGAGCGAGCAGTTTCTCTTCGACGAGGCCGACAAGAAGCTGAAATGGACGAAGGGGAACAAGTTCTACTGGCAGGGCGATCAGCAGTCGGCCGAGTTCATGCTGTTCGTGGGCGCCTCCCCGCTGGAAGGGAACTACGGGGTCACCAACCGCGCCAGCCGGATCGCGCAGCGCATCGCCGACGGCGACCTGAAGATTGCCGTCGTCGACCCCCGCGCCTCGAAGACCGCATCCAAGGCCTGGCGCTGGGTGCCCATCGCTCCCGGCGGCGAAGGCGCCATGGCGCTGGGGATGATCCGGTGGATCATCGAGCAGAACCGGTACGACGCGCGATACCTGGCCAACGCCAACAAGGCCGCGGCGGCCGCCGACGGCGAGCCGACGTGGTGCAACGCGACCTGGCTGGTCAAGCTCGAGAAGGGGAAGCCGGGAGCCTTCCTGCGGGCCTCCGAGATCGGCCTGCCGGTCGAGAAGCGCGTCTACAAGGACAAGAAGACCGGGGAGGAGACCGCCTACGACTTCGATCCCTTCGTGGTCCTCCAGAACGGCCGGCCGGCCGCCGTAGACCCGTACGCGGAGACGGCGGCGGTCGAGGGAGATCTGATGGTCAAGACCGAGATCAACAAGATCCCGGTCCGGAGCGCATTCCAGCTCCTGTGGGAAGAGGCGTCGTCTCGCAGCGTCGAGCAGTGGGCGGCGCTGGCCGGGATCCGGGCCGCCGATATCGTCGAGCTCGCGCGGGAGTTCACCAGCCACGGCAAGCGCGCGGTGGCCGACATCCACCGCGGGGTCTCGCAGCACACGAATGGCTTCTACCAGGTGTTCGCCTGGTACACCCTCAACCTCCTGATCGGGAACTACGACTGGCGGGGAGGGTTGGCAAAGGCGACGACCTATGACGCCGCGGGGACGAAGAAGGAGACGGTGAAGGGCGCCGACGGCACCGAGACGGAGTGGACCCAACCCTTCCCCGTGGCTGACTTTACGGAGAAGCTGGCGCCGTTCGGGATCAGCCTCATCCGGCACGGGGAGAAGTACGAGGAGACCACGCTGTTTGCCGGATATCCCGCGAAGCGGCCGTGGTATCCGCTGGCCTCCGACATCTACCAGGAGATCATCCCCTCCGCTGGCGATGCGTATCCCTACCCGATCAAGGCGCTGTTCATCTACATGGGATCGCCCGTCTACGCGCTGCCCGCCGGCCACACGAACATCGAGATCCTCGCCGACCCCGCGAAGATCCCTCTGGTCGTGGCCAACGACATCGTGATCGGCGAGACCTCGATGTACGCGGACTACATCTTCCCGGATCTCAGTAATCTCGAGCGATGGGAGTTCGCGGGCTCGCACCCCAACATGATCTGGAAGGTCCAACCCGTGCGCCAGCCCGTCATCGCACCTGTCCCGGAGACGGTCCGCGTCTACGGGCAGGAGATGCCGCTCTCCCTGGAGGCGATGCTGCTGGGACTGGCGGAGAAGCTCGGCCTGCCCGGCTTCGGGCCCAACGGCTTCGGGCGCGGCCAGCCGTTCACCCACCCCGACCATCTCTACCTGCGCATGGCGGCGAATCTGGCGGTCGGAGACAAGCCGGGACAGGAGCTGCCCGACGCCACCGACGAGGAGCTGCGGATCTTCCTCGAGGCACGGCGGCACCTGCCGAAGTCGGTGTTCGACCCGGCGCGGTGGGAGGGGATCGTCGGCAAGGCGCTGTGGCGAAAGGTCGTCTTCCTGCTCAACCGCGGCGGCCGCTTCGACGATTTCGCGCGCGGCTACGACGGTGATCGGCTCAAGAACAAGTACGGGACGCTGATCAATCTCTATCAGGAGAAGACCGCTAAGACGAGAGACTCGATGACGGGAGCTTCGCTGCCCGGCCTGCCGGTCTATCGTCCCTCGCCGGCGGACGCGACGGGCCGCGCGCTTCGTGATGAGCAGGCGGGATACGATCTGCGGCTCATCACCTATCGTGAGGTCATGCACACGAAGTCGAGGACAGCCGGCAACTACTGGCTGCAGGCCTTGCTGCCCGAGAACAGCCTGCTCATGAACGTCCAGGACGCCCATTCCCGCGGGTTGAGGAACGGCGACCGCGTGCGGATCCGATCGGCCTCCAATCCCGACGGCATCTGGGACTTCAGAAACGGCGCGACGCGGCCGATCGAAGGACGTCTCAAGGTGGTGCAAGGGATCCGGCCCGGGGTGGTGGCGTTCTCGCTCGGCCACGGCCACTGGGCTTACGGGGCCGGCGATGTCATGATCGACGGGAAGGTCGTCAAAGGGGACCGCCGGCGTGGCACGGGCCTGCATGCAAACGCGGCCCTGCGCGTCGATCCCGTCCTGAAGAATACGACACTTGTGGACCTGACCGGCGGCAGCGCCGTATTCTACGATACGCAGGTCAAAGTCACGAAGGCCTGATCGCCCCTGGGCCACTGGGTCGCACAACGCCGGCCGCCGCAGGGAGGAGGCCTGAGCGGCCGGCGTCGCCTATTCGGAGGAATCTGTGTCTGGAGAACAGTCCGAGAGCGCACGCCGCACGACCAGCGTCGAAGAGGCGTTGGAAGCCATTCTGGCACATGTGGCCCGGGGACCCACTGAGACCATCGCCTTGGAGGATGCCGCCGGGCGGATCCTGGCGGAGCCCATCGTGGCGGGTGAGGATCTGTGGCCGTTCTCCCGGGCGGCCATGGATGGCATCGCTGCCCGCCTGGATGACCTCAGCGGTGCCTCAGCGGAAACGCCGGTAGAGTTGCGCCTGCTGGGGTCCGCGTTCTCGGGAGAAGTGTGGACGACGCCGCTGGGTGCCGGAGAAGCGATCCGGATCGCCACCGGTACGCCGATCCCGCCGGGCGCGGACGTCGTGGTGCCTCAGGAACTCATCAGGTGGGATGGCGACCGGGTACAGGTGCGTGCCGCGATGCCGCGGGGGCGCAACATCTTTCCGGCTGGGGAGGACGCGCGGGCGGGAGAGGAAGTGCTCGAGGTCGGGACGGTTCTGCGGGGTGGCGAGATCGGGCTGCTGGCTGCCCTCGGCCGGACTGAGGTCCCGGTCGTGCGCCGGCCCACGGTGGCCGTGCTCGCAGTTGGCGACGAACTCGTGCCTCCATCGGCGCCGCTCGCTCCAGGGCAGGTGCGCGAAAGCAACTCGTTCGCGCTTGCCGCAGAGATGGCCGCCCTCGGCGTGATCCCGCGGCGGCTTCGGGCGGCATCCGACACGCGCGCCGATCTCGACACCCGCCTGACGGAGGGCTTGCGCGCCGACGGGTTGGTGATCACCGGCGGGGTCTCCGTGGGCGAGCGTGACCTGGTCCGCGACGCCCTTCAGCGCGCTGGGGTGCGATTTCACTTCGTCGGTGTGGCCATGAAGCCGGGCGCCCCATCCGCATTCGGCTCTGCAGGAACGCGGCCCGTGTTTGCTCTGCCCGGGACGCCGGGCGCGGCACGCGTGGCGTTTGAGCTGCTGGTGCGACCGGCGCTGGCCGCGATGGCCGGACGTCGTGACGCCCGGCCGGCCCAGATTGCCGCCCGCGTCACGGCACCGCTCGCGGCAGCTCCCGGACGGCGGCGGTTCCTCTGGGCCCGTGCTGCTCTGGGTCCGGAGGGGTTCACAGTGCAGCCGCTGAGCGACCAGGGCACCGCCACACTGCGCTCGTCTTCCGCGGCCAACGCTCTGATCGATATTCCGGCGGACGCCGCGTCGTTTGACGTCGGCGATGAGGTGGCGGTTCGCCTCCTCCCCGGATCGCCGCTGACGGCGGCCCAGGCCGGCCGCCGCCGGGTCTTCGCCGTCGTCGGTGGGCGCCATGCCGGGAAGACCGTCCTGATTGAGCGTCTTATCCCGCTCCTGACACGCCGGGGCCATGCCGTCGCCGTCATCAAGCACCACGCGCACATGCATGACGAAGATGCGCCGGCAGGCACTGCGGACCGCCCCGGAACCGATACCGCCCGTGCCTCGGAGGCCGGCGCGTTCGTCACCGTGCTCACCGGGCCCGGGGGGCTGGTGCTCCGGCAGCGTCACCACGGGGGGCCCCCTCTAGCCGTGGTTCTCGCCCTGGCAGGGTCGGCTGATATCGTCCTCGTCGAGGGGTACAGCCAGTCGTCACTCCCCAAGATCCTGGTCCACGGTTCCCACGGACCAGGGGATCGTCAGATGCCTGCCGGCCCGTTCATCGCAACCGTCGGCGATCATGCATCTGTTGGCGGTGAGGCCGCACCACATTTCCCATGGGGCGCCCTTGAGGAACTGGCGGACCTGATCTTGTCTGCGGAGGGGCGAACCAGAGAAGAATAGCGCGCTCACCTGACTCGGCCTGTGTCATGTCATCATCGGAAGCATGCCAAAGAGCACGGATCTCTCAGGCCTCTCCGCCCATATCGAGCAGGCCGGCTCTGATGGCGAGCACCGCTGCTTGGGTGCGATCAGGGACGCCCAGTTTGCCTAAGATTGCGCTGACGTAGTTGCGGACCGTCCCCTTGGAAAGGTGCAGGCGCTCTGCGATCTCCCCGTTGGACAGACCTCGCGCCAGGAGAACCAGTACCTCGCGCTCCCGTTCGGTGAGCTCGGCCAGGAGCGGAACATTCACCGGAGCCGTCCGCGTGATCTGGGCGAAGAGCTTACCCGCCACGGCGGGATCCACGGGCGTCTTCCCCGCCGCCTCGATCGCCGCGGCGAGGCCTTCCGCCGGGCTGTCCTTGAGGATGTAGCCTGCGGCGCCGCTGCGGATGGCGTCGAAGACCCATTCGTCGGCATCAAAGGTGGTCAGCACGAGGACCCGCACGTCGGGATGCAACTCGCGGATCTTCCGCGTAGCCTGGATCCCATTCATACCCGGCATCTTCAAGTCCATGAGGACCACGTCCGCCTGGGCCGCGCGCAGCAGGGCCAACGCCTCGGCCCCATCGCGCGCTTCACCAACGACCCGGATCCTAGGGGTCCTATCCAGGATGACCCGAAGCCCCTGGCGGACCACTTCCTGATCGTCGCAGATCATCACGCGGATCATATGGGCACCTCGAGGCGCACCTTTGTCGGGCCCCCCTCCCGGCTGGCGATTTCCACGCGTCCTCCCAGCATCTCCGCCCGTTCGCGGATTCCCTTCAGGCCGAAGCCATCCGGTGCGGCGTGGTCAGGATCGAACCCGCGGCCGTCGTCGGAGACTGTCAGCACCAGGTGCGGCGGTTCCACATCGAGCGCGAGCGTGATGTGCCTCGCGCCGGCGTGCCGGGCGATGTTCTCCAGCGCTTCCTGCGCCACCCGGTAGATAGACTGCTCTACCTCGGGAGAGAGGCGCGCTGCGGGGTCCGGCGTGCGCGCCGTCAATGCCGCCCCCGTCCGCTCTGCGACAGATTCGGCCAAGTGGCGGAGGGCGAGCGGAAGGCCCCGATCGTCGAGTGGGGAGGCGCGGAGATCGTGCAGCGCCCGGCGCGCCTCGGTGAGGCCTGTGCGCGTCGTCGCCAGCGCCTGGTCCAGTAGGGCGCGGGCGTCGCCGGATTCGGCATCCCACACCGCCCGCATAGCTTCCAGCTGAACGGCCCAGCCAACGTCCCGTCCGAGTGGCTGGCGTCAGTGCTCTTCAGCGTGGAAGATCAGGGAAGCGCGCTGTTCGATTCATGGAACAGCCGTGGTGGGCAACGGGATTCCTCTGGC
>Ga0209172_10003849_pt1 | contig 21735 bp, 21 predicted proteins | sample LarsenN4metaG_FD_184113 | JGI IMG/M metagenome (GOLD analysis project Ga0209172, IMG submission 184113) | Hot spring sediment bacterial and archeal communities from British Columbia, Canada, to study Microbial Dark Matter (Phase II) - Larsen... ... | reverse complement strand
CGATCGTCATCTGCTTGCCTCCTCGGGGCCACGGCCCACGAGCGCATCAGATCACAAATCGCTCGATCCGTCGATCCTTGGCTTGCAGATGACTCTTTCACGGCAATTAAACCGATCGGCGTTCTAGGCGATCAGCTCGCTCGGCGCCACCCCATCCAGCTCCTCCGGCTCCGCCGCGGCACGAAAGGCGAGCCGGATGAAGCCGCCGTTGCACGTCTCGGCTTCGAGCGCGCGCTCAGCGCCGTTGTCGGTCTCCACGCGGACGATGCACGGCCGCGCGGCGCACAGCGACACGCCGTTGAGGAACGTGATGCGCAGAACGGGACCGGTGCCGTCCCGTTCCAGCGTGACGGACTTCAGCGCGGCCGACGGAATTCGGGTGACGGGCTCGCCTCCGATGAGTCCGTGGAACGTGCCGCGCCACGCACGATGGCGGCGGCTGAAGCCTTCGAGAAACGACGGCCAGTTGCAGCGCGGCACGTCCTTGAGCGTCATGACTGCCCCCTCGACAGATATCGCTGGCACCAGTCCGCCGCGAGCCGGGAAACCTGTTCGAGCGCCCCTGGCTCCTCGAAGAGATGCGTGGCGCCGGGTACGAGTTCGAGCTCCACGTGCGCGCGCATGTGCCGCATCGCGGCCTGATTGAGCTGGATCACGACCTCGTCGGCGCCGCCGACAATGAGAAGCGTCGGCGCCTGAACGCGCGGCAGGGCATCTCCCGCGAGGTCCGGCCGGCCGCCGCGTGAAATGACCGCACGCACGGCCTCGGGACGCTCGGCCGCGGCAATCAACGCCGCCGCTGCGCCGGTGCTGGCCCCGAACACGGCGATGGGTAGATCCCCGAGAAAGGAGTCGCCAGCGGCCCAGTCGATCGCGGCAACCACGCGATGAGCGAGCCGATCGATGTCGAACCGGTATTCGCGAGTCCGGACGTCGATGGCTTCTTCCTCGCGCGTCAGGAGATCGAGCAGCAGCGTGGAAAAGCCGCTCTCCTCGAGTGTCTGCGCCACGGCGCGGTTCCGGCGGCTGAAACGGCTGCTGCCGCTGCCGTGTGCGAACACTACCAGTCCCGAAGCTCGTTCAGGAATCGCCAGATCGCCGTCGATGAGCGCAGTCCCAGCCTGAATCTGCACACCGCGCGTCTGCGTAGTCCGAACGTTGGTGCTCATCGTCCGACTCCAGTCGGATATGTCTCCGGCAGATCCACTTCGTGGCGCGCCCACCGTTCGAGCGGCTCCAGCGCCCGCGTGCGATCGACGGCAACGACGACGTCGAACTGTGCCGGCAGTCGCGTCGGCAAGCAGTGGCTGGCGCGCTCCGTCTCCGGGCGGTAGAGCACGCCGATGGCGCGGGCCGGCAAAGGCGAGTGCGAGGTCGGCGGTCGCGAAGGACACCTGTGGCATCGGGATCGATGGCGTCGACGAGGCGTAGAGCGGCCGTCCCGAGATCGAGTGGAACCGCATGCCGCCGCACGATCTCGACGTGCCGGCATCGCGCATCACGCACTCCGTGAGACCGGCGTGTCGACCTTCGGCCCGGCGAGCGCCAGGAGCTGTCGCACCTCTTCGTCCGTCGTCTGCGAGAAGTCGGCGTACCACAGACCGACCGCTCTGAACGGCTCAGGGGTGAACACGCAGGCGACCTCGTCGGCGAGCTCGCGCAGCTGCTGACACGTGTCCGGCGCGCCGACCGGCACGGCCACGACGACCCGGGCCGGATTCAGCCGTCGCACAGCCAGTACGGCCGCCCGCATGCTCGAACCGGTCGCCAGGCCGTCGTCGACGAGGATGACGACGCGTCCTTCGATCGGAACGGGCGGCCGGCCGCCGCGGTAGGCGCGCTCGCGGCGCTCCAGCTCCGCCTGCTCGGCGCGGGTCACCGCGTCGATTGCCGATTGCGGCACCGCGACGGCTTCGAGGACCTCGTCGTTCAGCACACGGACGCCGCCGCTGGCAATCGCGCCCATGGCCAGCTCGGGACGGCCGGGGAGGCCGAGCTTCCGCACGACGAAGACGTCGAGCGGAGCGCCCAATGCCCGCGCCACCTCGTAGCCGACCGGCACGCCGCCTCGAGGCAGCGCCAGCACGACAACGTCGCCGCGCCCCGCATACTGCTGAAGCTGCGCGGCGAGCACGGTCCCGGCTTCATGCCTGTCGGTGAAGCCCCCGCGCCGAACGGCATCGCGCTGGCCAGCCATGCACGTCCCTCGTGCAACTCGCATACCCCGCGAGGATGCGCATCGTTCGAGGGTGACCGGCCTTGTCGGGGATGTTGGTTGGGCAACTCCCCGCCGCCCTACGAACGTTTCCGCGGTTCAGCGCGACCAGCGGGGCATCTCGGCAACACGAAGGGCCGGCTGGCGTCGACACTGAACGACCGCGTTTCCTCAGCAGGTTGGAATGCGGAACTTTCCTCGAAAGCGATAGGCAGAGCTTTCACCGCTGTCGGGCTGCCGCGCGTCATAGATAGCAGCGGGACGCGGCAGGAGCCTGCAATCCGGAGCCGCGTTTGCTTGAAGAGTTTGCGGAGATCGCGCGTGCTGCGGGTCAACGAACAGATCGCCGGCCGTCTCGAGGAAGCAGCGCATCTGCTTCGCGACCAGGGCGCGGATCGATTCCGCGTCGGCGCCTACCTGCGTGCCGCGGCAACGGTGCGGTCGATGCGCGAGCCCCTGGACGAGATCTTCCGCCAGCACGGACTCGAGGGGCTGAAGGAGCTTCCCAACATCGGCGAGACCATCGCCCGCGCGATCCGCGAGCTGATGACGCACGGCCGCCTGCCCATGCTCGATCGTCTGCGCGGCGAGGCCGAACCGGTTGCGCTCCTCGCTTCGGTTCCCGGCATCGGCCGCGTGCTGGCCGCGCGTCTGCACGACGAACTCGGGCTCGAGACGCTTGCTGACCTCGAAGCCGCGGCGCACGACGGGCGGCTGGAAACCATCGCCGGATTCGGCCCCAAGCGCCTCGCCGGCATCCGCGACTCGCTGGCGCAGCGGCTCGGACGAGTCACGCTTCCGAAACGGCACGCGACGCCGCCCGGCGTCGCCGAACTCCTCGACGTCGATCGCGAGTACCGGGAGAAGGCAGCAACCCCTCAGCTCCAGCGCATTGCACCCAGGCGCTTCAACCCTTCGGGCGAGGCCTGGCTGCCGGTCCTTCACACACGCCGCGGCGCGCGCCGGTATACGGCGCTCTACTCGAACACCGCGCGGGCGCATCGCGCCGGCAAGACGGGCGATTGGGTCGTGGTGTACAGCGACGACGGCCTCGGCGAGAGCCGGCATACGGTCGTCACAGCCGCGGTCGGCCCGCTGCGCGGTCGACGCGTGGTCGCCGGCCGCGAAGCGGAGTGCGCCGCCTATTACGCCCGACAGGAGCGTGCCGGCACCGGCGTCGACGGACCGGGACCACGGGCTGCAGGAGCTGCTGCAGAGCTTCAGCCTGACTCCGCGAACGTTACATCGAAGCCATTGAGCGACACGGAACGCACGCAGTTCCCGCCACCGTCGCGACCGCAGGCCGCGCACCGATGAGCCTCGGAGTCTGACGCGGCGCGTCATCCCTGTGAGTGCTCGACAACTCATGCGGAGGTTTCCGATCGCTTGCGGGATATTTCTCAGCGGCACCTCTGACCCGGACGCGAATCCGAGTCCAATCGCCAGCCGACGGGGTGGCGCGTCGCGTGCATCGGGGTGAAGCGGAGTGCTTGTGGCAGAGAGAACGACCTTCATCCGCTGGTTCAGCGATCTCGGGCTCAGCGACGTGCCGTCCGTCGGCGGGAAGAACGCGTCGCTGGGCGAGATGTATCGCGACTTGTCAAGCTTCGGTATCCGCGTGCGGTGCGCACGCTGATTGCACGGGCGATCCAGGAAGCCCGCGCGCAGGGCCGCAAGATCGGGGCAGGCGCCAGGCGACTATCCCGAGTTCGCCAGGTTCCTGGTCGAGTGCGGGATCGACAGCATGCCGCTCAATCCCGACGCGGTGCTGCGGACGACCAGGGTAGTGCTCGAAGCCGAAGCCGCGGCGCGCGCTGGCGCCGTTGCGGGTGAATCTGCGGTCCGACGGCCCGTTACGGCGTCCGTCGACAGGTAGGACCAAAGGGGAGTGTTGTGGCTGCTCGCGTGCTGAATGAGGAGCTCCGTGATGCGAGGGGCTGCGATCTCGCGGCAGTCGGTCGCGCCGTGCGAGCCGTGACGAGATGGGTGCGGCAGACGGTGTGCGGGCTCACCGGGCACGACTATTTCGTCAAGGTGGCTGGCAACCGGATGTTCCTGCGGTGCGCCGACTGCGATCACGAAACACCAGGCTGGTCGATCGACGTCCGCGTGCCGCGGCGCTTACCCCCGTCAGGCCACGCCGTGCGCTCGCAATCAGAGCTGGACAGGCCGGGACGCCAGATGCGAGCGGCCTGACCCGAGACGTGCGCTCGAGAGGCCGTCGTGCGCGCGGCGGGGACGAGCGGGCACGACGATTGACGTGAAGGGACGGATGGAGGTGCGGCACGCAGGTTGACGTAACTGCGGCGCGGCGCTGGCCCACGTCGGATCACGGAGGGTGCTATGGCTATTGCAGGGCTCACGGACACAGATATCCGCGTCAGGGATGCCGTGATGCGGCAACTCGAGTGGGATCCCGAAGTGAACGCCTCGGAGATCGGCGTTGCCGCCAAGGGCGGGACGGTGACCCTCACCGGCTTCATCGAGAGCTATGCCGGGAAGCTCGCCGCCGAACGGGCGGCCAAGCGCGTCAAGGGCGTGCGGGCGGTTGCCAACGACATCGAGGTCCGGCTCAAGCTGGAACGGACGGATGCCGACATTGCCGCGGACGCGGCGCGTGCGCTGGAGCTGCGGAGCAGCGTGCCGGATACCGTGCAGGCGACCGTACGGAACGGACACGTGACGCTGACGGGCCGCGTCGCCTGGCCGTATCAGTTGCGCGAGGCCGAGAAGGCGATTCGCTACATCCGCGGCGTCAAGGGCATCGCGAATCACATCACGATGGACGCGCGCGGTCTCGAACGCGACGTCCGCCACCGCATCGTCCAGGCGCTTCATCGCAACGCCAACCTGGATGCCAATCGCATTTCCGTCACGGTGACCGGCGGCACGGCCGTGCTCACCGGCACGGTCGGGAGCTGGCTGCAGCGTGAGTCGGCCGAGCGCGCGGCGGCCGATGCGCCAGGAATCGTTCACGTCGACAATCGAATCGTCGTGGAGCCGCCCTCGATGGACGAGGTGCCCGACGAGCTCTGCTGACGCAGCCGAACGGGAGGCTTCCCTGCGGGATGGGGGGCCTCCTCTCAGACACCCTCGGAACGGGAATCTCAGTACGAGATGCGCCTGGTCGGCGGCTTCACCTCTCGCCGGCTCACACGCGCGCGGACATCGACCGCGCGGGCGCCGCTCGTCAGGACCTTCAGCGGATTGATATCCAGCTCCTGGATTTCAGGAGCGACTTCGAGCAGCGACGACACGCGGAGCAGCACGTCCGCCAGCGCCCGCTCGTCTGCCGGCGGCTGACCGCGGTAGCCGCGCAGCAGTGCCACGCTTCTGAGACCGTTCACCATGTCGGTCGCATCGACACCCGTCAGTGGATGCAGACGGAACGACGTGTCCTGCAGAAGATCCACCAGCACGCCGCCGCTGCCGCATGCCACGAGCGGTCCGAAAACAGGATCGGTGACAGCCCCGACCAGCATCTCGACGCCGCCGGAGACCATCTGCTGGACGATGGCGGCAGTCATGGCGTCGCCCACCCGCGAACGCAGCGTCTGAAACGCGTCGCGCACCGCGCCGGCGTTCCGCACGTCGACGATCACACCGCCGACGTCGGTCTTGTGCAGGATCTCCGGCCCGGCCGCTTTCAATGCCACGGGATAACCGATCGCCTCCGCTGCCGCCACGGCTTCCTCGGCAGTCGCTGCCAGCCGCACCGACGCCGTGGAGATGCCGGCCGCTTCGATGAGCTGCTGCGCCTCGGACGGCGTGAGCCAGCCGTCGCCCCGCGCCAGCGAGTTCTCGACAATCGCCCGGATGGTGTCGCGGTTGATGTCGGGAAACCGCGGAACCTGTCCGGCGGGCCGGCGCCGCCAGGCGCTGTAGGTGGTCGCGTGCGCAAGCGCGGTTACGGCGGCCTCGGGGAAGAGATACGACGGGATGGGCGCCAGATTCGGCGGCGCACCACGGGCGCTCAGGAAGTTGGCGATGACCGGCTTGGTGGTGCCGCGCGTGGATTCGACGATCGCGCGCGCCACCTCTTCGGCTCTCGTGACCAGCGGCGGGATGAAGATCACCAGCAGGCTGTCCACGGCCTCGTCCGCCAGCAGCACGCGCGTGGCGCGGCGATAGTGGTCGGGCGGGGCGGACGCCAGCATGTCCACGGGATTGCCGACGCTGGCTGCCGCCGGCAGGAACTCTCGCAGGGTCTTGACGGTGGCATCGCTCAGCGTGGCAAGCGCCAGCCCCCGTGTCTCGCACGCGTCGGCGGCCATGATCGCCGGACCGCCGGCGTTCGAGAGAATGGCGACGCGGCGCCCGGCCGGCAACGGCTGATTGGCGAGCAGCGCCGCCACATCGAACAGCTCTTCGATCGTCGTCGTTCGAATGATGCCCGCCTGTGTGAAGAGCGCTTCGACGACCACATCGCTCGCCGCCAGCGCGCCCGTGTGCGACGAGGCGGCGCGAGCGCCCGCGGCGGACCGGCCCGACTTGACCGCGACGATCGGCTTCTCCCTCGCCACGCGCCGCGCGATCTGGCTGAAGCGGCGCGGGTTTCCGAAGCTCTCCAGATACAGCAGGATCACGTCCGTTCGCGGGTCGTCGGCCCAGTACTGAATCAGATCGTTGCCCGACACATCCGCCTTGTTCCCGACCGAGACGAACGACGAGATGCCCAGATTCAGCTTCTGGAGGTAGTCGAGGATCGCGAGACCGAGTGCGCCGCTCTGCGTGGAGAACGCCACACGTCCTTCGATGGGAACGACCGGCGAGAAGGTGGCGTTCAACCGGAAGGACGGATCCGTGTTGATGAAGCCCATGCAGTTGGGGCCGATCATCCGGATGCCGGCAGTACGCACCTTCTCGATCAGCTGCTGCTCGAGCGCCCGGCCGGCAGCGCCTGTTTCGCCGAAGCCGGCGCTGATGATCACCAGCGCCCTGACATGCCTGGCGATGCAGTCGTCCACGACGGCGCTGGCCTGCGCGCACGGAACGCAGATGACGGCGAGATCGATATCGCCGGGAATGTCCGTGACGCGAGGGTAGGCGGCGATGCCGTCGATCGATGTCGCGGATGGATGAACCGCGAACAGCCGCCCGGTAAAGCCCGTGGCCGAGAGGTTGTGGAGGATCTCCGAACCGATCTTTCCGCGCTCACGGTTCGCGCCGACGACCACAACCGTGCGCGGTTCGAAGAACGGCTTCAGGGATGCCACGGCCGCCGCCTGCGACCGTTCGGCGGCCAGCGTTTCATAACGGGGCGTCGGCTGGAGCGAGAGTGTGACGTGCACGACGCCAGCCTCGAGCCGCTGTTCGACCTCGAACCCGGAATCGAGGAACACGCGCATCATCCGCTCGTTGTTCTGCAGCACGTAGGCGTCGAAGACCCGAATGCCGTGGTCGCGGGCGATGCCGGCCAGTATCTCCAGCATCCGTGTGCCGATTCCCCGGCCCTGCAGCGCATCGGCGACCGTGAACGCCACCTCCGCGCGACCGGGATGCTGCGGGTCGCGGGTGTAGGTGGCGACGCCGCTCAGCCGCCCGCCTGCTTCGGCGACGAGCACGAATTCGTTGTCGTAGTCGACCTTCGCCAGGCGGAAGGCGTCCGGCTGGGTCGCAGCCCGTACGCGAAAGAACCGCAAGTACCAGCTCTCATCGGAGATGCGCTGATAGAACTCGCGTAGCGCTGCCTCATCGTCCGGGCGGACGGGCCGTAAACGGAGAGTCGATCCATCGCGGACGACGACATCCGACTCGTACTGGACCGGATAGGTAGACACGGGGATGCGCCTCCTCGGGGACTCCATCACGTTCGGTTCGGAAGGCCGGCGCCAAGGTCGCTCTTCCAAATCGGCCCGACTACGTTCGAGCCGCTGGTGACGATACGAATCACGGCATCCTCCATCCGGTCAGGCGGCTGTGGACGCTGCTGAAAATTTCCATCGTCCGCGAAAATTCGCCGCGGAGCTCGCGTCTGACCCACCCCCGAGCGAACTCCGCCGATCGCGTCGCCACGCCGACCGAAGCAATCACACTGCCACGCAAGGCTCGTCCGCCGTTCCGCAGGTGGATGTGGCGCGAGGGCTGCATCCATTCGAGACGGACGGTTCTCGTGAACCTCATCATTCGAGGTCCTGAGTGGCGATGATCCGTGTCACCCACATCCTGTGCCCGATCGACTTCTCCGAGTTCGCGCATCGCGCGCTCGACCACGCGGCATCGATTGCCCGCTCACGCGACGCGCGGCTCACCGTGCTGCACGTCTTCCAGACTGCGCCCGTCATGGATCTGCCTCCTCTGGAAATGACCGATGCGGAACGGAAGCACTTGATGGAGAAGGTGACGCACTTCACCAGTCATCTGCCGCGGGAGATGCGGGTCGAGCTCCGGGTCGAGGAGACGCCGGACGTTCATGAGGAGATCCTGGCGCAGGCGGCCAGGACGCATGCCGACCTGCTGGTCGTGGGAAGCCATGGCCGATCGGGTTTTCAGCGGCTGCTGCTCGGCTCAATCACGGAGAAGCTGCTGCGAACGGCCCCGTGTCCCTTGATGGTGGTCCCGAGGCGCGCTCCGGACGTGGCCGTTGACACGCCTGTGCGTTTCCGCAGGATTCTCTGTCCGGTCGATCTCTCGGAAGGGTCGCGCCGGGCGCTGGAGTATGCCAGCGCGTTCGCGACCGATGCCGCCGCACAGCTCGTACTTCTGCACGTCTTCGAGATACCCGCACAGCTTCACGAACTGTCGGTACCGGCGGCGCTGGACGTCGACCGCCTCCGCAGCGAGGCAGAAGCCGCCGGCGCGCGCCGGCTCCGCGAGTTCGTCCCCGAGCAGACGGCCGGTACCGGCGCGATCGAGACGCTCGTGCGTGAGGGCAGGGCGTATCGTGAGATCCTGAAGGTCGCGTCGGAGCGGGCCGTCGATCTGATTGTCATGGGTGTGCAGGGGCGCGGCGCCGTCGATCTGCTCGTGTTCGGCTCGAACACCGCGCGTGTCACGCGTGCGGCACCGTGCCCGGTTCTGGTGGTGCGCGCAGGGTAGAGTGTCGTGTGGGTGAACCTGATGCGGCTTGCCGTGGCCGCCGGCATCGGCGTGATGGTCATCGCCGCGCAAGCCCCTGCGTCAGGTCCGTTCGTTTTCTTCCACCCGTGGGTCACGGTGAGCGCCCGTGACCAGGCACGGATCGAGAAGGGCGAGGTCGTCGTGCGCAGCCTTTCGGGAGAGGGCCGGCAGTTGGCCGTCCTGGGGCTCACGCGTCTCAACGCGCCGCCCGAGCGCGTTGTCGCGTGGATGCACGCGATTGCCGAGTTGAAGCGCAGTCCGTCGGTACTGGCGATCAAGCGATTCTCGGAGCCGCCGGTCCTGTCGGATCTCGACGGCCTGCATCTCGACGATCAGGACCTCGACGCGCTTCGACAATGCCGGCCCGGCGACTGCGAGGTCAAGCTGGCTCGCACAGATATCGAGTCGATCGGCCAGGCCATTCGCGCCGCAGGTGCCGCGTGGAAGGACGCGGCGCAGCGACAGTTCCGCCAGGTCCTCCTGGCCCGTCTTCGTCTGTATCAGTCGGGCGGGTTGGCTGGTCTCCCCCCGTACGCCAGGGACGACGATCCGCATCCGCGGGACGCCTTTTCCGCGATCATGGCCAGCTCGCCTTATCTGAGACGCGGCGTACCGGAGCTGGCGGACCAGCTCGAATCGTATCCGCGCGTGCGCCACGCCGGGATCGATCCTTGCGCGCAATGAGGCTTCGGCGAATCAGGTCGTCGAAACGGAACTGCTCCGGACCGGCCACTTCCACCGTTCCGTTGATCGGCGGTCCGGCGGCAACTCTTCCCACCGCCACGGCGACATCGTCGCCCGCCATGGGCTGAATGAGCACGGGCGGCACTCGCACCGTCGTCCCCTCCGACGCCTCGTCGGCGATGCGATTGATGAACTCGAAAAACTGCGTGGTGTGGACGATGGAGTACGGAAGCCCGTAGCCCTTGATCAACTGTTCCTGGACGTTCTTGGCCCGCAGGTACGGGCTGTCGGGTATCCGCTGCGTGCCGACCACCGACAACGCGACGTAATGCCGTACGCCCGCTGCCGCAGCGTCCCGCAGGAGGTTCCGGGTCGACGTGGTGAAGAAGCTCAGGACCGCCCGTTCGTCGAACGAGGGTGAGTTCGAGACGTCGACCACGACGTCGGCCTTCTGAAGAACTGCTGCGAGTCCCTCACCAGTGAGCGTGTTGACACCCGTAGCCGGCGATGCCGCCACGGGTGTGTGGCCCTGCTCCCGCAGGATGTTCACGAGCTTCGATCCGATGAGTCCGGTGCCGCCGATGACGACAATCTTCATGTCGAGCCCCTTTGCGCGATGAGGTGCTGTCTCAACTCCACGAGTCCTATGACCGGACGGCACACGGAACTGTGACACCTGCAAGCCCGGCGACGCAGAGCGCTGGTGCGAAACACACGGAATCAACGTGGCTGGGTACGCGTTGACAGGAATTTCAAGCTTCCCGGATGCGGATGAAGTAAGAGATCGCGTCACTGCCTCCGCGCACGGATTTCGAGCGTCAGCGGATCGTGGTCGTCAGGCGGCACGCGGACGGGGCATGGCAGAAGCCTGTGCGGACTGAGACAGGCTCGGTTGGCAACAGACGGTACGCTCGTTCTGGATCGCGAGAAAACCGGCAAGCCGCGAAATCGATGTCCCGGGTATCGCGACAGCCGGGCGCGCGTTACGCGCGCACCGGCCGCAGCGCCGCTGCGAGATCGCGGCGCAGTTCCTCCGCCGTCCGCCGCCGCCCGTAGCCGGGCGTATCCCGCTGGATGCGCCAGCTCTCGCTCAGCGGCCCGATGTCGACGACGTCGAAGCCGAAGCGGTCGATCAGCTCCGCGACAACGCGCTTGGCCTCGGCATCGTCGCCGGCAATCGCCAGCGCCCGCCGGTTGGGCGTGCCCGGCGGCCGGCCGTCGGTCGTCAGCGCTGCCGCGTAGATGTGGTTGAAGGCCTTTACCACCTTCGCGCCCGGCAGATGCCGCTGCACCAGCTCCGAGGTCGTGATTTCCTCGTTGTCGAGCTCGCGGATGTGGCCGTCGCGCTGGGGGTAGTAGTTGCAGGTGTCGATCACGATCTTGCCGGCCAGCGGTGCGGCCGGGACGTCCTTGATGTTCTTCAGCGGAATCGTCACCACCACGATATCGCCGGCTTCAGCGGCCTGCGCCGGCGTCGCCGCTCGCGCCCGCGGTCCCAGTTCGCGCACCAGGTCGGTCAACGTCTCCGGGCCGCGCGAGTTGCTGAGGACCACGTCGCAGCCATGCTTCACGGCGAGCCGGGCCAGCTGACTGCCGATGTTGCCTGCTCCGATGAGACCGATTGTTCGTACTGTCACGGGTCACAACCTCCACTGTCGTGCGCGAGCGAGATCCGTGCCTTCTGAGGTCGCGGTCCGGTGGTCGGAGTCCGGGTCCGGGTCCGGCTGAAGCCGGACACTACAGCCTCCAAGGCAGTCCGGTTGAAGCCGGACACTACAGCCTCCAAGGCAGTCCGGCTGAAGCCGGACACTACAGTCACTGTCGCGACCTCTGCAGAACGGACACGGACTGGCCGGCGATTGTCATCGTGTCGGTGCGCTGCGGCCCGTCGTTCTGGCCCACGGTGAACGTCACGCTGCCGCTGCCCGTGCCGCTGGCGCCGGAGGTAATCACAATCCACGGTGCATTGGCCGCCGCGGTCCATCCGCATCCGGACGTCGTCGTCACCGTGAACGACGCCGTTTGCGGGTTCCCGCTCAGGTCGTGATTGGGTGGGCTGACGACGAACGAACACGCCGGCGCAACCGGCAGCTGCGTGACGGTGTAGGTGTGGCCCGCGACTGTCAGCGTGCCGGAGCGCCCCGAGCCGGTCGAGTTGGCGGCAATAGCGAACGACACCGAGCCGCTCCCGCTCCCGCCCGCTCCCTGGGTGATCGTGATCCATCCGGCATTGCTGCTCGCCGTCCAGCCGCAGCCGTTCGGCGCCGTGACACCCACTGCGCCGTTGTCGCCGCCGGGAAGCGCATTCATTCCATTGGTCGACAGCGCGTACGTGCAGGACCCGCCGCCGCTACCACCACCGCCACCGCCGCCGCCACCATCGCCGCTGCCGCTCGAGGCTTGCGTAACCGTATACGTCAGTCCCGCCACCGTCAGCGTGCCCGAGCGCGTGGCTCCGGTCGTGTTGGCGGCGATGGTGAATGACACCGAGCCGTTCCCGCTTCCGCTCGCGCCCTGGGTGATCGTGATCCACCCGGCATTGCTGCTCGCCGTCCAGCCGCAGCCGTTCGGCGCCGTGACGCCAACCGCGCCGTTGTCGCCCCCGGGAAGAGCATTCATTCCAGTGGTATGAAGCGCATACGTGCATGCGGGGGCAGCCGCCTGCGTCAGCTTGAACGTGCTGCTGCCGATCGAGATGGTGCCCGTGCGAGCGGCGCCGTTGTTCGTGACAGCGCTGAAGGTGATGGAGCCGCTTCCGCTCCCGCTGGTGGCCGAGGTGATCGTGATCCACGGCGCCGCGCTGCTCGCCGTCCACGTGCAGCCGTTTGGCGCCGTAATCGCGATCGGCGCCCCCGGACCGCCTGCCGGGCCGATGTTCTGGCTTGGCGGCGTAATCGACACCGCGCAGGCCGATGCGGCCGACTCCTGCGTCACGGTCGATCGCGCGCGGCCGACCAGGATGTGGGCGGTGCGAGCCGATCCCGTGTTGGCGGCGACGGTGAAGTTCACGGTGCCGCCGCCCGATCCCTGTGCCGGCTGCGCGATCGCGATCCAGCCCGCATCGGCGGAGGCCGTCCACGTGCAATCAGCTGTGGTCGCGACGGTCACGCTGCCGGGTCCGCCGCGAGCGGCGACGCTGCGCGTGGCCGGCGCGAGATCGATGACGCACGGCGCGCGCTGCGACACGCGCACCTTCGTGCCGTTGATGGCGATTTCGCCCTCGCGCGCGTCTTCGGTGTCATTGGGCGCCACGCGGTAGGTGACGCTGCCAGGGCCCTGACCCGATGCCGGCGTGAGCCCCGTAATCCAGCTTGCGCCGGTCGACGCCGTCCACTCGCACTCCGGTTGAGTAGTGACGCGAATCGTGGCGTCGCCGCCTTCGGGTCCCATGCCCGGAGGCGCGCTCACGGTAATGTCGCATTTGCCCGGCGTATCAGGGCCGGTGGTATTCGACGTAATCGACGACTCGGTGCAGCCCGCGACGACGGCCGCCGCGATCGAGGCCATCCACAGCGCGACGACGGAACAGCGTCCCTGCACGCGACGCGTGACGTCGACGCCCGATCTCATCGGCAGCACGGCTGACCCCGCACAGCGCAGGTCGCCGAGCAAGAGGTGTTCCAGGCAGAGTCGGCCTGTGCGGCGGGCCGGCAATGCTCCTGCTGACGGAATGTGTGAACACGGGGAGCGAGTGTGTGATTGCTCGTGCTCGTCTACGCGCACGTGCTGATTGGCGCGATGGGCTTGCGGTTTCGCGAGTCAGCTCTGTACCGCGGAACGCTGCTTGCTCGACTGGCGGGAGAGGGGATCATCATGGACGAGCGCAAACCCATCGACAACCCGCCCGTGCAGCGCGGCCGGCGCGAAGCTCCGCGCGAAGGCGACGGCGCAAATGAGCCTGGACAGGAGCTGGGCATCGAGCCGAGGCGGCCCTGGACGATGCCGCGCGCCGAAGACGACTCGATCACGTTCGCACGGAGTCCCGAGTTCCACGATCGCAGGCCGAAGCGCCGCTGAGAAGCTGCGCTCCGGCCGCCGGCTTCTCAACGCCTCATCTCCAGCCGAGCTCGGGAGCGACGTACTTGAGAATGCTCTCGATCGCGTGCGCGTTGTACTCGACGCCCAGCTGGTTGGGCACGGTCAACAGCAGCGTATCGGCCGCCGCGATCGCCTCGTCCTGGGCAAGCTGCTTCACCAGCACCTCGGGCTCGGCGGCATACGAGCGGCCGAAAATGGCGCGGGTATTCGCGTCGATGTAGCCGATCGTGTCGTGGTCGTGGCGGTCGCGGCCGAAGTAGGCGCGGTCGAGATCGTTGACCAGGGCGAAGATGCTGCGGCTCACCGAGACGCGCGGCTCGCGCGTGTGCCCGGCCTCCTTCCACGCTTCGCGGAACGCCTCGATCTGCTTGCGCTGCTGCACGTGCAGCGGCTCCCCGGTCTCGTCGTCCTTGAGCGTCGAGCTCTGGAGGTTCATGCCCAGCCTGGCCGCCCATCTGGCCGTGGCGTTCGAGCTGGATCCCCACCAGATCCGATCGCGCAAGCCTTCCGAGTACGGCTCTATCCGCAGCAGTCCCGGCGGATTGGGAAACATCGGGTGCGGGTTGGGCTGCGCGAACCCGTGTCCCTGGATCACCTCGAGAAACACTTCGGCGTGGCGGCGAGCCATGTCGGCGTGGGTCTCGCCCTCCTTCGGCGCGTAGCCGAAGTAGCGCCAGCCATCGATCACCTGCTCCGGCGACCCGCGGCTGATGCCCAGCTGCAGACGGCCGCCGGAGATGAGGTCGGCCGCGCCGGCGTCCTCCGCCATGTAGAGCGGGTTCTCGTAGCGCATGTCGATGACGGCGGTTCCAATCTCGATCCTCTTCGTGCGCGCGCCGACGGCAGCGAGAAGCGGGAATGGCGACCCGAGCTGGCGGGCGAAATGGTGCACGCGAAAGTAGGCGCCGTCGGCCCCGAGCTCCTCGGCGGCCACCGCCAGCTCGATGGATTGGAGCAGCGAATCGGCGGCGGTGCGTACTTGCGAGTGGGGCGACGGCGTCCAGTGCCCGAACGACAGGAACCCGATCTTTTTCACCGACACATCCTTTCTCTCGAACGGAATCCTCGTGCGATCCCGAGCTCTTCAGCATACGTCGTCCCGGCGGCCGGACCTACGCATGCTGGTTCGAGAGCGGTGGGCCGGGCGATCGGCTAGCGGTTCAGGAGCGCGGCGCCCGAGGGGTGATAGCGCTCACCGGCGACTGCCCCTGGCGGCGAGCGCCGGTCGATCTCGTCGAGCTCCTCGCGCGTCAGGCGCACGCCCACCGCACCGGCGTTCTCGACGAGGCGATCGATGCTGCTCGTCCCCGGGATCGCGACGACATCGCTCCGCGTGAGCAGCCAGGCGAGCGCAAGCTGCGCCGGCGTGCAGCCCCTGGCGGCTGCCAGCTCGCGCACGCGATCGGCGAGGGCGACGTTACGCTCGAAGTTCCCGCCCTGGAAACGCGGATTGCGGCGGCGCCAGTCGTCGGGTGAGAGGTCGTCGAGCGTACGAAATCGCCCGCCGAGGAAGCCGCGGCCGAGCGGGCTGTAGGCAACCAGCCCCACGCCGAGCTCGCGCAACGCAGGCAGCAGCTCCACTTCCGGCTCGCGGGTGAACAGCGAGTATTCCGTTTGAACGGCCGTAATCGGATGCACGCGATGAGCGCGCCGCAGCGTGGCGGGTGACACCTCCGATAGACCGAGGTAGCGCACCTTGCCCTGACGTACGAGGTCGGCCATCGCGCCGACCGTGTCCTCGATGGGGACGCTCGTGTCGACGCGGTGCAGGTAATAGAGGTCGATGGTGTCCACGCCCAGGCGCTGCAGCGATCGCTCGCACGCCTCGCGCACGTACTCCGGCCGGCCGTTGAGCTGCTCGGCCTCGCCGATCTGACTCTGGACGAAGCCGAACTTCGTGGCCAGCACGATGTCGCCGCGCCGCCCCTTGATGGCGCGGCCGACCTTCAGTTCCGAATCCCCGTAGATATCGGCGGTGTCGAGGAACGTGATGCCCAGGTCGAGGGCTTTTCGAATCAGCGCAACCGCCGCGTCGTCGTCGCGAACGCTGCTGGTGTAAGTCTCTGCGATTCCCAGGCTCATGCACCCGAGCCCGATGGCCGACACGCGCGGCCCCGTCCGTCCCAACTGACGTTTCTCCATGGCTGCAAGATAGCACCCGCACCCGGAGAGGCGCGACGCAGCGCGCGGCGGTTGTCGGCTCACATGGAGAGGACATCCAGCCCGGCGGCGGTGTATCTTGCGTCTGCCCCGATTCAAGGAGGTCGCGTGCGTTTCGTTTTCGCTGCAGCTGCTGTTTCACTCCTGGCGCTCGCCTGGCCATCTCGTGCCGATGCGCAGGGCGTCGAGGCCGGACGACGCGTCTTTGCCAGCCGTTGTGCCCAGTGCCACGGGACGGACGGCGGCGGCGGCGAGCTCGGGCCGGCAATCACGGCGCGCATTCCGTTGCGGAGCGCCGCGGATCTCGAGGCGGTGATTCGCGAGGGACTGCCCGGCTCCGGCATGCCGTCGTTCGCGAGCATGTCGAAGACGGAGAGCACGGATCTCGTCGCGTTTCTCAGGACGCTCCGGCCCCGGGCCGGCTCCGGCCCGCGGCGGACGAGCGTGACGCTTGCCGACGGGTCGTCAGTGTCAGGGCTCGTGCTGAATCAGAGTCCCGGGGAGATGCAGCTGCTCGGCGACGACCGCCGCACGCATCTCCTGCGCGAGACCAGCGCCGGCCGTTATCGCGAGGTGACGTCGCAGACCGGGTGGACGACGTACAACGGGCAGCCCAACGGCAATCGCTACAGCACGTTGACGCAGATCACGCCCGGCAATGTGGCGCGATTGACGCCGCAGTGGATCTTCACGCTGCCCAACGTCGGCCAGGCGCAGGTGACGCCGGTCGTCGTGGACGGCGTGATGTATGTCACCGCGGCCAACGATCTCTATGCCCTCGATGCCGGCAGCGGCCGTCAGCTCTGGAACTACCGTCGACCGCGCACCCGTGGGCTCATCGGTGTGGCCGCCAGGGGCGTGAACCGCGGCGTGGCGGTCAGCGGCGATCGCGTGTTCATGACCACCGATCACGCACATCTGATCGCCCTCAACCGCTTCAGCGGGGCGCTGCTCTGGGAGACACAGATGGCCGACTGGCGTCAGAACTACAACGGCACCGGCGCGCCGATGGTCGTCGGCACCCTGGTGATCTCCGGCGTCGCCGGCGGAGACGAAGGCGCGCGCGGGTTCGTCGCCGCCTACGACCAGGCCACGGGCAAGGAGGTGTGGCGGTTCTGGGCCGTGCCCGCACGCGGCGAACCGGGATCCGAGACCTGGCAGGGCAATGCCATCGATCATCCGGGCGCGGCCACGTGGATGACGGGCAGCTACGACGCCGAGCTCGACACGCTGTACTGGGCGATCGGCAATCCAGGTCCGGATCTGATTGGCGACGACCGTCCGGGCGACAACCTGTATTCCGATTCAGTCGTGGCCCTGGATCCGAAGACCGGGCGCCTCGAGTGGTACTTCCAGTTCACGCCGCACGACGTTCACGACTACGACGCGCAGCAGCCGATCGTGCTGGTCGACGCCGCCTGGCAGGGCCGACCGCGCAAGCTGCTGCTGCAGGCCAACCGCAACGGCTTCTTCTACGTGCTCGATCGCGTGACCGGCGAATTCCTTTCGGGCACTCCGTTCGTCAAGAACATCACGTGGGCTTCGGGGCTCACCAGAGAGGGACGGCCGATCGTCGTGCCGAACATGGAGCCGACGCGCGAAGGGCGCCGCGTCTGTCCGTCGCTCGAAGGCGCGTCGAACTGGTACTCGGCGGCGTTCAGCCCGCGCACCGGGCTGTTCTACGTGCAGACCAACGACGAGTGCGGGATCTTCACCCGCGTGGATCAGACCTGGGAAGCCGGGAAGGGCTTCATGGGCGGCACGTTTGCCGCTGCACCCGAACCCGCGCAGCGCGTGCTGCGCGCGATCGACATCCAGACCGGCAAGATCGTGTGGGAGCTGCCGCAGTTGGGGGCCGTCGATTCGTGGGGCGGCGTGCTTGCCACGGCCAGCGACCTCGTCTTCTTCGCCGACGACAGCGGCGCGTTCGCGGCCGCCGATGCGAGGTCGGGGAAACGGCTGTGGAGCTTCCAGACGAGCCAGGTGTGGAAGGCTTCGCCGATGACCTATGTCTTCGACAACCGCCAGATGTTGGCGATTGCATCGGGACCGAATATTCTGGCCTTCGGGCTGCCTGCACAGTAGTCCGCGGCACGACCATTCAACGAACGGAGATGACCTGATGTCGGCACGACGATTGGCACCGATGGTTCTCCTCCTGGCGCTGGCGCTGACGGGATCTCTTCTCGACGCCCAGGCGCCAGCCGCCGCACGAAGCGCGGCCGCTGCGACGTCGGCGGCGAGCGGCGTCTCGGGCGAACGGCTCGCCCGCGTCGACGCGGTGCTCGAGTCCTACGTCGAGCGCGGGCTGATCCCCGGCGCGGTCGCGCTCGTGCTTCGCGACGGGCAGCCGATTTACCAGAAAGCCGTCGGCTGGGCGGACAAGGAAGCGAAGCGTCCGATGCGGATGGACACCCTGTTCCGCATTGCCTCGCAGACCAAGGCCATCACCAGCGTCGCAGCGTTGACGCTGGTCGAAGAGGGCAAGCTCAGTCTCGGCGACCAGGTCGGCAAATACATCCCGACGTTCGCCAGGACGATGGTGGCCGTTCGCGAGGGCAACGAGACGAAGCTCGTGCCGGCCAGGCGGCCGATCACGATTCGCGATCTGCTGACGCACACGGCCGGCATCTCGTACGGCACCGAGCCCCACATTGCCAACGACTACGCGGCCAAGGGGCTTGGACCATCGGCCGGCGCGGGCTGGTACTTCGCCGACAAGGCGGAGCCGATCTGCGACTCGATGGAGCGTCTCGGCACGCTGCCGTTCGTCGCCCAGCCGGGTGAAGCCTGGGTGTACGGCTACAACACCGACGTGCTGGGCTGCGTGATCGAGCGCGTCGCCGGCGAGAGCCTCGATCGGGTGATCGCCTCGCGCATCACGGGTCCGCTGCGCATGACCGACACGCGCTTCTTCGTCCCGGCCGACCAGCGCGATCGTCTCGCCGTCGTCTACTCGAGCGGCGCCGACGGCCGTGCGACCCGCGCGCCGGAGGGCGGGCGAGGACAGGGGTCCTACGTGGACGGCCCGCGTCGCGCGTTCTCCGGCGGAGCCGGTCTCGTGTCGACGGCGCGCGACTACGGCCGCTTCCTGGAAATGATTCGCAACGACGGCGCGCTCGATGGCGTGCGCATTCTGTCCCCGCGCTCGGTGGCGCTCATGCGCACGAACCAGGTCGGGACCCTCCGTTCGCCCAACGGTCTCGGGTTCGGTCTCGGCTTCGAGACGACCGATCGCTACGGCGCCAACGGGCTGGAGGACGTCGGCTCGTACGGGTGGGCGGGCGCGTACGGCACGATCTACCGTATCAACCCGGAGCAGAAGCTCGTCATCATGCTGATGCTCCAGCTCCTGCCGAACACCACCGACATTCGCGAGAAGTTCCCGGCGATGGTGTATCAGGCGCTCACGGAGAGTCCCAGGCTGAGATGAACAGGAATCAGGAAACAGGAAACAGGAATCAGGAATCAGAGTTGGGCAAGGAATCAGGAAACAATCCTGAGGCCTAAGGACCTGATACCTCTGACCTGGCCCATTCCTGAATCCTGATTCCTGAACCCTGATTCCTACTGTTTCCTGATTCCTGATTCCTGATTCCTGATATCTGATTCCTGATTCCTGATTAGGGGCGGTTCCGCAGGGCCGGGGCAATTCCCTGCACCTTCAGCCGGATGGTGTAGACCGAATCGCAGCCGGCGATGAACAGCGTCCGTGCGTCGGCTTCACCGAAGGCGATGTTGGTGGCGCAAATCTGCCGCTTCGGCTCGCCGCCGTGGATCGGCAGGTTGATGGTGCCGAGGAGCTTCCCCTCCGGCGACGTGATGCGGACGATGCCGGGACCGGCGCCGCCGGCCGAGTAGACGTTCCCCACGGTGTCGGTCTTGATGCCGTCGCCGATGCCTTCGCCCTGCGTGAAGACGGTGAACGGGCCGAGGGTGCCGTCGGGATTCACCGCGTAGCGCCGCATCGTGCGGTTGGCGGTCGAGAGATACATCCACCGGCCGTCGGGTGACAGCGCGATGCCGTTCGGGATGCCGCCGAGATCGCTCGCGCTCAGCACGAGCGTCGTCGTGCCGTCCTTGATGCGGTAGATGCCGTTCTGCAGCTGCTTGTCGGGATTCTTTCCTCCATCCCGCAGCCCGAAATCGTTGTCCGTCACATACACCGCATCGTCGGCGGCAATGGCAATGTCGTTCGGACCGCTGAACTTCCGGCCGTTCATGCCGCCGGAGAGCACCGTGTGCGTGCCGTCCGTCTCCAGGCGCTTGACCTGGCGATCGTTGTCGGCGCACCAGATCACGCGGCCCTGGCTGTCCATGCCCGTGCAGGACGGCCCGATGAGCAGCACGTGACTGCGGCCCGAGCGCGTCTGCGTGCCGACGTGCTCCGGATCGTTGCCGGTGTAGCCGGCCTTTTCCATGAACACCGACACCTGTTTCTGCGGAGTCACCCTGTAGAGCACGTTGTCGAGCAGGCCGGCGAAGATCCAGTAGCCGCTCCTGCCCTCGGCGATCCACAGACCTCCTTCGGTCAGGCCGAAGCCGCGCGCCAGCTCGACGAGCTGTGCGTTCGGGTCGATGATGGCGTCGAGCGCGGGATCGTGCTTCGTGATCGAGAACGGTTTGGCTTCCGGCGCCGGACCGTCGCCCCGCATCTGCGGAACGACCGGACCGCGCTGCGCCTGCGGCGCCGCGCTCCAGACGACGAGCGCGGCCGCGGCACAGAGACTCGTGCAGAACGCGCGTGCGAGCATGGCTACTTCGACCCCGTGAATGCCGGCGGAGGAGCTCCGCCGATCTGATGCCGCCTGAACTTCCAGCGGCCGCCCTCGCGGACGAACTCGTCGTAGTAGTTGGCGATGATCGAGACCTGCAGCCGTTTCTCGGTGTTGGTGGACACCCACGTGCCGCGGCTGAAGCCGGTGGCCGTGTCGCCGTTGACGTCGATGGTCTGGTTCATGACCAGATGCCAGTCGCGTCCGGGGACCGGTGCGCCATTGGTCTGCAGCAGCGAGCGCAGCAGGTCGCGAATGGCGGCGGGGCCCTTTGCCGTGTTGCCGCCGCCGCCGATGAACTCGGCATCCTTCGCCCAGAGCTGCTCGAAGGCGGCGAAGTCGCGTTCGTCCAGCGTGCGCGCGTAGGCGACGAGGAGGGCGCGTATGGCCTCCTTGTCCTCGAGCACCTGCAGCCTGGCCGCGAGCGCGGCCGGCGAGGGAGTCGTGCCCTGCGCAACGACGTCGACGCTCGCGACGCCGAGCGACGACGCCGCGAGCGCCGCCCACATCACGAAACGAGGGATTCCGGTTCGCATGCGCGGGATGCTACCACGCGGAGCGGGGCTCGCTGTCAGATCTCAACGCAGGGCCCGCAGCGGCCGCGGCGTCCCCGTCTCATTCCGCATCAAGGGCAAGCTGGCCGGCGCAGCCAGCGGCCTTCGGCCGCTGTCAGGATTGTGAGAGCGTGCAATCACAAACGCCACTCGATTTCGGCGGGCGCTTGTGATTGCACGTTCTCACGATCCTGGCCGCGCGACGCGCGGGCTGCGCCTGCCAGCCCCCCGCGTGCTCCGCGGTCCCTGC
>Ga0209172_10003848_pt1 | contig 21753 bp, 22 predicted proteins | sample LarsenN4metaG_FD_184113 | JGI IMG/M metagenome (GOLD analysis project Ga0209172, IMG submission 184113) | Hot spring sediment bacterial and archeal communities from British Columbia, Canada, to study Microbial Dark Matter (Phase II) - Larsen... ... | reverse complement strand
CAAATGCTTGACAAAAATCATCTACATGGCAAAACAAAGCATCTAAACTAAACATAGGACAGGTTGCTGGATTTAACGCTATTTTCAGCTTACTACCTGTCCCTTTCCTTATCCCGAACTCAGGTTACTCAAGAAAATGATACCGAAAACTAATGTGGCGTTGGATGCTGCCGCAAAAGGTCGGGCTGAAGGAATTGTCGCCCGAACTACGACCAGAAATGCGATCGCCAAGCTGCGGTTTGAAGATTACGAACGCTATGCTCAACGTCACAAACAGTAACATTTGGCGTTATTAAATATTAGGTTAGACGAAACATATAGTCTGCAATACATCAAAAATTATCCGTCGCCTCAATTAAAGCACTACGAATTCCGACTTCGCTCATTGAATGCCCCGCATCAGGAACAATAATAAATTCTGCTTCTGGCCAAGCTTGGTGTAACTCCCAAGCTGATGTCATGGGACAGACTACATCATAACGACCTTGCACAATCACACCGGGAATATGTCGAATGCGGTCAACATTTAATAATAATTGGTTTTCAGGATTTAAAAATCCTCGATTCATAAAATAATGACATTCAATACGTGCAAAAGCTTCCGCGAATTTATCCTCGCCAAAAGTTTGCATCAATTGTGTATCTGTAAATAATCTACTGGTACTAGCTTCCCAAATTGACCAAGCCCGCGCGGCTGCTTGTCTAATTTCTAAGTCTGGGCTAGTTAAACGTTGATAATAAGCAGTTAATAAATCATGACGCTCATCTATAGGAATTGGTTTAAGATATTCTTCCCACGCATCGGGAAAAATATAGCTAGCACCTTCTTGATAAAACCAGCGTAATTCTTTTTGTCTGAGTAAGAATATCCCGCGTAAAATCAACCCTAAACAATGTTCTGGATGAGTTTGGCTATAGGCTAAAGATAAAGTGCTGCCCCAACTCCCACCAAAAACTACCCACTTTTCTATATTTAAATGTTTACGCAGCTTTTCAATATCATTAACTAAATCCCATGTGGTGTTTTCTCTTAACTCAGCATGAGGTTGGCTTTTACCACAGCCACGCTGATCAAACATGATTAATCGCCATTTTTCTGGATGAAAGTATTGGCGATAATATGGTGGACAACCACCTCCGGGGCCTCCATGTAGTAAAACTATTGGCTTACCTTGCGGATTACCTGATTCCTCAAAATGAATTGTGTGTAATTCCGAAACTTTTAACTTTCCTTCTTGATAAGGTTCAATGAGCGGGTAAAGTTCACGCATGTTTATATGTAATTATATTTTTTATGTATCAAGAATACTACACCGTATCTCAGCTTCCTGTCGGGCGTTGACAGATAAAAAAATATCCAAAATGTAAGGTGCGTCAGTTTGAGAAAAGCTAAGTATAGCCAGAATTTATTCATACAGACACACCCTACCAACCCCGTCCAGTTAGAATAATCTATTTTCTGGTGTTCCCTTCCTACACCCTAACCCCTCAACCCTGTTGTTGACCCAGATATCATCCCCAGTTCCCCTGGAAAATGTCAAAATGAAATGTGTTTTGCCATCGCCACTTGACACAGTGAGCATTTGAGATCAATAAACTGGTAATTTATGGGTAAGCAGCGTGTTCTTTCTGGAGTTCAACCAACTGGTAACTTACACTTGGGTAACTACTTAGGTGCAATTCGCAACTGGGTAGAAATCCAAGAACAGTATGATAATTTTTTTTGTGTCGTAGATTTACACGCGATTACAGTACCGCATAATCCAGCGACGTTAGCAGCAGATACCTATGCGATCGCTGCACTTTATTTAGCCTGTGGTATTGACTTAAACCACTCCAGCATCTTTATTCAATCCCACGTCTCAGCCCACAGTGAACTTGCTTGGTTACTCAACTGCATCACGCCTCTAAATTGGCTGCAAGACATGATTCAGTTTAAAGAAAAAGCTCTCAAGCAAGGTGAAAATGTTGGTGCAGGCTTGTTAATGTACCCAGTGCTGATGGCGGCCGATATTTTGCTCTACCAAGCAGATAAAGTGCCAGTAGGTGAAGACCAAAAACAACACCTAGAACTAACAAGGGATATTGTCAACAGATTTAATCACCAATTCGCCAAGGATCAGCCTGTACTGAAATTGCCAGATCCTTTAATTCGTAAAGAAGGCGCGAGGGTCATGAGTTTGACCGATGGAACACGCAAAATGTCAAAGTCTGATCCTTCCGAACTAAGCCGGATTAATCTTTTAGATCCACCAGATCAGATTGCGAATAAAATTAAACGTTGTAAAACTGATCCGGTGCGGGGTTTAACATTTGACGACCCAGAACGCCCAGAGTGCAACAACTTGCTGACATTGTATACCTTATTATCTGGTAAGACCAAGGAAGAAGTAGCAACTGAGTGTCAAGATATGGGCTGGGGACAATTCAAGCCACTGTTCACCGAAACAGCAATTAATGCCCTCAAACCCATCCAAGACAAATATCAGCAAATCATGGACGACAAAGGTTATTTAGAATCTGTGTTGCGTGATGGAAGAGAAAAAGCCGAAGCCATAGCCAATCAAACCTTAAGAGACGTAAAAACTGCACTAGGCTACTCCATGCCTGTGTGACTTTAGGACTGGGCAACGGTGAATGGAAAAAGTCTTCCTATTCCCAAGTCCCCAGTCCTCACAGGTGTAGGTTTTTTACGCTTTGCCTCTAAGACACTGTTTTAGGGTGTAAAGGTGTAAGGGTATAGGGGAGGCAGTTGCGTGGGCGGGTTTCCCGACTTGAGCAAACTGCCGTGTGTAGGGGTGGATGAAAATATCATTCTGTCGTTGGTTGCATAGTCATCACTCACTGCTCTATTCAAAACCTATACCTGTCAGAGTCTCCAGTCCCCAATCCCCAGTCCCCAGTCCCTAAACTTCTCTTTAAGGTGTGATTCATAATACCCTTAAAGAGAACCCACTTATAAACGTTATGGAATATAACCATAGCTGTAGCTACAGTACATTGAACAATTTCCGTAAAGCCGCGCAAGCGGGAGAATTTTTAGTTACCGCCGAGGTAGCACCACCAAAAGGGGGAAATCCCACACACATGATTGAAATGGCGGCGACCCTTAAGGGGAGGGTTCATGCTGTCAATATTACCGATGGTAGCCGTGCTGTGTTGCGGATGTCTTCGTTGGTAGCATCAGTGATTTTGTTGCAACAGGGGATTGAACCAATTTGTCAAATGGCTTGCCGCGATCGCAACCGTATCGGTTTACAAGCCGACCTCATGGGCGCACACGCTTTAGGCATTCGTAATATTTTAGCTTTAACTGGCGACCCAGTAAAAGCAGGCGATCATCCTGAAGCCAAAGCTGTATTTGATTTAGAAGCCGTGCGACTATTGCAACTGATTCGGAAAATGAATCAAGGTGTCGATTGCAACGATAAATCATTAACCGATGGTGCAACTGATTTATTTGTAGGTGCAGCAGTAGATCCGCAGTGTGCTAGTTGGTCAGGTTTGCAAAGTCGCTTTGAACGCAAAATTGAAGCGGGAGCGCAATTTTTTCAAAGTCAGTTAATTACTGATTTTGAAAGACTAGAAAAATTCATGGACAAGATAGCATCTGTCCATCAAAAACCCATTTTGGCGGGAATTTTTCTATTGAAATCAGCGAAAAACGCTCAATTTATCAATAAATGTGTTCCGGGTGTAAATATACCTGAACACATTATTGAGAGGTTAGCAAAAGCCAAACACCCCTTAGAAGAAGGTGTAAAAATTGCTGCCGAGCAAGTACAGATTGCAAGGCAATTGTGTCATGGTGTCCACATGATGGCCGTCAAGCGGGAAGATTTGATTCCCAAAATTTTAGATTTGGCTGGAGTTACGCCAGTTAATCAGGTGTTAGCAAAGTAGGCGAGGCCATCTCGTTTCTGTTTTACAGGGGAGGAGAGACTATGCCAACCGCATATCCTCCTCTTTCGTTGCTAAACTAAAAAACAACCCTTACCCTGTGCAAAGGTAATCCTATGACCTCTGCAACCAATCTAGACACTGACCTTACCCCTTTCCCTGATCATACGCAGCTACCAGAGTCAGATGGTACTTTCGTGAAAAACTTTCAGGAACATCCCCAAAGCATTATACTCACCGACTCGATTAAACCTGTATTACAAAAACGCCATCCCGATGGGCAATACTGCATAGGTCAGGATAGTGGTATTTACTGGCGGATAACTGACCCCCCAGAAAAAGGCGCAGAAGCACCTGATTGGTTTTATGTACCGAATGTACCGCCCTTGCTGGACGGACAAACACGTCGGTCTTATGTATTGTGGCGCGAGTATATTTCCCCATTAATTGCTTTGGAATTTGTTTCTGGCGATGGTACAGAGGAACGAGACAAAACGCCTTGGAGGGGTAAATTTTGGATATATGAGCAGGTAATTCATCCGGCTTTTTACGGCATTTATGAAGTGAATAAAGCCAGTGTAGAAGTTCATCACTTAATTGATGGACAATATCAATTATTACCAGCGAATGAGCGGGGGCATTATCCCATACATCCATTAGGTGTGGAGTTGGGTATCTGGCAGGGTGGATATCAGAATATGGAATTACCTTGGCTGCGCTGGTGGGATTTGCAAGGTAATTTGTTGTTGACTGGTGAAGAGAGAGCAGAACAGGAACGCCAACGTAATGAACGCCTGATTGCTCAATTAAGGTCGCTTGGCGTTGAACCAGAAGCCTGATTAGATGGAAGATTGAGTGATAGCATCAAAACTTAACTTCCTGACGACAGAATATTTATTAGATAATGTTGATGAGCGATCGATCGCACTAGTTTTCTACTAGAATTCTGCAATATTGAGCAAGCTATGATGCTCAATTAGAGGCCCAGTTTACTAGTACTCCTAAACCCAAGCCAAGAGCAGAAGTAACAACTAAAATCATAAAAGTATGAAACTGGCTAAAGGATTTTTGCAATTTTTCTTCAGCTTTAATACCAGCTACAGACACACAACAAACTCGAAAAACCTCCACAGTTATACCCAAAGCTATACTCCAAGCAGTAACAATAGCCCCACCCCCAACCCAAATTACAACTCCAGATTCAGCCATACCAGACATAGCAACAGCCATAATTCCAGACACAGCAACAGCCATAAACAAAGCTCTAGACACAGCTACATCTACAGGATATGTAACAGTCAAAGCCCCCGTCAAAGCTACGCCTACAGCCACCGCTATAGACCAAACCCAACCCCAAAACGGAGCTTTAGATACAACTAAAAGGTAGCTAATAAATACATAAATGAATAATAAACCTACCAGCCAGATCCAGGGAATAATTCTAGGTAGTGGAAGCGTTTCTTGTGATGCTTCTAGCATTTCTTGTGATGCTTCTAACATTGCCAAGAATAGGTGCATTGATTGAGGACGGTCTTGTGCTTCCAATGCCATACCCTTGAGTATCACTTGATTTAATCGATGGCTAATACTGGGAATAATTTGTTTAGGTGGCTTGAGGGGAAAGTTTTCTAGCTTACGAGCCAAAGAATTGGTCGGGGGTTGACCTGTCAGTGCATAATACAGTGTGGCAGTTAGACAGTAAACATCCACCGTTGGCTCTCGACTACCTCTGGTCATCTGCTCATAGGGTGCAAATCCTTTATTACCTGCATTACCGGTTGAACTCACAGTTTGAGGCACAAGTTCCTTGGCAATGCCAAAATCAATTAGAACTGCTTTACCGTTACTCCGCAGCATAATGTTTCCAGGGTGGGCATCTCGATGTACTAGCCCTGCTTGATGCACATTTACCAATGCTTCCCCAATCTGAAAGATACATTGCACAATCTCGTTGGCTGGTAATGCTCCTCTGCGTTTCACCACCTCAAATAAAGTTTCACCTTCCACAAATTCCATCACTAGACAGTGGGTATTACCTTCTTGAAACAGGTCAATTACTCCCACAATGTGAGGATGCGGGTCTTGAGATAAGCGTGCCAGTATTTTCCCTTCTTTTATAAATCGCGCTATGTATTTTTCATACTCTGGATCATGGCTGAGATGTTCGTTGGGTGTTTTAATAACGACTAGACGATTTAGCTCAACTTGCAATGCTTTGTAAGTAATCCCAAATCCCCCTAGTCCCAGGACTTTCTCAATTACATATTTGCCACCTTGTAATTGCTGTCCTGCTATCCAGGGCATGAATACCTCTGAGTAAAAATAACTAATTTAAAGCCAGCATTATTATAGGAGTCTACCTAATTCTACTGAGTTTGGCTAGATGGTGGACTAGGAGACACTGATGATGGGTTAGGTGATGGAGACGGTTTAAAAATGGGAATCCAGCCAAATATACCTGAAAGTAAAGTTCCAATAGCCGCGATCGCCGCTATAATAATTCCCCAAATCTGAATGTTGTGTTCCCAATTTGGCTTGGTGTTAGATGTAACAGTTATCTCAGACTGATTCAACCCTAATAAATCTAGCCATTCCCGCATTGATTGTGGACGCTGTTTGGGATCTAGTTGCATCCCTGTTAAAATTGCCCTGTTGGTGCGATCGCTAATCTGAGGATTGTATTCTTTTGGGGAAACTAAATGCTCATCCTTTAATTTGCGCTTTACTGCATCGACAGGTGTTTTCCCCGTCAGTAGTTTATATAAAGTTGCTGCTAGTGAATAAATATCGCTATACCCCCTGACTATGGTATTGCTAGCATAAAGTTCCGGTGGTGTAAATCCTATAGAGGTTTGTTTAGCGCGGTTTGAGGTTAAAATGTGGTCAAAATCAAGAGCCAACCCAAAATCGATTAAAACAGCATCTAAATTTCCCTCTCGCTTCCGCAGCAGGATATTTTCTGGACGCACATCCCGATGAACTAGTCCATTTTTATGTACGACTATCAGTGCTTCCCCCATTTGCTGAATGTAACGTAGTGCATCTTGTTCCGAAAGTATTGCTGGACGAAGATTAGCCAAACTATCTTCACCAAGATATTCCATTACTAAACACGGATACTCTCCTTCTCTAAAGAGTTCCGTAATCTGCACAATATGCGGATGATTGCATCCTTTAAGTTTTAGGGCTTCACTGTAAAACATATTCTCCAGTTGTGTGCGCCCCGACGGACTAAGGAGTTGAAGTAAATCATCATTCAGGGTTTTAATCACTAAGCGATCGCGGTTCTTGTTTTTTACCAGATATGTAATACCAAACCTTCCCCTTCCTAATTCCTTTTCAATCGTGTATTTATCACCTTGCAACTGATCACCTGCTACCCAAGCCATCTTTGCAACTCCCAAAACCCTTTTACTCATTCTCACACAATAGATAGTTGGCGATTGAAGGAGCTTTGTGAAGAAAATAGTAGAGTGGGGTGCGTCAGTGCGAGAAAATTTCTCTACACCTAGAAATTATTCATACTGACGCACTCTACTAACTGGCTCACTCTTTTACTAGAGGTATTGCTAAACTAAAAAACAACCCTTACCCTGTGCAAAGGTAGTCTTATGACCTCTGCAATCAACCCCGCAACCGACCTTACCCCATTTCCTGACCATACGCAGCTACCAGAGTCTGACTGCAGTTTTGTGAAAAATTGGCAAGAACATCCCCAAAGCATTTTATTGACGGATTCAATTCAACCCGTCCTCAAACAATTACACCCTGATGGTCAATATTGTATTGGTCAAGACTTAGGCATTTACTGGCGTTTAACTGATCCCCCAGAGAAAGGCGCAGAAGCACCGGATTGGTTTTATGTAGGAAATGTACCGTCCTTGCTTGATGGACAAACACGCAGGTCTTATGTATTATGGCGTGAGTTTATTGCCCCATTAATTGCTTTAGAATTTGTCTCTGGCGATGGTAGCGAGGAGCGAGACAAAACTCCGTGGAAGGGCAAATTTTGGATTTATGAACAGGTGATTCATCCAGCTTTTTACGGTATTTATGAAGTGAATCAAGCCAGTGTAGAAGTTTATGAATTAATTGGTGGTAGATATCAGCTATTATCAGCAAATGAACGGGGGCATTATCCTATCACACCCTTGGGAATTGAATTAGGTATATGGGAGGGTGAATATCAAAATGCTGAATTACCGTGGCTACGCTGGTGGGATTTGCAAGGTAATTTGTTGTTGACTGGTGAAGAAAGAGCAGAACAAGAACATCAACGCGCAGAACAAGAACATCAACGCGCAGAACAAGAACGCCAAAGAAACGATCGCCTGATTGCTCAATTGCGCGCTCTCGGCGTTGAACCAGAAATCTAAATAGAGACGTTGCAATTAAACGTCTCTATACAAATAATGGCGAGGTAGTTTATCCTATCTCAAAGGTGTATATATATCTTCAGAATCAGCATTGAGATAAGGACGCTGCAATTGAATCTTGAACGCAGAGAACTGTTGCAAAATCGATGTCATCTTAGTTTCTGGAGTATTATTACCTTGCTGCCAAGCTACTAACAAACCATTAGCGACAATTTGACAACGGTGTGTACCAAAACTCTCATTTTCGTTAAATCGATGCTTTGGTTCTTCGGCGATCGCTAATCCTGGTGCAATGGGTTTAGTAAATAGGGGGACTTGCTCCTGAAAATGCCCTTGATGCTCGATGTAAAGCATCTCTAAAATGGGGTGAACGCGTTCATATTCATTTTTGTCAAAATACAGCACTGCTGAGTCGTAACGCTGATAATCAGATGGGTTGTATAAAGCTTTAAAAGTAAAAGGTAGGGATATAGCATTGAGTTGTGTAGTCAAGGTATCCATCACCGCCACCGCACCATCTGGGGTGAGGTTGAAATAGACACGTACCAAGGTTTGATCCGGTTTTGGATGGTGTTGTGATGCGCCTGCATCTGCAACCGCCATATAAAATCCACTTTGCACTAGATTTTTAGGCATTTTGATCCCAACTAAGTCACCCACGCTAACAGGTATTTGCAGAGCATCGCGTTCAACATATAATGTCAAACCATCTCGCTGTACTGCTAAAGCACCGTCTATTTCTTCCTTGACTACCCGCCAACCATAACTCCAGTAACCTGTACCTCGGTTATTTTCATGCAGGCGATCGTAAAAAGCTAAGTCTACACCTAAAAATGTGTTGTTTTCTAGATTTTGGTTGACAGCTAAATTAGATATCTCTGCATCAGATGCCAAAACACTTTTCAAAGAGCCATTGTAATAAATGCCGTAGAGAAAACTACGCAACTGCTGACTCAAATACTTATTTTGTAAATCTGATGATAATTTTTGAAAGCGGGAAACTGAAGCCTCTGGTAATTCTAAGGGTTTGTAGTCTGGATGTTTGATACAATACTGAGACTGGATTTCAACATTATGAATAATATCTTGCAATGATAGTTGCAGTGATTCTGAGATACCTAATAATTGGACAGAATCTAATAGTTGCATAGAGATTAGCCTGTGAATGAAGAGATAGAGAAATAATTTTGGCTCAAACAATAGATAAGTTAGCTGGTGAGAAGTCTGTTGCTTCTACACCAAAAATGGTGGGGATAGATGCTTCGGGACGACACAGCAAACTTTTGGCGACTTGTAGCATGCAAATACCCACATTCCCAAAGCTTTTTTCGTACTGGAGTCGCGCTTGAATCGCTGTAATTAAGGATAAACCGCAAAATTGCATGACTCGTTGTAAAAAGTCAGGACGATATTCTAAGATTTCTGGGAACTGAGTTAAGTAAGCATTTACCAACTCTCGCAGGGAAGGTTGCAGAACATATAAGGGTGTAGCTGCTAAACGTAAAGACTCATCAATCGCGATCGATTTACCTGTCACCATGCTGTATAACCAGATTTGCAGATAACTGGCGATGACTGTTCCCAAATCATTGGCGGGATCTCCCCAGTTACCACGTTCCCAGTCAATCAAGCGGATAATTTGCTTATCAGGCGCAGTTTCCCAATCGAGAGAGAGAAGAATATTGTTGAGCTTGAGGTCATTATGAGTAAGACAACACGGGGTAAAAGCGTTGATTAGTTCTGCGATCGCCTGACCCAAGCTATCGTAACGTTGGTATAAAGCAAAAAATCTCAGTCCATCAGCCGGAACTTTGCCAAAAATTTCTGGTGTCAGTCTATCCAATCCACGATTGAAATTAGAACTGCTTGTATTGAATGAGTAATCATCTCTAGTTTGTAAGAACTCTCGATACTCTCCATTGTTAACTGAAATGCCATGAATTGATGCCAATGTATTTCCCACTGCTCTAGCAATTTTGAGCGGAAATGAATTCAAATTCTCTTTGACGTAAAAATCCATCACATCTTGATAATTATCAAGATAATTGAAAATAATAATTGAATTTTCACTATGAAAATACACTGCTTCTGATAAATTGGCACGAATATCGTTCAGTTCTGGAAAGGTGCGTAAAAATTCGTGAATATGCCATTCTCGCCAAAATTCACCAGCCGTTTTTCCCTCCGGGTTGTGACGTTCCTGTTTAACCAGCAGTTTTCTACTTTCTGGGAAGGTAACTAATAGATTAAAATTCTTCGCAGGTTTTAACTCAATTTTACTTAATGATTGCTCATCAGTAGTACACAAATTCAGAGAGTTTAGATATTCCAGGACATTTTGAGAACTTAAAATGAATGGTGGCATAGTCTTAAGATAAGTTACAACATTAATAACTATTTATTTAAGGAATAAAAGCATAGAATTGCAAGGAAAATATCTAATAAAAAATAAAAAATAAAAATTAAATGCCCAAAAGTAATACTAAATCCCATTGTTGTCGTTACTGAATGATTCAGTTAGCTGTAAAATTGCGTTGATGCTATACGTGATAATAGTAAATTCCAATACTTTAATAGTGAAATCAACAATATTATCTTGAGAGTGATAATTACTAAAATTATAACCACCACTAATATAATCATCGAAATTATTCAAATCATGAATAAAACTTTCAGGATTTTGGAATAGTTCAGAACCAACAGGTTGTAATTCATCCAGATTGATAGATGCCATAATTACTGTTTTCATTAAGACTTCTAGAACTGATAAGTGATTTTTGGAAAATCATTAAATATTCGCTCTATTTTTTATTTACTTAATTTTTATTACTGAATAAATTACTTTAGTTGTTATTTTTTAATAAATGCAGGCGATTAAACTTAAGATTGCTTAATCGCTCATGACACAATTAAAACAGAGGCATTTACCTCTTTCTTTACTAAACAAAGCACTAGAAATTAGTAATATCCAGCATCACTGTAAGAATTGCCTAGGTGTCCAATGGCATCGATACCATAAGTGATAACACCAAACTCAAATCCTTTTACAGCCAAATCTAAAACTCCGTTTGTGGAATTAGAATAGTCATTACCACCACCATGAACAGTATCATCAAGATTACTCAATTCATTGATAAAACTTTCAGAATCTAGGAATAGTTCAGAACCAGTAGTGCGTAATTCGTTAACAGCAATAAATGCCATAGTCAACTCCTAAAATATATTTGATGAGAAAGTGCAGGCGATTAAGTCTAATAAGTTAATATTACTTAATCGCTCATGCCACAGTTACAATAGAGCTTATTTAGCCTAGTATTTAACCAACAGCTAAACGAGAATTAGTAGTACAGACCAGCATCGCTGTATGATTTAGCTAGATGTCCAATGGCATCGATACCATAGGTGATGACACCAAACTCAAATCCTTTTACAGCCAAATCTAAAACTCCGTTTGTGGAATTAGAATAGTCATTACCACCACCATGAACAGCATCATCAAGATTATTCAATTCATTGAGGAAGCTTTCAGAATCTTGAAAGAGTTCAGAACCAGTAGCGCGTAATTCGTTAACAGCAATAAATGCCATGATCAACTCCTAAAATATATTTATGATTCAGAAAATGCAGGCGATTAAGCTTACTCATATGAAATTACTTAATCGCTCATGCTACGATCACAACTCAGCTATTTAGCTCAGTTTTCACTCAATAACCAATCAACAATTAGTAGTACAGACCAGCATCGCTGTATGATTTAGCTAGATGTCCAATTGCGTCAATACCATAGGTGATTACGCCAAACTCAAATCCTTTTAAAGCCAAATCTAAAACTCCATTAGTGGAATTAGAATAGTCATTACCACCACCATGAACAGCATCATCAAGATTATTCAATTCATTGAGGAAGCTTTCAGAATCTTGAAACAGTTCAGAACCAGTAGCGCGTAATTCGTTAACAGCAATAAATGCCATAATCGACTCCTAAAATATATTTGATGAGAAATTGCAGGCGATTAAGCTTACTCATATGGGATTACTTAATCGCTCATGCCACAATTGCAATAGAGCTATTTAGCTCAGTGTTCACTCAATAACCAATCAACAATTAGTAGTAATAACCAGCATCACTGAAAGATTTAGCTAGATGTCCAATGGCATCGATACCATAGGTGATAACACCAAACTCAAATCCTTTTACAGCCAAATCTAAAACTCCATTGGTGGAATTAGAGTAGTCATTACCACCACCATGAACAGCATCATCAAGATTATTCAATTCATTGAGGAAGCTTTCAGAATCTTGAAACAGTTCAGAACCAGTAGCGCGTAATTCGTTAACAGCAATAAATGCCATGATCAACTCCTAAAATATATTTACGATTCAGAAAATGCAGGCGATTAAGCTTACTCATATGAAATTACTTAATCGCTCATGCTACGATCACAACTCAGCTATTTAGCTCGGTTTTCACTCATCAATTAAAGGGAGACTATTAGTACAAACCAGCAGAACTGTAGGACTTAGCTAGGTGTCCAATTGCGTCAATACCATATGTGATTACGCCAAATTCAAATCCTTTTACAGCCAAATCTAAAACTCCATTTGTAGTTTTAGAATAATTATCGTAACCACCATGAACGGAATCATCTAAGTTGTTTAACTCATTAAGAAAGCTTTCAGAATCTTGAAACAGTTCAGAACCAGTAGCGCGTAATTCATTAACAGCAATAAATGCCATGATCGACTCCTAAAATTATTTTAGTTTGTGAGAATTTACGGATGACTAAGCTGTGTTTCGCTTAACCATTGATTCAATTTTTATTCAGTTTCTTTCTGAAAATCAAGACGAGAAAATGAATTGAGAAGACATAAATTAGTTGTATATGTCTGTTTGATAAGTGAATTTTGAATCAGAGATTAATTAGCTAGGCTTGAATATTTATTGTTGGGATAAGGCATAAGTTAGAATGAAAGAAGGTTTAAGCCTATTTCATCTTTATTTATGCAGTTTGCGTTCTCCTCATTTTTGTACTTGTATTTGTCTTTGCTGATTTTGAGGGTTCTTAATCTCGATATCTACACGCCAATAGCTGTATCAGATTTCATAATAAATTGAGGATAACTATAATTAAGTTGTGATAAGTGCCAAATTTCACGAAAAAAATCGCGCGCTTAATCTAAATTTGGATTAAAACACACGATAATTATGAATATTAAGTTGCAATTAGGGAACAATTATTAGAGAATACCAAGCTGTCCTCGTAAGTCTTGAAGTTGCAAGTCTAGGTTATCCATCCATTGCCCAAGAATTGCATTTGTATCAGGAATTGATTCTGTAGTTGGCTCTGATGGAGTGTTCTCAACAGCTTGTCTTCTTCCACCATATCGTCGTTCCAGACCTGCATAGATAGTCTTCATTTCCCAAACAGTAAGTTCTGTAAGAAACTTACCTTCGTCTTCGGGACACAGGTCATAAATTTGAATCTTTACCATTTGCATGCCTCCTTAAATACGGTCATATCAGTTAGCGCAGTAGATGGACATAACTAATATAAAAAATTAGAATCGTCCCCTTATATTTTGATTTCCTATTTAAGAAAGTCAATATTTTTTGACTAGCTTTTCAGACAAAATTCCTTGAATTCTGTCTATAAAAGCAAATTTTTTATCATCGTGAAATTTATTTGTCTGGCACAAAAAATAACCCTGGCTTCGTTAAGAAACCAAGGCTTTCATCCTCTTATTTTTCGAGTTTATAGCCGACACTAAATAAAATGCTGGCTACAAACTTCCTCAAGCATGAATTTAATTCTGAGCTTGTGGTTGTGAACCAGGAATAGTCACGTCTATGGGCGTTACTTGCGTTGCTAATTGCGTTAATGGGGGTTGAATCGCAGTTTGATTACCTACGACTAGAGTCACTAGATTTTCTGGCTTGAGGTATTGCTTTGCTACCCGTTGCACATCGGCGGCTGTGGTTGTAGAGACGGCTTTTTGATAGCGGAAGAGAAAATCAGCCGGATAGCCGTAATATTCGTAGCGCATTAGCCGGGAGAGGGTTTGAGCAGGGTCTTGAAAATTGAAGACAAAGGAATTCAAGGTAGACTCTTTAGCACGAGCGAGTTCTTGGGCTGTTACTGGTTGTGCTTGGGTACGTTTGATTTCCGCTTGCAAGGCTCTGACAAACTGTACAGTAGCATCAGAGCGAGTTTGTCCTCCAGCAATGAAGATTCCAGGGTAGTCAAAGCGGGGACTCCATAAACCGTATACAGAGTATGCTAAACCTTGGCGCGATCGCAATTCATTAAATAACCTCCCGCCAAAACCATTTAGCACCCCATTCAGCACATCCAAAGCCGCATAATCAGGGTTATCAAACCTACCTCCCAAATGTCCGACTAACACACTGCTTTGGGTTAACTGGGGCTGATTGACAAAAAATACCCCGCCTGTGTTGGCTGGTGATACCTCTGGTAAAGGCAGTTTGATCATTTTGGGGTTACGCTGCCAATTACCTAGTTTAGCTTGGATGAGCGATCGCATTTTCTGGGAGTTAAAATCCCCCACAATTCCTAAAATCGTATTATTGGGATGGAAAAAATCGCGGTGTAACCGCACCAAATCCTCACGAGTAATGCGATCTATCGTGGCATACTCTGTAGTTCGGGCATAGGGGCTTTCTTTCCCGTAAATCAATTTGCGAAATTCTCGGCTGGCGATCGTATCAGGATCATCATTACGACGAGCAATCCCGCCCTTAGCTTGAGTTTTGGCTAAATCTAGTTTTTCTTGAGCAAATATCGGCTCTCTTAACACCTCAGCAAACAACCCAAACACCGTTTCTAGATCATCACTGAGGGATTCAAAACTAGCACTCCCGGCCGCTTCATTAATACTAGTTTCTACAGCCGCCGCTCGTTGTTCTAAAATTTCATTTAACTCATCTGCGGAATGTTTTTTAGTTCCTCCAGTCCGCATCACCGTACCAGTCAAACCTGCTAGTCCGACTTTATCCCCGCCTTCCCAACGGCTACCAGTTCTGACCAACGCTGTACCACTCACCAAAGGTAGTTCGTGATCTTCCATGAGATACACAACTAAACCATTTGGCAGCACAAATCGCTCATACTTGGGTAACTTAATCTCTGGTAACGGTGCAAACTGCAACTCTGTGTAGTGTTTGGCTGCGGCTATCGCCACGGAAGAAAAGTTAAAAGTTACTAGTAAAAAAGTACAAGCAACTATTAAGGCATAAATCAGTCGCCTACCATCTTGAATTTTCCTGGACATTTGCCTTTGAAGCCTCACCTTATAATATTTGATGAATTCGTAGTGTTTTTAAACGTCAAGGTACACGGAAGTATACGCAAAGTAATGCGGAGTGTCTGTTGCAGTTTTGGCTAAGATTGCTTGGACAACAGTTTGCCAATGGTGCGGTTTTCTGGTGTGAATGTTGTCTTGGCTACTCGCTGAATATCCCCCGGAGTCACAGCCGCAATGTCATCCAATTGTTTAAACAGATTCCGCCAAGAACCAGTTTTGATCTCATACTCTAAAAGTTGCTGTGCCATGCCCATGTTAGAGTCGAGGCTGCGGAGTAAACCCGCCCGTGCTTGAGTTTTCACCCGTTCTAATTCTGAAGCAGCTACAGGTTGGGTTTGCAATTTGTCAATTTCTTGGCGCAAAGCCGTCGCTACATCATCAACACTGTTACCAGGAGCAGTCAGAGCATAGAACAGCATTAAGTTGGGGTATTTATCGCCAGGGAAACCGCTAAATCCTTGGGCAGTTAAGGCTACGCGTTTTTGTTCTACCAAAGACTTATACAATCTTGATGTCCGCCCACTACTTAATAAACTGCCGATGAGTTCGTAAACAGCATTATCAGGATGGGTAACAGGTGGACGATGATAGCCTTCTAAGTACCAAGGTTGGGAAGGTAATTCTAGCGTCACTTCCCGCGTCTGCGTTTGCTTTGGCTCTACAGGAATTTTTGATTGCGCTTTGGGTTTAGACTGATAGCGTCCAAAGTAGGTCTGCGCTAATCTTTTCACCTCAGCTGGGTTGACATCTCCCACAACTGCAATTGTGATATTGCTGGGTACATAGTAAGTATCAAAAAAGCTCTGTACATCCTTAGGGGTGAGGTTACGAATATCTGCGTCATAACCAATTACCGGCCGTCTGTAAGGATGCACTTTATAAGCAGTATCGATAAACTTTTCTATCATCATGCCAATGGGGGAATTATCCACCCGCATCCGCCGTTCTTCTAAAATGACATCTTTTTCTTTATAAAATTCGCGTCGAATCACAGGTTCAAGGAAGCGATCTGACTCCAGAGACATCCACAGTTCTAACTTATTAGACGGAAAACTATAGAAGTAGCGAGTAGCTTCTGTAGAAGTGTTAGCATTCAAACCAACACCGCCAGCTTGCTCGACTATTTGTCCTAATTCATTTTGCTTGACTAATTTAGATGCTTGTAATTCGACTTGCTCAAAATCGGCTTGTAACTTTGCAACTTCATCTTTTTTACCATTGGCTTGAGCAGCCCTAATTTGAGAGTCCAACTGCTCTAAACGCTCTAAGAGAGGTTTTTCGGCTTTGTAGTCGGTTGTGCCAATGCGGGTAGTTCCTTTAAATGCCAAATGCTCTAAAAAATGGGCTACACCAGTTTTACCGTCTGGCTCATCCACACCGCCTACATCCGCGTAGGTAAGAAAGGAAACCACAGGTGCTTGATGGCGTTCTAAAACAATAAATTTCATACCATTACTCAAGCGGAACTCAGTCAGCTGCTTGATTACCCGGTCTAGGTAGGGTTGAATCGAACTTTTAGTAGTGGGAGTTTTGCTGGGTTGCAGCCTAGTTTCAGCCGGAGGTAGAGTTTGAGTTTGTGCGAAAGCCGTTGGTGGGATTAACCCCCACCAACCAACTACCAGTACCAATAGAATTGTTAAAAGTCGGCGGGAGAGATCCCTTTTCAAAAAAGCGGGAATGTATAACTGACTTTTCATATCTGGTATGTGTGAGCAACTGACCTGATTCATAAGCAACGAGTACAATAGATTTTCACTACCTAGGTAGCAGGGAAATTAGCAATGGGAGCGTTAATCTTGTATTAAGCTTTCTGTGCTTTTTGTACCTGACGTTAGACAATAATGCTACAACCCGTGTTCCGGAGATTTTACAATAACTATTATGCGAGTTTTTAATTCTCCTCCACCCTCAGAAGCACAGACACGCTCCCGCATCTTACAGGCAGCACTTAAGTTATTTGCATCTCAAGGATTTGATGGTACTACCACCCGCGACTTAGCACAAGCAGCAGGGGTGGCAGAAGGGACTTTGTTTCGGCATTTTACGAATAAAAAAGCGATTTTGGTGGAAGTAGCAACTGCTGGCTGGGTGGACATTCTCACAGATTTACTCACAGAATTAAGTGAAATGGGCAGCTATAAAGCTGTAGCTCAGGTCATGCGCCGCCGGATGTGGAATTTGCAAAAAAATGCCGATTTAATGCGTGTTTGCTTTATGGAAGTGCAGTTTCATCCAGACTTGCGCGATCGCATTCAAATCGAAGTAATCAACAAAATGACCGATGTTGCCGAAGCCTTCTTCCAAACCGCTATGGATAAAGGCATTTACCGCCGTATGGATGCCAACTTAGTTGCGAAAGTCTTTTTGGGAATGTTTGCGATCGCAGGCTTTTCCGACAACACCCTCATGCGACCTGATGCTTCCCCTCAAGAAATGCAGCAAATGGCCGAAGGTTTGGCAGATATATTTCTCAATGGGGTGTTGGTGAAGGATTGAGGTTACAGGTTACAGGTTACAGTCAACACCATTCTCGCTTGTTGACTCCATTGCTGTACTAGTTCAATAGCTGGACACAAATCGCGTCGCTGCATTGTTGCCACTTGCAAGCGCAAAATTTGTTTGTGTAATCTGTGCGTAGGAATCTGTGCTAACTGTGCTACTGAACCAACGCCTGCGTGTAACAATAAGCCGCAATACTGTGTTCCCACACTAGGAACACGCGCCAGATCAGCCAAGGCGATCCACTTATTTACATACTGAAGGTGAACCTGTAATTTATTCGCCAAGGCTAGTCTATCTTGTGTAGTTTTCCCTTGTTTAACTAACCCACCTGTAGTTTGAATTCCACAGTTGTGCAGTTGGGACTGTTCATCTTGACTCAATCCTGGTAACTGTTCAATTGGCCAGTCACAGGATTGCATCATACTTCGGTTTTTACTCCCAGTAGCTTTAGTAGACATTTTTAGAGATGAATATAAGTTGTCTTTAAATATTGTGACTCGTGAATCAGAGAATGGGGCATTGGGGCATTGAGACTAATCACTCATGACTAATTACTAAAGGATTAATTCTCCCCGTAAGACTGTAACAGCTTGACCTGCTAGTAAGACGCGATCGCCTCCTGCATAATTTACCTTCACTACTCCGCCACGACTGGATGCTTGATATGCTAAAAATTGATCTTTGTTGAGGCGATCGCGCCAATATGCAGCCAAGCAACAATGAGCAGCCCCTGTTACGGGATCTTCATTAATTCCTAAACCTGGCGCGAAAAAACGGGAGACGAAATCGTACTGAGAATCAGTATCTGCTTGACTGGTCACAACTACATTAGCTATGGGCAAGGTTTTCATCTGCTGGAAATTAGGCTGCATTTGTCGCACTAAATCTTCAGATTCTACTTCTACTAAATAACCCAAGTCATTCTGCATAACTGTTTTTAAGGGTACAGCTAACGCCTCACTCAGTTCTGGCAACGCAATAGTTGGTTGTGAAGGAATCACAGGGAAATCTAACTCAATCCATTCACCTTGTCGTTTGGCAATGAGTAAACCGCTTTTGGTGTGGAATCGCGCGTTTTCATTGGTTGATAAATGCCCCTCAGACCACAGCACATGACTACTAGCTAAGGTTGCATGACCACACAGAGGTACTTCTGTTGTCGGCGTAAACCAGCGCAGACTAAAACCATCATCCAGCTTTACTAAGAAAGCCGTCTCAGATAAATTCATCTCATGGGCGACATTCTGCATCCAAGCATCATCTTGAGGAGTCGCTAAAACGCACACTGCGGCAGGATTACCAGCAAAGGGCTGATCAGTAAACGCATCAACCTGAGTAATGATTTGTCTCATAAAATCACGTTGCAATTAGAACTAGTCAATTTGCAGCTTAATATATTTAACGCATGTGTGCTGGGTAATTCTGATTTTGACTCTCACACATTATGAACAATCTCCACGCTCAAAAATGGAACAAAAATCAAAGTCCTATGGATTGGTCTATTGTTCTCATTCTTCTGCATTGAGAATTCTCCGATGAACATCCCAAAAGTCTGAATAGGCAATACTTTGCTTGGGAAAATGAAATTTTGGTTAAAGCTAACAATTCTAAAGACGCGTATATTAAAGCGATCGCCCAGGGAAAACTATTAAGACAATCAAAAGTTGGGTAAAGCCAAAAGAGGAACTAGAAATATTTAAGGATAAATAAACTATGTTAAATCAAGCAGAAAACTTCAGAGTAAAAATACTCAACACTATTTTTGCGACTATATCTTTGGGGCTAATTTTTCTCGGTTTAGTTAGTTGCAGTATCACCCAACCATCTCCACCTGTCATAGAACGACCAACAATCGACTCTGATCCTTCACCGACTCAGACAGATTTAGATGAAGATGAAGAGGACGAAGAAAATGATCAGGATGATGCTGATCCAGACGACAAAAGCGATACTGATAAAGACAAGAAGAACTAGAGGTTTGTGAGTGGTTATGGATCACCATAACAGTTTGATTTCCCTCGCTGAAACTTTACGACATCGACGACAACGACTAGCCAGCTTAATTGATTTCCCGGTAATTCTCTGGTCTGGTCACAGCAGTCCCCGCAACTTTCCTGCTAGTCCCTATCCGTTTCGCGCTAGTAGTCATTTTCTCTATTTTGCTGGCTTGCCATTACCCAATGCCGCAATTCGCCTAGAAGCCGGGAAACTAGAACTGTTTATGGATAACCCCGAACCGAGTAGCGCACTTTGGCATGGAGAAATGCCCAAACGCGAGGAAATTGCCGAGACAATTGGTGCTGATGTTGCCAAAACCATGTCGGAATTAAAACATCGAGGTAGAGATGCAGCATCAATTCCTGTACAAAATTATCGAACTACTCTAGTACAGTCACAAATCCTGCAAAGACAAATAGCTTCACCCTATGATTTAGAGGGAATAGATCGAGAACTGGCTAAAGCGATCGCAACTTTACGTCTCACCCACGATGCAGGTGCGTTAATGGAATTGCGGAAGGCTGCTGCCGTCAGCATTGAAGCACACAAAGCTGGGATGTCCGCCACACCCCAGGCCAAACTCGAAGCAGAAGTCCGCGCTGCAATGGAAGGGGTAATCATCGCCCATAATATGACTACCGCCTATAACAGCATTGTCACAGTTCACGGCGAAGTCCTGCATAACGAAGCTTATCACCATCCTTTGCAACCAGGAGATTTACTCCTAGCTGATGTTGGTGCAGAAACGCCAATGGGTTGGGCAGCTGATATCACTAGAACTTGGCCTATCTCTGGGAAATTTTCCCCGACGCAAAAGGATATTTATGATATTGTCCTAGCGGCTCATGATGCTTGTATTGACAAGATTAGCCCCGGTGTAGAATATCGGGATATTCATCTATTGGCGGCTCAAGTCATTGCTGAAGGTTTAGTAAATTTGGGGATTTTACTGGGCAATCCCCAAGATTTAGTAGATATGGATGCCCACGCCCTATTTTTCCCCCACGGTATTGGGCATTTACTGGGTTTAGATGTTCATGATATGGAAGATTTAGGGGATTTAGCAGGGTATGACGCAGAAAGGAAAAGAAGCGATCGCTTTGGCTTAGGCTACCTACGTTTAAATCGTCCCTTAAAATCAGGCATGTTAGTTACCATTGAACCCGGTTTCTATCAAGTCCCAGCCATTTTAAACGATGCCAATAAACGCGAAAAATATCAAAATTTAGTCAATTGGGAACGTTTATCGCGCTTCGCCGATGTCCAAGGTATCCGCATCGAAGATGATGTTTTAGTCACATCAGTAGGTAGTGAGGTCTTAACAGCTGCCTTACCAAATCAAGCCCATGCTGTAGAAGATTTAGTGGGGGCGCAGCGTTGGTGACGCTCCTAGAGTCACCTGAATAAGTATGGGTAAAAGCTACAAATTCTGTTTCGCTTGGGGTTTAGTTAACCCTGTTTTGTCACTTTCGCGGTAGTATAAGAACGTAAAAAACGTAGAACATAAGCACAGAGAATGGTAGAGCCTCGTTCACCCATGAAAACAATCAAATTCGTGGACGAATATTGCCAGTGGTATAAAAAGCTGTTTTCAGATGTTAGAAGTTTTGAAGCATTTAAATACCTGCATATAGGTTGCATTTCCGAACTAAA
>Ga0209172_10003847_pt1 | contig 21761 bp, 25 predicted proteins | sample LarsenN4metaG_FD_184113 | JGI IMG/M metagenome (GOLD analysis project Ga0209172, IMG submission 184113) | Hot spring sediment bacterial and archeal communities from British Columbia, Canada, to study Microbial Dark Matter (Phase II) - Larsen... ... | reverse complement strand
AACTTGATAGCAATTATCAGGTGAATTTTTATTGTGTAATACATGGCTTGGGGTCATATCACTCAATCGCTTTATTCCTCAAGTCACCCGCCCTGGATAAGCGTTTCCCGAATTCGCCAACAGTGTCGACGCTATATCTACCCCAACTTAGTAACAATCAGATTAGCGATGTACGACCATTGACTAGCTTGAGCAAGGTGTACAACCTCCAGTTGGATCAAAATCAAATTAGCGATTTACGACCTCTGGCTAAGATGAAGACATTGAGTACCCTCAATCTCAAAAGCAATCGGATCAGTAATGTCAAACCCCTAGCAGAGTTGCCTTACATGAGAGAACTCATTCTCGACAACAATCAGATTACGGATTTGCGATCGCTGTCCGCCCTACAGCGATTAGAACAGCTTCATGTCCGTCAAAATCCGCTTTCTATAAAAGAATGCCCAGTTAAACGTTATTATGATGATCCTGTTCTTGCTGCTCTTGGTGGTGTTTGTAGGTTTGATTAGGTTAACTTGATGAGATGTATCTTTGTCCTACAGGTCAACGGGTTGCGGGGGAGCGGGGGTAGCTGAGGTAGCTGGGGGAGATAAAAAGCAATAGGGTGTTATACAAAGGGATTCCCACAAATGGGAACAACGTAGAATCAATAATTTGCGCTTTTGATTACACGTTATAGCCCTTTGGTGGAATGAGAAGACTTTATTAAAGCCTAGAGCGGTAAAACTTGCTAGAGTAGATTTTTAATGATTGAAATAGGCGTAAATAGGTAAACCAAAATTTTAAATAATAACGAATTTACTAGGTTTAAGTTTTTGCTCTAGCTAGCTTTGCCACGCTAGATTAAAGCTACTAAACTAGCTATCTAAGTAATACAGATTTCACCATTTTCTAGCAGGTGGTTTTGGCTTTTTATGAATTCGCCAACTGCGTCCTTGCTACTTTTACCCCAACTGGAGATAGAGGATTATCCCTGTAAAGTTAACTGAGATGCAGGAGTGCAAGGGTACTCTAACTCAACATCGTTTTGAGGAAACCATTGCTTCTTGGGCTTGCTGACGGATAGGAACTTGGATCACAAACTTGGTTCCCTCTCCAGGCGTTGAGAAACATTCTAGCTTGCCGTTATGTTTTTCTGTGATGATTTGATGGCTAATAGACATACCCATGCCTGTACCTTTGCCCACAGGTTTTGTTGTAAAAAAAGGCTCGAAGATACGCTGTTGAATCTGCGGTGAGATGCCAGGGCCATTGTCAGCGATCGCAATTTGTATCGATTGTGAATCAACTACAGATGTACTAATTTTGATGCAACCAGGATTATCCTGTATTTCTTGATACGTCCGATGAGCATTCATTTCTTCTAGTGCATCGATCGCATTTGCCAAAATATTCATAAATGCTTGATTAAGTTGTCCACCATAGCATTCAATCAAAGGTAAATTGTCATATTCTCGAATCACTGTGATCTCTGGATGTTCTGGTTTAGCTTTTAAGCGATGTTGCAGAATCATAATGGTACTATTAATACCCTCATGAACATCAACGGCTTTAAATTCGGCTTCATCCATGCGGGAGAAAGTTCGTAGCGAGCGCACAATTTCGCGGATACGTTGAGTCCCTATTTTCATAGAAGCAAGGGTTTTAATGACATCTTCCTGCAAAAATTCCAAATCATTTTCTTCTGTTTGCTCTTTAATTTCATCAACCGGATGAGGGTAATGCTTTTGGTAGAGTTGGAGAGAATTTAGCAGTGTTTGAGTATAATCCTCCATGTGTTCAAGGTTGCAGTGAATAAAGCTAACTGGGTTATTGATTTCATGAGCAACTCCTGCTACTAATTGTCCCAAAGTTGCCATCTTTTCTGATTGCACTAACTGAAGTTGTGAGCTTTGTAACTGTTTTAAAGCATCTGTTAATTCTGAGGTACGCTGGCTGACTTGCTGCTCTAATGTTTGGTTGAAGTGGCGCATTTTTAATTGCGTTTTCACCCGCACAATCAGTTCGGCTTCTTGAAAGGGCTTGGTGATATAATCAACAGCACCTAAATTAAACCCATTAACTTTATCGGTGGTTTCAGATAAAGCAGTCATGAAGATGATAGGAATATCTTGAGTTACGGTTGAGGCTTTCAGACGGCGACAAGTTTCAAAGCCATCAATACCGGGCATCATGACATCGAGCAGAATTAGGCTAGGCAAACTATATTGAGCTTGTTTGATAGCTCGTTCGCCATCGGTGGCGATCGCTACTTCAAAACCTGCATCGCTAAGTGCCTCAGAAAGTACTTCCAAATTTGCAGGCGTATCATCTACCACTAAAATTAATTCAGAATCTTTCATAATTTATTCCTTTAAATATTACTTAACTTCTCAATAGATTCCTGAATAAAAATTTCTACAGTTTCCACCTGAAAACTTTTAGTGAGTTGAACAATGTGCTGAACAAAAACAGCATATTGTGGATTTTTATGTTCAAGATTCTGAGCATCTGCAACTAATTTTTTTAAGCGTCCCTGTTGAGCAAGGCTCAATAACTGAGTTAAATCTTCTAGGGTAGGTAAAATGAAATCTGCCGTTGTAGTTTTAGCATTGCTATGATTTTGCTGAACTAGTGAATCAGCCTTAAGAAACTCTCCAGATTTATATTTCCAACTAATCTGTAAATATTTTTGCAATAGCTTAAATAATTCTTCTGCCTCAACAGGCTTGACTAAGAAAGCATCGCCGCCTGCATCTAAACTTTGTTGTTGATCCATTGTCGAAACAGATGCAGAAGACACAATCACTGGAATTGATTTGAATATCTCTGATTGTCGGATATGCTGCAAAAATGTGTACCCATCCATGACTGGCATTAATAAATCGGTGATGATTAAATCGGGTTTGACTTGAGTCAGTTTATTTAACCCATCTTCACCGTTTTCTGCTTCTATTACAGTAAAACTTAGTGGTTCTAGTAAATTGACAATGACTGAGCGATTTTCCCATTTGTCGTCTACCACTAAAACCGTTTGTGGTTGTCCTTCATAACCGACTAACTCTTTGCCAGTGGTAGTCATTGCACTATGCTGCCACTCTATCGCTAGGGGAACCTCTACCTCAAAGAAAAAAGTGCTACCAACTCCTAACTGACTTGTGACTTGAATTTGACTTCCCATCAGATTAACAATGTTGTTACTGATAGCAAGCCCTAGCCCAGTTCCCTCAGAATGGCGTTTCTCATCACCAACTTGTTCAAAGGGCAGAAATATTTTTTCTAAAGAGTCTGGACTGATGCCAACACCTGTATCGCTAATTTGGAAACTAAGTTTATTTGTAGGTAAGGCTTTAAGGTTTTGCAGCGAATTATCTATCTGCTTAACTATAAATTTTACTTTTCCTTGCTCGGTAAACTTAACAGCGTTACCTAGCAAATTAATTAAAACTTGTCGCAACCGCTTACCATCGGCTTCGATGCCCTCTGGTAAGTTTGCATCTGGCAAATAGACAAATTCGATGCCTTTTTGTTCCGCCCGAATGCGGATAATCTCTGCAATTCCTTGCAAAAAAGATGGCAGATGAATACCTTGTGGTTGCAATTCTAGTTTACGGGCTTCAATTTTTGAAAGGTCGAGGATGTCATTGATCAGCGTCAATAAATGAGAACCACACTGGTAGATGATATTAATGCCCTTACGTTCCTTTTCTCCCCAACTTTGGGAACGGTTAAGAATTTGAGCATAACCGAGAATGCCATTAAGAGGAGTGCGGAGTTCATGGCTCATATTTGCCAAAAATTCACTCTTCGCTTGGTTAGCTAAATCTGCGGCGATTCGTTTCTGTTCTAGTGAGGTATAGTAATTTGCTAACTGGGCTGCCATTTGGTTAAATTCCTGTGCCAGTTGTTCAATTTCATCGCCAGTATTGATATTTAAACGGTAGTCCATACTACCACTGCCCAGTTTTGCTGCTCCAATTTGCAGGGCTTGAATCGAACGGATAACTGGCATTAATGTGAGAGCAAATTGAGCGATAAAAATCAGCAGAACTGTGCCAATTAAGCCATAGGTGGCAATGGTAGCATTTTGCTGGAATTGCTCGGCAGCTTTGCGAGTAGAGGTATCTTGTTGCTGGACTTCCTCAACTAAGGCATTAAGAAACAATTCAATATCATCTTGGAATGAGTTGATGGCTTTGACATCTTGCTGTAGTTGCTCAGTTGAAGAACTTGTTTGGTTTCTTATACCATCAACTAAGCGCACTAGAAATTGATGGCGACGGAGTACCACATCAGGTTGCTTCACTTCTGGAATCAACTTTTGTAATGCTGCCAAATTCGTCAAAAACTGGGACATTGCCTGCTCATAGCTTGCCATATCTGCGGCATTGCGATTGAGCAGAAGATAGTTTTTCAAGACCGAAGTTTGTTTTTCTAGGGAAAGCCGCAAATCTTGGGTGAGACGGACAGCTTGATTGGTGCGATCGCGGCTTTGAGTTACAGATTTTTCGATCTGTTTAAATAAAAGTGTACTTCCTCCCAGTAATACGCTGACTAAGCCTATAGAAATTGCTGTCGAAGCAATAAACTTGGTGAGGATCTTCATTTTTCAGGTACTGTTACAGATTTCAGACGGGTATAGACTTGCCGTATTTGCTCAAAGTCCGCATCTTTCGCCAGGGTATATCCGGCAGATTTTGCGCCAGTAACATCCACAATACCCACTGGCGCATCAATTAAAGCTTGCCGTAGTTGTTGGATGATTTCTGGTGATAACTTTTTTGTGTTGATGACAATGGGGGTTGCAGGTATGGGATCTGACTCCCAGATAACTTTGTACTTGGCAGCAGCGAGTTTTCCTGATTTTTGATTCCGCAAGAAGGGAGCTTTATCGGTGGCGATCGCATCCACTAAATTATCTGCTAATTCCTGTTGAACTTTGTCGTGACCACCAGGATAGCGAATTTTCGTAAAGTCTCGCGTTGGATCAATCCCTTGGCTTTGCAAGGCATTCATGGGTAACAAAAACCCAGAGGTGGAAGATGGACTCACAAAGGCAAAGCGTTTACCTTTCAAATCCTTTAGTGACTTGATTTCCTTTGCAGTATTGGCAACTATCACACTAGTGTACCAAGGTCTGCCAGTGCTTTCACTGATAGGGATAACCAGAGGCTCAATACTAGGATTGCGATTACGGGCTTGAATGTAGGTTAAAGCACCTAAATAAGCCATATCTGCTTCTTCTTTAACTAATAGCTCTACCGCAGTATCGTAGTCCTTTGTAATTTGAAAAGTTACTGGCCGCTTGAGGATTTTCTCTAAGTACTGTATCAAAGGTTGCAGTTTCTTTTCTTGCTCTTTGGAACTTTGAGCTGGAATCAATGCTACCCGCAAAGGCTGTGTGATGGCTGGAGTGGTAGAAGGTGTTGTTTCAACTTGGGAAGAGTTGTTAGAGTTAGCTACTGTGCAACTAACAGCGATCGCACTGATACAAAATAGTAAGCTTAATCCTATCGAGTGTCTGAGAAGAGAGTGGGTTCGCCAAACAGCAATTCGTTTCAAGGGAAAATTACTCCTTGATATTTTAATAATCTTGGATTTGCAAAGTTAAATCCTTTTATAGAGTTCCCTGAAAATTTTGTAAAACAACAAAGCTCGATTTAGTCAAAGTTGACAATCATTTCGTTCTGAGAAATCCTCAAAATTTTCAAATTGACAATATCTAAATTTTTGGATATTTCCTAAATAAGTTCTGATATCGAGTCACTCATCTGCTTTTGCAAACGCTGGCGGTTATCGTCATATTTCAACACCGTCTGCACCTTGGCGTGTCTGCTGAAACGCTGAGTAGCTCGGTAGTTACCACGCGAGGGTTTGTTTTTGCACGAGTACATTGATTCCGAACCGGACAAGCTAGACAATCAACCTGCCGAAAGCCCCTATTGTCTGGGCTAAGGCTTCTCGCTCTGAAGCTGTTCTAGGCAATCGGGTATCTTCAAAACGTCTGCTATAGCGGTCATACCACTCGACTGGAGCTAGTGACTTCAGCCAAATAGGTACAACTTCAGCGACAGCATTCAAGGTATACCGCAGAGTTTCCCCCAAATGTTCCAGTCTTGTTAGTTCCCTGACTACAGCTAATATATGGGTTGAGTCAGTGCGCTGTTTTCCCCTTGCTGACAGTAGTTTGAGTTGCTGAAATTTCGACAGCATTAAGTCTAGTATTTGCCGCTCGACACCACCTGTGATTAATCGGTCGCGGAATTCGCTCAAAACACTAAAGTCAAAACCAGGGTCTGTCAAATCCAACGACAAAGCGTATTTCCAATCAATCCGCCCTTGTACTGCTTGCGCTGCTTGTCTATCAGATAAATTCTCTAAATACTGCATCACCAGGATCATCGCCAACCGCCAAGGTGCTTGCGCTGGCTGACCCCGTTGTGGATACAGTGATGCGAAGTCTTCATCCTGATAAAACACCCCAAGTTCATCACGCAGTCGCATATATAAATTACCTTTGGGGAACGCGGCTGTGGCTACACGTACTGTTTCATCAGGAATAGGAGGAATTTCTTCGGGATGTAAGCACATATACTGCCTCCACAAGTATTTCTTCTAATTTATTGATAATTGAGGCAGCTAACTTAATTTTTTTCTGACCGCGTATTACACTAAAAGGTGGGTTTACCCTTCCCATGTAATACGCGGTAAAATCGGCGTTTTTATGTTAAGTAATATTTCGCCAACCGTATCTATCTCGGCGGCCACCCTGAACGTCCCGCCATCAGAACGGGAGTATTTCATCTCATATTTAATCTGGCTTCTGCCTCTATAGGGCTTTTGTTTGCCAGTCAATTGGCAGCATTATCTGTCTTGATTTCTACCTTAGCCGGGGCTGGGGATAATGTGGCACGTCAGATTGCTAATGCACAGTTGATCTTCAATTTGCTAGGAGTATTATTAGTGCTGGGATTTTTACCGTGGATTGCCCGTGGTTTGGAACGACTAATCCCCGATTAATTAGCTAGAACCCCACGAGCAGAAACTCTAAAAATAATTATCAGGTTGAGCCATTATCGCGCAAGGAAGTTGAGTGGTCGCGTCTATCAACAGTTAACATTACACAATTGAGCCATTTCGTGTAATGTCTGCTATTAATAACCGCAACTGAGCAACTTCCTTGCGAGGTCGGGGCTTAAAAAAGTTATTACCGTTCTTTCAAATACCCACATTCGGGTGAAAGTTGGTATTTGAAAGAGTAAAGTTAGATTCATTGATAATTATGTACTAAGATAGACGTGAAGTTTTAGCTGGCGACCAAATATTTTCTATACAACCTATCTTGCTAGAGCAGATTTCGCTGCGCCCATAGGGCTGCTGCAACACGATCGCGCAATTCTAACTTACTTAAAATTTGAGTAACGTGATTTTTGACGGTGCCTTCGCTCAGATACAGTTCTAGTGCGATTTCTTGATTATTCTTACCTTCACCCACCAGTTTCAACACTTCAAGTTCACGTTTACTGAGTGAATTAGGGAGGTGATCACAACTCCAAGATTTTAGTTGAGAAAAGGCTTTTGGTGCAATTGTCGGCCCTAGTTGGCTGTAGCCTTGTGCTACAGAGCGAATTGCACTCGCAATCTCTGGAGCAGGTGTGCGTTTGAGCAGATATCCCAATGCACCCGCTTGCAGGGATTGTAGGATATACTCATCATCATCAAATGTGGTCAGTACCAAAATCCGAATCCACGGATAGTATTGATGAATTTCACGAGTCGCTTGAACTCCATCACACACAGGCATTCGTACATCCATAAGAATTACCTGTGGCTGCAAGATTTTTGCCGCGTGGATGGCTTCTTGTCCATTGCTTGCTTGTCCCACAATGTCTAAATCTGCTTCTATCGAAAGCATTGTGGCAAGTCCTTGCCGAAACAAGTTCTGGTCATCTACAAGCAATAAGCGAATCATAACGGCAGTCTTACGTAAATTCCAGTCCCTTGAGCCTTGGCGGTTTGGATGTCTAGTTGACCTCCTAGTAACTGAACCCGCTCAATCATACCCTGAAGTCCAAAGCCTGGATAAAATGCCTTTCGCTCAAAGCCAACCCCATCGTCTTTTAACTCTAAGATGATGCCTTCGGTCGTTTGTTGTGCAAAAAAACTAATTTGAGAAGCTTGTGCGTGTTTTTGTATATTCATCAATCCTTCTTTGACAATACAGTAAATCTGATAGCTTTGATAGACAGGAAGAACTGGTAAATTAACTTTCCACTGTACTTGTAAGGTTGAGGTTTGTCGCAGTTGTTCGAGTAAACCTATTAATGCTTGGTTAAGGTCGAAGTCAGATTGGCGCATTCGACTTAATGCCTGGCTGACATCTTCAATACATTGTCTGGCAAGAAATTTGGCAGTATCAACGGCTTGAAAAGCTTGGTTTGGGTCATGCGATCGCAGAGTTTGTGCCACAGCCAGTTGAGTATCTAAATCGGTGAGCGTATGCCCCAATGAGTCATGAATTTCCCGTGCAATGCGAGTGCGCTCTAATGCTGCTACAAGGGATTCAACCTGCTCTGAAAGTTCTTCAATTTTCTGATGATTTTTCTGCTCTCTGACAATCATTCCCGTTACCATAACTGTAAAAAAACTAGCAGTAACGTAGATACCCAACGTAAAGATGCCAAACCTGAGCGGGTTGCTAGGGTTTAAGCCAAGGGTATCAGACTGAATGTATTGTTGAAATTGATCAACATCAATTGCATACTTGCTGACTGTCCAAGGAATAGCCATGATGCCGATGAGTGCAATTGTCAGGGTCTGCCCCAGCAGAAAATAACTCTTGGCGAAATAAATGAACATGAACAGAGGCAGATCCATACCCTGAAATCTGGCGACAACAAGTATACATAGTGCCAGCACCACGTAACACAAACGTTGCCATTGAGGGCGACGAACCGGATAGATCCAACTGAGCAAGAAGAAGCAACCACACAAACCAAGCACTGTAGCCAAGTTATAGCCGGGAACACTCAGCCACATTCCTAAATGAGCAGTGAGAAAAATCCACTCCAACGACCGGAATGTTCGGGGAAGCGACCTCAGAAACACCATCTTGAAAAAAATATTTACATAAGTTGTGTTTTATACGACTATACTGCACTTGGTCTAACCCAAAACCGTGACCTGGGTCATGTTTTTGCGTGCATTTTAGAACTGTTGTCATCTTTTATTCCTGACTATATTAATGCTCAAGTAATAACAGCAGCACAAGCAAAAATAGGAATTTCAATGCACTGTTTGAAAACAAACCTAAAGTGCAACATCGCTGATCGGATTACCGAGATGGAAGACAACTACTTAATTAGTAAGTACTGAGTTTGTTTAAACCCGTCTCAGCAAATTTGAACTTGTTTTCCCAATAATCAGAATGAAAACACGATCTTTTGGCTTGTTGCTGATATCTATCTTAGGAGGATGGATGATGTCTTCGTCTGCAAATGCAGCTTTAAATAGTAGTTTAACTGTCGAAATTAACGGCTTGAAGAACCAAAAAGGTACTTTATGCTTTAGTTTGTTCTCCAATGGACAAGGCTTTCCGAGTCAAAGTGAACGTGCGATCGCTTCTCGTTGCATGGCGGCGAAAGAAGCATCCATTTCCGCAACATTTGAGCAACTAGCTCCTGGTAATTACGCAGTTGCAGTCATCCACGATGCTAACGACGATGGCAAGCTGAATACAGGCTTTTTAGGCATTCCCAAAGAAGGGTTTGGATTTTCGCGCAATCCCAAAATTGGCATGGGTGCGCCAAGCTTCCAAGATACTGCCATCTTAGTTGCTGGAGAAAGTACCATTCAGATTGATTTGAACTATTTGCTGTAATCGGCTGTTGTGAAAAGTTTCATCTTTCAAACTCTTACTCTCTACGTCTGTGCATGAAACAAATTCATACTTTCACTCAGCAACACCAAAGTTTTTGATTGTTCACATTTATTGCAGAATTAAGCCATGAAATTCCAGTCATTGACCATCAGAACTACAAGTTTAGCGATCGCTTTACAAGTTTCCGTAGGAATCGCCTTAACTAATATTCTTTCCATCCTTCCTTCTCAAGCTTGCTTGTCTTCTAACTCAGCTTTCTCAGTTCAGGCTTCCGCAAAACCAGCCAACACGATCTCAGATATTGCCGCATCCAATTCTTCCTTTAGTACACTGGTCGAGGCACTAAAAGCCGCAGGGCTGGTTGAGACTTTATCTGGACAAACTCAACTTACAGTTTTTGCACCTACGAATGAAGCCTTTGCTGCATTGCCGAAAGGAACACTGGAACGCTTGCTCAAGCCGGAAAATCAAGAGGCTTTGAGAAAAGTGCTGACCTATCATGTAGTCGCTGGCTCATTAGAATCCAAAGCCCTGCGCTCTGGTCGGGTAAACTCTGTCGAAGGCAGTCCAGTTAATATTCGCGTCACGAACAATCAAATCAGAATCAACGATGCAAGGGTAATTTCTGCGGATGTGAAAGCAAGTAACGGTGTGATTCATGTGATTGATCGCGTTATTTTACCACCTAAGTTGTAATTGGCTTTTTCATTAAATGTGTCAGGAATGACATCCAAAGATTGTCGAGACTGAGTGTAGAGGTAGAAGGGTATAGAGTTAATGGGTTTTGAATACCTATACACCTACACCCTTAACCGCCCACTTGATTTTTCCTTTTCATGCGTAAGCCCTATGGGTATTGCGCTGGATATATGTAAGTAATATACGGCGCAGTACCAAAAACGCCCTAGACAACAATAATTACCATGTTTGACATATTCCCCAATTATTGGACACCTGTATTGCCAGTCGGTGAGCTAGATGAGAGTCCTGTATCAGTTATCTTGGCAGGAGAACAAATTGTATTGTTTCGCACACAGTCTGGTGAAATTCGGGCATTACGAGATCGCTGTTCTCATCGGAGTGTTGCCCTTTCTTTAGGGCGCGTGACTTCAAATGGCTGTCTTGAATGTCCTTATCATGGTTGGCAATTCAATGGCGATGGTGCTTGTGTCCATGTTCCCTTTAACGATGTCAACAAGATTAATTTATCTCGTTTGGCTGTGAGCAGTTTTCCCTGTCAAGTCATTGCTGGCTGTGTTTGGATTTTTACAGGAGAAAGCAAGCCTCCTGCTTTACAAGTTCCTGACAGCTTGAAATTACCCAATACAGCCTATTACATTCACCAAGAAATTTGGAATACTCACTGGACGAGGGTAATCGAGGCCAACTTAGATTTTGTTCATTTGCCGTTTGTGCATCGTCAAACCTTTGGTCAAGTTGCCCAATCAGCCCTGGAATCTGGTGATATTCTCAACTTCAAAATTGAAGATAGCGGTGATCGCATTGAAGTGTTTGCACCCTATAAGAATGTACCGCCTACTTTCGCTTTAGAGTGGCACCAACCGAATTTAGTTGTAGTCAAGTTTGATGATATGGGCTTTCCGGTAAAGCGAGAACATTTCTTTGCTGTCCCAATCAATGAGCATCAAACCCAATGCACGATAATTTTACACATGGCAGAAGGAATGGATATTCAAACTCAACAATTTGCTGCTCAAGAATTCATTAAACCGTTGCTAGAAGACCGAGTAGTAATTGAATCTCAATTGGGTGAAATCCCATTGCTCGCTGAAGAATGCCATGTAACTACAGATAAACCGACTTTATTATTTCGTCGCTGGTATCATCAAACAATTGCTCGTCAACCTATGCTCAGGTAGTTTAGGGGTCATCGTGCCAATTTGGAAAAAATGTACGTTCACTGATGATGATCGCACCCCCAGCCCCGACCGCAATAGAGATGCGAAAGGATGGATCTCAAAACCTTTGCTATGCCTCGGCTGTGACAAATAAAACTCAGAAATTCGGGGCGGGATTTTCTTACTTTTGGACAGTGGCGATCGCCCCGTGGTGCGACGGTGCAACAAAGGTATCCTCCATTGGCTTCTGTAATCCTTTATTGATATAGCTTTGAAGGCATGAAGAATTACCCTTGCTTAGTTTTTACTTAAGCAGTGGCTCGGATCAGCGTGACCAAAAAGGTGGAAGGTCATGATTTAACTAGACCAGCTTCCTTAGTTCAAGGTCAGGCTTCGCCATAGGAGTAGGATGTGATTTGGGAGCAGATTGAGAGACTATCTTGGTGGGTTGGTGGGAGTCACAGTTTACAATCATTCAAAGGGTTCAAAAAACCATATTTTCAGATTGTTCGCATGATCATTACTACCGATACACAGCAGTTGTCAGTCAATAATCCGCAGATAATGCCAGCAGAGCCACTAGAATATCGTGCAGTTGGCCGGCTCTGGGGGAGGTATGTTCCAAGTGATGAGCTTATTTATCAAGGGCAACTAATAACTGCTGACGGTGTAATGCTGGAGACAAACCTTGCAAAGAGAGCATCTAAAGTAGTTCAAAACACTCAAATAGACTTATCACAAGAATACCTGTGGACTGCTTACCCCAAAACAAGATTAGAAGATTCTCAGACCAAACTAAGGATGACCTTGATAAATGTTCGTACACCCAAAGAATATACGGACTCAGTAAAAGCAGAATTGCAGTTACTAGCGGATAGCTTTTCTGTACAAGGAGTAGTTGTATATCAAGACTTGGAACAAGGGATGGTATTAGTCAAAATTCAGCAAAAACCTCAGAGAGATTTTGACCCACCTAAATATTTTCAACTGAGACTAATCGGATATTTACCATCAAATTCGATTAAAGAATTTTGGAATTTTCATGTGCAACGTGTGGGGACTAGTTTAGTAATTCAATCAGGAGAGTGCATTAAATCTCTGGCTCGTGAGCCATCATCAACTGATGATATCTCAATCAACACAGCCGAAGACATTCAAGAGCTTACTGAGAGTTAAACGAGAGAAAGAGTTTAATCATTTCTTATTCATTGCTGCTTTAATCAAGGTTGAAGAGTGCATTGCTCCCAAGAATTTATTATGCCTAAACGTAAATCCACCAAGACGAATAATACACCATCTCAAGAAGAAACCACATCAACTAAGCCAGCTATTTTACGTGTTGTCAAACAGAAGAATACTGCTACGGAAGACAGTAACCCAGCACAAAATGAATCAGTATCAACTGTATTACCAACAGAAAATCATTCAGTTGAGCCTGAGCTAGAAGTAAATGATAACCAGAGCCAAAGCATTGAGGTGTCAGAATCAAATAGTAGCTCTGTCCTGACTGCTGATGCTATGCCTCAAACAATAACAGCAGATACAGCAGAGAGTGAACAGTCAGATTTACCACAAACCCTAGAGACAGCACCAATTAATTTATCAGAATCAACCGTAAATATTGAGAGTACATCTGATGAAGATGGGCAATCAGAGATAGATTTAGATCAAGCCCAATCTAGGAAAAAACCAGCCTATAAAAAATTAGAGACAGCAACTAATAGTGAAGGGCAAACATTTAGTATTAAAGAAAAGATTGAAGTAAGTACCTGTAACTTTGGTGTACAAAGGGTTTTTATTATCTCCTTATATGAAGCCCCAGATGGAAGTATTTGGGCTTATTACCATCCTGTAGATAAAACTCAGAGACAGCTATGGAAGCGCGGGTGCTGTCGGATTGAGTATTTGAAAAAAGTTAATCCCACCAAGCATATAACTGTTGAGAACTAATCTCTAACTCATCACAACCCCAGACAAATTTTACAAATTCACCTACAAAGTCTAAATCCTTGACCCCTCTGACTGTAATTGCATCAATCACTAAATCTGGGCTTTCTGTTTGATTGAAAACTATACCATCAAAAACTGCTGTTGCTTCTATACTTTTGCAACGTTGCCCAAATTCAATAAATGAACCAACTGATGGAGCGGCATTAAAATTAGCATTTAGTGTAGTGTAGCCTTCTTGAAGCACTTGCTCCAATGATGACAAAGATAAACCCCGAAATTTAATGGCATTAGGAGTATATTCAGTAATTGAGTTACATAAAATTTCTTCAATACGTTGAACCATATATTTATACCCAGATTAAACAGATAGTAATTAAAGTAAAATATAATTATTAAATATCTAACTACATTACGCCCCTATTGAATTACTGTGACAGATATTACCATTGTTAACATTGACGACAACATTAAAAACCTCTTGCAGCAGCGAGCTTCAAGAAATGGTCGTTCCCTAGAGGAAGAAGCAAAAGAAATTCTCCGTCTTGCTTTAATAGAAAATCAAAAACCGCCCGTAAATATTGTAAGCATGATAGAAAAACGCTTTGCCCACTTGGGAGATTTTGAACTAGGAGAAATAAAGAGAGAACCTATGCGTCCTGCACCCACTTTTGAATAATGATTATTCTTGATACTAATGTCTTGTCAGAATTAATCAAACCTCAAGGGTCTACAGTAGTTCGCAATTGGGCAGCAGGGCAACCTGTAACCAGTTTGTTTACTACAACAATTACACAAGCTGAAATACTGTATGGCATCGCCATCTTACCAGAAGGAAAACGGAAATATGAACTCTACCAAGCCGCTACTTTAATGTTTGCAGAAGACTTTGTAGGACGTGTTCTTCCATTTGATGAATCTGCTGCTGTAGCTTTCGCTAATATTTCAGCCCAAAGACGAGGAAGTGGGACTCCCATATCTCAAGCTGATGCCCAAATTGCTGCTATTTGTTACTCACGTAACGCAGCTATAGCAACTCGTAATGTTGCTGATTTCGCAGGCTGCGGAATTTTTATTATTAATCCTTGGGAAGAGAAAGCCCCATAATTAATTTTTTAAAAAAACAGTTTAATTCCAAATCCTCTCTTGAGTTTCTTTTTGTTGTGGGAGTGATGGCGCAGAACGCCAGCCGGAGGCGATCGCTTGTTTCACCTGTGGCTACTCATCCATCTGGGTACCCAGATTTTTGATTTGTTCTAAAGCTTCTACTACACCAACTTCATCAGCTATTCGGATAAAAGCATTGGCTAATTCCTCCAGTAAGTCACTGCGATCCACTTCTACCCCTTCATCAGCTAAATCCATCAACACACGGTTAATCTGCCTACTCAGCTTTTTAGGAATGCGAAAGGTTGTTTGTGTGTAGTCGGGATTCTCACGCTTGGCTAGTTTATCTTTATTCTTAGATTTTTTAGCTGTCTGAGTATCTGACTGTCCGGGTAGTTGACTGTCTGGGTATCCAGATGGCTGAGTATCTGAGTTTATAGCTACCTGGGTTTTTGACTGTTTAGGTTTTTGGTTTTTGGTATCGGTAGATAGTTGGCTGGATGAATGTTCACCTGTTTGAGTATCTGGCTGTTCGGGTAGCTGATTTTCTGGGTATCCAAATGGCTGAGTATCTGAGTTTATAGCTACCTGAGTTTTTAGCTGTTCAGAATCCTGGGTTTTCATAGAGGTGGATAGTTGGCTTGATGAATGTTCAACTGTCTGAGTATCTGGCTGTTCGGGTAGCTGATTTTCTGGGTATTCAGATGTCTGGATACTTTCTTGTGCTGCACCTAAAACTTCGCTAAATCGGCTCACCCTTTTACTGCCTGAATTACTTCGTTTTTTATTGCTGTCCAATCCCGCCATGCTACTTTTCCCCCGCGAACTTTATGAATAGGAACTCCACTAGCCACCGCATCCTTATAAGCTTTGTAAAACCGAATTCCGCGACTAAACACTGGATAATTCTGTATTTTTAATGCTTCCATCGCCTCTTGACCATCCTTTTGCGGCGGTGGAGGAATCATTGTTAGTAGAACTTTCCAGTTTGTATCTTGTGGCAAGGATTTTGCCATCAGTGCCATTGCATCCATACTCAATATGTCTGGTGGAGTTGGGACAATAAGCAAATCACAACCCCTTGCTAAATCTTCCACTTCCGCATCATTAGGACGGGCGGGTGTGTCAAAAAAGATGTACTCGAATTTCTGAGATCGCATTAGCTTGGCCGCTTCCTTTTCTCCGCAGACCTGAAACGGTAGCCCCCCAGGCCTTGCCCAAGTGGTTGCTGAACGGTTCGGATCGGCATCGATTACTAACGTTGCCCCATCATCACAAAACAATGAGGCAAGGCAGATAGCTGAAGTGGTTTTTGATACTCCGCCCTTAAATGAGCTAAGAGAGATGATTGGCATAATCTCCCCTTGTAAAAGATGCAAAAATCATATCGCTACCTGGGTATCCAGATGGCTGAGTATCTGATTTTTTAGCTACCTGAGTTTTTAGCTGTTCAGATTTTTGGGTTTTCATAAAGGTGGATTGTTGGCTGGATAAATGTCCAACTGTTTGAGTATTTGGCTGTTCGGGTAGTTGAATGTCTGGGTATCCAGATATTCATACAGCCGGAATCTAGTAACTCATACTCAATAATTTTTAGAAGTACCTTAATTATGCTGTTAGTTTCCTCACGAGAAATAAAAGCATAATATCGCAATCTGGGTACACGGCTAGTTGAATGTACAAATACCTGGGTATCCAGATATTTAACTACCTGAGTATCCAGCTATCCAAATCAGGTGTATACGGATCATGTTTCTAAACATCGTTATCAGGTTCTATAAAATATACTTGCCATTCCCCTTCTTCTTGCTCTGGAATGAGAGAAAATAGTTTAATCATCTAACTTAAGAGGAGGAATTTGTTCGGCAGTTAATGTAACCACTTGACCATCTTGCCAAATACTAATAGATTCTCCTAAACGGCGGTGTTTTTCAATAGCTTTCTTAATAGCGTAAAAAGCGTAAAAGAAGAGATTCAGTAAAAAGCAATGATTGAATTGAAGCAAGGCAACCTGTTAGTAGAACCAGCCCAAGCCCTAGTAAACACAGTCAATTGTGTCGGGGTTATGGGTAAAGGTATCGCTTTGCAATTTAAGCAAGCCTATCCAGAAAACTTCCGTCAATACGAAAAAGCCTGTCGCGCTGGGGAAGTACAGCCAGGGCGGATGTTTACAGTAGCCACAGGTAGTTTATTGAATCCTCAATACATCATTAACTTTCCCACCAAGCGGCACTGGAAAGGCAAATCAAGAATAGAAGATATCAAAAGCGGACTGGTGGACTTAGTAAGAGAAGTCCAACAATTAGGTATTAGCTCAATTGCCATTCCCCCGCTAGGATGTGGCAATGGAGGTTTAGACTGGGGACAAGTCAAACCCCTGATAGAATCAGCCTTTACCCAATTTTCAGAAGTACAAGTAATAATTTTTGAGCCAACAGGCGATCTCCTTGGTGCATTCTTGGAGCGATCGCAAACGCAAAATCTTCAAGCCTGAGCATATTCGCAAAGCTTGGCAGAGGCTGTACCAGCAAAACTGGTTAACTTCAAAAGCAGGGTATGAGGAAAGGTAAAGTCAGGGGTCATCGTGCCAATTTGGGAATAACGGCAATGAAGGAAACGAGACTAAGAAACATAGTAATTAATTTCTTACCAAGGGTTGTCACAGTCCAAGAATAGCAAGGTGATTGAGAGCTAATGCTGCTCACGCGTATTGCCAGGTCGAGCTGACTTTTGGAAAAGCACCTGGACGATCGCACTCCGGTTGTAGTCGTCTACGAAGGCAGGAAAAATTGAAGACAGAATCATGCTTGGGATAGATAAAAATTGAGGGTGAAGTGACCTATGGTTACTGTGATAAGAGATGTGGGGATTTATGAAAGCACTGCTGCTCTATCCTCAATTTCCCTAGTCCTTCTGGTCTTATGATCGCCTCATGGAAATTGCTGGACTGAAGGCAAGTGATTCCGCCTTTCGTAATTATTACTGTTGCAGCACTCTTACCACAAGACTGGGAAATTCGATTTTACGATTATCAATGTCATTTGTGAAGCCGAAGCAGATTCGGAGTAATGCGATTTCGTGATTCTTTCAGCCATGATCGTGCAGAAGCCGGATTTCCATCTGGTGATTCAAAAAGTCGTCCGGTTGGGTAAAACAGAAGCCGTGGGTAGACTGGGCAATTCAAATTTCTAAACTTACATTTGTTTTGGAGGTTTTGATCATGTCATTTACCATTGATTCGGCTCGCTCCATTTTCCCTGACACTCAAGTTGCTAATGTGGTTCCAACTACCATTGAATCATGCAATCAACTCAGTGCTGAGGATCAGTTAGCTTTACTTTGGTTTGCCTACACCGAAATGGGAGTTACAATCACTCCTGCTGCTATGGGGGCAGCCAATATGGTCTTCGCAGAAAAAACCCTGACTCAAATCAAGCAGATGTCTGCTGGAGAGCAAACGCAAGTGATGTGCGATCTGGTTAATCATACTGATACGGACATCTGCCGTACATACTCATCTTTCGGCACGAATGTCAAGTTGGGCTTCTGGTATCAGTTAGGCGAGTGGATGAAACAAGGAATCGTTGCTCCGATTCCCGAAAGTTATAAACTTTCTACGCAAGCATCAGATGTCCTCCAAGCCATCCGTCAACTTGAAGGGGGACAGCAACTCACCGTATTACAAAATATTGTCGTCAACATGGGCTATGCCCCAACATCTGGTACTCAAACGGTTAAAGAACCTATGGTTCCACCTAAAGATATCGCACCACGAGCTAAGGTCAGCATCGAGGGCATCGACAACTTGACAGTCCTAAGCTACATGGAGAATATGAACGCCTTTGACTTCCAAGGGGCTGTGGCTTTATTTGCTGAAGACGGTGCTTTGCAACCCCCTTTCCAGGAACCGATTGTGGGTCATGAGTCGCTCCTCGCATATATGCGTGAAGAATGCTATGGACTCAAGCTGATACCAGAACGGGGGGTATCTGAACCAGCAGAAGGAGAATTCACCCAGATTAAAGTGACGGGTAAAGTTCAAACACCCTGGTTTGGTGACAGTGTTGGCATCAACCTAGCATGGCGGTTCTTACTCAATCCTCAAGGCAAGATTTTCTTTGTGGCAATTGACGTGCTGGCATCACCCCAAGAGATGCTGAACTTGGGATTGCTCCGGTAGACCACGCTTGGGGTGATTTGGGATCTAGACCCGACAAGTTCCTCAATTTGGTTCTCTATAACCATGATGATTAGACTTAAATGCTGGAGGTTTTTATGAATTGGGTAAAGGTGCTTGCTCAAGATGCGCTCCCCCAAGATGCGCGGAAGGTGCTGAAAGTGGGTAACTACACGATCTTACTCCTGCATCACAAAGAGCAGATCTATGCGATAGATAATGCCTGTCCTCACATGAGGCTGCCTCTGCAAGGTGGCAAAGTAACGGAAGACAATGCAATCGTTTGTCCTTGGCATCATAGTGCCTTCGACCTCCAAAGTGGAGATGTCAAAGACTGGAGTCCCTGGCCGCCTGGGGTGGGACGAGTTCTAGCTATGGTTTCCAAACAAAAGGCTCTGAAAATTTTCCCAACCCGCGTGGAAGAAGGCAGTATCTGGGTGGGTCTAGAGGAGTAGAGTTGATAAATATTCTATTAGAAAGAGGCTATTTAGGTAGCGAGCAACTCATTTACACCTGCATAACCCTCTGAAACCCCGTGTTTCAGGGGTTTCTTTGTTTTTATCAAGCTCAATTATTAGCAATACTATTTGTTGAACCTTGGGTGGAACATGAATTAAGGATTGATAGACAAGACCCCATATTTAGTTGCAACACAGTTTTTGGAACTTTTACAAAGGCAAAAATGTTATGAGTAAAACAAGGCAAATTATATTATCACGAGTATTTCAATTTTGTAAATAATTTGTTATAATAATTACATATAACTTAAACACGAGGTCACGCCCATGCGCTACACCGATAAAGAAGGGAAGACCCTCAACCTTGATGATTGTATGACTGCTGACAGCTTCTTTATGGAAGCTGAGGTGTACATCTGCGAACCATTGGAAATGCATTTCAATAAAGAAGGAGAGTTAAAAGCAGGAAAGAAACCGAACAAAGCGATCAGCTATGCTGGGCGGAACGCCATCGCACATCTTCCTAGTGATGGCAGTGAACTGATACCCGCTGAAGTTCAAGCGCGTACACACAGAGAAGGCAGTCAATTACTGAATTTACCCCTCGCAACTGGCTATACAATAGATGATGAGGGAATGATCAATAACTACGCAATTCAGCCTGGTATGTCCTTGGCAGAGTATCCCTCACCAGAACAGCAACAGCGATACATCTTCCAGGGGGCAGTAGCTATTGTGTTTGTTGCTCTGACACTGCTAACTGCATTGGCTGTCAGCTAGGTTTAACAATAGCTAGTAGTCTGTCCCATTAATTTTGATGAGCTACAATATCCCGGACTTCTCCAATAAGCCTGGGATCTGACCACCACTAACAACTCAGAACTCATGCGATGAACTACTAGTTAAAGTTGTTGCCCAACAATCGGATGCAAATATCGGGCGATAATACAGCGTGGTTCTGAGCGTTTTTTCTGAGTTATGTTAACAAAAAAATGTGATGAATATAGATTTTTCAAAGAAAATTACTAGCTTATCTTTATTACTACTTTGTGTTGCTTACGCTTTCTTCGGTTGGTATCTATCTGCTTATCATATTATTTGGCTTGTAGGAAGTTTTATAGCAACTGTGGCTTTCTTTGGCGGACGGAAAAATAGTTCTCTGTTTGAGCGTTCGTTGAGTTTTTTTCTTCCAGGCTCGTTGGGAATTTTTATTATCTCTTTAATTGTGAGTGTAATACTATTTGCTTTAGCAGTAAATAGCCCTATTCTAGGAATTTTCATTATCACCCCGCTAGCCACTACTGTTTTAGCAGAATTAGAAATGCGTCTTACTGGTTTAAACAAACTAAATGCATTAGTAATTTTAACAGTGATAGCTGGATTTGGTTTAGTATTGGGCGAAATGATAGATGTCTTGCTTGTGCCAAGTACCAGGTACTAAGTTATAGATGTTGTCTCAATACAAAAGTCTAAGACTGATTAATAACTAATTTAAGTAATAGCTTTTAAAATTTAGTTTTCTTAGTTTTGATGATAACTATAAATGCTTGTTTTTCTTTCTAGGATCACAAACATAAAATCACAAACAAATAATAAAGAAGATAAAAAATGCTAGTTTCATCCACTAATTCGAGTTAATTACTGACTCTTAATCTAACTGATAACAGCCAAAGAAATACAACTACATATACCTGGAACTCTTTATGGAGTCACCATAGTTGCCCTTGCTGTTCATATTGTTTACTCCGTCATATAAGTAATGGTGGTATTTACTGGCGTTGTAGCCATTGTTATCAAGAAATGCCAGTTTGGGACATATCTAAGTGCAGAACTAGCTACTCTAGCTTCCTGCCTCTACAAGATTTTCAAGCCAAACATCCATATTAAACCAACAACTTAGCCAGAAAACTAATGCTCGACTTTAATACCTTAACTGAATTCTCAAGCACTTACTGCATTGGAATTTGTGCCTTTTTAATTCCAGCCAACCTAGTTGCTACCTCATCAACAATAATTTTGACACTGTTGGCTCGTCCGGCTATTTATATCTGGCAAACTGCTCTTATTGCTAGTTTATTTGCTTTATTGATGATAATGCACGTATTTGCTTGGTTTATGATCGGAGTAGTTATGGCTCCGACATACATTTTATTGGGGCTAGGAAGCATCTGTTTGCTGGCCAATTTGATAGCCATTCTCCCACACAGACGTTTTGCTTTTCGCATATCGGGACTTAGACAAAAATTAAGCCCAAATGTAACCTAAGCTGGCTTTATAAGCAGCAAACAGGTCACGATTAAGTGTTAACCAATCGAAAAATCGATAGGACATAGCCGTTCTAAATGCCTCTAATG
>Ga0209172_10003846_pt1 | contig 21763 bp, 16 predicted proteins | sample LarsenN4metaG_FD_184113 | JGI IMG/M metagenome (GOLD analysis project Ga0209172, IMG submission 184113) | Hot spring sediment bacterial and archeal communities from British Columbia, Canada, to study Microbial Dark Matter (Phase II) - Larsen... ... | reverse complement strand
CGTGAGAATATTTACAAAGGTTACTACGAAGGCTGGTTTTGCGCTCCCTGCGCATCATTTAAATTTGAGGATGAATTTTATGTCCCGGAAGGCTCAGAAACGCCACTTTGCCGAATCCACGAACGCCCTTTGGACAAAGTGTCGGAAGAGAGTTATTTTTTTCGGCTTTCGGATTATGAAGAATTTCTTATTCAATTGATTGATGAGAATCCGGGTCTGATTAGGCCGGAAGTGAGGAGAAATGAGACGCTTGCCTTCATCAGACGAGGGCTTCAGGATCTGTCAATAAGCCGTTTACGTGAAAGCGTTTCCTGGGGCATACCGGTTCCGGGCGATGAAAAGCACGTGATGTATGTCTGGCTTGATGCACTTTCCAATTATATTACCGCGCTTGGTTTCGGCAGCGACGACGAAACCCGATTTAAGGATTACTGGCCGCATGCCGTTCATCTGGTTGGAAAGGATATCCTCCGTTTTCATACGGTTTACTGGTTTTCCTTTCTGACGGCCGCCGGAATTACGCTCCCGCAAATGGTTTATGCACACGGTATGTGGCTTGATGCCGAAGGCCGCAAAATGGGTAAGACTCTGGGAAATGTAATTGAGATAGATGTTTTGCATCGTCTGTTTCCGGTTGAATCCATCAGGTATTTTTTGCTTCGGGAAATGGTTTTTGGCCAGGACGGAAAGTTCGGATATGAGAATCTGGTAGAGCGTGTAAATGCAGACCTGGCCGGAGGTCTTGGGAATCTTTTCAGCCGCACGATTTCGATGATTGCCAAATATCGAAACGGCCGTATTCCCGATGGCAAAATAAGTGAAGAAAATTATATAAAAGCACGTCGTGTACAGATTGACCCGGACGGCGTAGATTTGGTTTCCGCGCTTGCATTTGCACGTGATGAATTCGTTCGCAGATTCGAAAATTATGATTTCAGCGGCGCCATCGAGGCAGCCTGGGGCATAATTGCACGAACGGATAAAATGATTTCAGACTCGAAACCCTGGGAACTTGCAAAAGATCCGGAAAAGGCAGAGGTCCTGAGCGCGGTTCTATATCGCTCCGCTGAAGTGCTCAGATGGCTTTCGGTGATGCTGTCACCCGTTATGCCGGATTCTATGTGTCAGATGTATTCCCGGCTTGGATGTAAAGGAAAGCCCTACGAAATTGATCCGGCAGATTTGGTATGGGGCGGGCTGGTTGCCGAAGCTGAGATTGGCGACACCATTGCACTTTTCCCGCGTCTGGACCGAGAAAAAATTATGGAAGAAATAAAACAAAATCAAATTCAGCAGAAAAGTCCCGTAAATGAAAACAAAGTGGCGGATAAAGAAGAAAATAAACAGCCGTCGGATGCTGACTTTATTACAATCGACGATTTTGCGAGTGTCGAGTTGCGGGTAGGTGAAATTCTTGTGGCTGAACGAGTTCCGAATGCGGATAAACTCCTGAGATTTGAAATAGACCTCGGTGAAGGAAAGCCGCGTCAGATATTGGCAGGACTTGCGGAATACTATGATCCGCAAACGTTAATCGGGCGTAAGGTTGCAGTCGTTGCCAATCTGAAGCCCAGAAAGATGCGCGGTCTCGAATCGCAAGGTATGATACTTGCCGCTTCTTTTGGTGATGGCGATAAACCCGCAATTGCCACATTCACGGAAGATGTTCGAAATGGCGCAAGGTTAAAATGATTCTGGTAGATTCGCATTGTCATATTGACGGCGATGCCTTTGATGAAGACCGTGACGAGGTTGTAGAAAGGGCCCGGCAAGCAGGCGTCAGAGCGATGCTGAACGTCGGGACCGGCGACCCTCACAGCGATGATTTTCGCCGGGCCGTAGCCGTCGCTGAACGATACGATTGTGTCTATGCCGCCGTCGGTGTTCATCCGCACGATGCAAAACTATACGACGACGCTGCGGAGGAGCATCTGATTTCGCTCGTTAAGTCGTCAAATAAAGTTATCGCCTGGGGAGAAATCGGGCTGGATTATTATTATGATCACAGCCCGGGACATATACAGCGCGAGGTATTTCTGAGGCAGATAAAAGTTGCACGGCGGCTTGGACTTCCAATAATTGTGCATAGTCGGGATGCCGATGAAGATACGACAGAAATTCTTGAATCGGAATATTCCGTTGCGTCTGATAATAAAAGCGGCGGCCTTCCCATCGGCGTCTTACATTGTTTTGGCGGATCTCCGGAAATGGCAAAAAAATTGACACGGATCGGTTTTAAGGTTTCATTCGCCGGTAATGTTACCTTCAAAAAGGCTGAAAACTTACGTCAGGCAGCCCTGAGTGTTCCGCTGAATTCACTTTTGGTAGAAACAGATTGTCCTTACCTTACTCCGGAACCTTTTCGCGGAAAACGCAATGAGCCTGCCTACGTCGTTAACACCGCAAAATTTTTAGCAGGTTTATATGGCGTGGAAATTGCGGAAATTGCCAGTCAGACCACTAAAAACTTTATGGATTTATTTGGAGTTGATTTAACGAGTTTGGAGAACATTTGATTACTTTTTCAAATATTGAACAAAATTATTCCCGGTAATTGATTATGGCTAAGGAAAATTCATTTGATATTGTTTCAAAAACTGATTTTGCAGAAGTGACAAATGCGATTAACCAGACAATGAAAGAGGTTTCGCAACGCTTTGATTTCAAGGGCAGTAAGGCTTCGGTCGAACTAACCGGTAAAGATTTGTTACTCACGGCGGAGGACGAGACGCGGCTCAGGAACATGAACGATATTTTGCAATCGAAGCTGGTCAAGCGCGGAGTATCCCTGAAGGCCCTCGATTATCAGAAAATCGAACCTGCAGCGGGAGGAACTGTCCGGCAAGTAGTCAAGGTACAGCAGGGAATACCGGTAGAAAAAGGAAAAGAAATCGTAAAGTTTATAAAAGAAATGAAGTTTAAGGTTCAGGCCTCGATTCAGGGAGAGACCGTAAGGGTATCAGGTAAAGACCGGGATACTTTGCAGGAAGTTATTGCCGCATTGAAAGCCAGGGATTTTGGCATCGATATGAAATTCGACAATTATCGCTCAAATTGACATCAAAACAAGGCGATGAATCCATTTGCCGTTCAGAAAAAAGAACTAATCACGAAATCGGCCGCGCGCGAAGTTTTTAACCTTATCGCGAGGGAACTTCAACTTGTTGAAGAGGAATTCGAACGCCAGGCGGCTTCCAATATCCAGGTAATTGATTATCTCGGAGGCTATCTTCGTGAATCCGGTGGAAAACGCGTCCGTCCGGCCTTGCTGATACTTTCCGCATATGCTGCAGGCGGAAATGGCTCCGAACCAAACGTAATTCGGATGGCAACCGTAATGGAAATGCTTCATACGGCTACGCTTGTCCACGATGACATTATAGATAATGCCGGTGTTCGTCGCAGCCGACAGTCTGTTAATGCCAAATTCGGAAATCAGGCAGCGGTTTTGATGGGTGATTGGCTTTATATGTCGGCATTTGAGACATCACTTGCCGAACGTTCGCTTGCAATTTTGGATATTTTGACGCGGTTAACAAGAAAAATGACCGAGGGAGAGTTGATCCAACTTACCTTGCTGGGAAAATCCAATATTTCTGAAGAAGAATATTTTGATATAGTCAAGAGAAAAACTGCGTATCTTTTCTCAGGCTGCTGTGAAATAGGAGGGATACTAGGTAACGCAAGTCATAGAAAACAAATGGCTTTGCGAGAATATGGAATAAATCTGGGGATTGCATTTCAGATTGCTGACGATCTGTTGGATTTCACTGCCGATGCGGCAAAAATCGGTAAAGCGACGGGAGCAGACCTGATCGAAGGCAAGGTGACTCTGCCATTGATCAAGCTTTTGCAGAAAGAAGCCGGCTTGCGTCCGATAATAGAAGGCGTCATGTATGACGGCAATTATGATGAAAAATCCCGTGAAACCATTGGTGATGCGATTTCAGATTACAAAATAATCCCGCAAATTAAAGAAATAGCGGCCAGTTACGCCGATGCGGCAATAAAAAATCTTGAAATTTTCGAGAAAACCGAGTATCGTGAAGCGATGGTCGGAATTCCCGGCTTCGTGGTTGAACGCGAAAATTGACCAATTTTCATTAATTTTTCGTCCTCTTAAGATACCAGTCCCGGCTTTATGATTAACGACCAACTCATCGCAACGTTAGAAAAAAGCCTGCGCGAAACGCGAAACGCACAGCATAGGCTGATGGCAAGGTTGCGCGAGGTAGAACTGGAGGCGCAGAGGCTTCGCGAGGAGATTCAGGCTCTTGAAAACAGCGCGGCACAGACAGAATCGGCAATCGACAGTCTTCTTGTCAACCTGCGTTCGGGTAATAGTATTTTTGGTAATTCCAACGCCGGAAGTAATACTGAGCGTCCCTTATCGCACAATTCCGCATCAGAAAGTGAATACGGTTTTTTTACAGGTCCCGCTGGTTCCCAAGCGGATTCCAGGCCGCCCTCGAATGTTTCGGTTTTCAGCCGAAAACGTGTAGTTCCTACTCGTGGAAATAACATTGCTCCCGTCAGTAACCGATTTGCTGACCGTACGATTACACAGGCTTGTGCATTGCTTCTGCGTGAAGCCGGCCGCCCACTGCATGTCAATGAACTTTATAACCTTTTAGTTGCCGGCGGTATGGAATTCAAAGGCAATAATCCCACAATTTCGGTAGCCGTTTCACTTAATCGAAACCGTAAATTCAGAAAAGTCGGGCCAGGAACCTTCGACCTTACAATCCGCGAGGCTACCCGAGCCGCGTCCTGATAAGCTATTTTGTTCTGCAAATGGACTTTTGAACCCCGTTTCATATAGAATACGGGCAATTTAATTTTACTATGCACTCAAGAAAAGCCGGGTTAATTGCTTTTGTCGCCTTATTTTTACTGATTCTGTCCTTTGACGCCTTCGGGCAAAAAGTCATGTTGCGATCGAAAATCACACCTAACTGTGGATCCAGTTCGACCTGGAAATTTGCCGATATATACGCAGAAGGCAACATTGCAGTAATGGGGAGCTACAATTGCCGCGGTGCATTTATTTTCGATATTTCCAATCCGGATGCTCCCGTACTTGCTTCCTGGTATAATCCGGGAGCAAGCCAACAATTTCTTGAAGCGATTATTGTCAATGGCCGGGGTTATTTCGGGAGCGGCAACGGCGGCGGCGTCCATATTGTGGATTTGACCAACCCGTATAATCCGCAACTTCTTGGTATTGTAAATTCGTCCAACGGTGGCGGATTTAATTCAATCCACGAGATGATGGTCTATCAGCAGGGCGGTGCAACCTATCTGATAGAAAACTTTAATGGTTTTTCAAGTAAACTATTGAAATTCATTAATGTTACGGTTCCTTCTGCCCCTGTATTCGTCCGCGATCTGAACCCGACAGAAACAACCTGGGTACATGCGATGCACATACGCGGAAACCGGATGATTACTTCCGGATGGGGTTCAAGTTCACAGCGCGGGCGTACGGAAATTTACGATATTTCAAATATTGCCACACAGGCACCGGTTTTACTTGGTTTTATCGAAGACCCGTCCGCAAGTCTTACTAACGGCAACAATATGCACAGCAGTTGGACAAGCGAAGACGGCAGATATCTTTACAGTGCCCGTGAAGTTACAAACAGCAATGGCCCGAGCCCCGGAGATGTCCGTGTTTACGATATTTCAAATCCGGCCACGCCGCTGCTTGTCAACCGGATGTCTATGAGCGACCTTTCATTGAATGCCGTAACGCCGCACAATCCGGTCGTAATGGGAAATAAACTCTACATTTCCTGGTATCAGGCCGGTTTGCAGGTATTTGATATTTCAAACCCGGCTACACCACAGCGTATCGGACAATACGATACTTTCGAATCAACTTTCCGCCCGCCCTATCCTGAGAAATTCTCAGTAATTGACGATCCATGGGATATGGTCTGCGGCAGTCCCAATTTACAAAATCTTCTGCCAACGACTTATGACGGCGCCTGGGCAGTTTTTCCGTTTCTCGGCGAGGACAAGGTTCTGGTCGGGGATTTAAACTCCGGCTTGATTGTTCTGGACGTCCGGGGTGCCGGCGTGGCTTCAAAAAATCTCGTTTCCGATTTCGATGGAGATCGGAAAACAGATCTGGCAGTTTTCCGGCCTGCATTTGGTGATTGGGAGTTTATTTCAAGCCAAAACGGCAGTTTGAATGCGGCTCATTGGGGGACAAATGGAGATAAAATTGTCCCCGGTGATTATGACGGGGACGGGCGTACTGATTTTGCCGTCTGGAGACCCTCGACGGGTGTCTGGTGGATAAATCGAAGTAGCGGAGGTGCGGTTGTCGCCCAATTCGGAACAAACGGAGATATTCCCGTACCCGGTGATTATGATGCGGATGGACGCACGGATATTGCGGTTTGGCGGCCGTCCAATGGCGTTTGGTATATAGCCCGCAGCACGCTTGGATTAAGTATTTTTCAATGGGGAATCAACGGAGACAAACCATTTTCTGGTGATTTTGACGGCGACGGCAAGGCGGATGCGGTTATTTGGCGGCCTTCAAACGGTGTTTGGTATGTGATACAAAGCAGTTCATCCATTCCAGTTATTGCGCAATGGGGATTAAATGGTGATAAGCCGGTATTTGGCGATTTTACCGGTGACGGCAAATCGGATTTTGGTATTTACAGGCCATCAAACGGTTATTGGTATATCCTTAACAATAACGGCACGCTGCATTCTATTTTAAAATTCGGAATAAGTGAAGATAATCCGGTACCCGGCGATTACGATGGTGACGGTAAAACGGATATTGCAGTTTTTCGTCCCGGTTCAAACCTTTGGTACGTTATTTTCAGCTCTGATTCATCATTAGGTGTCTGGCAATATGGCCTGAATGGTGACACGCCGGCTCCGGCAGCAGTCAATCCTGAGTAACAGACCTGTCAGTGTTTTTCAAAGGGCTGATGTTTCGCCGTTAGGCTTGACATCAGGCCTTTTGATTTTATTATTGTGCTATGAAACTGCGGCTAATGATTCTGGACGGTTCGCTTGCCGGACGAAATTTCGAACTCGAGAACGGCTTTCTGACAATCGGCCGCAGCGAAAATTGTTCGGTTCGCTTTGACCCTGCAGCCGAGCGAATTGCTTCCAAACAGCATGCTTTTATCGAAGCAAAACCTGACGGTTTTTACATTACAGACAATAACAGCACAAATGGCACTTTTGTAAATGGCACAAAAATAACGGTTGCAAAACTTTCCTCAGGCGACGAAATTCAATTTGGCAGAAACGGTTCACGGGGCCGGGTAGAAATTCTTGCCGCCGAAACACATCAGCGAGATCCGCAGCTATTTCAGAAGGAACAATTACTGGCCGTTGAAAGAGCGGCAGCCACACCAAAAAGTTTTCAGGATTCATTGGCCGGGCTTGGTTTGGGACATCTCGAACCTCCGAAACCACAGCCTCAGGCAAAATCCCATACCGGTCTATATCTGGGCATCGGCGCTGCGGTTCTGCTTTTTATTCCATTGGCTTTAATAGTTGCCGGAATAATGTTCTTAAGCCTTGGCGTTATTCCCGCAATCATCGCAACATTTATTGCCTTTACGCCGGCGGCACTTTATATTCTGCCGCTGATGGGCCTGGACCGTTATGATCCGGAGCCTTTTTGGCTGCTTGCTTTCGCTTTTGCCTGGGGCGCAATAGTAGCTGTTATCGTCTCTTTCATAGTAAACACTCTTTTCGGATCAGCAGTTTACATTGGAACCGGCAGTCCCGGCCTTGCCTCGATTATCAGTGCTGTTGTATCCGCACCGCTTATCGAGGAAGCATCAAAAGGCTTCGGGCTTCTGATACTACTCATATTTTTCAGGCGATATTTTGATGACATTCTTGACGGCATTGTCTATGGTGGAGTAATTGCGCTCGGATTTGCCACAGTTGAAAATGTTCTCTACTACGGCGAAGGTCTCAACAGGGCATTTATGCAATATGGCATAACATCTGACGCCGTTATGAGTTTTCTTTTGTTGTTTACTTTAAGGGGTATTCTTTCGCCATTTGCTCATGTAACTTTCACGGCGATGACCGGAATCGGCTGTGGCATTTCCCGTGAATCGCATAAAACGCTTGTCCGCATCATTGCTCCTTTTCTCGGTTATATCGCTGCGGTTATATTACACGGCATCTGGAATGGTTTTGGCATTGTTGCCACGATTCTTTTGGTAAGCCTCGGGCTCGAACCTGCCTGTTCGAGTCTGGGTCTTGGCGGTGAAGAGATAGGGCTTTGTGGATTTTTCACTTTTTACCTGATTTTGGAAGTGCCGCTTTTCCTGATTTTTATTGCTTTTGCTTTTTTCATAATGCGTCGGCAAAGGCGTATCCTCAACGACATGCTTGCGATAGATGTCGCCCGTGGTTTGATTCCCGAAGAGCATCTGAAAATCGCTACATCAGCCATCCGAAGCCCTTTGTGGCTGCTCAAGGGTCTATTCTCAGGCAAATATCTCGTCCGCAGCCGATATCTGCGCGCTGTAGGGAAACTCGGACTCAGCTACTGGCATATACAACGCGCAACTGCAGCGCAGGGTCATACCGGCAGCTTTCAACAAAATCCTGTTTTGCGCGATGAGGTTCTCCGCTGGCGCGATAAAGTATAAAATAGAAGCCGCCTCCAAATAATGAGGCGGCTTTTTGGAAATGGTAGGCCGTGCAGGGATCGAACCTGCGACCCGCGGATTAAGAGTCCGCTGCTCTACCAACTGAGCTAACGACCCATGCGGCAATCAGGAATTATAGCAAGTAAGGTTTTTAATGCGCAAATGGCAAATCCGGAAGCCCGCAAATGTCAATGAATATGACACGATGACCAAAGTTAAAGAATAGTTTCAAAATGAAAGAATGTCCTAAATGCGATCTTTGTTTCGATGATGAAGTTCAGATCTGTCCCTTCGATCAGTCGCAGACGCGATTGTCACTGCCGGGCGGACAACTCATTGCCGAACGCTATTTCCTTGAAAAACGCCTGGGCAAGGGCGCTATGGGGCAAGTCTTTCTTGCACGTGATATTAAATTCGAAACCCGCCGCGTTGCTGTAAAAACAGTTCGGCAGGACATTTTAAGCAGTGATGACCTGCAGGAAGGCGAGGCAATACTGCGTTTTGAACGCGAGGCACAAGCGGCGGCTTCTATCCAGCATCCAAACACCGTAAGCGTAACGGATTTTGGCGAAACGGATGACGGAGTGTTTTTTCTTGTGATGGAATATGTCGAGGGCGAGACGCTTCATCGGCTTCTACGTCGTGAGGGAACACTCTCGGTACGTCGCGCAGTTAACCTATTGCGTCAGATTGCCGATGGCGTTGAGGCTGCACATGAACGCGGAATTTTGCATCGTGATTTGAAACCGGCAAATATTTTTCTGTTGCAAAAGGGAAAAGGAGACGGATTCATAAAGGTTGGCGATTTTGGTTTGGCAAAGATTGTGAACCGCACGGTTACAGATATCAGCAGCAATGCGACGCCATCATCCCGCGGGATAATTGGGACACCGGAATTTATGGCTCCGGAGCAAATGCAGCCTGAAGTTGGGGTTGATGTTCGCGCCGATGTCTATGCAATTGGAACAATTGCATATTTAATGCTCGGAGGCAGAACGCCATTTTCGGGCGACCTGATGCAGTTGGTAATGCAAAAGATAATGAATGAGCCGCCTCCGCTTTCAACCATACGGACAGACATTCCAAAAGAGGTTGAAAGTGTAATAATGAAATCGCTGGCCATCGACCCTGCAAAGCGTCCTCAAACCGTGGGGGAGTTCATCGAACAGCTCGAGGCCGCGGCTGAAAACATCGGAGAGACAAATAAACTTGGACGCTCAAGGCTTGTAATACTTGGTCCGCCGAATGCTGAGGTTTACGTAGATGATGAAAGGCGTGGCAGCATCGGAAGTTCCGGCCGTCTGGTTCTTTCCGATGTCCCGGCCGGCAGGCATTTGCTTCGGGTTTCAAATCCCGGGGATCGGGACGATGAACGCGTGATAGAAATACGTGAAGGAGCATCTGAACAGGTTATCCAGGCTCAACTACGTTCCGTACCCGCATTCGGGTCACAACCTTCGCCTTCTCAGGGCAGTTCGGGAAGCGAAGGAGGTACAAGCACACTTCCGGGCGTAGTTGTCTGCCTCAGATGCGGTTCGCGGTTCGCCGAAGGTGTAAAGTTCTGCGGACGCTGTGGCAACAGGGAGTTTAGATTGATTTCGCCCGGAGCGGAACCTGCTGTCGGCTATAATTGTCCGCGATGCTCCGCTACTCTTACTGCAAACTCAAGATTTTGTGGACGTTGTGGAGCACATATTCCGCAGCAAACCGGAGCAATTCCTGCCCGAAACCTGTCTCCGCTTCAGGCCGAAAGGGTTTGTCCCCGTTGTGGCGGCGTGTTTCCTGCCACTATCCGCTTCTGTGGAAGATGCGGGACAGCTTTGGCATGAAACTTTGGCTCCGAGCCGGACGTTGTTATTATTTTAGCCGTTTAATGAATATAATGTGTCGAGGTCGTTTTTGCTTTTTCTCCCTAAGGAGTCGGAAAAATGAAAATTTGTCCTAAATGCCGAAAGACATATGCGGACGACAATTTAAACTTTTGTCTGGAAGACGGTTCGGTTTTGTCTCTCGCAGACGGTCCGCCACCGACGGTTATGATGTCACAGCAGCCAGTAACATCTTCAGGGCCGGCGAATCAGACTATACAGTCTTCTTTCGGCAATCAGCCTCAATATGCAATTCCGCAAAAGCGTTCTTCTAGAAGCTGGGTCTGGATTATCGGCATTTTTGCCATTTTGGTTTTGCTTTGCGGCGGCGGCGGAATTGCCGGTTTAATCTGGTTGGGAATGCAGCAGGCCGAATCCGGTAACAGCACCGCTAATAAAGCCAATTCCGGACCTGTTTCAAGCAATAAACGGCCTGTAACAACGACCAGCCCTTCAAAATCTGCTCCCGTTGAGCCGCCGGCTTCTGCACCGGAAATCATCGATCTGTCGCTTTGGGTCAAGGATTTTTCGCCTTACGGGACGACTGAAATGGTTGGCGACGAGTTTGTCATGGCATCAAAGCAAAAAGATTATTACTATGCTTTGGTTTCTTCAGAGGATTATTCAACAGATGGAGCCGCAACAACAGTTACTGTCCGAAATCTTGACGGGCGGCCGTCAGAGCTCGGGTACGGCCTTATTTTCAACAGTGCTCCGAAACCTTTGACAAATGATTACGCCTTTTTGATTGATTCGATGAAAAAGCGATACAGGATCGTCCGCCATGAACCCGGAAAAGAGAAACCGATTGTACCCTGGACATCATCGGATGCCATTAATTCCGGGACGGCGGAAAATGTAATTGAGGTACGTGATAAAGGCGACACAATAGAATTTTACATAAACGGCCAAATGATAAAATCAGTCAAGGACCAATATGGTTACGCAAAAGGGGTTCCGGGCCTTTATTCGGGCGACGGAGTGCGGATAGGATTCAAGAAACTGGAGATTCGTAAGTAATCATCCGCTTTTAATGCCCGTTTTATGAAACGATGTCTTAAATGCGGCCGCTTCTATGCCGATGCGGATTTGAACTTTTGCCTCGATGATGGCGAACTGTTAGTCAGGGATTATCCGGACGAAACGGCCGGCGGACTCTTTGATGAACCGCCTACAGCCATTTATGCCGAACCACCGACCGTTTTGAGTGATCCGGCCCGTAAAACCAACCCTGCGATGTGGCCTAATCCGGTGCGGCAACAGACCTCACCTATTTATTCCGCACCTGTTTATCCGACGGGAATTGAGCTTCAAAGAAGACCGGATCAGACAATTGCCGTTACGGCAATGGTTCTTGGAATACTTTCATTGGTTTTCACGTGCTGTTACGGCGGTTTTTGGCTCGGGCTTCCGGCTGTTTTTTTCGGTTTTTGGGGAATAAGACGGGCAGACACTGATCCCGGAAATTATGGCGGAAAATCTTTGGCAATTGCAGGAGTCTTTCTTGGCGTGATTAGTTTTTTAATAAGCGTTGGGCTGATAATCGCCGGTGTATTGGCCAGATAGAGTTGGTTTCATTATAATTTGACTGATGCGTGTAACCTTAAATGTCGTCGCTGGGCCCCAAACCGGACGTACCTTTACATTCGATCAGCACGACACTTTTATGATCGGGCGTAGTGAGGACGCACATTTTTGCCTGCCACACGACCGTTTCTTTTCCCGACATCATTGCCTCATTGAAATCGCGCCGCCGCAGGCATTTATTCGTGATCTGGGGTCAACCAATGGCACATTTGTCAACGGCATACGCATCGAATCTGCTTATTTGAAACACGGCGACCGTATACAGGGCGGCGAAACGGTTCTGGAAGTTCAGGTAATTGGCGACAGGGCAGAAACCACCGGAAACAGACAACATGCAGTTTCCTATGAAACTGAGCCTTCACTGATTACTGTTTCCTGTATAAACTGCAACCTTCCTGCAAAGGCAGAAGCGTCGCGACCCGACGCAAAACTCTCATATCTTTGTGAAAATTGCCGCGAACAACTCAAGAAAAATCCTCAGCCAATACCGAATTATCAAATGATTCGCGTGCTTGGCCAGGGCGGAATGGGCAGCGTTATGCTGGCACGGGCAGTTTCTGACGGCCGCCTTGTTGCAGTCAAGACGCTTTTGCCGGAAGTTGCCGTCAGCGACCAGTCGCTCAAGCGTTTTTTACGGGAAATTGAGGTTGCATCATCTCTCCGTCATCCGAATATCGTAAGTTACATAGAACATGGAACGCATAACGGCATAGTTTATCTTGTAACTGAATACGTTCCGGGTCTGGATGCTTCGAAACTGGCAAAACAGCGCGGTGGCCGGCTGCCCTGGCAGCAGGTAGTAAAAATTATCGAGCAAACACTCGCCGCATTGGATTTTGCACACGGTCTCGGTTTCGTGCACAGAGACATAAAAGAGCAAAATATTTTAGTTGACGGTTCATTTCCAAATTTTGTGGCAAAGCTTACGGATTTCGGATTGTCGAAAAGTTATAAGCAAACCGGCATGAGCGGTGTCACAATGGTGGGTGATGTTGCGGGCACAATAGCTTATATGCCGCCTGAACAGGTGCGTGATTTCAAAGAAGTAAGGCCGCCCGCGGACATTTACGGAATCGGGATGACGGCATACAGTCTTTTGACAGGTGCGCACGCACTGGACATAAGCCCGAACGCAGGTATTTCAGAAACAGTCAAGGCAATTTTTGAAAAGCCGATAATCCCGATTGCCCGCCGCGTACCCGAGGTGCCATTGAAAGTCTCGGCGGTAATTGAAACCGCATTGGCTAAACAAGTCGAACTTCGCTGGCGGACCGCCGGGGAAATGCGCGAAGGCCTTCTACGTGCGGCATCTGAATTTTAACCTCTGTTTTCCTCTAAATCGCCGGTTAAATCTGCCGCCGCAATAAACCCGAAAAATAACCAAAGATGTCTTGCATCTTCAAATGAGCCGACCAGTCCCTGATAGATAAAACTTGTAACAAAGCCGGCAAATAACCAGAATCTGAATGCTGCCTCCGAATCGGCAAGGCCTGAACCTTTAACAGCTCGATTAAATATCGAAACAGTAAGCCAGAAAAATGCCGTGAGACCTGCCAATCCAGATTGTGCCGCAATATTCAGCCATGACTGATGAGCATCGGTCAATAACTGCATCTGCCCTGAGGGAGACTTGAAAAGAACATTAGCAACGGGCAGACCAATGCCGCGTCCGATAACAGGATGCCTTAAAAAAGTTTCGGCAGCCTGCTGCCAGGCAAGAAGTCTTTGTGTAGGATCAATTCTGAAATCGTAAAACCTGAAATTATAAGGTGAGGTTTCTATTGGCCAGATTGAGAATGTGGCAGCCGCCAGAAAAATAAAAGCGGCAACTGCCCCCGAAACGACTGCAAAATTTGAGAGCAGAAAATGCCTGAGTTTATAAAGTTCAACGGCTGCATACATTGCAACCAATAGTAAAAATCCGCCAAGTCCAGGCGTAAGAGTGAAGACTGCGGCGACAAGGTGCAGGCAAAAAGAAACTGTAAAAAAACCGTTTCCGATTTTGTTTTTTGCTCGCAGAGCAAAAAGAATAGCAATGCTGACGGTAAAGTAATTACAGAGCATTGCAGGATAGAAATATGTACCCTGCACACGTGGATAATTTCCCGGCGGAAGAGAGCCATAATGGTGCAGAAATTCCTTAATCAGGAAATTATCGGGGATCAAATAAAAGCCTATCGCCGTGAAAGCTGCAATTGTCGCGGCAATTGTCGAAGCAAAAATCCAAATGCGTGCTGCCCCGTAAAGCAAATCGCGTGAGTACAACAAACTTATCGTAATAACCGAAATTGAAGCCAGGTATATGATTCCGGGCAACTTGGTGAAACTAACACCGGCATTTTCGGAAAACGCTGCTGCCAAGGTCAATGCCAGGACATAAGCCGTGACAGGTAAATATAAAGGATCTTTCTGAAGTTTTATTCGTCCGGAAGCTATGGCAGCTCCCGTAAAAATAAAGACAAGCGGAAAAACAAAATCTGAAGGCACTACCCGAAAACCGGCAAAATTGTAGAATGGCCTCATCGTTGCTAACGATGCAACGAATATAAGAAACGCAATTTCGGCCGTGCGCTTCACAATGTTTTCGTTACTTTTGCCAATGATCTCGGAGCGTCCGGATCAAGTCCTTTTTCTTCAGCAAGATAAGCCGCAAATAGTTGTGCAGGTATTATAAATGGAATCGGAGAAAGAAATTCGTCCGAAACCTCAGGCATTGTAATACTTAAGGATGCAAGCGATGCAATCTCCGGATCGTTGGTAATTGCAAAAGAGTCAGCGTGTAAATCACTAAGCCGTCCAAGCAGATCCAAGCTGCTTTTTTTTGTGACTCCGGCCGGTGCAAACATAATCACAGGGAAACGACGCTCTACGACCGCAAGCGGTCCGTGAAAGAAATCCGCAGAAGAGAAGCGTTCGGCGACTACATAGCATGTTTCCATGAGCTTCAACGCAAGCTCATAGGAATTTCCATAATTCATACCGCGCCCAACGACGACGCAATTATCCATAAAGGTATAGCGCGGAACGATGTTGCGAATTTTATCACGAAGTTCCAGCGCTTTCCCGGCAAGCTCAGGTATCTTATTGTAATTAATAGCTTTATCGCCAATTGCCCGTGCCAGCATATAAAATTGAAGCATCTGGCCGGTATAGGTTTTTGTAGCCGCAACTGACCTTTCGCGACCTGCGTGAATTAAAAGTGTTTCGTCGGCCAGAGATGCTATAGTTGAAGCGGCCTCGTTTGTTATTGCAATAGTGAATGCTCCGGAAGTTTTTGCCGATTCAAGAACATGGTTGATATCGTCGCCTTCCCCGGATTGGGAAACCCCGATCACAATGGAACGTTTGAGCCTAAGTTTTGCATTATAAAGGGTGTGAACCGAAGGGGCGGATAGCGACACGGGAATACCTGTAGTTACTTCAAGCAGGTAACGGCCAAAAAGAGCGGCATTGTCCGAACTTCCACGTGCAACAAGTACGATCAGGTCTATGTCTTTTTGGCGAAGAAAGTCGCCCAAACGGATAATTTTTTCACTTTCGGCCGCAATGGTTTTTTCGAGTGCCTCGGGTTGCTGAGCAATTTCGTCGAGCATCAATGACATAAGAAAATATTATAAACTTCCGATTTGCAATAATTTACAAAAGCCAAAATGAATTCTATCAAAACGGCTGACGTCAAAGAAAATGAAAGGCAAAGATTTATGGACTAGATATAAATTCTGGGAACGCGTCGGGAAATACCGCAGGTTATTTCGTATGAAATAGTATCAATACTTCCGGCAATATCTTCGGCGCGTAACTCCAGCCCACGGTCGCGTCCGATAATGGTAACCTTAGTGCCTTCTTTTACTTCTCCGGCTTCAGTAACGTCGATGGTTGTCCAGTCCATCGAAATTCTTCCTACTATCGGTGACAAAACTCCGTTAACCAAAACACTGCCTTTATTGGACAAGGACCGCGGCAGGCCATCATAGTAACCTATAGGAATCGTTGCGATTACTCTTTTCTCTCCGGCAACAAAAGTCCTGCCGTAGCCAACGGATTCGCCGGGGTTAATTGTCTTAACCTGCGCCACCTTTGTCTCTAGACGCATAACGGGCCGGACGTCAGGCTTTTCAGTTTCTTGCGGTAAAATATCACCTTTAAATCCATAAAGCAGTCCGCCTATTCTTACAAGGTTACGTCTTGATTCAGGAAAAAGAATTGCACCGGGTGAATTAGCTATATCGGTTAGCCGTGGTTTGATCCCAACTTGTAAAAAGGCGTCAATTATCTTGTCGAGCCGGTCATTTTGAAGCCGCGTAAAGTCAGATTCTGCAGGGTTATCGGCTGCCGAAAAATGAGAAAAGATTGCTTCGACGTCAATATTTTCAAGTTTTCTTATTTCGTTAGCCACGCTATCGGCCAGGTTGTATCTGAAACCGACCCTTCCCATGCCAGTATCAAACTTCAAATGAACTGTCGCTGTCAGTTTATTTGCCGCTGCCGCAGCATCAATTCTTCTGACCTGTTCGAGTGTAAAAACCGCCGGAGTAAGGCCGAATTCAAAAAAAGCTTTTACTTCACCGGGCCAACAGCCGCCAAGTACAAGTATGCGGCCGGTGTTTCCGGCTTCCCGCAACTCGAGCGCTTCTCCAAGAGTTGCTACCGCAAACCACTTTACGCCCGCATCCTGCAATTTTTCAGCACATATCCTTGCACCGTGTCCGTAGGCATCTGCCTTAACTACAGCCATAATATCGGCATTACCTGTAATTTGCCTGATAACGTTCAAATTATGGATAAGCGCCTGTGTATCGATTATTGCAATTGTCGGTCTGTTATGTATTTGAGTGTGCATCCCGGCAGAGAATTTCAGTTAACAGGTTGAAGTAAAACATAAAGAGTGGCGGTCGCGACGCTTAATGTAAATCTTAAAGTGGGATGTTGCCATGTTTCTTGGGCGGGTTAGAGTCACGTTTATTACGCAAAAGTTCAAGTGATTTAATAAGTTTTGGTCTTGTGAAACGGGGTTCGATTACCTCATCAATAAATCCGCGTGCAGCGGCAACGTAAGGATTTGCAAATTTATCATTAAACTCTTCTATCAGCCGTTGGCGTTCGGCAACCGGGTCATCTGCCGTACTTAAATCTTTTTTATAAAGCACTCCGACCGCGCCCTCGGCTCCCATTACGGCGATCTCCGCTGTCGGATATGCAAAATTAATGTCCGTCCGCAGATGTTTTGATGCCATCACGCAATAGGCTCCGCCGTAGGCTTTGCGTGTGATGACCGTTATTTTCGGGACAGTGGCTTCTGCAAAGGCGTAGAGCAGTTTGGCCCCGTGCCGGATTATTCCATAATGTTCCTGATTTACACCCGGTAAAAAGCCCGGAACATCTTCAAAGGTAATTAAAGGAATGTTGAAACAATCGCAGAACCTGACGAATCTTGCTGCTTTCACAGAAGCGTCAATATCCAGAACGCCGGCAAGAAAAGCCGGCTGATTTGCTACTATACCGACAGAAAATCCTCCAAGACGGGCAAACCCGATAACAATATTCGGCGCAAAATGCTCCTGAATTTCAAAGAAATAGCCATCGTCAACTACACGCCGGATTATTTCACGAATATCATAGGGCTGATTTGGCGTTTCCGGAACAATCGTATTCAACGATTCATCAATTCTGTCCGCAGGGTCGTCGGTTTCAACAAATGGCGGATCGTCGAGATTATTTGATGGAATAAACGAAAACAACTCCCGCGCAATTCGAAGTGCGTTTTCATCGGAATCAGCGGCAAAATGAGCTACTCCGGATTTGGAATTATGAGTCATTGCGCCGCCGAGTTCATCTTTTGTTACATCTTCGTGGGTTACGGTCTTGATAACATCCGGACCGGTTATAAACATATAGGACGTATCTTTGACCATAATGTTAAAGTCTGTAATTGCAGGAGAATAAACCGCTCCGCCTGCACAAGGGCCAAGGATACAACTTATCTGTGGTATAACACCGCTTGCCAGAGTGTTTCTCAGAAATATGTCAGCGTATCCGCCAAGTGAGACGACACCTTCCTGTATCCTTGCACCACCTGAATCATTTAGTCCGAATACCGGGGCACCGTTTTTCATTGCAAGGTCCATTATCTTGCATATTTTTTGAGCGTGAGTTTCCGAAAGTGAACCGCCAAAGACCGTAAAGTCCTGAGCAAAAACAAAAACGGGTCTGCCGTCAATTTTTCCAAAGCCTGTTACGACTCCATCGCCAAGTATTTTCTGTTCATCAAGTCCGAAATCAGTCGAGCGGTGGACGACAAATTTGTCCATTTCCTCAAAAGTTCCTTCATCCAGCAGGAAAGCAATTCGTTCGCGTGCAGTCATTTTACCTGCATCTTTCTGACGTTTGATGCGCTCTGCGCCGCCTCCGGCTTCGGCTTGCATTTCGAGTTTGCGAAGAAGTTCGATTTTCGGTAAGCGTTTTGTTTCCGGTGTCATCAGTAAATAAAATTACGGCAGTTATCGCGCGTTTGCAAACGGTGAAACGATTGCCGCAAAATTCATTTGCCGTTTGTTTTCTCAAAAAATAATTAAACCAACGGGTTGTGAAATAAATTAAATATGCAAAAAAGACTTAGAATAACCGCCCGCGATAATGAAAAACTAAAGCTTGCGCGTCGGATACGCGACGGTAAAGAGCCGGGAGAATTTGTTCTTGTGGAAGGTATCCGGCTTTGCGAGGACGTGCTGGCTGCCGGAATCAGCATCAAACTGGTATTTGTTGATCCGGCCATTGCCAACGAAAAGCGGATTGATTCTTTGCTTAAACGGCTCGATAAAAAAGGAGTAATGATTATAGAGGTCGGGGAAAAACTGCTTAGAACAATATCAGACACGGCCAACCCGCAGGGAATTGCGATGATTGCGGAGCGCCGAAAATTTTCTTCAGAATCTGTATCTCCGGAGGATTTGCTCGCGGCTCCTGCTCCGGCTTTTTATTTTTATGGTGTAAACAACCCCCTGAATATTGGCGCCGCAATCCGATCGGCTGCGGCAGCCGGTTCACCTGCGATTTTTATTTCCCCGAATGGTTGCAATGCATTTTCCTCAAAATCAAACAGAGCGGCAATGGGAGCTAATTTCAGGATTCCGGTTTTTGAAAATTTTCAAATCTCGGATGCCTTGAAGATATGCACAGAGTCAGGCTGCAAAACGGCCGCGGCTGTTTTAAATGCCGAGGTTGGTTATACAGAAATAGATTGGCGATCAGTGGGACTGGTAGTTTTTGGTTCTGAGGCTCACGGGCTTGATAAAGACTTTCTTAAGCAAATTCCTCTTCAATTTACAATTCCAATGTTAAATGGTGTTGAAAGCCTGAATCTGGCGGTCACGGCCGGCGTGGTTGCTTTTGAAGCACGCCGGCAACGCAAAATTGCATAAGAATGAAACTACTATCGGTTTATCGCCGCCGTGTTGGAATTGCCTGAGTTTATATTGGCTTCGGGGTTTTGCGATTCCAGAGATTTTTTAAGATTTGCAACCAATTCGGGGTTGTCCGCAATCAGTAACCCCATTGCTATGTCGGTTTCCAGAGTTTTTGCATTTACTTCGACCGTATCACGAAGCATATCCTTTGCAAGAAGGAATTGTTTTTTGGCTTCTACATATTTTCCTGTGAGCAGGAGGGCACGTCCAAGAAGGTAATGGTCCTCTGCATTTTGCGGCGTTGCGGCATTGGCAGCCAGATAACGATCCGGGGCTTTGTCAACTTCTCTGCGAGCCTCTTCAAATTCCGATAAGGGAATATTTCCGCTTTTCATTTCGACAAGACGGGGGACTTCCGTAACCTGCGGTGGTACCACAAAATGATAAACTGCCGCACCGGCCGCGGCGCCTAGCAAAACAAGAAAAAACGAAAGCAGCAATGAACCGAATCCGGTAGATGATCTTTTACCTGCCGATTCTGTAAAGGGAAGCGGAGAGGGAGATTCTTCTGTTACTGAGGCCTGAGCGGGAACTACGACCTGAGCAGGTCCGAAATCGGAAACATTTTCCGCAGTGATTTGTTCCGTTACCGGTTCATCGGAAAATTCTTCTCTTAGATCCGCAAAATCTTCGGTTTGCGATTGCTTTGCAATAGTTTCAGACTCATTTTCCTGAGAATAAGTTTCTGTTTCGGGACGAGCCGAGGCGATAGTATCTTCTTCGGATGTGTCGGGAAAGCTATAAGATAAACCGGCGCTTCCGTTTGCTGCATCAGAGTGCTGAATATTTGTGCTTTTTCCGGTATCCAGTCCCGAGGATGCAAGCACAGGTGCCAAAGCGCTCGAGATTCGGACAACAACTGCGGTCAGATTGTCTTCGGCTCCGCGGCTGAAACAAATTTCCTTCAGACGGCTGCAAATGACATCAGGATCTATTTCGTTTTGAAATAAACGTGAGAGTTCCTCATCGCTGACGTGTCGTGTAATTCCATCGGTGCATAGCAGGAAGATTGTTCCGGGCTCAACCATAATGGTTTTAAGGTCCGGATTGACTTCCTGTTCGGCGCCGAGGGCGCGGCTAATTACATTCCGGCTAGGATGGCTAAGCGCCTGTTCGGGAGTCATGCGTCCGGCTCGCACTTCTTCTTCAACTACTGAGTGATCGGCAGTTTCACGATAAAGCGTGCCGTCCGGCGCTACACGATAAACTCTAGAATCGCCCACATGCGCGATCGTGGCAATATTTCCTGAAATATTGACAGCGGCAATAGTTGTCGCCATAGTCGAAAGACGCGGCAGGTCGCGAGCCGCAGTGTAAATTGCCTGATTAGCGTAGCGAATGGCAAGAGCCATTGCCTCCTCGGTGTCGTAATTATCCGGGAGGTTGGAAAAAACGTCTGCAATGGTTTCAATAGCCATCTGTGAGGCGAAATCACCGGCCTGTGCACCGCCAACACCATCCGCGACGACAAAAAGGCCGAGCCTTCGGTCCTCCAGATATGAATCTTCGTTAACCGGCCTCTTTTCGCTCAGGCCGCGGTCCGAAACCGCCGCTGAGACATAAAGGAAATTGCCATCTTCCATTTTTCCCGACTCTCCGAAATTAACAATTGTCGTAATCTCTTACTCTGCAAGAATTATCAAATAAAAGTTAATGTAAATTATCAAGCTCAGCCGCTTCACGATCCAGTGCGTTTCTGTGTGACAGAGCCATTAATAATCCAATCATAAAGAAACTTGTAATTAACGAAAAGCCACCATGGCTGACAAATGGCAGTGTTATTCCCGTCATAGGCAGAGCCCTGGTAATTCCGCCGATATTCACCAAAGCCTGAAATCCTATAAACGCCGAAAGCCCGGCAGCAGATAATTTTGAAAACATATCACGGGCATCTAAAGCCGTTCTAACTCCTGCGCTTACGAGAACGAATAGGGCAAAGATTACCAGCAAACCGCCAAAAAGTCCAAGTTCTTCCCCGATTGCGGCAAATATGTAATCAGAGTCCGCGACGGGAATCAATTCCGGATAACCGAGCCCCAGTCCGCGTCCTGTTGTGCCTCCAGAAGACAGTCCGAAAGTTGCCTGTGCAGGCTGGAAAGCAAGCACGTCAAACCATGCGTCAGTATTTATGGTTTTTATCAGCTCGGGATTAGCGTTTACCATTTCAGGAATCTTCGGTTTTTTTTCAACCAGT
>Ga0209172_10003845_pt1 | contig 21766 bp, 18 predicted proteins | sample LarsenN4metaG_FD_184113 | JGI IMG/M metagenome (GOLD analysis project Ga0209172, IMG submission 184113) | Hot spring sediment bacterial and archeal communities from British Columbia, Canada, to study Microbial Dark Matter (Phase II) - Larsen... ... | reverse complement strand
TCCCAGCTCGTCAATCATCTTCCCCGCCGAGGCTCCCGGCGGGTTCTTGAAGATGCACCCGGCGCTCTTTTCGTTGAGCGGCTGCGAGGCGCGGCGCTTCTCATTGCAGACCTTGATGGCGGCGCGGATCTCTTCGTAGGGCCTTTCGGGCAGCTCGAGCTCGGCGCTGATCATGATGTCGTCGGGCGCAAACGAAGTATGGCGGTAGTGGAAGCCGATGGCCGCGGCCGGCAGCGTCTCGATGGAGCGGCTGGCGGCGCGGTAGAGCGTCACCGTCTTCACGAACTGGCTGATTTCGATTCCGTAGGCCCCGGCGTTCATCCGCAGCGCTCCGCCCACAGAGCCGGGGACGCCGATGAGCCCCTCGACGCCGCCGAGGTTGCGCCGCGCGCACTCGGTGACCGTGCGGCCGAGGTCGGCCGCCGCCGCGACTTTGATGCGCCGACCTTCGAACCCCGGCTGGGTTTCCTTCGCCGAGAGGTGCAGAAGCACCCAGGGCAGCTCGCCTTCGCGCACGAGCAGGTTCGAGCCGCCGCCGAGGAAGCGCCGCGGCAGTCCGTCGGCGTCGAGCAAGCGGGCCAGCTCCGGCAGGTGGCGCGGCTCGTGGATGACCAGGATGTCCGTGCGACCCCCGACGCCGAGCGAGGTCCAGTCGGCCAGCCGCTCGCTGGCGCGGCGCTCAACCTTGAGCTCCGCGAACGCGGCCAGGAGCTTGGGGTTCTCAACTCGCATTGGCCACTCCCAGCGCGGCGGGCAGTTTCTCCGCCAGCTCTTCCGCCGCCTTCCAGATGCTGCCCGCGCCCAGGGTCATCAAGGCGTCGCCGGCGCGCAGGTGACCGAGCACCGCCTCCTTGGCCGCCGCCATCTCGGCGTGGAACTCGACCTGGCGGTGCCCGGCGGCGGCGATGGCGTCGGCCAGGGCGCGTCCGGTGACGCCCTCGATGGGTTTCTCGCTGGCGGGATAGATCTCCGTCAGCACAAGGACGTCCGCCAGGTCGAAGCAGCGCAGGAACTCCTCCCAAGAATGCTTCGTGCGGGTGTAGCGGTGCGGCTGGAAGAAAACCACCAGGCGCTTGAAGCCGCAGCCGCGCGCCGCCTCCAGCGTGGCGCGGATTTCCGCCGGGTGGTGGCCGTAGTCGTCAATCAGGGTGACGCCGCCGGCCGAGGCCTTGACCTCGAAGCGCCGGCCCACGCCGGTGAAGCGCCCGAGACCCCGCCGCAGTTTTTCCAGCGGCACGTTCAGCTCGCGGCCCACGGCCAACGTGGCCAGGGCGTTGCGGACGTTGTGCAGGCCCGCCAGGTTCAAGCGGAAGCGCCCGAGGTCGTGGTCGCCGGCGCGGACGCGGAAGCTTGACTTCCAGCCCTTGAGCTTGATGTCGGTGGCCACGAGGTCGGCGGCCGCGCTGGTGCCGTAGGTGGTGACGCGGCGGTGGAGCCGCGGGGCGATGGCCATGGTGTTGGCGTCGTCGGCGCAGAGGATGCAGGCGCCGTAGAAGGGCACCTTGTTGAGGAAAGTCACGAAGGCTTCCTGGATGTCGGCGAGGTCGCGGTAATGGTCGAGGTGCTCGCGGTCGATGTTGGTGACGACGGCGATGACGGGAGCGAGCAGGAGGAAGCTGCGGTCGCTCTCGTCGGCCTCGACCACGATGAACTCGCTCTTCCCCAGGCGGGCGTTGGTGCCGGCCTGGTTGATCCGGCCGCCGACGACGAAGGTCGGGTCGAGCCGCGCGTCGGCCAGCACGCTGGCAATCATCGAAGTCGTCGTGGTCTTCCCGTGCGCCCCGGCCACGGCGATGCCGTACTTCAAGCGCATCAGCTCGGCCAGCATCTCGGCGCGCGGGATGACGGCGAGCTGGCGGCGGTGCGCTTCGAGCACTTCGGAGTTGTCGGGCGGCACGGCGGTCGAGGTGACCACGACCTGGGCGTCCCCGAGGTTTTCGGCGCGGTGGCCTTCGGAGATGCGCGCGCCCAGTTTCGCCAGCCGCTCCGTCACCGGCGAGCGGTGGAGGTCGGAGCCCGAAACCGTGTAGCCCAGGTTGAGCAGCACTTCGGCGATGCCGCTCATGCCGATGCCGCCGATGCCCACAAAGTGGATGTGCTGGCGGGGCGGATAGTTGAGGCGCGTCGGGGTCATCGGGCCACGCTCTCGATCAGGTCGGCGATGCGCGCCGCGGCGTCGGGCACGGCCAGGCGCTTCGCCGCCGCTTCCATTTGCCCGAGCCGCTCGGGATGCGCGAGCAGCTCCAGGACTTCTGCGGCCAACCGCGCGCCTGTGAGCGCGCTTTGCTCGAGGAGCCGGGCGGCACCGGCGCGGACCATCGCCTCGGCGTTGCGCAGCTGGTGCTGGTCGGTCGCCTGCGGGAACGGAACCAAAAGGGCGGCGCGGCCGGCAGCCGCGAGCTCCGCCACCGTGCTGGCGCCGGCGCGGCAAATCACCAAATCGGCGGCCGCGAAGCGGGCCGCCATGTCGGTAATGAACGGCAAAACTTCGGCGCGGATTTCCCGGCGAGCATAGGCTGTGCGCACTGCATCGTAATCGCGCTCACCGGTCTGGTGGACGAAGCGCAGGGGAACACGCGAGGCCAGCAGCGGGTCGAGCGCGTCCACCACCGCCTGATTGACCGCCACCGCGCCGCGGCTGCCGCCGAAGATGAGCAGCGTAAAAGGCGGCGCGTGCTCTTTCGCCGACACGCGCAGGAACTCTTCCCGCACGGGGCTGCCGGTGCGCACCGCCTTGACGCCGAAACGGTAGGCAGTCTGTTCGTAGGTGACGGCGGCGCGGGTGACAAGCGGGGCGAGCAGGCGGTTGGTCAGGCCGGGCGCGGCGTTGGGCTCGAACAAGACCGTGGGCCAGCCGCCGAGCGCGGCGGCGAGCGTCGCCGGGCCCGAAGCGTAGCCGCCCACGCCGAAAACCACGGCCGGGCGGAACTCGCGCAACAGCTTGACGCTTCCCCAGAGACTCATCGGCAACAGCGAGAGGCTGCGGAGCTTCCCCACCGCGCTCACGCCCTTGAAGCCGGCGCCGGGCAGCGTGCGCAGCGTCAGGCCGGCGGCCGGGACAACCTTAGTTTCAATCCCCTGCTCCACGCCCACGAACACGACCTCATTCCGGCGGCGGCGCAGCTCGGCAGCCACGGCCAGCGCCGGGAAGACGTGCCCGCCGGTGCCTCCGCCCGCAATCATCACTTTCATCGCCTCCGTCCGCCTTCAGTCCGCATGCTGGCTGATGTTCAAGAGCAAGCCCACGCCGAGCAGCATCACCAGCAGGTCGCTGCCGCCGTAGCTGATGAAGGGCAGCGGGATGCCCTTGGTGGGGAGCAGGCCGAGCACCACGCTCAAGTTGATGAGCGCCTGGCCGGCGACCATGGTGGTCACGCCCACCGCCAGCAGCCGCCCCAGGCCGTCGGGCGCGCCGGCGGCGATGCGCAACCCGCGCCAGAGAAATACCCCGAAGAGCGCCGCCACCGCCCCTGCGCCGAGCAGACCCAGCTCTTCGCCCACCACGGCGAAGATGAAATCGGTGTGCGCCTCGGGCAGATAGAAGAGCTTCTGCTTGCCGTCCATCAGGCCGACGCCGGCGATGCCGCCCGAGCCCACGGCCAGGAGCGATTGCAGCATCTGGAAACCGGTGCCCTGCGGGTCGGAGGCCGGGTCGAGGAAGGCCCGCACGCGCGCGAGGCGATACGGCACCCGCACGATGAGCAGGTAGGCCGCCGGCGCCGCCGCCAGGGCGAGATAGGCCAGGTAGCGCAGCCGCATGCCGGCGGCGAAGAACATCGTGCCGGCCACCAGGCCGAGCACCGCCGCCGTGCCCAGGTCGGGCTCGATGACCACGAGGCCCACCAGCACCGCCGTGATCAAGGCCGCCGGCAGGAGCGTTCCCGGAACGTCGTTCACGGCGCGCCGCCGCCGCTCGAGGAAGTAGCCGAGGAAAAGAATCAGCACGAGCTTGGCCAGCTCCGAGGGCTGGAGCGACAGCGGCCCCCAGCGCAGCCAGCGGTGGGTGCTGCGCGAGGGGTCGAGGAAGAGCACGGCCACGAGCAGCGCCACCACCACGAAGAGGGCGGTGAACACCAGATCGGGCCGGGCCAGCCGCCGGTAGTGGGTGCGCATCATCAAGAAGAGCCCGCCCACCCCGAGCACGAGCCACATCAACTGCCGGAGCAGGAACATCGCCGGCTGGTCGTAGAGCTCGGTGGCGTAGACGGCCGAGGCGCTGAAGACCATCACTACGCCCACCACCAGCAGAGCGACGACGGCGCCGAACAGCACTTTGTCGTGTCCGTAGCGCTTGGCCATCAGGAGGCTCGCTGGGCGGCCTGGCGCCGCACTTCGTCCTTGAAGACGCGGCCGCGGTGCTCGAAATTGTCGAACTGGTCGAAGCTGGCGCAGGCCGGGGCGAGCAGGACGACGTCGCCGGGCCGCGCCAGGGCGGCGGCGCGCGCCACCGCCTCGGCCAGGGTCTCGACCTGCTCGAGCGGGAAGCCGTCGGCGAGCTGCGCGGCGATTTTCTGGCGCGCGGCGCCGATCAAGAGCACGTGGCGGGCGCGCGCCCGCAGCGGTTCGACGAGCGGCCGGAAGTCGCCGCCCTTGTCCTTCCCGCCCAGGATGACGATAAGGTTGCCGGGGAAAGCGTCGATGGCCTTGAGCGCGGCGTCGACGTTGGTGGCCTTGGAGTCGTTGTAGTAGGCGACGCCGCGCACCTCGGTGACGAACTCGAGGCGGTGCTCGACCCCCTCGAAGGCGGCCACGGCGGCGCGGATGGTCTCCGCCGGCACAGCCAGCAGCCGCGCGGCGCAGACCGCGGCGAGTACGTTCTCCAGGTTGTGCTGGCCTTTCAGGCGGACGTCGTCGCGCTCGAGCACGCGCTCGCGGCGCGCGGCGTCGGCGAAGATCACCCAGCCGTCCTCGACGTAGCTGCCCACGTCCAGCCGGCGCTGGCGGCTGAACCAGAAGCGCTGGGCGCGGACTTCCGGGGCAAGCCCGGCGGCGACGCGGTCATCGGCGTTGAAGATGGCGAAGTCGTCCCCCCGCTGGTAGCCGAAGAGGCGGGCCTTGGCGGCGACGTAGTCGCTCATGGAGGCGTGGCGGTCGAGATGGTCGGGGGTGAGGTTCAAGAGCGCCGCCACGCGCGGGCGGAAGCTGGAGACGGCTTCCAGCTGGAAGCTCGAGACCTCGACCACGTTCACCGTGTCGTCCCGCGCCGTCTCCACCAGCGAGATGAGCGGCGTGCCGATGTTGCCGCCCACCTGCGTCGGGCGGCCGGCATCGGCGAAAATCTTGCCCAGCAGCGCCGTGGTGGTGGTCTTGCCGTTCGAGCCGGTCACCGCCACCACCGTGCCGCGCAGGAAGCGCCAGGCCAGCTCGAGCTCCGAGATGATTTCGATCCCCTTCCCGCGGGCTTGGGCGAGGGCGGGCAGCTCCAGCGGGACGCCGGGGCTCAAGACGATGAGGCCGGCGGCGAGGAAGTCGGCCTCGTCGTGGCCGCCGCACTTCACGCTGACGCCGAGAGCGCGCAGGGCAACGGCGTCGGCGGCCACCGCCGCCTCGGGCTTGAGCTCGCTCACGGTGACGCGGGCGCCGCGGGCGGCGAGGAAGCGGGCCGCGGCCGCGCCCGTGCGGGCCAGCCCCACCACCAGCGCCTTCCGGTCTTTCAGCTCCATCGTCTCCTCACCGCAGCTTCAACGTGCTCAAGGCGAACAGCGCGAAAATCAGGGCGACGATCCAGAAACGGATGATGATCTTCGACTCCTTCCACCCGATGAGCTCGAAGTGGTGGTGGAGCGGGGCCATGCGGAAGACGCGCTTGCCGGTGAGCTGGAAGGACCCGACCTGCAGGATCACCGAGAGCGCCTCCAGGACGAACACGCCGCCGATGAAGAAGAGCAGAATCTCCTGCTTGATGATGATGGCCACGGTGCCGATGGCGCCGCCCAGGGCGAGCGAGCCGACGTCGCCCATAAAGACTTCGGCCGGGTGGGCGTTGTACCAGAGGAAGCCCAGAGCGGCGCCGGTCATGGCGGCGCAGAAGACGGTCAATTCGGCCACCTGGGGCATTTTGGAGAGGTCGAGGTACTCGGCGAACTTGGCGTGGCCGCTGATGTAGGTGAGGGCGGTGAGGGCGCCGGCGGCGATGGCGACGCAGCCGATGGCGAGGCCGTCGAGCCCGTCGGTGAGGTTGACCGCGTTCGAGGAGCCCACCAGCACCAGCACGATGAAGACGACGAAAGGCAGCGCCGCCAGCGGCAGCGTGTACCAGCCGTTCAGCAGCGCATCAATCACCAGGTCGGGCCGCAGCCGCTTGAAGAAGGGGAAAAGAATCTCGGTCGAATAGAAGCCGTCGCGCAAGCTGAGCAGGACGGCGGCGATCAGGACCGCGGTCAGCACCTGGAGCGAGAACTTGGTCTTGGCGCGCAGACCCAGGCTGCGGCGGTGGACCGTCTTCAGGTAATCGTCGGCGAAGCCGATGGCGCCGTAGGCCACCAGGGCGAAGAGCGCCAGCCAGAGGAAGGGGTTGGTCAGGTTCGTCCACAGCAGCGCGGACACCATGACGGCGGGAAGAATCAGCAGGCCGCCCATGGTGGGCGTGCCTGCCTTGGGTTGGTGGCCGGGGACTTCTTCGCGGACGAACTGGCCGACCTGGAACTCCCGCAGGCGGCGGATCATCCAGGGGCCGAGCACCAGCATGAGGAGCAGCGCCGTCAGCCCGGCGAAGGCGGTGCGGACGGTGATGTAGCGGAAGACGTTGAGCGGGGAGAAGTGCGGCTGGAGCCACTCGTAGAGGAGGTGGTAGAGCATGCCTAGGCCCTCCCCGCCGCCGGCTTGCCCCGAGCATCATCCACGAGGGGCTCGAGCGCGAAGCGGTTCTTCAACGCCTCGAGCACGGTTTCCAGCGCTACGCCCCGCGACCCCTTCAGCAACACCCAGTCGCCGGCTTGGAGAATCTCGCCGAGCCAGTCTGTAGTAGCCTCTTTGGTCTCGAAGAAGCGTGCGCGCGCCGCGGGCATCCCGGCGGCCGTGGCGGCGTCCACCAGGTGGCGGGCGTCGCCGGTCACGCCGGCGAGGAAATCAATGTTGGCGAGCGCGGCAATCTTTTCACCCACCTCCCGGTGGAGCTGGGCCGAAGTGGCGCCGAGCTCCTTCATTTCGCCCGCCACCAGGATCCGCCGGCGGGCGTCCGGCGTGCGGCTCAAGGCTTCGGCCATGGCGGCCAGGGCGCGGGGGTTCGAGTTGTAGGCGTCGTTCACCACGGTGAAGCCCGGAGCGAAGCGCAGCAGCTCGCCGCGCATGGACGCGGGCGGAAAGCCGGCGAAGACCGGGCTCGCCTCGGCAGGCTCGAGCTTGAAGAGGCTGGCGACGGCGAAGGCGGCCACGGCGTTCGAGACGTGGGCGCGGCCGGGAAGCCCCAGGCGGATGCGGGCGCGTTTCGGCCCAACCGCGAGGTCGAACTCGCTGCCCGCGAGGCCGTGGTCGGCGATGCTTTCCGCCCGCACTTCGGCGGGCTTCTCGAGGCCGAAGCGCAGCACCTTGCCGGCGAAGCCCTCGGCGAAGCGGCTGACCTCGGGGTCGTCGGCGTTCAAGACGGCGATGGCGGGCGGAGCGAGCCCGGCGATGAGCTCGCGCTTGGCGGCGGCGATTTCTTCCAGCGAGCCGAAGAACTCGAGGTGCACCGGGGCGACGTTGGTCACGAGACCGATGTTGGGCGCGGCCACGGCGCAGAGCTTGGCGAGCTCGCCCTTGTGGCTCATCGCCATCTCGACGACCGCCAGCTCGTGCTGGTCCTGCAAGCGCAGCAGGGTGAGGGGCACGCCGTACTCGTTGTTCAGGTTCCCTTCCGACTTCAAGACCTGGTGCCGGCTCGAGAGCAGCGCCGCCAGCATATCTTTGGTGGTGGTCTTGCCGGTCGAGCCGCTGACGCCGATGAGGGCGCGGCCCCAGGCGCGGCGGGCAAAGCGGGCGAGCTGCTGCAGCGCCTCAAAGGTGTTCATCACCCCGACGAGCTGCTTGTGCAGCTCGCTCGGGAAGGTCATGCGGCGCTCTTCGCTGACGATGGCTACCACGGCGCCTTTCTCCAGAGCCGGGCGGACGTAGTCGTGCCCGTCATGGTGCGGCCCCTTGAGGGCGATGAAGGCCTCGCCGGGCCGCACGGTGCGGGAGTCAATCGAAAACCCGGCGATGGGCTTGTGGGCCAAATGAAAAGAAGCCGCCACCCGCAGCGCTTCGCTAAGCTTTCCGAACGTCCATTGCATCGGGGCGTAGTTCCGTCCTCCCTAGCGGGCATTCGACCGGGCGGTTTCGGCGCGGGCCGAGCCGCGGCGCGCAAGCAGGCGCCGGGCCGCCTCGGCGTCGCTCCAGGGCTCCGTCCGGTCGCGGTAGACCTGGGTGGCCTGGTGGCCCTTGCCGGCCAGCAAGACGATGTCGCCTTCCCGGGCCAGCTCGAAGGCTTTGGCGAAGGCGCGCTCGCGCTCGACTTCGACGGTGTAGCTCCCCCCGGCCTTCTGCACCCCCACCAGGATGTCGTTGATGATGCGCACGGGGTCTTCCGAGCGGGGGTTGTCGGTGGTGAGGATGACGTGGTCGGCCAAGCGGGCGGCGATTTCGCCCATCAGGGGGCGCTTGGTGCGGTCGCGGTCGCCGCCGCTGCCGAAGACGATGATGACCTTGCCGCCGCGGGCCAGCTCCCGGGCGGTCTCGAGCAGATTTGTGAAAGCCAGGTCGGTGTGGGCGAAGTCCACCACCACGGCGAAGGGCTGCCCGGCGTCCACCCGCTCGAAGCGGCCGGGGACGCGGGCGAGCGCCTCGAGGCCGCGGGCGATGGTCTCGAGCGGCAGGCCGAGCCCGTGGGCGGTGGCGGCGGCGGCCAGCAGGTTCCAGAGGTTCGAGCGGCCGACGAGCGGCGAGCGCACCGGGACGCTCCCGGCGGGCGTGTGCAGGGTGAACTCGATCCCGGAAAAAGTCAGCTGCGGCCGCCGGGCGGTGACCACCTTGCCGTTGCCCTTCAGCCCGTAGAGCACCACCTGTCCCTGGCAGAGAGGTTCGAGTTCCCGCGTGCGGGGCTCGTCGGCGTTGAGCACGCACAGCGGCGGCGGCTCGGCGCCGCAGCCGAGGAAGAGCTTTTTCTTGGCCTCGAAGTAGTTGTCCATCGTCTGGTGGAAGTCGAGGTGGTCGCGCGACAGGTTGGTGAAGACGGCGGCGGCGAAGGGGCAGGCGTAGACGCGGTCAAGCGCCAGGCCGTGGCTCGAGACCTCCATCACCGCCCAGCCCGCGCCTGCATCCCGCAGGCCGGCCAGAAAGCCCTGCAAGTCGGCCGACTCCGGCGTGGTCTGGGCGGCGGGGATGACTTGGCCGGCGACGTGGTACTCGACCGTGCCGAACAGCCCCGCCTTGTAACCGGCGGCGCGCAGGACGGACTCGAGCAAGTAAGTTGTCGTCGTCTTCCCGTTCGTGCCCGTCACCCCGATGAGCTTCACGCTGCGGGCCGGGTGGCCGTAGAAGTTGGCCGCCGTCAGGGCCAATGCCTGCCGGGCGGAGCGCACCTGCACCCAAGTGGCGCGAGCCTCGGGCCGCGGCGGGCGCTCGCTCAAGACGGCGGCGGCACCGGCCCCGATGGCCTGGGGGATGAAGTTGTCCCCGTCGAGCTTTTCGCCGTGGATGGCGACGAACAATCCATCGGGGCGGACCTGGCGGGAGTCGTAGGCGACTCCGGTCACCTCGACCTTCAGGGAGCCGGCCACCGCCAGCGTCTCGACCCCCGCAAGCACTCTGGCCAATTCCATTCCGTTCACCCTTCCCGCTACATCGGCCGCGTGGGCGCCGACGGCACCGCCGGGCGGAGCTCCACCCGCACACGGCTGCCCCGGGGCAGGCGCGTCCCCGCCACCGGGCTTTGGCCCACCACGACGCCGCTGCCGACCAGAATCGGCTCCAGCCCCCGCCGCGAACAGGCCTCCGCCGCCGCGCGCAAAGAGAGGCCCATCAGGCCGGGCACGGCCACCGTGTCGTCGTTCACGAGCACGATGCTCCCGACCGGCAGGCGCTCCGCCTCGGGAGCAACGGCCGCCGTCACACCCTCCCTTTCCTTCGACCGCGAACTCTTTTCCACGGCCGGGACGGCCTTCAGGGCCGCTTCCGGCGCCGGCCTGCCCGATTCGGGCCCGCTCGACTCGGGCCAGGCGGCCAGCTCGAACTGGCCGGGGAGCAGGTCCTGGACGTCGGCGCGCTCGAAGTGCGGGGCGCGGGACGGCGCAACCGGCCGGTCGCGCGGCACGTTCAAGTAGGTCAGGACCTGCCGGGTTACCTCCCGGAAGACCGGGGCGGCCACCTCCCCGCCGTGGTAGAGCTTGCCCCGGGGAGTGTCCAGGACGACGACGACGGTCACCGCCGGGTCGTCGAGCGGGGCGAAGCCGGTGAAGGAGGCGATGAAGTCGGTGCGGGAGTAGCGCCCGCTCGAGTCGATCTTCTCGGCGGTCCCGGTCTTGCCGGCGGCGGAATAGCCCTCCGGCTGGGCCTCCAGGCCCGTCCCCTGGGTCACGACCCCCGCCAGCATCCGCCGGAGCTCCTCCGCTACCTCAACCGGTATGATGCGCTCGGCTGGGGGCGCCGTCGGGGTTTCTCGCTCCTGGCCGCGAAGAATCTCGCGGACGAGGCGCGGCCGCACCCAGAGGCCGCCGTTGGCGATGGCGGAGGTGGCGGCGGCCAGTTGCAACGGGGTAACAGCGACCTCCTGCCCCATGGAAATGGCGCCGATGGAGATGCGCGACCACCGCCCGGCTGGCCGCAGCAGCCCGGGGCTTTCGGCCGGCAGCTCGATCCCGGTCGCCTGCCCGAAGCGCCAGCGGCGGATGTGCTCGTACATTTTGTCGTCCCCCAGGCGCAGGCCAAGCTTGATGGCGCCGACGTCGCTCGAGTGGTAGAGGATTTCGCGGACCGAGAGCAGGCCGAAGGGCTTGTGGTCGCGGATGCGGTGGCCGGCGACGACGATGCTGCCCTGCTGGCAGTCAACCACTTCGGTCGGCCGGGTCAGCCCCTCTTCCAGCACCGCCGCCACGGTCACCACCTTGAAGGTGGAGCCGGGTTCGTAGGCCAGGGTGACGCCGCGGTTCACCCGCCGCTCGGGCGGCACGGCGGCGGCGTTGTTGGGATTGAAAGTCGGCCAGTTGGCCAGGGCCAGGATTTCTCCGGTGCGCGGGTCCTGGACGATGATGGTGCCGCTCGCCGCTTGCGTGCGCTGGATGGCCGCGGCCAGCTGGCGCTCGGCGATGTACTGGATGCTCTCATCCAGGGTAAGGACGACGCTGGCGCCCTCGCCCTCCACCTGGTCGCTGCGCTGGAACCAGCGGCGGCGGCCGTCGGCGGTGATGACCAGGCGGCGGGGGCGGCCGCGGATGAGCGAGTCGAGCGAGTATTCGAGCCCGCCCAAGCCGTTTTCGTCCAAGCCCACAAAGCCGAGCACGTGCGCCGCCAGCTCGCGCTTGGGGTAGAAGCGCTTGTGCTCGCGCTGGAAGTGGAGACCGGCCAGGTTCAGGGCGCGGACGCGCTCGGCCTCGGCGGCGTCGAGCTTCCTCTTCACCCAGACGAAGGAGCGCGTCGAGCGCAGGCGGTCTTCGAGCGCTGTTTCGTCCAGGTTGAGCGCGGGCCCGAGCCGGCGGGCGGCGAGCGCCGGGTCGGCGACTTCGCCGGGAACGGCGAAAACCGAATCCACTCCGATGCTGACCGCGAGCTCGCGGCCCTGGCGGTCGGTGATGACCCCGCGCTTGGGGGTGACTTCGAGAGTGCGCTGCTGCTGGCGCTGGGCGCGCTGGGCCAGTTCAGGGTGGCGGACGACCTGCAGCTCAATCAAGCGGGCCTGAATCAAACCGAGCCACAACAGGGCGAGGATGCCGAGGAAGATTATGCGCGTGCGTGGACTCGACGCCGCCGGCCGCATCCGCTCCTCAAGCTCACCTGAATGAAGAAGCTCTTATAGTTCCAAAAATTATGAGTCCAGCCGGGGGCTCCTGCGAGCCCCCGTGTACCCTTCGAGCCGGTCTTCAGGCGACCACCAGGAAGAGTAAGAGTCCGTGCGTCGCTCGGTTCAGTCCGCAAGCGAAACTCGTGTCGGCCGGGCGGCCTCCGGCTTGGCCCGGGCCAGCACCGGCGCCCGCCGGCGGGCGTCTTCGCCTGACCCGAGCGGAATCACCTGCCCGGCGGCGGGGGCTTCCAGCCCCAGGCGGCTGCGCGCCAGGATGTCGATGCGCATCGGGTCGAGCAAGGCCGCCTGCTCGAGGCGCAGGGTGCGGTTCCAGTCGAGCACCTGCTCGCGCCGGGCCTGGAGCTCCTCGAGCTGGTAGCCGGCGTGGACGTGGGCGAACTGCTGCCAGGCGCAGACGAGGATGACCGCGGCGCCGAGGACGGCGCCGGCCACGAGCGCCGCCGTGTCCCGCCAGGCCTTGGGGTCGCGCTGGCGCACCAGGCGGGAGTTGTCGATCCGCTTCACCCAGTAGACCTGCACCGGCGCGCGCATCGCTCGCTCCTCAATGGCTCCGCAGGCGCTCCGCCGCCCGCAGGCGGGCGCTCCGGGCGCGGGGATTGGCGGCCACTTCGTCGGCCTGCGGCCGCACCACTTTCTTGGTCAGCACCCGCAGCCGCCCGCCGATGGCCTCGGCGCGCAAGGTGTGCTTCACCATACGGTCCTCCAGCGAGTGGTAGCTCAAGACCACCAAGCGACCTCCGATTTGAAGGTGGACGGGGACCCGGAGAAGAAACTGCTCGAGTTCCTCCTGTTCTCGATTCACCGCAATCCGCAGCGCCAGAAACGTTCTTGTTGCGGGATGCAGTTTCAGCCTTCCCTTAGGCTTCCGAGTCCCCGTCACCACTTGCGCCAGGTGGAGCGTGTCCCGGACGGGGCGGGCACGCACGATCGCCCTGGCAATCTTTTTCGCCTGCCGCTCTTCTCCCCAGCGGAAGAGCAGCTCGGCCAAATCCTCTTCGCGGGCGTGGTTCACCCAGTCGGCCGCGGTCTCCGGGTTCGCCGGGTCCATGCGCATGTCGAGCGGCCCGGCGGCCTGGAAGGAAAAGCCACGCTCGGGCGTCTCCAATTGGAGCGACGACACGCCCAGGTCGGCCAGCACCCCGTCCACTGGGCCCAAGCCCGTCCGCGCCAGTGCGTCGGGGAGGTGGGAGAAGCTGGCGCGGACGAGCTCGAGCCGTGAACTGTACGGCCGCAAACGCTCCTGGGCGATTTCGAGTGCCATCGGGTCCCTATCCAGTCCAATCAATCGGCCCGTCGTCAGACGGCTTAGGATCGCTTCCGCATGCCCGCCCGTGCCCAGCGTGGCGTCCACGTAGACCCCGTCGGACTTCACTGCCAGGAAGTCCAACACTTCCTTGAGCAGTACCGGTGTATGCCATCGCGTCACTACACCCCCAAATCATCGAGCGTCTTTTCGTCCTCCGGCGTGATCGGGTTCTTGCGGACGTCTTCCAGGAAGCGCTGCTGGTTCCAGACGTCCAGGTAGGTCAGCTGGCCCAGCACCGAGACGTCGCCTTTCATGGCCGCCGACTCCCGCAGCACCGACGGGATCAACACCCGCCCCTGCTTGTCCAGGCTCACCACCTGGCCGTAGTAGTTCACCAGGTTGAGGAACTTTTTCTTGGAGCGGTTGGTGGAGCTGACCTGCGCCAGGCGCTCTTCGATTTCGTGCCAGACTTCCAGCGGATAAATGCGGACGAATTGGCCGGTCAGGCTGGTGACGAAGAACTCCCCGCTGTACTTCTCTTGCAGTGAGCCGAGGAAGGCGGCGGGAATCTTCACCCGCCCCTTCTCGTCCACTCGCGCCGAGTAGCTTCCCCGAAACACGCTTCGCTCCCGCCCTCACAGCGCTCGCCCGCGGCCTGCGGCTTGCGCCGGCCGCGTCCTGCCTCTACTTACTTGCAACCCTGGGAACTTGCTTTGGGCGGGGTGGAGCCACCACTGCACCCACCCGGGAGACCACTGTCTCCCACTTTGTGCCACTTTCTACCCCTCGCCTTCCAGCTTGTCAAGAGGAAAGTTGAAGATTTTTTAGAGGCTTCGGCCGCTCGGCCGAGGCCTCTCCCCTACGGCTTGCGCTCAAGACGGTTTAGTCCCCTTCCCCCACTCAATATGTTGTGGTTGGAACCGGAAGGAGGCTTATTCGATGGGACCGGGGGCAGGCGGTGGCGGCGCCGGAGGCAGCAGCCCGCGGAGCTCCCAGAGGCTGCGCAGCAGGCGGCGCTCGTTCTCGTCGAGCGGAGCAAGGAACTCCTCGTCGTTGAGCAGGGTGGCGCGCATGTCGAGCGGGGCTTGCTGGAGATTGCGCAGGCGCTCAATGATGAACTGCTGGCGCGGGGGCGGCAACTGCTGCCAGGTCTGGAAGACGCGCTGGGCCTGCTGGCGCTGTTCGGGCGTCATCAGGGCGAATAGGCGGGCGCGCTGCCGCATCCGCTCCTGCTCTTCCGGGGAGAGCTCGGCGAAGCGCTGCATCCGCCCGAGCATCCGCTCGCGCTCTTCGGGCGGGCGCTGGTTGAATTCCTCGAGGTGCTGCCGGAAGCGCTGCTGCATCGGCGGCGGCATCTCGTGGAAGCCGGCGTCGCCCGCCAGCGCCTGCTCCTGCTCACCGGGCGCGAGCGGCGCCACGCGCAAGAAAAGCTGCTGCGCCGCTTGCAACCGCAGCGCGCCTTCCCAGCGCTCGAGCATTTGCCCGCGGCGGCTCGTCGGCAGGGCGTTGAAATCGTCAAGCCGCTGGAGGAAGCGCTCGCGCGCGAAGGGCGGCAGGCGCTGGAAAAGCTCATCGGCTTCGAGCGCCGGGCGCTGCTCGGCCGGGGGGAGCTTGGCCACGCGCAGGAAGAGCTCTTGCATCGGCCGGTTCTGCGCGCCCCCGCCGGGCCCGCGGCGGCCCATGCCCGCCCGGGGTCCTTCGCGCCGCTGGTAGGGCCCCGGCCCTCCTTGCGCGCATACGTCGCCCGCCAGCAGGGTCACGCCCAGCGCCACAGCCGCGAGCGCGATGAGTTTCCTTTGCTTCACAGCGATTTCTTTTCCTCCGGCGTCACCGGCTCGAAGAGAACATCGAACTCCTCGAGCAGCTCATAGTTCTCAAGCAGCACCGGGTTGTTGAACGCCGCCAGCTCGTCATTCGCTGGCGCTGCCGGCCGCCCCGGGCGCGGCGTCGCCACCACGGGCGGCGCGCCGGGAGTAAGCGGAGGCGGCGGGAGTTGCGTCACCGGCGCCGGGACATCCGGAGGCGTCGGCGGCCAGAGATAAACGCCGAGGGCGAGCACGGCCGCCGCCGCCACCAGCGCCGCGGCGTACGCTGGGCGCAGGGCGTACCACGGCGCCGCCGCCGGCTCTTCCGCCAGCCGCGCGCGCAAGGCCGCGTCGAAACGCGGCGAAGGCGCGGCGGCTTGCCACTCGCCGAGCACGCCCATCAGGCCGCGCAACTCGTCCACGCGGCCGCGGCAGTCGGCGCAGGCGGCCAGGTGCCGGTCGAGCCGGGCGCGCGCGGCTTCGTTCAGGCGGCCGTCCAGGTAATGAATGAAATCTTCTTCCCGCAGGTGATCGCTCATATTCGTGCTCCCAGCAAAGGTCTCAACCGGATCCGCAAAGTCTCATAGGCGCGGAAGAGCAGCGACTTCAAGGCGCTCTCCGAGCAGTCGAGGATGTCGGCGATTTCGTCGTAGTCCATCTCCTGGTATTTGTGCAGGAGCACGGCCAGGCGCTGCTTTTCGGGCAGCGCTTCGATCGCCCGCCGGATCTCGTCCTGCCGCTCCGCTTCCAGCATCCGTTGCTCCACGTTCCCTTTCGGATCAACAGACTCCAGTGGCACCGGCGTCTCGCCGGTGTCCGCGTCGAGCGAAGTTTCGAGCGTCCGCCGCATCCGCCCGTCGCGCAGCGAGTTGAGCGCGACGTTGGTGGCGATGCGGAAGAGCCAGGTCGAAAACTTCGCCCGCGGCCGGTAGCTCTTCCGCGCCCGGTAGATTCGCAAGAAAACCTCCTGGGCCAGCTCCTCGGCCAGGGCCGGCTCGCGCACCATCCGGTAGAGGAAGTGCACGACCGGCGTGCGGTACTTCGCCGCCAGGACGTTGAACGCCTCCCTGTCGCCCGCCCGGACGCGCAGCATCCATTCCTGGTCGCTCGTCTCCACGGGCGGCTCCACTCTAATGTAACCCCGTCGCGGCGCAAAGGTTTCGCCGCGTGTTCGTCGAAGCGAGGATACGCCGGGCGGGCGCAGCGGGACAACCACCAGCAACGCGGTAGCGCGGGTTGGCCGCTTCGGACCGAGCGCAGCGAGGGACGGACCTACCCGCGGTTTTTTCCCAAAGGCCGCAGGTAGCTCGCCCCTGTGGGTCTCGCAACCTGCGCTACTCCGGCAAGAGAGCAGCCTGGCGGCGGATGCGGACGAGGACGGCGCCGGCGCTCTTCACAGGTGGAAGAGCAGGCGCAGCAGGAACATCAACCCCACGCCCACGAAGACCCAGAGGGCCATCAGGATGCCGGGCTCGCGGTTGACCTCCGGCATCAGGTCGGAGGCGGCCACATAGAGCGTGGCGCCGGCCGAGAGCAGCAGCCCGTAGGCCACCTGGGCGCGCAGCAGCCACATCAGCCCGAGGCCGACGAGCGTGGCCGCGCCCATCAGCATGGCCGCGCCCATCGCCCGACGCGGGCCGCGCCCGCTCGCCAGCATCACCGAGGCCACGGTGAAGCCGTCGGGGATCTTGTGCAGAAAGACGGCGAGGAAGACCACAGCGCCCAGCCAGGTCGAGACGATGAAGCCCGAGGCGATGGCCGCCCCGTCGAAGAAGGCGTGGATCAGCATCCCCAGCACGGCGGCGTAGCCCACCTGTGGCCGCACCAGCTCTTCCGGGTGGACTTCTTCGCCGAAGTGGAAGTGCGCGGTGATGGTGTGCTCGAAGAAGTGGACAAGCAAGTAGCCGCCGAGCACGAGCGGCAGCGCCCACTCGCCCGCGAGCTTCAAGCCCTCGGGCACCATCTCCAGCAAGGCCGTCGCCAGCATGAAGCCAGAGCCCAGGGCGATGAAATACTTCAGCGACTCGCGGCCCCATTCCCGCCGGATGATCAGCAGGCCGCCGAAGACGTTGGCGGCGGCCGCGGTCAAACCCAGAAGAAAGCTAAGCAGCAGTGCGTTCATTTCTCCCGCCCAAGCGAAAAAACCAAGAGCCTGTCATTCGGAGGAGCCCGCTCTTTCCTTGTCCTCGTGGCTCAGGCCTCTAGCCTAGGGAGACACCGGCGAGACCCCGGTGCCACCAAGATGACAGAAAAAGCTCATCGCCCTTCAAGCCGTGTGGCGGATGTAGAGCACGTCGCCGTCGGCCACGCGGTAGTCCTTGCCTTCCAGGCGCACGCGGCCTTTCTCGCGCGCCGCCGCCAGCCCGCCGCTCGCGACCAGCTCTTTCCAGGGGACGACTTCCGCCTTGATGAAGCGGCGCGCGAAGTCGGAATGTACCATCCCGGCGGCGTCCACCGCCACCGTGCCCGCCGGAGCGGTCCAGGCGCGGCACTCGGGCTCGCTCACCGTGTAGAAAGTGATGAACCCGAGCAGGGCGTAGACGGTGTGCAGGACGCGGTCGCGGGCCGACTCCGCCAGGCCGTAGCTCAAGAGGAACTCGGGAATCTCGGCCGGCTCGAGCTCCATGAGCTCGGCTTCGATCTTCCCGCAGATCTCCGTCACCGCCACGCGGGGCAGCTGGCCCAGGCCGGCGAGGCCGAACTTCTCCGGGACACGCCCGAGCTCGGGCGCCATGTCGTCGCCCGCGTTGAGCACCACCAGCAGCGGCTTGGCGCTCAAGAGCATGAAGCCGCGTAGGAGATGGTCCTCGTCGGCGGCCAGCTTCATCGCGCGCAGCGGGGTTTCGGCGGCGAGCGCGGCGCGGGCTTTTTCGAGCACTGCCTGCTCGTGCTCGAGCTCGGGCGTGTGCGATTTTTTCAGGTCGCGCGCCACTTTCTCCAGCCGCTTGGTCACGGTGTCGAGATCGGCGACCAGGAATTCGGTTTCGAGGCGAGCGGCGTCCCGCGTCGGGTTGGCGTCCTCGCCGAAAACGCGCACGACGTGAGCGAAGACCTCGGCGCCGCGCACCTGGCCGAAGACGCCGGCGTCCTTTTCCGGCTCATTCACGAGCGGCTGCGAGTCAAGAAACTCCAGGCTGGCGTAAGTGATTTTTTTCGGATGGTAGAGCTTGGCCAGGGCGTCGAGCCGCGGGTCAGGCACGTGCGCCACGCCCACGTGCGCTCCGTAGGCCTCGGCGTGCACGTGCGGCCCGCAGAGGATCTTGAAGAGCGAGGACTTGCCGGTTTGCGGAAAACCGAGAATCGCGGTGCGCACGAGCCGATGGTAGCACAAGGCGTCGGGGGCGGCGGGGACCCGGGGTGGGGTCGCCCCTTCAGGGGCGACATCATGAGAGGCTCACCCCCTAGGCGGCTTCAGCCGCTGCGGCCGCAGGGGCTAAAGCCCCTTTTTTCTTATGGTGCCCTTTCTGTCGCGGTTAAAACCGCGACCCCACAGCCTTGCCGCAGCACGGCATCGGCGGGCTTGGAACTGTCCCGCACTTCTGTAGGGAAAGGGCTTTGGGGGCGGGCGGGTTTCCGCTAGAATCGGTGGGTGGCGCGGTGGAATTTTTCCCGGACAGGAGCGTACAGGGAGGTAGGAAATCTCAAATTTGAGATTTGAGATTTCAGAGGTGGTGGGCGCTGTAGGATTTGAACCTACGACCTCTCCCGTGTGAGGGGAGCGCTCCACCTCTGAGCTAAGCGCCCACGCCACGATTCTAAGCGAGACGGGGACGGGCGACAAGGGGCGATGGAGCACACACACACAAGCACTCCTTCGCAGGCGGCCCGAACAGGGCAACTGGCCGAGCTGCAGCGCGCCATCGCCACGGTCATCCGCGGCAAGGACGACGTCATCCGCCTGGCGCTCGTCGGATTGCTCGCCCGCGGGCACATCCTCATCGAAGACGTCCCCGGCGTCGGCAAGACCATGCTGGCCCGCGCGCTCGCCCGCTGCTTCAACTGCTCCTTCCAGCGCATCCAGTTCACCTCCGACCTGCTGCCGAGCGACGTCATCGGCATCTCGGTCTTCAACCAGCGCGACCAGACTTTCCAGTTCAAGCAAGGCCCGGTCTTCGCCAATGTGGTGCTGGCCGACGAAATCAACCGCACCACCCCCAAGACCCAGTCGGCGCTGCTCGAGGCGATGAACGAGCAGCAGGTCACGGTGGACGACCGCACCTATCCCCTGCCCCGGCCGTTTCTGGTGCTCGCCACGCAGAATCCCATCGAGCACCACGGCACCTACCCGCTGCCCGAATCGCAACTCGACCGCTTCCTGCTCCGCATCCGCATGGGCTACCCCGAGGCGAAGAGCGAAAAAGAAATCCTGCGCACGGAAAACGACCCGCAAGCCGCGCTCGAAAAGCTGCGGGCGGTGATGCCGGCCGAGGAAGTCCACGAGCTGCAGGAGCAGGTGCGGCGGGTGCGGGTGGAGGAGGCGCTGCTCGACTACGCGTTGGCCATCGTCAACCGCACGCGGGCGAGCGAGCACCTGGCGCTCGGCGTCAGCCCGCGCGGGGCGATGATGCTCCACCGCGCCGCGCAAGCCCTAGCCTTCCTCGAGGGCCGCGACTACTGCGTCCCGGACGACTTCAAGCGCCTGGTCATCCCCGTCTTCGCCCACCGCGCCGTGGTCAGCACCCGGTACGCCTCCACGCTGCGCAAGGCCGACCAGGCCGAAGCCGTCCTCCAGGAGATCCTCGACTCCATCGAAGTCCCGCTCTAGGCCGACCATGCGCGCCCTGGCTCTGCGAATCGCCCGCATCCACCCCGCGCTCGAAGCCTACGTCCGCAGCCGCGAGGAGCAGCAGTGGGAAGGCGCGCGCAACTTCGTCAAGGCGATGGTGTGGCTGCTCATCGCCCTGATTTTGGTGCTGAACGGCTCGGCCCTGCGCGACCGCGGCTTCTCGACGCGCCTCCCCAACTGGACGCTGGTCATTTCGGGATGGTTCCTCTCCTGGGCCGCCTTTGTGCTCGCCATCTACGTCGCCGTCAAGTACGTCCCGGCCATGGCGCGCACCACGCCGCTGCGCTGGCTCTTCTTTGAGCTGGATTACCAGTTCACCCGCGAAGGCGCCATCTACTCCATCGCCACCGTGGTCATCGCCCTGGCGGCGCTCAACACCGGCAACAACCTGCTGTTCATCATCGTAGCCAGCCTGCTGGCGGGCATCCTCATGTCCGGTGTGCTCTCGCGGATCGTGCTCACCGGGGTCGAGCTGAAGCTCGACCTCCCCGACCACGTCTTCGCCCGGCAGCCGGTGCTGGCCTCGCTCTCCCTCGAGAACCGCAAGCTGACCCTGCCGTCCTTTTCGCTCACCGTCAGCGGCGAAGCCACGGGCGGGACGCCCGTGCCACAAGAACAAGAAAAGAAAAAGAAAGCAAAGAGTGGCACCGGCGTCTCGCCGGTGTTCGCGGCCACCCGCATCCTGCGCGAGCCGGTCTATTTCCCCTACATCCCGCGCAACCGGCACGCCACCCAGCCGGTAGAGTTGCTGTTTGCCCGCCGCGGGCGCTACGCGCAAAAAGGTTTCCAGGTCACCAGCCGCTTCCCCTTCGGCTTCCTCATCAAGACCCGCCAGGTGGAAGCGGCCAACGAGCTCGTCGTCTACCCGCCCGTCGAACCCACCGAAGAGTTCTACGAAATCCTGCCGCTCATCAGCGGCGAGCTCGAAAGCTTCTACCGCGGCCGCGGCCACGACCTGTACTCCATCCGCGACTACCAGTCGAGCGACAGCGCCCGCGTGGTCGACTGGAAAGCCACCGCCAAGGCCCAGGCCCTGAAAGTCCGCGAGTTCACCCGGGAGGACGAGCGCCGCGTCGAGCTGGTCTTCGATTCTTTTCTCCCCGCCGGCACGGACACCCCGGAGAGGCTCGAGCGCTTCGAGCGCGCCGTCAGCTTCTGCGCCTGCCTGGCCTGGCACTTCTACGAGATTGACTCGGAGATGAAGTTCCGCGCCCGCGACCGCGAGACGCCCGTCGCCCCGGCCGGCGAAATCATCTACGACGTGCTCCACTACCTCGCCCTGGTCGAGCCCGCCCGCGAGAGCGACGGCCTCTTCCTCCAGGAGCTGGCGGCGGAGACCGGAACCTTCAAGGTCATTCTCACCGCCCAGCCCCGCGGCTCCATCCCCACGGAGCTGTGGACTTCGGCTTACTTCGTCTTTCTGGACTCATTGTGATGCGCACGAGGCATAGGAAGCAGACGAAGCAAAGGAAGCAGAGGAGAGAGGATCTGCATTCTCCTATGCTTCCTATGCCTCTTCTGCCTCCTGTGCCTCCTGTGCGTTCCCGCCTCCTGCGCTGGTTTGATTCACACCAGCGCGACCTGCCCTGGCGCCGCACCCGCGACCCTTACCGCATCTGGCTGGCGGAAATCATGCTCCAGCAGACGCGCGTGCCGGTCGCCCTCCCCTACTATGAGCGCTTTCTCGGCGCCTTCCCCACCGTCGAAAAGCTGGCGCGGGCACGGCTCGAGCGCGTGCTCCGCCAGTGGGCGGGCCTGGGCTACTACCAGAGGGCGCGGCACCTGCACCGGGCGGCGAAACAGATTGTCCGCGAACACCGTGGCCGTTTCCCGTCCACACTCGAAGCGGCGCTGGCCCTGCCCGGCGTGGGTGCCTACACGGCCCGCGCCGTCTTGAGCATCGCTTACCGCAAGCCCGTGGCCGTGGTCGACGGCAACGTGGCGCGGGTGCTGGCGCG
>Ga0209172_10003843_pt1 | contig 21774 bp, 16 predicted proteins | sample LarsenN4metaG_FD_184113 | JGI IMG/M metagenome (GOLD analysis project Ga0209172, IMG submission 184113) | Hot spring sediment bacterial and archeal communities from British Columbia, Canada, to study Microbial Dark Matter (Phase II) - Larsen... ... | reverse complement strand
CCTTGTTGGGCCAAACCCGCAGCCAGTTACGCAGCACCCAGAGACGCCCCGAGTTGCTTCAATCCTTCTGGAAACAAACAGGCCTGGCTTGGCCTTAGATTGTTAACAGGCTATGCGAAGCTCAGTAATGACGCCAGAATGAGACACCTAACTTTGTCCATGCGGCTTGATATAGGCTTGCTCTAACTTCGACAAGCACCGAATTGAACTTCCCTCAAAATATTCTTCCTAGCTTACCGTCCCAATTTCTTGACAGGTTTTCCGGAAATTCAGCCAAACCCAATTCAAAGCCGCGGAATCCACTCCACGTCAAAGAGTTAACCCAAATGACACCGCATTTTCCAAAGCCGAAGACACCTTCATAGCTTGTCAAAAAGGCTTTCAACAGAGAATCCACGTAGTCTCCGCGAAACGGGTGCGCCCTACCGGAGGCTGCTTGATCTGTGCCGGGCTCTAGGTCCCTGCCCCCCATCGCGAGATGAACTCGCTCCTACAACAAGCCACAAGGTCTGCAAGGGCTATCCAGATGAGGGCGGGGTGCGCTGCCGCAGCGGCCATGCCATCGCCTGTTTGTTCACGGCCGAACCCCCTTCGCCCCGTCGCGACGTCCGCCCTCGGCCAGCCTATGGCGTGACAAGACAAGTCGCTCCTACAGGAAGACTGGTTTTTGCTTCACGATGCTTTGCGGCGGTCGAGGAGGACGAGGACTTGGGGGAGGATGAGGGCGGCGGAGAGGAAGCAGAGGGCCACGCCGATGCTCATGACCAGGCCCAGGCTGACCAGGCCGCGGTATTCGCCGATGGTCATGGAGGCAAAGCCGATGATGGTGGTCAGTGCGGAGAGGAGCAGGGCTTTGCCAGTGGAGGAGCCGGCCAGGGCCACCCGGCCTGCTTCATCGTGCCGGTCCACGACGTAAACGCCGAAGGCGATGCCGATGCCGATGACCAGGGGCAGGGTGATGATGTTGGCGGGGTTGAAGGCGATGCCCAGCCAGCCCATCAAACCGAAGGTGTAGAGCACGCCGAGGCCCAGGGGCAGGAGGGTGAGGAGGAGCTTGGAAAGGCTGCGGAAGTGGAGATAGACCAGGATGAGGATGGCCAGGAAGGCATAACCGGCGGCATCCACGTAGCTGTCGCGCAGCAGGTTGATATACTGGTGGTTCTGGACAGGCGTTCCGGTGGCCGCGGGATCGACGGAGCGGACTTGCTCGACAAAGCGCTGGTTGGGCTCTTCTTCCCAGAGGTTTTCCACGGGGTCGATCTCGATGAGGACTTTGCCGGAGGGGGAAAGGTAGCGCTGGCGGATTTCGGGAGGGAGGTCGTCCAGCGTAATCGGCTCGGAAAAATTCTGGCTGCGCAGCCAGGCGATTTCTTCAGCCATGCCGCCGAAGGCGGCGGCCTGGTAGCGGGTGAGGCGGCGGCCGATTTCTTCCTGCGAAAGGCGGTCGAAGGTGGCGACGGCCCGCTCCAAGGGCGGGATCATGCGGGAGAAGATGCCGATGGCCTGGTCCACGAGACGCCCGCGGCCGACGAGGGAGGCGGCGGCTTTGTATTTGCGGGCCTCGCGCTCGGCCTCGCGCGCCATGTCCAGGAGGCGGCGGAGGTCGCGCCGGGCTTTGGCAACATCGATGCGTGAGGAAACATCGGCATCGTATTTAAGGGTGGGAACAATGGTGCCGATTTCCCGCAGGAGGGGGAGCTTGGCTTCCTGGTCCGGAGGCAGGGCCTGGTCCAGGCTGCGGACGCCGCGGACGGCGGGCAGGGCGCGAAGTTTTTCGCTTTTGATGCGGGCGTCTTCGATGCCATCGGCCACAAGCACGCCAAACATGGCGGTGGAAGATGGGGAGTTGAGTAGGGCCAGTTCGTATTGCACGGACTCCATTTTGGGATTCTGGAGGTTGAGCAGGTTGTAATCGTAGCGGATGCGGGACAGGCCGAGCGCGGCCAGGAGGGCCAGGAGGGCAAAGCCGGCCAGGGCAAGCTGCGGGCGGGAGAAGAGCACTCGGTCGATGTCCCCGCGGACGGCATGGACGCGGGGCGGGGCGGTGGCGATGGCGGCCTCGCGCCGACGGTCCCGCAGGACGAGCAGTGCGGGGAGGAGGGCGAGGTTGGCGGCAACGGCAGCGATCATGCCCACGCCGGAGATGACGCCGAGTTCGGCCAGGCCAATGAACTCGTTGAAGCACATGGTGAAGAAGGCGGCGGCGGTGGTGCTGCCGCCGGTGAGGACGGCCAGGCCGGTGTTTTCCAGGGTGCGGATGACGGCCTCGCGCACGCCGCGCTTGCGGGCCAGCTCCTCCTCGTAGCGTCCGGTGATCTGGATGCCGAAGTCGATGCCCAGGCCCATGATCATGATGACGCAGGCTTGGGAAATGACGTTGAGGTGGCCGACAAAAACCGCAGTCAGGCCCATGGACCAGGCGATGACGACGACGAGCACGGCCAGGGCAAGGGCGGGGCGGACGATCTCATGATAGGCAAAGAAGAAGAGGAGGGCGATGAGGACAAAGGTGACCATGGCGGCCTTGGCGGAGTCCTCGGTGCTTTGCTTCATTTCATCGTCCAGGAGGACGGGCTCACCGGTGAGGCCGATGTCCACGCCGGGGTGGCGTTCGCGGGCCTGGCGGATGTCCTCGCGCAGGCGGGCGATGCTGGCGCCGTAGGGGGAAAAGGAATCGCGGGCACCCTCGGTGGGGGTGAGGAGCATGAGGAGGATGCGGCCTTGATCAAAGGTGAGGTAGCCGTTGAGTTCCAGTTCGCGGCGCATGGCTTCCAGGTTTTCCGGGCGGGCGCCAGGGGCGGCGGCGGCAGCGGGAGGGGCGGGTGCGCCTTCGAGTTCCGCGGCCAGCCGGTCGAGCCGCTGGGTGAATTCTTCGATTTCTTTGCCGAAGGCCTCGAGGTTGGCGGACTGGCGGAGGCGGGATTCATCGAAGCCGGCGATGGCTTCGTCGAGCATGGTGTTGAGGTTGAATTTGCTGCCGCTGCGGCGGAGGATGTCCCGGAGGGTGCGGAGCTGGGATGCGGTGCCGGCCAGTTCTTCCGGGGTCTGGAAGAAGAGGAGTTTCTTCTCCATGCGGGAGAAGTCATGGCGGTAGTAGATGCGCTGGAAGTCCGCGCGGCGGGCGGCGAAGACGGCGCCCAGGTCATCGGCGGCGGCGCGGTTGCGGGCAAAATCGTCGGAGCGGATGACGACGATCATTTCCTCGCGGATGTCGAATTCCTTTTTGTAATCGAGGTAGTATTTGTGGACTGGGGAGTCGGAGCGGATGAGGTCGTTGATGTTGTTGATGACGCCGAGGTGGAAGATGGAAAGCCAGGCGGCGGCGGCGAGGAGGACGGCTCCCGAGAGGGTGAAGGTCCAGGGGTGGTCATAGACCGCGGCCCCGAGGGCGCGGAGGAGGCGTTGGAGCAGGCGGCGGAATCCATCCATGAGCGGGGGAACGTAGCATGCCGCTCCGGGCGGGCAATCCCTTCCCGCGCCGGGTGTTGCCATGGACGCGGGGCTTCCGTAGTGTGGCGGGCTTGATGACGCGATTGACCCCCTTGCTGCTGCCGGGAGCCCTCTTGATGGTGCTGGCGGCATGCGGCCCGAAAGCCGAACCTCCGCCACGGGCCTCAGCCCCGGTGCCACTGCCGGATTTCGAACTGCCCCTATTGGAAGGCGGGACGCTGTCCAGCGCCTCGCTGCGCGGCAAGATCACGGTGCTGCATTTTTGCGCGTCCTGGTCACCGGCGAGCGCGCGGGAAATCCCGCAAATGCGCGGGCTCCAGGAGGAACTGGGCCCGGAGGGCGTGCAGGTCATCGGCATCGCCCTGGAGGAGGACGGTGGCAGCGACATGCGGGCGTTCGCCGCGCAGGCCTCGTTTCCTTATCCGGTGCTGCTGGCCGATGACACGTTCCACCGGCAACTGGGGGGGATCGATGCGATTCCCACGACTTTTTTGATCGATGGGAACGGCATGGTGATGAACCGGCACACCGGGCTGGTGGGAGCGGATGTGCTGAGGGCCGACCTCCTGCGGATGATTCAGGAACGGGATGAGGCGGCGAAGCTGGCGGGCAAGTAAGAGCCTATCCGGATAACTCCCGTGACCCGCGTGATGAGTGCCACCCGCCCGAACCCGAGGCGGAGCAACCGCGCATATCGGGACGAGATACGCAAGGGAGCGACAACGAAGGGGGCGGGCGGGTGCCGCCATCACCCTCTGGGCTGGGGCCTAAAAGCCGCCCCGCCACGTTGCTCGTCGGTCACGTATCGGTTCCGATATGCTCCGTTGCCCGTGCCTGCCCGGCACGGCCCTGCGGGCAGCCCTGCGGGCTGGCGGTCTCCCTCCAGTCGGCTCTCGCGCCTCGCGCAGCGGCTTTTTGACCTCCAGCGCGGGCCACGCGAGTTATCCGGATAGGCTCTAAGTAAAAGGACCCGCGTTCAGAACCGGAAATTGACCGAGACAACAGGGCCAAGCACATCGAGGCCGTAGTTGGTCTGAGCGGGCTCGGAAAGCCCGGCATTGGAAAAATGCTGGTAAAGGGCCCCGAGGGAGATGTCCATCCAGTCATTGATGATGTAGCGGGCTCCGGCCTCGACCATGAAGGTGAAGACAAAATCCTGGCCTTGGGCACCCGGAAGATCGGCGTTGTTCCGGCTGTCAGTGAAGCCAAAGCCAACTCGGGCACCGAGGTAGGGCACCCACTGCCAGCCTTCTTGGACGAAGTTGTAGCGGGGTCCAAAGGCGCCTCCGAGGAACCGGCTCTCGGTGCCATCCCAGACAGGGTGCAGGTAGGCGCTGGTGATCCATTCGGTGTTGCCGCGGCGCCATCCGGGATTGCCCACGTCATCGAGCTGCCAATGCCAGGAGACAACGGTGGCGGAGAGGATGTTTTCGTTGTCGTTGCCGCCCACATCGAAAAGCGGTCCTGCGGCCACCCCCATGGCCATGCGGTTTTCGGCGAAGGTTTCTTCCTCAGGGACACGCAGTCCGGCCTCGAGCTTCTGGCTCCAGGCGGAGATGGAAGTGAGGATGAGGGCGGCGAGGACGGGCAGGATGCGATTCATGGAGGTGGGATTACGCTAGTGGTTTTTCGGCGGGAATCAACGCGCGGCTTCTTCCGGGGCATCCGGGTCTCCAGGGAGGCTGCCATCGGCTTCGGGCAGCTCGCTGACGGCATCGTCTTCCACAGAAAGCTCCTGGGTTTCAAGTCCTTGCTCCTCTTCCACCGGGGCCTCTGCGGAGGCTTCCACTGGGGCCGCCGAGGCATCCTCGCCTGCATCCACCGGGGCAGCAGCGGACTTCTGGGCCAGGGCGGGGGTGGGCGCAGGCTTGGGCTTGCGGGCGGCCTCCAGGCGGCCCCCGGCGAAATCGATCACGTGGCCCTCACGAATCAGCCAGAGCAAGTCTTTGGCCAGCGCGCTCTCCCGTTCCGCCTCGGGCAGGGCGGTGCGGAGGGCGACGAGGCCAAGCCATTGGCCGGCACGCGGGACTTTGGGATAGGCGTGGAGGTATTCGAGGATGCCGCGGACAGCGTCGTCCACAGGGGTGTTTTCCAGGTCCAGGAAACGGGGCCGGGCGGGGGTGACGTAGGTGACGCGTCCGTGGGCTTTGAAGAGGTGCAGCCCGCGGGAAGTGAATTGCTGGCCCAGGCGCTGGGCCAGGGGCAGGGGGAAGCGGCGGAGTTCCTCCCAGAGCTGGCGCACGCGTGAGGCCACGGGGGCGGAGGAGGATTGAAGGGCCACGGGGGCGGGCAGGGCGGCTTTGTCGCGCACGGCGCTGATGATGCGCGCCGCGTGGTGCTCCCGGAAATGGGCTTCCAATTCCGCACGGCTGGCCAGTTTCAAGCCTGGCGCGGGCTCCGGCCCGGGGCCGGCTTCCGCAGCGGAAGCTGCCGGCGCATCTGCCGGCAGCTCGGGCGCGGGTGCAGCGTCGGAGACTTCCGCCGCATCCGGTTCAGCAGGGGCGGCGGGAGCGGCTTCCACGGTTTCGGGAACTGCGGCGGCCTGGGAACCGGCGGCCTCTGGTGCTCCCGGCTCCTGGGAGACAGCCGACTCAGGGGCGGCAGGCCCCGCCGCGCGGCGGGGCGGGCGCTCCAGAGGGAAATAAACTTCCTGGACGCTTTGTTCTTTTTTCCACTTCTCCAGGAGTGCCTCGTCTTTCACCATTTTGATCCGGCCTTTGAAGACCTCGAATGGCAGATGGGCGAAACGCTCGGCATGCAGGCGGAGGAGGCGCGGTGTGTAATCGTGGAAATTGGGCGGTCCCAGCACCGTGCCGCTCATGCCGCAGACGGCGATGAAGCTGAACGATCCTTTGGGGGGCTCCCCTTCGAGGGTTTCCGTGCGGTAGTAGCGGTCCCGGTGCCGGGCCAGGACGTGGGCCACGGCATCCCGCTCGCTGAGCCAGAGCGATCCATCCAGCTTTACCTGGAACAGGGACTCGGGCTGCTCGGCGACGCGTTTGAAGGATGCGCGGAAGCGCTCGGGTTTTTCCAAGACCAGGCCGGCGAGGTTAAAAAGTGGATAGGCTTTGGAACCGGATTTGAGCTGCTGGGCCATGCCTTCGACGCCGCGGGGATCGGCCTGGATTTCCACCGACCAGCCCAGCAATGCCGGGGGGGCTGGGGCGCGGCGTTCGCCGCCGTCATCACGGCGAGGGCTCCGCGGTCCGCGGTCCGGGCCGCCGCGGCGGGGCCGCCCACCATCCTGGCTCCGGGCTCCGCCCGGAGCGCCGGGAGAACCGGACGGGCGGCGACGGGGTCCGCCTTCGCGCGGGCCGCGTCCGGGCCCGCCTTCCCGCCGTCCGCGGGGACGCTCCGAGAACCGATCCCCTTCCCCCTCATGGGCGGCCAGGCGGCTGTGGCGGTCGCGCACGGCGTCTTCCTTGGCCCATGCCGGGACAAAACTCAGCGCCAGGTCAATATCCAGACCGGCCAGCGGCTGGGTGGTGGAATCGGATTCAGGGCTCTCAGGCATCCGGAAAGCATAGGGAGGCCCGGTAAAAGAGAAAGACAATCCTCAGCGCCCCGGAGGATCGGGGTGTAATCCCAATCGGCAGCAGATGCCGGCACCCAACGGAGACAGTTTACCCGCCTGAGGCGGGTAAACTGTCCCCAGGCTGGTTCGCCAGGGCCTGAGTGCCAGCATGTGGCCTTCCTCTGAAGCCAGTCGGTTGCTGCCAAAGTCAATTACCCCCCCCGGTCCGGGGCGCTGCGCTTTCCGTTGCCATCGGCGCAGCGGAGCGCAATCTTGGCGGGCATGGCTGCCCCTGAATTGATCCACCAAGGCAAAGTCCGCGACGTCTATCGCTGGGAGGGAAACATCCTGCTGGTGGCCAGTGACCGCATCTCCGCCTTCGATGTCGTTCTGCCCACGCCGATCCCCGGCAAAGGCGTGGTGCTGACCCAGCTCTCGCGCTACTGGTTCGACCGCTTTGCTTCCATCACGCCGCACCATGTGCTGGGCTTCGACCTGCCCGCAGGCACCATGCGGGCGGAATGGACCGGTCGGCTGACCGTCTGCCGTCCGGCCACCACCGTGCCGATGGAATGCGTGGTCCGCGGCTACCTTGCCGGCTCCGGCTGGAACGATTACCGCCGGACCGGGGCAGTCCAGGGCCACCACCTGCCGGAAGGGCTGTTGGAATCCAGCCGGCTGCCGGAACCGCTCTTCACGCCCAGCACCAAGGCTTCCGAAGGACATGATGAACCGCTGACCGAGGCCGAGGCCCGCCGCCATGTGGGCGATGGGCTTTACGAGGAACTGCGCCGCTGCTCGCTCACGCTCTACCGCGAAGCCCACGCCGCGGCCCTGGCACGGGGAGTCCTGATCGCGGACACCAAGTTCGAGTTCGGACAAACGCCGGAGGGCGGATTGATCCTGATCGATGAATGCCTCACTCCCGACAGCAGCCGGTTCTGGCCCGCGGACAGCTACGCGCCCGGGGGCCCGCAGCCCAGTTTTGACAAACAGTTTGTAAGGGATTACCTGATCGGACTGAAGGACTGGAACCGACAGCCTCCCGGACCGGAATTGCCGGAGGAGATCGTTCAAGGCACCCGGAGCAAATACCTGGAAGCTTACGAGCGGATCACTGGACATCCCCTGGCCGCGGGCTGATCCTCAGGACTTTCATCCGCAAAGAGCACAAAGGCATGCACGCAGGGGATATCGCGCTCTCGTTTCTAAGCATCCTGCTGGAGGGGCTGCCTTTCGTCCTGCTCGGGACGCTGGTCTCAGGCTTGGTGGACGCTTTTGTGCCGGCCGCGTGGATCGGGCGCCTGCTGCCGCGGCGTCCGGGAGCGGCGGTGCTGGCCTCCGGGCTGCTTGGGGTGGTCTTTCCGGTCTGTGAATGCGGCATCGTGCCGGTGATCCGGCGCCTGATGGTGAAGGGCCTGCCTCCTTCTTGCGCGGTGGCCTACATGCTGGCGGCTCCGGTGGTCAACCCGGTGGTGGCGCTGAGCACCTGGGCCGCCTTCCGCGGCCAGTCGCCGGACCTCATGGCCGCGGCGCGCTTGTTGTTAGCTTACGCCATCGCCGTGGGCGTGGGCTGGATCGTGCTGAAAATCCCCACCCAGCGCCTGCTGCGGCAGGAGGTGCTGGATGCGATGGCACGGGAGCCGGGCTATGGCTCCGGGACTTCCGGCACCGCCGGTGCGCGCCTGCTCCGCGCCACGCGCACGGCCGCGGGAGATTTCACCGATGTCGCCTGTTTTCTGGTGCTGGGCTCCTTGTTGGCCGCGCTCTTCAACACCGCTGTGCCGCAGGACTTGATTGCGCCTCTGGCCGAGCGTCCGGCCGCGGCGGTGTTCAGCATGATGGGCCTGGCCTTTGTGCTGGCGCTGTGCAGCACATCGGACGCCTTTATTGCGGCGGTGTTCTTCAGCTTTCCCGCAGCGGCCAAGCTGGCCTTCCTGGTGTTCGGCCCGGTGATGGATGTGAAGCTGGTGTTTCTTTACGGAACCACGTTCCGCCACCGCTGGGTGGCGGCGCTGGCCGCGGGACTCATCCTGGTCATCGGCCTCTGCTGCTTGAGGGCGGGAAGGGCGCTGGGATGAGCGCGCGCCTCACCGCCTTGCCCCTGCTGGCCTGGGCCCTATTCATCGCCGCGCTGGTGGTGCAGGGGCGGCTGGATTTATACCTCCACCCGGCATTCCGCCCCTGGACCGTAGCCATGGGCATCATCCTGGCGGTGCTGGCCCTGGTGCTGCTGCTGGCCGGGGACCGCGCTGCCGCCGGACACGCCCAGGGATCGGAAAGTGGCGGGCTGTTGCGGGCCGCAGCGTTGGTGCTGCCGATTGCGGCCGCCCTGGTGCTGCAGCCCCAGAGGTTCAGCCTGCAAACGGTCCTCAACCGCGGCGTGGCCAAGGACCCTTCCCTTTTTTTCCCAGGCACTTCCAGCCCGCTGGCCGATGACTTGCCCCTGCCGGGAACCGCCTCTCCGGGCACCGAATCCGATGACCCCGGCACCGATGCCGATGCCGGCGCTGAACTCCCGGAATTCTTCCAATTCATTGAGAAGAACCCCCAGGGCGCCTGGAAACTGGAGCTGCTGGACCTGATCTTTGCCGCAGAAACCCCGCCGCTGCGCCGGGCCTTGGCCCGGGAGCGGATCGAGCTGACCGGCCAGGTTGTCACCCGGCTCGACGGCGCCGGAGAGAACCGCTTCAGCCTGGTCAGGCTGTTGATGGTCTGCTGTGCCGCGGATGCCCGGCCCGTGGGCGTTTGGATCGAATCCCCCCAGGGCGCCTCCGGCTTGCAAGACATGGACTGGGTGAAGGTCTCGGGACGTCCGGAATTCCCCGTCATCCAGGGGCGCCGCCTGCCCCTGCTGCGCGCGGAATCCGTCACCCCCTGCCCCCCGCCGCCGGACTGGTTTCTTTACCAATGAACCGGCGGGATCACTCCGGCAGGTCGAATTTCAGCACCACCCGGAACCCGCGGTGGTTCCCGCGGTCATCCACGCCGTTGTAATCCTGGTCCGGGGCGCGCCCGGAGGCGCCATGGTTCATCCAGGAGCCGCCCCGGAGCACACGGAGGTTTTTTTTGCCTTGATAGGGGTCCATGCACCACTCCCAGACATTCCCGCGCACCTCATGCAGGCCCAGGCCGGAAGCGGGCGTGCTGCCGGAGGGCAGCGTGCCGGGTTCCTCTCCCGTCCGCCGCGCCGGCAGGACCGCCCCGGAGGCAAAGGCCTCCCATTCCCCCACGGTGGGCAGGCGGTAGCCCAGATTGGAGGGCAAATCCCCCAGATTGCGCCCGGACTGGGTCAGCCGGCGGCAAAATTCCATGGCCTCATTCCAGGTGACGTTGTCCACAGGGCGCCGCGGCCCTTCGAAAGCGCTGGGATTGGACTGCATCAGCCGCTGGAATTGCTCCTGGGTCGTTTCCGTGCGCGCCACCCACCCTTCAATGGCCGGCACCCAGACCATGTCCATGTTGATCCCATTGGTGAATGACTTGCCGGGACGCGGCCCGGGGGTGGGGCTGAGCAAGGCATTGACCTCACAATCCCGTCCGGGGACGACGCTGGCCTCCACCGTGGCCGCGTAGTATCCCGGAAGGTAAAACTCATAAAATAGCCGTCCGACAGGCACTTCCGGCAGGGCCAGGGGAGTGACTCCCAGGCGCTTCCCCTGGTAAAAAACCACCGCCCCGCTGGGCGCGCTTTTCAGAATCAGCCGGCTCATTTGCCGCTCCAGGCGGATCGTTCCCAAATCAGCCACCTTGCCCTCTTCCACGGTTGCTTCACGCCGCACCGGATGATAGCCCGCCAGTTCGATGACAACGGCCTGGGGGCCGATCGGCACCTCGGGGATATCCCCGGGGGATTTCACTTCCAATCCGGCCACTTTGACTGTCGCGCCGGGCGGCTCGGTTTTCAAGCGGATGCCGCCGCGCGCTTTGGCCAGGCGTTCCGCTTCCGCCTGCGCTTGGGCAGCGGCCTCGGCCTCGCGGGCCCGAGCCGCTTCGGCTTGCTGGGCCGCCTGCTTTTTCGCCTCTTCCGCTTCGGCCAATTTGCGGGCTTCCTCGGCAGCTTGGGCCGCCTGGGCTTCCTGCTGTTGGCGCTGTTCCGCAGCCCGCGCTTCCCGCTCCGGCAGCGCCACGCGGAAAAACCAGAGGCTCAATCCGGCCGTCAGCCCCAGCACCGCCAGCCCCCCGAAAGCATACCCCGCCCGCGCCAGCCATTTCCCCCACGGCTTTCCACCTTGGGCTCCGGTCCGCTTGGCTTCAAAGGCGGCTTGCCCCACTCCCAGGCTCAAGCCCAGGTCCCTCATGGAACGCGGGCGCTTTTCCGGCGCTTTTTCCAGACAGCGCGCCACTGCCGTCTCCCACTTGGGCGGCACCGGCTTGCCTTGATAACCGGAAACCGCACGGGCACCGGACACCGCCGGCGGCACCACTTCGCGGATTTGCCGCTGGGGATTGACCCCGGAAAAAGGCAGCCGGCCCGCCAGCAATTCAAAAATCAGCACGCCAACGGCATAGACATCGTCTGCCGGCCCGCCCGGGCTGTCCAGTGCCTGCGGACTCCGGTAAACCAGCTCCGGCCCCGTCAGCTCCACGCCCTGCTTGCGTGCCCAGTCCGCCCCCACACGCGCCAGGACAAAATCGGCCACCTGCAAATCCCCCTGCTCATTGACGATCAAATGCCCGGGCCGGATATCCTGGTGGGGCACCCCGGCGTTGTGCGCATGGTGCAGCGCATCACACAGCTGGCCGATCCACTTCTTGATATCCGTGTGGTCGAAACACCCATGCTCCCGCTCGTCGTGCAGTTGGAAAAGCGTCTTGCCCAGCACATCCTGGCAAACCACCACGATCCGGCCCTGGTCCTGCACCACATCCAGCAGCGGCACAATGTGAGGATGTTTCAAGCCGCGCACCGCATGCAGCCTCGGCAACAGCGCTTTGACCGCTTCTTCATCCCCGCTGAATCCCGGCGGCAGCACTTTCAGCATCACCGTCTGGTTCTTGTGCTGCACGTCTTCACCCACCCACAAGGCAATCGGTCCATGGTCTCCCAGCGCCTCTTTGCACCGGTAGCGCCCCCCGAAAACTGTCCCCGGCTTGACCTCGGCGCCCGCCCCGGCAGCGTGGCCGCGCAGGCTGTCGGCAAGTGATTTGGCAAATGGCCCGGACACCTCAGGTGCATTTACTTCCATTCTCCCCCTGTTGACAAGCACCTTTGCGCTCCTCCCGCCCATTTGAGGTTGCCACTCCACGCCTTCCACCGCTACTTTTCCGCTCGCCCGCCAACCCCCAACCGGAGTTTTCCATGAGCAACCAACTCGACCAACTCAAGCAATTCACCACCGTCGTGGCCGACACCGGCGACTTCGAGTCCATGAAGGCCTACGCCCCGCGCGACGCCACCACCAACCCCTCCCTCATCCTCAAAGCCGTCCAAAAAGACGAATACAAAGCCCTCCTCATCCGTGCGGTCAAAGACAACCCCGGTGCTTCCCTCCAGGCCATCACCGACCGCCTCCTCATCCTCTTCGGCCTGGAAATCCTCAAAATCGTCCCCGGACGCGTTTCCACCGAAGTCGATGCCCGCCTCTCCTTCGACACCGCCGCCACCGCCGCCAAAGCCCGTGAACTCATCGCCCTCTACGAAAAAGCCGGCATCGCCCGCGAGCGCGTCCTGATCAAAATCGCCTCCACCTGGGAAGGCATCCGCGCCGCCGAAAGCCTGGAAAAAGACGGCATCCACTGCAACCTCACCCTCCTCTTCTCCCTCGCCCAGGCCGTCGCCTGCGCCGAAGGCAAAATCCAGCTCATCTCCCCCTTCGTCGGACGCATCCTCGACTGGCACAAAAAGGCCGCCGGCAGGGACTTCGCCCCCGCCGAAGACCCCGGCGTCCTCTCCGTGCGCGCCATCTACAACTATTACAAAAAATTCGGCCACGCCACCGAGGTCATGGGCGCCAGCTTCCGCAACATCGGCGAAATCCGCGAACTTGCCGGCTGCGATCTCCTCACCATCAGCCCTAACCTCCTTCAGGAACTCCAAGACAGCTCCGGGCCCCTCACCCGCAAGCTCAGCCCGGAGGACGCCCGCACCGCCGCCATCGAGAAAATCGCCATCGATGAAAAGTCCTTCCGCTGGATGATGAACGAGGACGCCATGGCCACCGAAAAACTCGCTGAAGGCATCCGCCTCTTTGCCGCCGATGCGGTCAAACTGGAAAAAATGATCCAGGACGCACGCTGACCCCCGTGCCGAAGCTGACCCCAGGCCTCGTCTCCATCACCTTCCGCAAGCTCAGCCCGGACGAGGTCATCGATCTCACCTGCCGGGCCGGGCTGGCCTCCATCGAGTGGGGCGGCGATATCCACTGCCCCCACGGCGATGAGGGTGCTGCCCGCCGGGTGGGCGAGGCTACCCGCGCTGCGGGCCTCGCTGTGGCTGCCTACGGCTCTTACTACCGCCTGGGCCACAGCGAACAGGACGGCCCGGCCTTTGATCTTGTACTGCGCTCCGCCGCCGCCCTTGGCGCCCCCCTCATCCGCGTCTGGGCCGGCACCCGGGGCTCAGCGCAAGCCGATCCCTCCTACCGGGACTGGGTCGCCCGGGAAGCCCGCCGCATCGCCGAACAGGCCGCTGGCCAAGGCATCCGCATCGCCCTTGAATTCCACGGTCAAACACTGACCGATACCACCGAATCTGCCCTGGCCTTGCTGGAGTCCGCCGCCCATCCCAACCTCCGCTGCCTTTGGCAGCCCGGCAACGCCTGGTCACCCGCCGACCGCCTGTCCAGCCTCCGCCGCATCGGCCCCTGGCTCGAACACCTTCACGTTTTCCACTGGGATGACGCCAACCGCCGGCTCACTCTGGCCCAGGGAGCTTCCGACTGGTCTGGCTACCTCCGGGAAGCTGCCACCCTGCGGCCCAATGCAGCGGCCCTTTTGGAATTCGTGGCCGGAGATTCTCCCGAAGCCTTCCTCCAGGATGCCGCCACCCTGCGCTCCTGGCTGGAAGCCTGATAGCGGCATCGAAAAAGACCAGGCAACTTTTCCGCACCACGGAGGTTGAACCTTCTATGAACCGCCAAACCCTCCTGGCCGGCCTCGCCGCAATCAGCCTGCTGGGCGCCCTGGCTTACGCACTTTTCTCCCCCTCCGGCATCACGCTGAACTTCAACAAAGCCCCCCTCGGCAAGGTCCTGCCCATCATCGAGAAAAAGACCAAAATCCGGATCGTCACCGACCTCGACCCCTCCACCCCCGTCACCCTCATGGTCCACCAGGCCGCCCCCGCCATCGTTTGGGAGGCCCTCGCCGGAGCCCTCGATGCCCGTGCCTCCCTTCGCGTGGCCCTGGCACCCGACCGCGGCGCCCTCGATGCCTACCTCCGCGCCCTCGCAGCCGGAGAACGTCCGGAAGACTGGGAATCCCACCGCGTCCCCATCCCTGGCATGATCGGTCCCGGCGGCGAAACCCCCGACCCCCGGCTCCAGCGCCTCGCCGCGCCCTCCCCCTGGCCGGAGGGCACGCTCCAGCAGCACTTGCTCACCCTTGCCGAATCTTCCGATGCTTCCTGGAGCGCGCCCAAAGCCAGGGACCCTCCGGTCAGCTTCCGGGCCGACGATCGCACCACCGTTCCCGACGCCGCGGCCACCCTTGCCCGCCAGGCCTCCGGCACTTCCACCCTTTTTCTCCACCTCAGCAGCGGACGCCGCGGGCGCGACAGCGAGGGCCCGCCGCCCATGGCCGGCAGCGGTGGTGAAGGCGGCGGATTCCGCCGCTCCCTCCCCTCGCCCGAAGCCATCAACCGCCGCGTCGAACAACGCATCGCCTCCCTGCCTCCCGCCGAACAAGAAGCCGCACGCCAACAATGGGAAACCGACCGCGCCTTCTTCCAGCAAATGCGCGACCTCCCGCCCGAACAGCGCCGGGAAAAAATGCAGGAATACTTCAACGACCCCGCCGTCCAAGAACGCATCGAAGAACGCATGGCCCAGCGCGATGCCCGCACCGCTCCGGAACGCCGCCGCGATCGCTACCGCAGCTACATCGACCGCCGCAGCCAGCAGCAGCCATGAACCACCCCCGCTCCAACCAACGCGCCTTCACCCTCGTCGAACTGGCCTGCGTCATCGCCATCGTCGGCGTGCTCGCCACCCTGGCCGTCCCCTCCTATCAAAAAGTGGCCCGCAAGGCCGAAAGCACCGCCTGCCTCTCCAACCTCCGCCAGGTCGGCATCGCCGTCCAGGCCTGCGTCAGCGACAACCAAGGCCGCTACCCGCTTATTGAGACCGACCCCACCGACCCCGTCTATCCCGCCGAGGAAGGCGCCCGCAGCCTCTACGATACATTGGAGCCCTACGGCATCACCCAGCGCACCCTCCAGTGCCCCGCCGACCTCCGCAACAACAACCGGTTCGCAGAAAAAGGCTCCAGTTACGAGTGGCGCCCCTTCATCGATGACGAGCCATCCGTGAACCCGGAAATTTTCGGGCGCTGGGGCACCCGCGTCGTCCGTCCCTCCCGCTTCCGCCTGGTCATTGATGTGGACCCCGTCCACAGCGGACGCCAGAACCGCCTCTACGCGGACGGCTCCGTGCGCGGATACTGACCCCGCCGCGGCCACACCGCCAGCACCCACCACGCCAGCAAAAATGGCGTCCCGGGATTCGCCGCCGCCTGCACCGGATTCACCGAAAGCAGCGCTCCCAGCCAGAAAAGCACGCCTCCCGCCTTCGCCCGCCACCCGCCCTCACGTGACACGATGAGCCACATCGGCGCCGCCAACAACAGGTCGTAATACATCACATAGGGCGACCAGACGCACAATCCTGCCAGCCCGGCCCAAAGCATCCGGGCCGGGAAGGGCTCCTGGCGCAGCCGCCAGCCCGCGCAGGCCAGGATGCCGGCCCCGGCCAGGGAAGCCAGCCCCTGGGCCGCGCGCCCGCCCCAGGCTCCGGCAAAACCCGGCAGAGACGGATTCAACTCCAGCATCACCGGAAGTTCGCCGCTGGACATCCGGCGGACCGCTCCCAGCCAGGCCGCATGCGCCTCCCAGCCCACCGCCAGGATGCCGGCTCCCGCCCATAAGGCCGCCCCCGCCGCCAGCCCTGCCGCAAACCGCCACTGGCCTGCCGCCGCCATGAACAGCACCAGCAGCGGGGCCAATTGCGGCTTGTAAGCCGTGCACGCCGCCAACAGACCGGCAGCCACCGGATATCCCCGCACCAGCAGCAGGCCGGACCCGGCAAAAATCATCAGGCTCAACCCGCCATTCTGCCCGATGATGATGTTGTAATACACCAGCGGCAGCCCCCACCACGCCGCCCAAGCCCTCACATCCAGCACCGCACCGCAGCCCCGCATCCACAAATAAGCCAGCCCGTGCGCCGCCAGCAGCAGCACTTGCAGCCCCAGTGCCCAGGCCAGATACGGCCACCCCGCACCCCACGCCGCCACCGCCGCCACCCAAGGCGGGTAAACATAATCATACCCCTCCAACCCTGGAGGCACCGGCTTGCCCTCCGTTTGCTCGTAAACCCACCCCCCCAATTGCCCCCCCTGATACAAATCCAGCATCCGCCCCTCCTGAACAAACACCCCCGCCCCCTGGTGCTTCAGCAAATCTCCCGCCAAGGCCACACCCACCGGACTCTTGATCCCCTCCCGCCCGATCCAGTTCACCACCAATCCCGTCAAAAACACCCCCGCCACCGCCAGTTGAATCACCAGCAGCATCTTTGCAATCCATCCACGCAGCACGCCGCGATCCTACATCTCCCCACCTCCCTCCTGCAACCTCCCCCGCTCGGACCGTCGCCGTCCCGACGGCTGCCTTCGCCTTCATCGATGCCAGTACCAGTCCGGGTGTCATTGAAATTGGTCGCAGGTGGGAACCTGTGGCAGGGCGTGTCGGGGTTCCGCAAACGGCCGGGGCACAGGGTGCGCGGATCACACTTGTGCTGCCATTTTCTAGAGTGCTCCGATCCTTTCGGAGCTCTGGGATGGAGCGGAGCGACGGGGAGGAGGCCAGCCTGTGCAGCCCGGCCCCCAACCCCCGCGCTCCGCGCGTTCCCAAAGCTCCGAAAGGATCGGAGCACTCCAGATTTCCTCTCCCGGTCCCAGCGCCACGGGCTGTTCTTTTTCTTTGCTGCGGGTCACTCCAGGACCGCCCGTTGCCTCGGGGGTCATTGCGTTGGGGTGCGAGCAGCGGGGAGTATGCAGCGGAACACAGGCCTTCTTGCCGGTGGCATCCAAACCTACAGGCAACAATGCCTGTGCACCGTTTTGCAACGACACCCTGCCAGTCAGATTGCCAAAACTCGGGTTTGCCATCATCAACCCAGTCGCCATATTCCACTCCGTGAAATTCCACCTGCCTGCCCTCCTCCTCGTCGTCGTCCTCCACACGGCCTCCGCCGCGGACTGGATTTGGATCGAGGGCGAAGCCCCCGCCGAAACCAACATCCGCCCCCACCCCTGGTATCAGGGCGAAACCCGCAAAGACCTCCTCTCCGCCGGCTCCATGCTCGCCCACTTCAGCGACCAGGGCCCTGGCAAAGCCCTCTACCGCTTCGACGCCCCCGCCGCTGGCGATTACACCCTCTGGGTCCGCGCCAACCCCACCCGCGCCGCCTACACCTTCTCCGCCAACGGCGGCCCCGCCCAGCCGTTCGACATGACCCGCGATCAATCCGACAACACCAACATCGCCGCCAACAACGCCCCCGACCTCCGCTTCATCGCTTGGTCTCGCGCCGGCTCCGCCACCCTCAGCTCCGGCGCCAACACCCTCGCCTTCACCTTCGAGGGCAAAGTCGATGCCAATTTCCACGGCAGCCTCGACTGCTTCGTCCTCACCCGCGGGGAATTCCGTCCCATGGGCACCGCCAAACCCGACCAAATCGCCGCCAAGCTCGAAGCCGTCGCCCGCGAAAACGAGGGCTGGTCTGCTTGGAATCCACCCACCGACCCATTCCAGGACAGCCCGATCGACCTCCGCCACCTCAATGAAAAAACCGCCGGTGAGCGCGGGCCCGTCCGCGTTGAAAACGGACGCTTCGTCCTTGGCAGCGGCCAGCCCGTGCGCTTCTGGGCCGTCAACGGCCCCCACCACGACCTTAAGGGCGAGGAACTCCGCCGCGCCGCCCGCGATCTGGCCAAGCGTGGCGTCAACCTCGTCCGCGTCCACGGCGGCATTTTCGACAAAGCCACCGGCGCCCTTAAAAAAGAAGAAATCGCCCACTTCCATGAAGTCGCCGCCGCCATGAAAGCCGAAGGCATCTACACACTCTTCTCCATCTACTTCCCCCTCTGGATGAACCCCCAGCCCGGCCTCAAGTTCCTCGAAGGCTACGACGGCCAGAAGCACCCCTTCGCCGCCCTCATGTTCAACCGCGACTTCCAAAAAGTCTATCAAGACTGGTGGAAGGAAATCCTCACCAGCCGCCCCGCCGGCGGCGGCCCTCCCCTCCTCAGCGACCCCTCCGTCATGGGCCTGGAAATCCAGAACGAAGACTCCTTCTTCTTCTGGACCTTCACCGATGCCAACCTCCCCGAACCCCAGCGCGCCATCCTCCAGAAAATGTTCGGGGACTGGGCCGCCAAAAAACACGGCAGCATCGGCAAAGCCCTCCAGGCCTGGAACAACACCCCCGCCCCCGGCGATGACGAAAAAGCCGGGCGCCTCGGCTTCCGCCCGCTCTTCGAAATCTTCACCCGCCGCACCCCGCGCGACCAGGACACCGCCCACTTCCTCATGGAAACCCAGCGCGCCTTCTACGAGGAACAAACCGCCTTCCTCCGCAAACTCGGCTTCAAAGGCCTCATCACCGCATCCAACTGGACCACCGCCAACAACGACATCCTCGGCCCCCTGGAAAAATACACCTACACCGCCGGGGACTTCATTGACCGCCATGGCTACTGGGGCGGATTCCACCAGGGCGAGCACGCCGCCTGGTCCATCCGCAACGGCCACACCTTCACCCACCGCAGCGCCCTCCGCTTCGATCCTCCCGAACCCGGCAAGCCCCGGGAAATCTCCCACCCCGTCTTTGACCCCAAATACAACGGCCTGCCCTCCATGATCTCCGAGACCACCTTCAACCGCCCCAACCGCTACCGCACCGAGGCCCCCGCCTTCTACGCCGCCTACGGCGCCCTCCAGGGCAGCGACAGCATCATCCACTTCGCCCACGATGGCGGCAAATGGCAGGTCAAACCCAACTTCTTCATGCAGCCATGGACCCTCATGAGCCCTACCCAAATGGGCCAATTCCCCGCCACCGCCCTCATCTACCGCCAGGGCCTCGTCCAGGAAGGCACCCTCATGGCCGATGTCCACATCCCCCTCGCCGATGCCATCGCCCTCAAAGGCTCCCCCCTTGTCCAATCCGCCAACCTCGATGAACTCCGCAAAGCCGACGTCACCGGCACCTCCGGCCCCGCTTCCGGCGCGAAAATCGACCCCATGATCCACCTCATCGGACGCACCTCCATCACCATCTCCGAGAAAGCCGGCAAAACCACCGTCCAGGACCTCGCCCCCTTCCTCGATGCCGCCGCTCAAACCGTCCGCTCCTCCACCGGCGAACTTCAGCTCGACTACGGCAAAGGCCTCCTCCGCCTTACCGCGGAAAAAGCCCAGGGAGCCATCGGCGCCCTTCGTGAAACCGGCGCCATCGACCTTCCCGCCCTCACCATCGAGTCAAGCCTCGAACTCGGCTCCATCCTCCTCGTCCCCCTGGATGGCCAGCCCATCGCCACCTCGAAAAAACTCCTCCTCCAGGTCATGACCGAAGAAAAAGCCACCGGCTTCCAGACTGAAGACGCCGGCAGCGGCAAGCTCCGCATCACCAGCATCGGCACCGATCCCTGGCTCTTCCGCGCCCCCGAGGGGAAAATCACTGTCAAACGCCCGGACGCCGCCACCCTGCGCATCCAGCCCCTCGACCTCAACGGCTATCCCACCGGCGAGCCCCTCCCCGGCCCCACCCTCACCCTCCGCCCCAACACCGCCTACTACCTCCTCACCCCCTGACCCCCGCCGTTCTTCCTCTCCCTCTCAGTCTTCCTCTTCATCCTGCCTTTGCCAGTTCAAGGCAAGTTCAAGGGGAAGATTAAGAGGAAGACTGGGAGGGAGAGGGAGAGAACAAAGCAGGGCTTTACCCGCCCCGGGCCATCCGGGCCTTGCCGGCCAAGGGGACGGCATGGAAGCGCCGGATTTCCCGCGCCCGCTCCCGGGGCTCCATCCGGTCCACCCGTTCCACAAAACAGCGGGCAATCCGCCCCGCCCGTGCGTAACGCCGCTTCAGCCGGCCTTCCTCTCCTGGCCCCTGTTCCCCGCTGAAGACCGCCTCCCGCACCCAGCCCCGGGCCCCTTCATCCACTCCGCCGGCGATGAGCCTCACAAACCGCAGCAGCAGGTAATACACATCCACCCGCGCCTGCGCTTCCAGCGCGCAGGCAAACGATTCCGAATCCCAGCGCCGCCACCCCCGGCGGAACGCCAGCGCGGCATGCACCCCGTGGGTGATTTCTTCCATAAAATGGATCAGCGCCCGCACATTCCGGTGGCTGAGCGACTGCCGCGGATCCTCCCGCTCCAGCACTTCGATCAGCCCCGGCTCGTAAAAAATCGCAATATGCAGGTTCCCCTCATGGACCCGCAGAAATGTGCAGGCTTCTTCTGCCAGCACTTCGCCATCTGCGGCGCACGCCGCCAGCTCCCGTGACCGCGCCCGGGGGATCAGGCAGTCCTCCAGATTCACCCCCGCGGGACTGTAAGTCCGCTCAATCACCTCCTGGATTTCCGCCAGCAGGGTCATGCGGGTCAGGCCGCCTGCGCCGGCAGGAGGTGGGGATGTGGCGAGAGGTGCAGCACATTGTCCGCCACATGATTCAGCAGCCGCCGCACATCATGGAACTGCTCCCCCAGTCTCCGGAACACCAGCTTGTGCTCGGTCTCATCCACCAGCCGCTCCTTGGAAGCCGCATCGTAGTTGCTCTGCCCGATCTCCTCGTAAAACCGCAGGTCCGGCCCGCCCCGGTGCCGGTTCTGCGCCCGCACCCGGTCCGGAAAGATTCCGCTGACAAACAACGCGTAATCCGCGATGTGCGCCCGGATCATCAGCCGCTCCCACGGCCCCGCATCCTTCAGCATGATCATCAGATCGCTGATATAAGGATACGCAAACAGCGTCGCCGCCTCCCCTTCCTTGGCCGAGACCGCCCGCCGCCCAAACTCCACCAGCACTGCCGCTGTGTAATCGGTCAGTTCCCGGTTGTCGATTCCCGCTCGCATGAACGCCCGCCGCAGCAGCACATAGAAGTAAAACGCCGGGGAAACATTGATGCACCCCCCGTTCTCCATCACCTCCCGGTAAACCAATTCATGGTCCAGCACGCAGTCCCGCGTGTCTTCATCCGCCAGCAGGTCGCTCAGCGGAACCGCGTCCGCCTTGCTCCGGGACAGCGTCCGGACCACAAAGTGAAAATCATCGGCAGTAAACTGGGCGCGGCAATCGGCTTTCAGCATATGAATCGTTCCGGAAGCATCAGCCATGCCAGCCAGAACACGGCTTCTTTATAATGCAGGATGGCGATAATTGCAAGTGAAACTTATTTCGCTTCGCGGCTTCCAGTTTGAAGTTTGAATCGAATTGCTGGTGCAGGTTCAGAACATCGGTAACAAAACAGGTTCAATACATGGGTAACACTTTTGACGGCAGAAGCGATCCAGCAAGGATGGCGGATGCCGTGGAAAGAAACCCAAAAAATGGATCAAAGAGTTGAGTTCGCGATGAGAGCGGTGA
>Ga0209172_10003842_pt1 | contig 21777 bp, 16 predicted proteins | sample LarsenN4metaG_FD_184113 | JGI IMG/M metagenome (GOLD analysis project Ga0209172, IMG submission 184113) | Hot spring sediment bacterial and archeal communities from British Columbia, Canada, to study Microbial Dark Matter (Phase II) - Larsen... ... | reverse complement strand
TCCTTGACAAGGAAGATCCAGGGGGATCGTTTCCTGGCCCGATGCATAAAAGATCGCTCCGATGAGCCTGAAAAACGTGTTACGCATAAGCGAGCTTCTGATTACATTTATTAGGATATAGGATTTCTTATTAAGACGAGGATTTAGATAAAAGGTTCTATTCCCGCGAAGGGTAAGGTCAAGATTTTTTCACAAGTCGTACCAGTCCTTCTATCTCTTTTTGAGAAAAAGTTCTAAATAAGAAAAGCAATAAAAAGTAAAACCCGAAATCCATGAATCCAATAAGTCCTAGCAGTCCGTAAGAGACGTCCCGGACCGAGTAAAGGATCATTCCGGCTATAACCCCTCCTAGTAAAGGTTTAGCGGCATTTGGGATCAGAGGGACGACCACGCCCGATTTTCTCAGGAAGTAATAGCCTACCAAATAAAGGATTACTTCCGTGATGAGAGTCGCAAAGCAAGCACCTTTATAGCTGAGCAGAGGAATCAGGATCAGATCTAACAGGGTGTTAACGGTCAACGAGAGCACGACCAGGTAGGTGTACAGATGCTGTTTTCGGAGGATCGTAAAGAGGTACTTGTAGTTAGACGAGAGGAAGAGGAACATAGTCGCCCAGATAAGAATCTTTAAAGCAGCAGCGGCGCCCGAATACTGGGTCCAAAAAAAAGCGAAGATAATCCGATCCGAGAGCACTACGGTGCCGATGGCGATGGGCAGGCTCAGGATCCACATGAACTTTAGGCTCTTTTCGTAGGCCCTGGCCAGAGCCTCCGGAGAATTCTCCGCTAATTGGGACAGATAAGGGTACAGAGGGATAGCGAAGACCTGGGGGATCAAATTTAAGGCCCCCAAAAGTTTATAGGCGCTACTGTACAGAGCGATCGAGACCGGGAGATCGATGATTCCCAGGATCAGAATATCCACCTGCCAGATGATCTTCCTTGAGATTTCCCCAAATCCCACAGGAATGGCTTCCTTTAGTAAGGACACGCAGTATTTCACATTGATTCGGGGTTTAGGCCGTCCGTATTTCTGGATGGCAATGAGGTAGTAAAAAAACCACACCAGCAGATTGGCTCCCAGGAGAGCTAAAAATACGCCGGGGAGCTGCTGCTGACCTCGGATCGCGATCAGGTAAATGAGCGCCAGAAAGAACACTTTTTGTAAAATAAAAGCGATGGCATTAATCTCCATGCTTTCAAAGGCCCGGAAGACCGCGATGTAAATGTTAGGCTGGGTAGTTACGACGGTTGCAATTCCGGCTATGTAGAGGCTGGTGAGAAGCTCCGGGTCTGGGTGGAGAATCCGTGCGGAGAGGAAAATTAAAGCCAGAGTACCGAGGGCCAGCGTCCATAAAAGGGGAAGGGCTTCTCCCATATACTTATTCACATTTTTTTTATCGAGGGTAATGTCCCGGACCAAGACGGTACTTAATCCCATTTCCGAGCATAATTGAAAAGCCCCTACAAAGGCCATAATGTAGGAATACTGGCCAAATCCTGCGGTCCCCAGGTAGCGGGCCAGGAGAGAGACCGTTAAGAGATTTAAGAAGGAGCCTGCGCCTAATGCTATAAGACCTGCAAAGGAATTCTTCAGTACTTTCCGCTCTGAATTCAAGGGTGAACTATAAAGTATAAAGGATGAAGGGTAAATGCTCAAAGGGTCGTCTGTGGAAACCAGAGATTTTGAACTACCGATTCCTCTTTCATCCTTTAGCTTTAGCCTCTTTGGATAACAGCTCCAGATCCGCCTCCACCATCAGCTTAACCAACTCCTCGAAGGACACCGTAGGTTCCCATCCCAGCTCCTTCCGGGCCTTGGTCGCATCCCCCTGCAGAAAATCCACCTCCGCCGGTCGCACAAATCTCGGATCGATGAGGACGTACTTTTGCCAGTCCAACTGAACATGATCAAAGGCAATCTCCACAAACTCTTGCACCGAGTGCGTAACCCCCGTAGCAACCACATAATCGGTGGGAACCTCTTGTTGCAGCATGAGCCACATGGCCTTGACGTAATCCCCGGCAAATCCCCAATCCCTCCTGGCTTTCAGGTTACCCAAGCGGAGTTCGTGAGCCCATCCCAGCTTGATTCTGGCAACGTTGTAAGAGATTTTACGCGTAACGAATTCCAACCCCCGGCGGGGGCTTTCGTGGTTGAACAATATTCCAGAGCAGGCAAAGATATTATAGCTCTCCCGGTAGTTCACCGTAATCCAGTGCCCGTACACCTTGGCGACGCCGTACGGAGATCGGGGATAAAACGGAGTTAATTCATTTTGCGGGGTCTCCCGCACTTTCCCGAACATTTCGGAGGAGGAAGCTTGATAGAATTTGATGCCGGGATTTACCAGACGAATCGCTTCCAGCACCCGGGTGACCCCCAGTGACGTAAACTCCCCCGTTAATACGGGCTGTTCAAACGAAGTCGGAACAAAAGATTGTGCGGCTAAATTGTAAACCTCGTCAGGTTGGATGTCTCTTATCAAGTTAATCAAAGAAAGTTGATCTAAAAGATCGCCCTGGCACAGGACTATGTGATTTTTGATATGTTCAATGCGGTGGTAATTCTCGGCGCTCAACCGCCGTACCATCCCGTAAACCTGATATCCTTTGCTCAGCAAAAACTCAGCCAGATAGGAACCATCCTGTCCTGTAACCCCTGTAATTAAAGCTCGTTTCATTATCCTTTTCCTCCTTAATCTCCTGGTTAAAGCTTCGTAAAGGCTGGATAAAACTTCGTGCGGATAAGCCTACTTAATATAATAGATCTTTGAAAAAAATTGGATGGTTTTTTTAAGGGGAAAAAGAAAAACCCCGCTTCCTTTATCAAAGGAAGCGGGGTGAAGGCGACCGGGGGGGGTCGCCTTTAGGAAGACAGGAGGTTATGAAAGCTTGTCCTTCTCGTTCCCAGGCTCTACGGGGAACGAGTTAGCAAAAAATATAAAGAAGTATCCGGGGCGAGATGGGGAAGTGCCTAGCCTTTGACCTTGATAAGTTCAGTAGAGGCGTAATTCGTTATACAATCTGAGGAGTTCTCGAAAGGCTTTAAAAATGACCCTAACTCTGGCCCCGGTTGCCCTGCCCCGGAATCTGGGATAGTGGGTTACAGGGACCTCTTTAATTGTAAATCCGAGCTTGACCGCTCGGGAGAGGATCTCGGTATTGACCATAGCCCCTACCGAATTGATCTCGATCCGGTCGAAGATTTCACGTCGGAACAACTTGAACGCGCAGTCGATATCCCGAACCTTCAATCCCAAGAGCAGGCGTACCAGCATATTCCAGCCCCAGGCGTTGATCAACCGGTGGAGGGGATCTTTGCGGGATTGCCGATACCCGATGACCATGTCATACTGATCGATCCAGTTCAAAAGCCGGGGAAGCTCGAAAAGGTCGAATTGGCAGTCAGAATCGCAGAAAAAAATGAAAGCATACTGTGCTTTTTTGATCCCCGATTTCAGAGCCGAGCCGTAACCTTTATTGGCCGGATGGTGAATGGCCACGACCGAGGGATAGAGCTCTGCCAGCTTGGCGATGACCTCACCGGTCTTATCTCGGCTACCATCGTTTACGACCACGATTTCATACTTTTCTGCGACTTTGGGGGCCACCATCAGCGCCGATTTAACCACCTGCTGGATGTTGAGTTCCTCATTATAAGCCGGAAAGATTAGGGACAACCCACTTTTTTTAGGATAATTTTCGAGACTTGAGTTTATAAATTGGCTGTTCATCCAGTAGAATTCTCCTGCCCTAGAAGTTAGAGGAGCCCTTCTCAGGTTCCTTAACCCAGGGTAAAGCTCCTTTTCCGGGAACTAATCTAAATACCCTATACCTTGGAGCCGCTCCCGAATTTTTTCCATATCTTCTTCTGAATAGCCGGTATCGGATCTCTCGCCTTGAGATTCTTTATCTTGTTGGTATTTCGGAGGATGTTCGCGTGTAAAAGCCTCTTCCATAGCCTCCGTAAGGACACGCCCGTCAAAATCTTCCGGAATGGGCCTTCCCATTAAATAAAGGATGGTCGGCGCAACATCGATAATTTGAGCCTCGCTAAGGGTCAGGCCTTGTTTAATCGGGCCGCCGCTCATAATCAGGATTCCGTGCAACCGATGGGCCCCGCTCAAATCCCGGCCACCCACAATGGGACTCGTATCCCGTTCTAAAACGGGAAGCCCGATCCGTTCCACCTGGCTGGTTTTGACCGTAAAGCTATTCTCTTCCCACCAAGATAGGATGAGGTCCGGGGCCTGATCCATATACCGACCGTGATAGATCTCCTCCTTCCGATAGACTTTTTTGATGACCTGTTGGCCCGTATCCGGATCCTTCAACTGGTAGAGTTTTTCAATGAGGAATTGGATGAGGGCTTCATACTCTTTTCCGGGTTCTACGACCCCTTGAGGCCTTCTGCCCTTCAAATTGATCCAAATGCTCGGTGAAAAGATGTACGCCTCGTTCACGTAAGCGCGCGTCGATGCCCAGTCCAGGGGAGCCGCCGCCCAGGATTCCAGTTTGGTACGTAATCGGGGAAAGAGTCTGGCCAATCTGGCCTTTTGCTTAGAGGATAAGGTGCTCCGCAGCAGGGTATCCACTTTCTCGGCGCTTTGATGCAGCCAGCTCTTGGAAAGGGATTTATTTTCAAAGTTTAATAGGCCGATCTGATGTAAATAATGGTTCAGATAAAGCCCGAGGTTGCTGGTGGCTCCTGCTCCGTGGTCGGAAACGACGAAGACAAGGGTATCCTCAGGCAGGGTCTGAAGCAGGTTGCCGATCTGCTCATCCACCTGTCGATAGATGTTAAAGATGGCCTGACCGTATTTCTTCGCCCCGACGGGATCGTGTTGCGGATGCTGGGGGTCCATATAATGCCAAAAGTGATGCTGGACCTGATCGGTCGCGTTAAAGACCACGACCGTTAAATCTGCAGGATATTTTTCCATAAGAAACCGGGCGGCAGCCCCCCGCCGCTCTTCAATCTCCTGGAAGGCCTGGAGGGTCAGGTCTCGTTCTCGATCCCCTCGCATGTTGCCGAGGTGTCGGATATCTATCTGATAATCTCCGATCGCCTCCCTCAAAGTTTTGTAAAGGTCCGGCGGATAGGTAAACGAACTTTTCTCATCTGGCGCGTCCAGCCCGGAGATCAGGTAGCCGTTCACCCTTTCAGGGGGATAGGTCATCGGCACATTAAGGATCCCCACTTTTTTTTGGGCCTCGCTAAGAAGTCTCCATAAGGATTTCGCTTGAACCGATCCTCCGTTTGTAAACCGGAAGTCGTAACTTCCCGGCTTTAATTCAATAAAATCAAAAACTCCATGCTTGCCCGGGTTCTTGCCTGTAAAAAAAGAAGCCCAGGCAGGTGGGGTCATAGGAGGAACGGTAGATCGGAGGAAGGCGCTGGTTCCCTTCCGGATCAAAGAGGCCAGATGGGGTAACCGGTTCTCGGAGGCCCAGGGTAATATGAGATCAAAGGTCGCCCCATCCATTCCAATGACAAGTAGTTTATACGGCTGCATGGTTTTTTCTATCCCTTCGTACGATGAACCGATGGTTATCCTCCTGAGCCAAGCTCCTAAAGGAACCCTTCCCTGCTGCACTTCTTCAGTAGGAAGCACAGCAAGTACGCCCTCGGCGCGTAGTCCCTTGTAAAGTTAGTTTTCATACCCCTTAAAAGCCCCGGGAGGGGGGATCTGTTTATAACAAAACGGGTAGCTAGCCCTGGAGATGAAGCTCCGTGGGGAGCGATCTGTTGGTAGCCGACGAAACCGGTCGCCCCTCCCGGAGCTTTGAAGGAGTCATCAAGATTAACTTTACAAAGCACTCCTACATCGTCCCGTTCATGCTGATCAACCGCTCCCTCACGGTCGTGACTCGGATGATTTACGTCACCTACGCCTCTGAGCCACGACCGTAAGGGAGGGATTCTAGGAATCAAAATGAAAGGGACTAGGTAGTAGTCCTTTGTAAAGTTAGGTTTGTGTCATGCTCGGCCCTCACCCCCGGCCCCTCTCCCACGCTGTGGGAGAGGGGGGTTGGGGGGAAGACGAAGCGGTCCTTTTAAAGTTAAGTAAACCGTGTAATAGCACCTTGTCATCTTCCCCTCACCCCCGACCCCTCTCCCACGCGGTGGGAGAGGGGAGTTGGGGGGAAACCGTGTAATAGCACCTTGTCATCTTCCCCTCACCCCCGACCCCTCTCCCACGCGGTGGGAGAGGGGAGCAGCGGATCTCCGGCCATCTTCCGGAGCGCCTCCTCTCCCCTTGAGGGAGGCACCCTGAGCTCCTGAATGGAAGGGTCGTACCGCCCTTCTCCCCTTAGCGCCCCCTCTCCCCTTGTGGGAGAGGGGATGGGGGGGTGAGGGGAAAGTAGTAGAGCCGGACCGGTGGATCGTCCTATTCGAGACCGCCCGGACGTAGGGTAACCCACCATACGCCTCCAACGGGCCCCCTCTTCCTGGCCTTCCCTCGCTTCGCAGGGGAAAAGGCTTTGAAGCGAAATTCTCTCCCCCGTTTCACAGGGGAGGGCTTTACCAAACTTAGCGGGAGACCTATGGGATGACCCCTCGGGTCCCCTTTACCCTGACTAAAAGGTTATATGTGGACACAGCCTTTTCATCGTTGCAACTTAAGATGCAAGGTCTACACCACGTTCTGAGAACCGTTGCATCAAACCCGAATGGGAGGAAGTTCTGCTTAAATATCCTCAGGAAGGATAAGTCGTTTAACGGAAACAAGTTGTAGAATTCTATATATGGGTTCCAGTTTGGCACTCAGCCCTGAAGCCTGTCAAGGTTTTTCTGGGGGAAATTTCAACGGTGCGATTTTCTGTAGTATGCCCGATATTGAGATCCGCGCCTCTCCCAGGCTTTAGCCTCCCCGCCGTTGACGTAAGAACGAGTCCAAGCATCAAATCCCTTTTTAGCTCTATCAAGAGCTTGGAGTTTCTCGTTCCCAGGCTGGCGCCTGGGAATGCCTATTTCGAGGCTCTGCCTCACCTTAGCGAGCAAGAACGAGACAAACAAGTCGCTCCTGTCTGCCTGGGAATGCCCATTTCGAAGCTCTGCTTCGCCTTAGCGAGCGAGGCGGAACCCGCAGAAGATACGTTCTCAGGCTGGTGCCTTGGGACGAGACACGGACCAAAGCGCTATGCCTAGCCAACAAGCCGTCCCTCCGGGGCTGTTTAAACCCCGAGTCGAGATCATGGTGGTTAACGCCTGGGAACGAGGCGCGGACGGAAAGGTTAGGGATTGTTTTCTATGAGATCTGCGAAAAAGTTTTTGCTCTCCTGTAAAATTTCCGGTACACTCCTACATTTACTCTAAATGATAAATAACGGACCCCGGACCCCGAACACTGGCTTATTTTTAGCATATGGGAAAAATATCCGGTTGTCCGTATTTCAATCCGGAAATATTTTTCAGGTAAAACGATCTTAAGGAGAACGATTCCGGGATAAAAGGAAGATAACCCACTGTTCAGAGGAGGATAATTTACGGTTAATCTTATGAATAGACGAGGATTTACGATTTGGTTCACAGGACTCTCCGGCGCAGGGAAGTCGACTATTTCAGAAATAGTAAAAAACAAACTTCTCGAACGAGGCTTTCCCAATGTGGAAATCCTGGACGGGGATGTTGTCAGAGAGCATTTAAGCAAAGGGTTGGGTTTTAGCAAGGAAGATCGAGACACGAATATTAAGCGCATCGCGTTTGTCTGTAAATTATTAACCCGGAATGGGGTCGCTAATATTGCGGCGGCGATTTCTCCCTACCGGGAAGCCCGGGAGTACGCCCGGAAGGAAATTCGCGATTTTATTGAAGTCTATGTCAAATGTTCTTTAGAGACCTGCATTCAACGGGACGTCAAAGGACTTTATAAAAAAGCCCTGGCAGGGGAAGTAAAGGCTTTTACGGGAGTTTCAGATCCTTATGAAGAGCCTTTAAATCCGGAGCTGGTTGTAGAATCCGACAAAGAGACCCCCGAAGAAAGCGCTCTGAAGGTGATTAAAAAACTGGAAGAACTGGGCTATATGGAATCCTCCGAGGATTTGGGCCTGGAACTCTACTCCCAGGAAGAGGAAGAGAAAGTCCGAATACGGCTGAGTACCCTGGGATATCTCTAAAATGTAACGCAGAGTGGGGAGGGGAGTGGGGCTTCCAGGGGTAGGTTTTTTTCTAACCTAACTCCAAGAGCTCCGACTTTACAGGCCTGGGTAAGGGTGGGGCTTCCAGGGGTAGGTTTTTTTCTAACCTAACTCCCTCCCCCCCTTCCCGACACGGGAAGGAGGAACTTGGAGAGGACCCGGGTCCCAACCCTCCCCTTCCCTGGGAGGGAAGGGACGTCGGAGGCCCACGCGCCAGGATCAGGATGAAGTCCCCTATTTCCTCGTTCCCAGGCAGAGCCTGGGAACGAGGGAGTCCGGGCCGTTTTGTTTTTAACCGGGCGCGTAGGGGAGTCGGAGGGGCTAGGTTCCAAAAACGGACCCTTGAAAGGGGGAGTAGGGAGGTGCGCCCATACTTCCTTACCCCCTTTCTCGGGGTCTTTGCTAGAAATGAAGATCATGAATATAGTCGGGGCTCGGCCTAATTTCATGAAGATCGCCCCGATCGTTAAGGTAATGGCCGCTTACCCCCAGCTTCATCCCATCCTCATTCATACCGGACAGCATTACGATATATCCATGTCTCGGGCTTTTTTTGAGGACCTGGAACTTCCGGAACCGGATATTTACTTAGGGGTCGGTTCCGGGAGCCATGCGGTGCAAACCGCTAAAATCATGGTAGAATTTGAAAAAGTCGTGGAACAGGAAAAACCGGATTTGATCGTAGTGGTTGGAGATGTCAACTCTACGCTGGCCTGCTCGGTGGTAGCTGCGAAGTTGCTGGTTCCCATCGCCCATGTAGAAGCGGGATTGAGGAGTTTCGATCGCACCATGCCGGAGGAAATTAACCGGATCGTAACCGATGCCTTGAGCCAGTATCTATTTACCACCTCCGAGGATGCCAATGTCAACCTGAAAAAGGAAGGGATCTCAGAGGAGAAAATTTTTTTCGTCGGCAATGTGATGATCGACAGTCTGCTCCAGCACTTAGAGAAGGCCAGAAAAACGGATATTTTGCACAGACTCCGCCTGACCAAACCCTCCCGGCTTGCAGTGGAAGAGGCCCCCATCGATTACGCGGTTTTAACCCTCCACCGTCCCTCGAACGTGGATAACCCGGAGATCTTCCTGAGAATTATCCAGGGGCTGACGGAGGTTTCCAAACATCTGCCCATTATTTTTCCTGTACATCCCCGGACTCAAAAGCAAATAGCCGCTTTTGGCTACCTGTCTTTTTTTAAAAACCTGCAAGACCATCCGGTAGAGTCTACCCAGGGGTTTATCGGAGTGACAGATCCTTTAGGATACCTGGATTTTCTACATCTGATGTCTCGGGCTAAGTTGGTTCTTACCGATTCAGGCGGTTTACAGGAAGAGACCACCGCCCTGGGAATCCCTTGCTTGACCTTAAGAGAAAATACAGAACGTCCGGTAACTATTACGGAAGGGACGAATACCCTGGTGGGAACCGATACCGCCAAGATTATCGCCGAAAGCTATAAGATCCTGCAAGGGGAAGGGAAAGCTGGTCGAATTCCCAGGCTGTGGGATGGGAAAACGGCGGACCGAATCGTAGAGATTTTAGCGAGGGCTTGAGGGCTAAACCCTGGTTTTTACTCATCGCCGGACTCGAGCCCGGTCTCTAACCCCTGCTTCCAGTTAAAGAGATCCCCCCATACCACTTTGTGGATAAGTCCCCGATCTACGCCGGCCTGGATGCTTTCTGCCCAGGCTCGCCTCTGCGAGCTGTTAACTCCATTCAAAAAAAGAACCGTTTCGGCATCCGGTGGAATTTTATTTCGGTAAGTTTTCGGGCTGTTTATTACGCTACAAATCACAGGAGGGGTTACGATATCTCCCAGAGAAAGGCCCGCAATGGTCGAAACGATCTGGCTTCGGTGCACGTATTTTTCATCTAAAGGTTTTCCGATAACATCCAGGTTGACCACGAGGATGCAGTGGGTACTACAGGCCGGAATGACAGGCTCCTGGTCTTTAGGAGCCTTAAAGGGTTTTTGTCTCGACCCATCGGCTTCGACCAGAATGAGGTCCGCCAGGTTTAAGGTGTGAAGCTTACAGAGGAGTTCGGGTCGGAGGCCGCGCACTTTATTTTCTTCGGCGTAATCCCGGGCTACGGTAACGTGATGGTATCGATTTAATAGCTCCCCCAGGCGGGTCAGTGAGGGGGCATAGGCGTGCAGGGGCGCGGAGGAGGTGGGGCCCGTGCTCCCAGACCCCCGTACTCCGATACGCCCGTTCCCCCGATTGAGAAGTATAAATTTCTCAGTCTGATCGGGGGCAGGGACAAAAATATGGGTGGTCGTGGTGGAGACGACCTTCATGCCCAGATGCACAGCCTCCCGGGCCAATTTATACATGAGCGTGGTCTTCCCCCCGCTTCCGATGAGGGAAACCAGGTCTCCCCGGCCTATCTTAAAAGAATTGAGAGAAATCACGTTTCCTTCAGCCAGGCGTCGGTACTTTTAGCAACTCACGTAAGGAGGTTCTCCAGAGCTTGCTAACTTAATCCGGTTCCTTCCTTCCTTTTTCGCTTTATACAGGGCCTCGTCTGCAGCGCGGATCAACTCATCCTTGGTGCGATAATTCAGGCCGTTCAGGCAAGAAATCCCCAGGCTGAGGGTTACCTGGAGGTTCCCTTTAGGGGTCTTAATGCGATTTTTTTCCACCCTGACCCTGAGCCGTTCGGCTGTATTAGAGGCACTTTCTATAGGTGTTTCCGGTAATACGATGGCAAATTCCTCGCCGCCATACCTGGCCACCAGATCCACTTCGCGAACTGAGAGGATCAAGAGTTTGGCAATTTCCTTAAGAACCAGGTCCCCCATTTCATGGCCGTAGGTGTCATTGACGGACTTAAAATGGTCGATATCCCCCATAATGAACGAGAGGGGGCGGGCGTAGCGCCGGGCCCTCTCAAACTCTTTGGTCAGGAAATCCTGGAGATGTCGGTGGTTGTAAAGCGCGGTCAAACCGTCCGTAATGGCAAGTCTTTCTTGAATTTGACGGTTCCTTTGTTCGCGTTCATAAAGCCGCGCATTTTCAATAGCAATGGCCGCCTGTCGGGCAAAACTCTGGAGGAGGTTGATCTCTCCCTCTGAAAACGCCTGGGTCTCTCGGGTATAAACGTTGAGAACCCCGATGACTTTTTCCCGGACCTCGAGCGGAATCCCCAGATAAGATTTAAACGGGTGGATTCGAGCTATTTCCTGGGAGGAACAGCGTAGATCCGAGAGCACGTCGGGAACGATCAAGGGAACGATCAGGGCTTTTTTATGCTCGGCCACCCACCCTGGCAGGCCCTCGCCTACTTTAGTTTGGATGGCGCTGGCCTCATCAAAACTTTCGGTGCCCGCGACAATTTCCAATTCTTCATGAACCGTTAACAGCATAAGGTTACATTCAGATCCCTGGATAAATTCGCGGGACAAGTTGACGATGGAATTAAGGACTTCCTTTAGATTTAGGGAGGAGGTGATGAGCTGAACTCCCTTCATGAGGGCCATCGCTTCTCGGGCTTTTCGCTCCTCCCTCTGCCTGGCCTCTTTTTCCTTCTGGTAAAGTTCTGCCAGCATGTTAGCCTTTTTCTCGAATTGCTTGGCGATCAATCGAATATTGGCCCGTTTAAAGACCTTATCGCAGACGATGGGTATTAGCTCCGCATTAAAGGGCTTCCTAAGATAATCGTCCGCCCCGGCCTTCATGAATTCTATAGCCATCGATTCCGAGCCGTTAGCTGCCATGATCACAACCAGGGTTTCGGGGTATTCTGCCTTAACCCATTTGAGGATCTCCATGCCGTCAAGTCCTGGGAGTTGGGCGCTCAGGAGGATCATTTCTGGGGCCTTCTCTCGGATACTATTCATGGCGCCTGCGTCATCTCCCACCACGGTGATCTGATAATTTTGCTTAATCAGGGATTCTTCAAGGATTTTAGCGAAGTCTGGATCATTTTCTACGATCAGCAGCCGACCTTTGGATTTCGCGTCTGTCGAGGGGACCGTGCCAGAAGAAGCCAGTTTGTTATAAATGATGTTGAGCAGAGCCCTTTCTTGATAGGGAACTTGCAGGCAGGCCACTGCCCCCACTTCCTTAGCTAAGCGCTCGGCATCGCTATCCTGGTAGAATTTTGAAAATAAGACGATGGGAATATGATTATATTCCTTGAATTCCTCGGACTTCAGGATCTGGCAGAGCTGGTATCCGTCCAGGACAGGCATATGGATATCAGAGATGATGAGGTCTGGGACCTGCTCTACCACTTTATCGAGGGCGTCGCTTCCGTTAAGTGCGATCAGGACATTGGAAAACCCCTTCGCCTGAAGCTGGGCTTTCATAAGGTTACAGACGGTTTCATTATCATCGACGATCAAGATCACACAATGGTTCATACACACCTTTGCATTTTAACAGGGGCCTTCAACCTTTTAAATAGGGGCAAATGGCGACGCGCCTCTACCAGGCCACCTGGTAAAAAAAGTCCAACCAGCAGCAGAGTGACCCCATAAACAGCCAGATGCAGATAAGGCATTCGGGTCCAGAGGAGTTCCTGAATGACGGTGACAAAAATAACTCCCAGGATAGGGCCCCAGATCGTGCCCGTGCCTCCCAGCATGGCCATAACGATAGGAACTAAAGCAACTTCGATGCCAAACGCCCCCTCCGGATCTGTAAAAGTTAACTGCCACATATTAATCCCTCCGATCAGGGCCGGGAAGATCGCGCTGATCATGAGGGCCCGTTGTTTATATCTAAACGTAGGGATTCCGAAGGCTTCTGCCACTTCTTCGTCCTCCCGGATACTGACCAGGGCAAGTCCGAACCGGGTGTTGGCTATGTGGTAATTGGTAGCCAGGGCAGCCAGGGCAGTGGCCAAAGCCAGATAGTAGGTCGTCAGGAGCAATCGATCCCCCGGCATCCCGGGCAGAATAGATAAGCCCGCGGCCCCTTCCGTTAAGTCGGCCAGGTTAAAAGCCAGCAACTCAAGGAGCGTGATCAGACCGAACGTGGCCAAGGCGAAATACGCCTCCTTTAATCGGAAGAAGGGGTAACTGATGCCCAGGGCAAATAAAACGGCCACCCCCACAGATAGGCCCAGGGAGATCGCGACCCCAAATCCTTTAGAGAAAAGGATGCCAAAGGCATAAGTGCCAAGGCCGAAAAATGCGGAATGCCCCAGGTTCATATATCCCATCTGGCCCCCGACGATATCGTAACTGGCCGCCAGGGTCAGGTATTTAAAGGTCAGGTAGAGGAAGACCACTTTATAGGATCCTAGTATCTCGGGTGCGAGCACCAGAAAAGCTAAAATCATCAGAATCCAGAGGTGCCGTAACTGGACCATCTACTTATAGCCAAACAGCCCTTGAGGCCTCAGGACTAAAATTAGGACCAGAAGGAAAAAAGCTGAGGCCGGAGCCCAATGGCTTCCCAGGTAAAAATTGGTTAAGGCCTCCGTAAGGCCTAAGAGGATTCCACCTATCAAGGAGCCGACCAAACTGCCCAGTCCCCCCAGGATCACGATGGAGAGGTATCGTACCGTCAGGGGGATGCCGATGGAGGGGGTCACGGCAAAAAGAATCACGTAGAAAGCCCCGGCCGCTGCCGCCAACGCGGTTCCGATTCCAAAGGTGATCATGGCCACGCGAGGAACAGGGACCCCCACTACCATGGCGCCCTCTTTATCCTGGGTCATCGCCCGGATGGCTTTTCCGGTGAAAGATCTCCTCAGGTAGAGGTGGACCAGTAAGGTCAAACAGACGATGGCGCCCAAGATGATCAGCCGGATGGAAGGGAGGACCACCCCGCCTAACTTAAGGGAGGGCAGAGAAAAAGGGATGCTGATAAAGGACTGTTCCAGGAGGAAGAACGTCACGTCCTCGATCATCAAGGAGGCCCCCAGGGTCACCAAAATCGAGGCGATTAAGAATTCATGGGGCGAATTTGCCCTGATAGGGCGGAGCAGTAACCGCTCAAAGAGAAAACCCACGAGTAGGAATAAAGGGAAAACCCCCAGGACCGTCAGCAGAGGATGAAATCCTAAGAATTTGAAAAGTCCGTAGGAGGTGATAGCGCCAAGCATTAAAAATTCCCCATGGGCTACATTTAAAACGTTCAAAACCCCAAAGCTTATGGATAATCCAAAAGCTGCCAACGCATAAATTCCGCCTTGAAGGAGCCCCCCAATAAGTATCTGTATGAACACGGTGAAGGACATATAGACCCATACACCTATTCGGAAACCCTGAAAAGGGTTGAAGCCTTTCCAGCGGGATTTTTTACCTATTTCCGTTCTGACCACGTAGGGGTGGGATACCAATGCTCGCCGGCAGGCATCCCTTCCGCTTTAGGCCAGATCAATACGTATTTCCCATTTTGAATCTGGGTGGGGATGGTATTCATCGTCCCAACTCCCTTCTCATCGAATCGGAGGGTTCCCGTAATGGTCTCGGTGGAGAGGGTTTTAAGGGCCTCCATCAACTTTGCAGGCTCCAAAGTCCCGGACTTTTCAATGCCTGCTTTGACCGCGTCAAAGGCTCCCATCCGAATAGCCGCCCAGGGCCATTCCCCCGCATCAATTCCGGATCTTTTAAGGAGTTCCTCGAAGAACTTCGCGTCCCCTTTTTGGATGCCCGGAACCCAATAGCTTTCGCCAACGATGTACTCCGCATCTCGACCCAAAGCATTGATAAACCCGGCACCGTGATGAATGGCATGAAATTCCCGGGGGTTGAGATCCAGTTCCTTGGCTTGCTTCATGAACGCAACCGCAAAGGGATGAAAAGATGAGATGTAAACGATGTCCGGATCCAGCTCTTTCATTTTAGCGATGGGGGAACTGAAGTCCACGGTCTTGGAAGGGGCCACTTCCTTAAAGACCACCTGGAGCCCGATTTCTCCCGCCTTTTTTATCGCCCCCTCATAAACCTCCCGGGCATGGACGATATCTTCAGAAATAAAGGCGATACTCTTGGCTTTTCCTTCGGCCTGAATCAGATTAAAATAGTGATCTGACCAGATGGTGGCAGGGGCCAAAACCCCTACAATCCATTTGTACCCCCTCTCATAGATCTTAGGCGAATTGGCTTCGACGGCCACGAAGGGGATTTGATGCTTTTCCGCAACCGCGCTCGCGGCCAGCGTGAGAAAACTGCTGTAAGGTCCCAGGAGCAGATCGACGTTATCCTCTGTGGCCAGTTTCTCGTAAAATTTCAAAACGGTATCCCGGTCACTCTTATCGTCGTAAAGAATAAACTTTACAGGGAGCTTCTTGCCCTCTACCGGCAACCCTCCCCGCTCATTGATCATCTCGGCCCAGGCTTCCATAAGTTTTCGAAAGGGACCTACATCCGTGTTAAAAGCCCCTGTCTCAGAAATCGTTCCGCCTATTAGGACGGCATCTTTAGCCAGGGCCGGGCTTTCGGAACTGCCGAGCAGTAAAACCACCAACAGCATGCCCATCCCTATCGAAACGCTCCGGTGAACCGAGAATTTTCTTTTTAGCATAAGCCTCCATCTCCTTCAAATCGACCCGCCATTGAACCCCTCAGAAAGTTGTTAAGTTGAGAAAGGATCTGATTTTTCAGATCTAGTCTAGTACTCCCGGGAGAGGGGTGTCAAGATTTTTTTACCTTGTAACATCCCCTTGACAAGTTGGACAAAACCTGCTAAGCGAGAAGTATGTCCGAGAGAAATCAACCTACAAACCCGGAGCGTTCTTCTTTCCATTTTCAAATGTGGGATCAGTACCTGAAGATCTTAAACCGAATCTGGGATCTGGAAAGCGCAGGGCCCTCTCTGGGACCCGAGGGTCCGGCAGCGGGAGCCGAAGACGACGGTCCGAGATCCCAGGGAGATCCCCGGGTCCCCACGTCCCATTTTAAGGAGGTTCTCTGGCAGGAAAATCTCCTGGAGCTAAATCGTTCCTGGCAGGTTGAGCTAAAGCCCCTGCCCCCGCTACCGAAATCCTGGCTGGGCCGTCTTTTATTCCCTTTAAAAAAGCTTATGCTTCGCTGGGTTTATGCCTACCTGGCCCCCGTGCTCTCAGACCAGCGGGAGTTTAATGCCCGGACCGTGCGGACCTTCAATAACGGGGTGAATCGGCTGGATCAGGAACTGGCCGTTTTGATCCGTAAGGTGGAATATCAAAAGGACTTTAATGCCGGGTTGATCCGATGTTTAAATGCACTGGTGGATTACGTAGATCGGGCCGTCCTCGGAGATTTGAAGGACGAACTGGGCCGGGCCCAACAGACCTTGGAGCGGGAAATCTTTGGGTTTAAAAAGCAACTGGACGAACGCACCGAGCTCTTCCGACAGTTGCTGGACGAAAGAAGTTTAAAAACCCAACAAATCCTTGACGAGCGATTCGCTTCCCTCGGTCAGGTTGTAACCGAAAAGATGGCCTACCTGAACCAGATTTTGAACGAAAGAACTGCTTACATTCATCAGCTTATCTTTGAAAGACTTTCTTTCGGTAAAGAAACCATCCCTGAACTACGGCAGAAGCTCGAGAGCTGTTTACAAGGTTATTATATCCAGAATCGAAAGCTCGAACGGGTCCTATCGCTCTTAAATGTAGACGGTCCGACGGAAGATGATTCACCGGGCCGCCCTTACAAGGGCGATCGCCTCTCCGCCGAGATTAAAGAAGAGCTGGCTCAGTACCTGAGGGAAATAGAGGATCATAAATACCTCCAGTTTGAGAATCAATTTAGGGGAGACTCCGCCGAGATTAAGAACCGGCAGGCCGGCTACCTCCCCTTCTTTCAGCAGTGCCGGAACGTATTGGATATGGGTTGTGGGCGGGGGGAATTCCTTGAGCTCCTGCGAGAAAATCAGATCGGAGGGTATGGGATCGATACCAATGGGGAGATGGTGGCCTATTGCACCCAAAGAGGGTTCAAAGCAGAAACCGCGGATGCTTTAACCCACTTGAGTTCCCTGGCCGATAATTCCCTGGACGGCATTTTTTCCGCTCAGGTCATCGAGCACCTGGACCCCGGTAGCCTGGTCCGGCTGATCAAGCTTTGTTATGATAAGCTGAAGCCCGACGCCTTTATCGTTCTGGAAACCATCAACGTCTCTTCGGTGTTGCCTTTCGTATTCTTCTTTGTGGATTTATCCCATAAAACTCCGCTTCATCCCCAGACCGCAGAATTTCTCATGAAAGCGAGCGGATTTACGGATGTTCAGATCCGCTATACCTCTCCCGTTCCCGATAGCGCAAAGCTCCTCACTTTTCAGGAACCTGTAGAGGACCCCACCTTGCGGAGCTATCTCCAGCTTATGAACGAAAATATGGAAAAATTAAATACCCTCCTCTTTGGGTATCGAGATTATGCCGTTATCGCCCGAAAGCAGCCATAATTTTATGAGACAGGGCTCCGGGCATCTCGCCTGTGGGAAACCCCGGGGTAGGTGGTGAATAAAACCCTTAAGCACAAGGAGGTATTTCAGCATGAAGCCTTTGAAAAGATGGCTCTCCTCTGTAATCATCCTGTTGATTCTGACAGAGTCCGGCCAGGCGTTCTGGGCCGATCTAACGCCGGAGCAGGTTGAGCAGGCCATTGCTTATGGAAAGGCCAACAAGGACAAGGACTTCCTGTCTTTCGCAAAGGAATGGTTTGTGCAGCCGACGGACCGGCCTGTAGAACAATCCGGTCCTCAACCGGCGCCCCTGGCCAGTTTACAGACAGAATTTGCGACCGTTGCTTACATGTCCAGGAATGCCGCCCTGCAGCAAATCAACCTAAGCCAGGCCTATATTGAAAAAAAACTCCAGAGCCGACAGGGCCTTCTACACTTCGTTGTCATCCTGCATGGGGATTCTCCGAACTTTACGGAGAATCATCAGGCCGTTTTGAAGTATCAGGATAAACTTCTCGAGCCGAGTTTTAAAGATCAATGGACGATCCCGGTCACTTCCACTCCACCCATCGTCCACCGGGCTCAACTGGTCTATGAATTCCCCCGCGAAGGGATAGATCCCAATGGGTCCCTGACCCTGGTGGTGAGCCATCCCTCTTACCGTAAGAATTTAGAGTTTCAATTTCAGTTAGCGCAGATGCGATAGGAGAGGGGGGGCCCTCACCCCTAGCCCCTCTCCCACAGCGTGGGAGAGGGGAAACGGAACTCTTATAAATTTTACGTGGCTTTTGGGATTTTTTCTGGATCCGGGATCTGGTGGGCGGCCTCTGGGGCTTAATCCGGTCGAACGCTAAGTTCTTCCAGATTGACGTCTAAATATCGTGCGAGGATCGGATGCACGAGAGCTACGGCCTTGTAAATTTCCTGAGCGACCTTTCGATAAGTGAAGTGCCCTTGGGGCTTACTCCGCAGCCGAACGACGTGATGGACTTCTCGAAGATTCATCTGCCACAGCATGCGCCGATAGTGCGCATTGAGGACCAGGTATTTAGCTTCTCGGGGAAACGCCCTGGATATTTGCTCGTAAGCGCTCTCAGCTCTCCGGATGGTCTCGAGGAAACCCCCTTCCAGTCCCGCCTTTTGGATAAGGGAGGGGAGGGCGAAACCATGGGCTATGGTGGGCTCCTGGGGGGTTTGCGTACACATGCGGTGTCGTTTCAGATCAAAATAAGCGCCGTAATCCATCAGGCAGTCAAACGTATAGGAAATATATTCCAGTTCTCGCAAAGGCGTATCAAAATCCCCCAGCCGCTTCAAGGCCTCCTCGATCACCCGTTCCTTTTCGGCTGCCGACATCTTTTCAACCGCGCTCTGTAATTCCCTATAGGGGGCATGGGAAAATTTATATAGCAACGCGACCACCAGCTTGTCTTCCGCCCGGGGATCATAGTCCAGGAGGGTTACTGATTCCGGATTAGGCGAAGGGCGAGCGGCGACTGGCGAGGAGATTTTCCCTTCCTCCTTGGTCATGCTCCCAGCGCCGTTCTGCAACCCGTGGTCTTGAGATAACTTTTCGAGGGCCGCCCAAGTTTCCGAGAGATAGGGACTTGCATTGGCGTATTTAACCAGGGTCGGAACGGCCTTTCGGGACTCCTCTTTCAGCGTCTCTCCGATCTTCCTCACTTCGCTCAAGGGACTGGAAAGCATTTTGGTAATGGCGTGCTCCAGGCTCCTGGCATTGATGGTTATCCCCACATTGGCCAGCGCCGCGATCGGCAGCATGAACCTGGATCGGTCCAGGGCAAAGGCCCGCACCCGGGCGTCATAACCCCGATCGCTCTCCCCCTCCTTTCGCGGCACCAACTTGTTTTCCTTAACGTACTGCTCCAGCCCGGATTGAACCCGATGGTAATTCTCCAACAAAAAGGTACACGTTTCAATATATAAATCTCTATAAGAAGAGTTTTCGATCTCCTCCGGAACGTAGAAATCGTTCACTGTAAAAATCTGATAACGGGAAGACTTCTCCGTGTACGCCGCCAACCGGTTACTCTCAATGGTTTCTACCGCATACCGGGATACATTTTCAATAGCAATGCTCAGGACCGCGTGCTCTGCCACACTCGCGTGACCGTATCCTACGACCCACTTTTCATGGAACTGAGCGGACTTTTCTTCGCTCAGTTCTTTAGCGATAACATCGAACGACTCAGGGGACCTACTGGTTTTGGCAAAGGCCACGGCGACCACTTCAGGAGGCAGGCCATTTAGTAAATAAATTCTACGTAGTTTCGGGGTATACGCTCTCATGAAAGTTAGGGTATGTAACTTTCCAAGCGATGTCAAGCGAAGATTTTGAGTTTCCTCCCGGCGATATGGGGAGGTCATACCAGGGTGGACTATGCCAGTTCGAGAACTATTTGCATAACAAGGAGAAATTTTAGGTCGCCAACGACATTCGACAACGACGTGCTCCAGATTTTGCTATGCAATTACATGGGAGAACTATTTTCAGTTGACAACGCGCGCGTTCCTACCTAATTTGAATCCTGGCAGATACCTTAAAATCTTAAGCAAGGGCGCAAGGCGCCAAGAAATAAAACCCCTCTCACGTCTTTGCACTCTGAGGCAAGAAAGGATATAACTTTATGAAAAACAAAACAAACCCGAAAGCTCAACCCAAAGGGTCGAACACTGCCAAAAATAAGGCCCTTAAAAATAAGACCAAGCAAAAGATCCAGGCCGGACAGGCAACGTTAGGGGCCTTTGTCGGCATGGGGTGTCCGGAAGCCGCGGAGGTCATGGCTTACGTAGGGTTCGACTGGCTGGTCATCGATGCCGAACATGGCCCCCTGGACTGGAGGACCTGCCTGAGCCTCCTACAAGCTATGAATGGGTCGGAGGCCACCCCGATCGTGCGCGTTGCCTGGAACGATCCGGTTCTTATTAAACGGGTATTGGATATGGGGACCCAAGGCGTTTTAATTCCCATGGTGAACGATCGGCAAAGTGCCGAGCTGGCGGTAAAAGCCTGCAAATATCCTCCTCAAGGTATCCGAGGTATCGGTCCGATGCGGCCCTCGCATGGTTACCTGGAAATGGACGAGTACCTGAGAACTGCCAACGACGACATCCTGGTCATCGTCCAAATCGAGCACATCGATGCGGTCAATAACATCGAAGAGATCTTCAAGGTAGAAGGCATCGATTGTTACTTTATAGGTCCCCAAGATCTGGCGGCGTCCATGGGTTTAATCACCCAGATCCACCATCCTAAAGTTCGCCAGGCCATCGATAAGGTCCTCGAAGTCGGTAAAAAAGCCGGGATCGCAGCAGGTCTCTATGCCATGAGCCTGGACGAGGTGGCATCGTATGTGGAACAGGGCTACAAGATGATCTCGATTGGAAACGATGCGGGCATTTTGGCTACCGGTGCCCGGGATCTGATCAAGCGATTTAAAAAGTAAAGGACCTACACCCAAAAACCCCCTTCACCGTGCGCAGCGGAATCCGATATAGCTGATCCCGCTGCTCGGCTCAGATCTAAAGCGGGTTGCTGTGCGGATGCTTTCCGGTCGGTTGCCCCACGAGCCCCCTCGAAGGACCCGTCCCATTCCACTTTCGGGACCTTGGGGGTTTTTAGCGGGACTGATCTGATAATAGTTTTCATCGTACCAGTCCGCGACCCATTCCCAGACATTTCCGGACATATCCATCACCCCATAGGGGGAAGCGCCCAGGGGAAAACTTCCTACCGGGGAAGTATACTCGAACTTATCGGCTTTACCCCTGTCTTTGCCGTAGTTGGCCCGGTATTTGCCTTTAGCGTCCGGAGCTTCATTGCCCCAGGGGAAGAGTCTCCCATCCGTGCCCCTGGCCGCCTTCTCCCACTCTGCTTCGGTGGGTAGTCTTTTGCCGGCCCATCGACAATAGGCCAGCGCGTCGTTCCAACTCACCTGGACGACCGGGTGATCCATAATCTTAGCTATGCCACTTCCTTTGCCGCCCGGATGCCGCCAACTTACGGAGCCGTCCTCCTGGGTGACCACCTCCCCTTCGTAGTCCCCTGCCCAGCGTACCACAAGCCCTATTTTGTCCTTCTCCGCATCGGTTATATATCCGGTGGCCTCCACAAACTTCTGAAACTGGCGGTTGGTCACAGGGTATTTATCTATGTAGAAGGTGTCTAGATAGACACTGCGCTGGGGAGTCTCGTCTTTGTAGTTGCTCCGATCACACTGGATATTGGGAGCCGCTTTCCTGGACTCCTCACACAGTACCATCACC
>Ga0209172_10003840_pt1 | contig 21782 bp, 22 predicted proteins | sample LarsenN4metaG_FD_184113 | JGI IMG/M metagenome (GOLD analysis project Ga0209172, IMG submission 184113) | Hot spring sediment bacterial and archeal communities from British Columbia, Canada, to study Microbial Dark Matter (Phase II) - Larsen... ... | reverse complement strand
TTGCGATCGGTTTCGGCGCCTCTTCGTTCTTCGCCCCGCCGCACCCCGCGAGCGCAAAGACCACGGCGGCGAAGGCAAACGTTCCGACTGTCTTCATCCTCGTCATTCCTACGCCGGTTCGCCCAGATCGGCTACGTCGCCCAGACGGGGAACCGTAGTCTCCCAACCCAACTCGCCCCTAATGCGTTGCTGCAAGGCGTCTTGCGCCTCCGGCTCGCCGTGGACGATGTAGGTCTGCTTCGGCGGTTTCTTGAACCCGCGAAGCCACGCGAGGATCCCGTCCGCGTCGGCGTGGGCGGAAAGGGATTGAACCGAGGAGACGCGCGCACGAACGGGCACGTCCTGCCCCATGATGCGCACCGATTGAGCACCCTCGACCAACTGGCGCCCGAGCGTTCCCTCTGCCTGGAAGCCCACGAAGAGCACGGTGTTCTCCTCGTGCGGCAAGCGATGAAGAAGGTGGTGAATCACTCGACCGCCGCTCGCCATGCCGCTGCTCGAGATGATGACGGCGGGCCCTCGCATGTCGTTGAGCTTCTTTGACTGCGCGGCGTCCAAGACGGTGTGCAGCGAGCGAGGGACGAGCGGATTCTGGCCTCGCCTCAGGTGCTCGCTCGTTTCGTCGTCGTAGAGATGCGGATACTGCTTGTAGATTCGCGTCGCCTCCTGCGCCATTGGGCTGTCGAGATAGACCGGGATGAGCGGGTCGTGGGCGTGCTCGCACTCCATCTCGCACAAGTAGTAGAGCATCTCCTGCGTCCGCCCGATGGCGAACGCAGGCACGATGAGCACGCCGCCGGTCTCGATGACGCGCTGAATCTCCTCGCAAAACCGTTCGCGGGGCGGGTCCTTCGCGTGGGAGCGGTTGCCGTACGTGCTCTCGACGAGCAAGTAGTCCGCGAACTCAATCGTCTCCGGGTCCTTCAGAATGGGCACGTTCGTCCTGCCCAAGTCTCCGCCGAAGAGAATCGTCTCGCCGTTCGGCAGATACATTCGCACGAACGCTGCTCCGAGGATGTGCCCCGCCATGTGAAACCGCGCCGTAAAGCTCTTCGCAACCTCGACGTTCTCGTGGAACCGGTGCGGCTCGAGAAGGCGACAAGCGCGCTTCGCCTCCTTCTCGGTGTAGAGGGGCAAGGCGGGCTTGTGCTTCGAGAACCCTTTGCGGTTGGCATACGCCGCAAACTCCTCTTGCAACCTGCCGCTGTCGGGCAGACTCAGGCGGGCGATGTCGGCGGTTGCGCGAGTGCAGTGGACCGGCCCGCGAAAGCCCTGCTTGTACAGCCGCGGGAGGTACCCGATGTGGTCGATGTGCGCGTGAGTCAAAACGACCGCGTCAACCTCGGATGGCGACACGGGGAACGGCTCCCAGTTTCGTTCTTTCAACTCGCTGGGACCCTGGAACAGCCCGCAGTCCACCAGGATGCGCGTGCCGCGATGCGTGAGCAGGAACTTTGAGCCGGTTACTGTTCGCGCCGCGCCGAGGAACTGAAGCGACACGCTCACGGTTCGCTTCCCTGGGTTATGGGCGCGCCTCGCGAGCGCGCCAGCATCACAAGCCCCCCGACTATGAGCAGAGCCGCGACGACCAGCCCATCGGGAACCGACCAGCCGAAGTTCGAGCCGGAAGACGCGCCTGCGCGAAACACCTCCAATACCACCCGCGAACCGCCGTAGGAAAGAAGGAACAACGCCGTCAAGCGGCCCCGGGCGAGCGCGGTAGGCGACCGTCGCTCATACCAGAGGAGAGCCGCCGCGCCCAGCAGGGAGAGCGCGGTGTCGTACAGTTGCGCGGGGTGCCCAAGGTACGCCTCACCTTCGCCCTCAGGGTGCACGACGACAGCCCACGGAAGGTCACACTCGGCGCCGTAGCAGCAGCCGTTCAGGAAGCAACCGACCCTACCGATGGCATTGACCGCGAGGGCGGGCGCAGCCAGCCAATCGAGCGCCACGAGGAACGGCACGCCCGCTCGACGACACCAGAACGCCAGGGCGATTGCGGCGCCTGCGACACCGCCGTAACTGGTCATCCCCCCGGCGCGGAGGTAGAAGATCTCGACCGGCCGCTCGAGATAGTACGGGAGCTGCTGCACGACCCAGCCGAGGCGAGCGCCGATTACCCCGGCGATGAGCAGGAGCCAAGCCATGTCCATCGTGCCTTCCGGGCTGATGCCGAAGCGCCTGGCTCGCCGGGCAGCGAGCACCATGCCGGCAAGTACCCCAATGACGAGGAGGACTCCCCAGGAGCGAATCTGGAAGCCGAAGATCTCGAAGAGGACCGGGTGCACCAGCGCGAGTTTACACCCTAACGGGGGCTTGACAGGGGCAGGGGCGCGTCGGGTAGATTAGCACTCGCCTGCCGAGAGTGCTAACACTCTCGGGATGCGAATGCTGGGAACCGCGCGGCGGCTCCCGACTGTTGAAATCCCATTGGAAGGAGGTTCACTTATGAAAGTCAAAGAAGCACCAACAGCGATGAAGCTTCGACCGCTGAACGACAAAGTCGTCATCGAGGTCCTCGACGAGGAGGACAAGACCGCGAGCGGTCTCTACCTGCCGGACACGGCGAAGAAGAAGCCGCAGACCGGCCGGGTGGTGGCTGTCGGCGAGGGTCGTCTTTTGGAAGACGGTTCTCGCGCGCCGATGACCGTTTCCGTCGGTGACACCGTTCTGTTCTCCAAGTATGGGGGCAATGAAGTCACGATTGACGGCACGGAGTACACGATCCTCGACGAGGATCAGATCTACGCGATCATCAACTAATCACAAAGGAGGAACAGTAAGATGGCAGCAAAGCAGTTGTTGTATGATGAGAACGCGCGACGCGCTCTCGAGCGCGGCGTGAACAAGGTCGCCAACGCGGTAAAGGTGACCTTGGGACCTAAGGGGCGCAACGTCGTCCTCGACAAGAAGTGGGGCAGCCCGACCATCACCAAGGATGGAGTGACGGTTGCCAAGGAGATCGAGTTGGAGGACCCATATGAGAACATGGGCGCCCAACTCTGCAAGGAAGTCGCGAGCAAGACGAACGACGTCGCCGGTGACGGCACAACGACCGCGACGATTCTCGCGCAGTCCATGGTTAACGAGGGGCTGCGGTATGTCGCGGCAGGCGGCAACCCGATCGCGCTGAAGCGCGGCATCGACAAGGCGGTTGACGTTGCCGTTGAGGCGATCGCGAAGCGCGCGATCAAGGTGAAGGATCGAAGTCAGATCGAGTTCGTTGCCACCATCGCCGGCAACGACTCTGATATCGGCAAGCACGTCGCCGATGCCTTTGATCGGGCGGGCCGCGACGGCGTCATCCAGGTCGAAGAGAGCAAGGGTCGCGAGACCGTCCTCGAAGTGGTCGAGGGCATGCAGTTCGACCGAGGATACATCAGCCCATACTTCGTCACGGACCCCGAGCGCATGGAGGCGGTCCTTGAGGACGTGATGATCCTCATCCACGAGAAGAAGATCAGCAGCGCGCAAGACTTTCTGCCTTTCCTTGAGAAGGCGGCTGCCGCTCGACGCCCGCTGCTCGTCATCGCCGAGGATGTTGAGGGCGACGCGCTTGCGACTCTTGTGCTGAACAAGATTCGCGGCGTGCTGCAGGTCGCAGCGGTGAAGGCGCCGGGCTTTGGCGATCGCCGCAAGGCTATGCTGGAGGACATCGCCATCCTGACCGGCGGCAAGTTCATCAGCGAAGACCTGGGCACGAAACTGGAGAACGTAACGATCGACATGCTCGGCCGCGCGAAGAAGATCGTCATCACCAAAGAGGACACGACGATCATCCAGGGCGCCGGCAGCAAGGTGGACGTCCAGGGCCGCATCAACGTCATCAAGCAGCAGATCGACACCACCGAGTCGTCGTATGACCGCGAGAAGCTGCAGGAGCGGCTCGCCAAGTTGGCGGGCGGCGTGGCAGTGATCAAAGTCGGCGCTTCCACCGAGACGGAGCTGAAGGAGAAGAAGCACCGATACGAGGACGCAATCAGCGCCACGCGCGCGGCGATCGAAGAGGGCATCGTTCCCGGCGGCGGCGTTACGCTGCTCGAGGTGGCGGAGTCGCTGAACAGCATCGAGGTTGCGGATGCCGACGAGCAGACCGGCCTGAACATCGTGCGGCGCGCCCTTGAGGAGCCTCTGCGCACCCTCGCCGAAAACGCCGGCCTCGAGGGCAGCATCATGGTCGAGAAGGTCCGCGAGGGCAAGAAGGGCTGGGGCTTGGATGTTACGTCCGGCGAGTTGGTCGAAATGACCAAAGTCGGCATCGTGGATCCAGCCAAGGTAACCCGATCGGCTCTGCAGAACGCTGCTTCGATTGCCGGCCTCGTGCTCACCACCGAGGCTCTGGTGGTCGAGAAGCCGGAGAAGAAGAAGGAGCCAACTCCGGGCGGCCACGGCATGGAAGACATGGACTTCTAAGGAAGGTCGCAACAAACCTCGGTGGCGGCGGGGCGCACGGCCCGCCGCCACTTTTCTTCCCGGCCACGGCGAACAGGCGCGCGACGTGCTGTTACTTGACGCTGCTCACAAGTTCCGCGAGGTCCTCTCGGCTGACCTCTTTCTTGGAGTCCGCCACCCTGATGAATTCCTCATAGAGCCGCTCGAAGCGCTCTTCTGGGAAGGAGAAGCCCATCTCGGCGAGTTGGTGCCGAAGCCCGTGCCGTCCCGAGCGCGCGGTGAGGATGATTTCGCTTCGCTCGGCGCCTACCATCTCGGGCGCAATGATCTCGTAGGTGGAGCGGTCTTTGAGGACCCCGTCCTGGTGGATGCCGCTGCTGTGGGCGTAGGCGTTCGCTCCGACCACCGCCTTGTTGCGCTGCACCATCATACCAGTAATGTGGCTCACCAAGCGACTAACTTGGAGCAACTTCTGGTGCTTAATGTTCGTGTGCACTTTGAAGAGATCCTCACGGATCTTGAACGCCGTGACGACTTCTTCGAGGGCTGTGTTCCCTGCTCTCTCACCGATGCCATTGATGGTTACTTCGACTTGCCGCGCGCCACCGAGGACGCCCGCGAGCGTGTTCGCCGTCGCCATGCCTAAGTCGTTGTGGCAGTGGCAGGAGAGGATCGCCTTGTGCGCGTTCGGGACGTTGTCGAGGATGCCCTTGTGCAGGTTCATGTATTCGTCTGGATACTTGTAGCCGGTGGTGTCGGGCACGTTGAGAACGGTTGCGCCTGCCTCGATCACCGCCTCCGCCACGCGATAGACGTACTCGGGCTCAGCGCGACCCGAGTCCTCCATGTAGTACTCGACGTCGTCGGTGAACTGTCTGGCGAGTTTCACGGCTGCGACGCCTGCCTCGAGGGCTTGATCCCGAGTCATGCGGAGCTTCTTCTCAAGGTGGATGTCGCTTACGCCGAGGCCGGTGTGGATGCGCGGGCGCTCAGCAGGCTTCAACGCTTCGGCGGCGACTTCGATGTCTTTTGCAACCGCCCGCGTAAGGCCGCAAATCGTCACCCCTTTAAGTTCTTTCGACAGCGTGTTCACGCTTTGGAAGTCGCCGGGCGACGAGATGGGGAAGCCTGCTTCGATGATGTCAACGCCGAGCTCGACAAGCGCGCGGCCAATCTCGATCTTCTCGTTCACGTTCAAGCTCACGCCGGGGCTTTGCTCTCCGTCGCGAAGGGTTGTGTCGAACACGAATACTCGCTCTGTCATCGTTTGTGCCTCCGTTACCAGTATACAGGCTTCCGCCGCGTTGCTGCGCCTGAACTCTAAAGAATCCCGTGTTGGCGCCGATGATTGCCATGTGGGCGAAAGAACGCTTCCCCGCTCGACGCTGGGGCTTGACCGGGCGTTTCCGGAGGCGGTCGTGGTGCTTCACCACCCGGAGACCGACCGCTACGGCTGCTATTGCCTGGGCGCTGTCCACGGCCTCGCCTGCTTCTCGCGAGAGGAACCGGCGATCCGGTTCGCCCAAGAGGCGCTCGAGTCCATCTCCGGCATCGTCTTGCGGTCGGTAAGCTTCGATGAGGCCCGTGAGGTCGCCAAGTCTCGCCCTCTGCCGGTAGTCGCCGTCATCCTCTTGGACGACCCGGACGACCCGCTGGTCCACTACGTGCGCTGATGCCAGGAACAGATTGCCCCCCTCAACCGTCCAATCCTTACCGCCGGTATAATTGCCGGAAGCCCACGGATGGGCGGCGGGGCTGTAGGTAAGCAGATGATGGAACTCCAAAGGCTCTCCGAAACGCGGACCGGAGCAGGCAACGCACGCAGCGGGAGCGCTGTTGCCTTCCGGCAGACCACGCAGGTGCAGCCCCTTTATCGACATCTGAAGCGCCTGGGCGACGTGCTCGGCGCCGCGATCGGCTTGGCGGTGTGCATGCCGCTTTTCCTGCTCATCGCGTTGGCGATTCGGCTCGATTCGCCCGGGCCGGTTCTGTTCCGCCACCGCCGAATGGGTCGCGGGCGGCGCCCATTCCACGTGCTCAAGTTCCGAACGATGGTGAACGAGGCGGAGACTCTCGGCCCCGAGGTAACGGTCTCCACCGACCGGCGGATCACGCGCGTCGGCGCCTTTCTGCGCCGCACGAAGCTGGATGAGTTGCCGCAACTGTGGAACGTGCTTGTGGGCGAGATGAGCCTCGTGGGCCCGCGCCCGCAGTCCTTCAGTTTCCTGCCGTACTACAGCGACGAAGACCTCGCCGTCATTCTGAGCGTGCGACCGGGCATCACCGGCCCGACGCAACTTTGGCTGCGGAACGAGGAGGAGATTCTGGCGAGGCAGGACGACCCGATCCGCTTCTATGTCGTCACGCTCCTGCCCGAGAAGATTGCCTCCGACCGCCGGTATGTTCAGACTTGGTCGCTCCGGACCGACCTGCGCATTCTCGCGCTGACGCTGTGCGCGCTCCTTCGGATTCGCCCGACGTCCCATGCTCAGCTCGAAGAGCGAGCCGCCGTTCTCACCGAAGGCACGGCGGGCGCGCCGGCAAGCGCGCGCGTGTACGAGAAAGTCGTCTGATTCAGAGCGTCGAGGCGAGTGCCGACCGGTACCAAACGATCGTCTCGGCGACGCCTTCCTCAAGCGAAATCTGCGGCTCGAAGCCGAGCCGCTCCCTCGCGCGCGACGTGTCCAACTGCCTGCGCGGCTGGCCGTTCGGCTTGGAAGGGTCCCAAGCGATGCCGCCCGTATAGCCAACTTCGCGCGCAATGAGCTCCGCCAACTGGCGAATCGTTATCTCGCGCCCGGTTCCGAGGTTTACAGGCTCCGGTTGGTCGTACAGCGCTGCAGCCAACAGGATGCCCCGTGCGGCGTCCCTGGCGTGGAGAAACTCTCGCGACGGCGTGCCGTCGCCCCATAGGGTTACCGTGTCGTAGCCGAGGCGCATCGCATCGTCGAACCGGCGAATCAGCGCAGGGATGACGTGGCTCGTTTCGAGGTCGAAGTTGTCGTACGGACCGTAGAGGTTCACCGGTATGACGTACACGCCGTTGTAGTCGTACTGCTCGCGGTACGCCTGCAGTTGCACGAGGAGCATCTTCTTCGCCAGCCCGTAGGGTGCGTTCGTCTCTTCCGGATAGCCATCCCAAAGTTCGTCCTCGCGAAAGGGTGGCGTCGCATGCTTGGGATAGGAACAGACCGTGCCAAGTTGCACAAACTTCTGGACGCCAGCCCGCCGCGCCTCCTCGATGAGGTGAAGCCCCATGACTGCGTTCGCGTAGAAGAACCTTCCCGGCTCGGCTCGATTCGCGCCGATGCCGCCGCACACCGCCGCTGCGTTAACGAGGACGTCGGGCTGCTCCTCCTGGATGAGCCTTCTCGCTTCCGACGGGTCGGTTAGGTCGTAATCCTTCGAGCCGAGAAACCGCGTGTTGCGTAGCCCCTCGGCGCTCGCGGCTTGCTGCAAGTGCTTACCGAGGAAGCCCGTTCCGCCCGTTACCACGAGGCGTTTGTCTGCTAAGTGCCGGCTGATTCGAGACATGGGTGCTTCACGTCGAAGGCGCGCAGGTCGGCGTCCACCATGATGCGAACGAGTTCCTCGAAGCGCACGCTGGGCTCCCATCCGAGGCGTTCCCGCGCCTTCGTGGCATCGCCGAGGAGCACGTCCACCTCCGCTGGGCGGAAGTAGCGCGGGTCAATCTCGACGTAGTCGCGCCAGTTGAGCCCGACATAGGAAAACGCCTGCTCGAGGAACTCGGACACTGAGTGCGTCTCACCGGTGGCGACGACATAGTCGTCCGGCTCGTCCTGTTGCATCATCATCCACATCGCGCGGACGTAGTCGGGTGCATATCCCCAGTCGCGCTTTGCTTCGAGGTTGCCGAGGTGGATCTTGTCCTGCTTGCCCGCGAGGATGGCTGCGAGGCCACGCGTAATCTTTCTCGTTACAAACGTCTCGCCGCGCCGTGGGGACTCGTGGTTGAAGAGAATGCCGTTCACGACGTACAGGTTGTAACTCTCGCGATAGTTGACGGAGATCCAATGCGCAAACACCTTCGCCGCTGCGTAGGGGCTGCGCGGGTGAAACGGCGTCTTTTCGCTTTGCGGCGGCGGGGCGACACCGAACATTTCGCTGCTCCCGGCTTGATAGAAGCGCGTCGGAATCTCGGTCTCTCGAATCGCCTCCAGGATGCGGAGCGTGCCGATGCCGGAGACATCGGCGGTGTACTCGGGCATGTCGAAGCTGACGCGGACATGGCTCTGCGCCCCGAGATGATAGATCTCGTCAGGCGCGACCTTCGCCAGAAGCCGAGCGAGCATCGAGCCGTCGCTGAGGTCGCCATAGTGAAGGAACAGCCTGGCGTCGTGCTCGTGCGGGTCACGATAAATGGCGTCTATGCGGCCCGTGTTGAACGTGCTGCTTCGACGGATCAAGCCGTGAACCGTGTAGCCGCTCTCCAATAGCAGTTCCGCAAGATACGAGCCGTCTTGACCTGTGATGCCGGTGATGAATGCCGTCTTACCGTTGGCAGGCACGCTGACCGCGGCGCTCATGTCTGGAGTGTACTCGTTCTGCGCAAGGGCTTCGACCTCCTCACCCCTCCCAAATCCCGTACAATGCTAGCCATGCAGCAGAACGAAGTGCTGGAGCAAGCCGAAGAGTTCCTCTTTGACTGGGTGCGCCCGAGGGCGCAAGAGATGGATGTTAGCCTGGAGGCGCTGAAGGAGGGGCTGAGCGAATTGGCGAACCGCGGGCTGCTCGGACTGCGGGCAGACCCCGAGTTCGGAGGTCGGGGGTTTCCTGACGCCGCCTTTCGCCGATTCCAGGAGACGATCGCCCGGTGTAGCGGAGCGCTCGCGTTCGTTCAAACGCAGCATCAGTCGGCGGTCTCCTTCCTGAACAGAAGCGCGAACGATGCGCTGAAGCGGCGCTTCCTGCCGAAGTGGTGCTCGGGCGAAAGGATGAGCGGCATCGCGTTCTCTCAACTGCGAAAGGCGGGCGCGCCCGTGCTCTCTGCAAAGCGCGTGGAAGGCGGTTGGGTTTTGGACGGCAAGATGCCATGGGTTACGGGCTACGGCATCTTTCAGGACTGCGTGGTCGCAGCCTACACCAAGGATCAGCGAACCTGGTTCGGCGTCGTCCAGCTTGCGGATTCGGATTCGCTCGTGTTCTCACCGGTGATGCGCCTCGCCTCGATGGAGGTTGGCCAGACGGTTTCGGCTGAGGTGCGCGAGTGCTTCGTTTCGGAAGAGGACGTGCTCTACCTGAAGGAGGGCAACTGGATCCACAACAACGACATGCTGAACATCGCGCTCCAGTCCCCCTTTGCCCTGGGGTGTGCCGCCGCGGGCATTGACGTGATGCGAGGCGTCTACGAGAAGAAGCGCATCGAGGCGATCACGCGGGCTGCCGATGTGCTCGAAGAGGAGTTGAGCCGCTGTCGTGACGAGGCGTATGCCGCGATGGAAGGAAAGGATGACTCGACTCGAAGCCTGAACGCGCGTGCCTGGGCGATCGAGTTGGCTGCCCGTTGCGCGCATGCCGCCGTTGTTGCGAGCAGTGGACAGGGCAACTCAGTGAATCATCCAGCGCAACGCGTGTACCGCGAGGCTCTTGTCTTTTCCGTCCTAGCGCAAACTAAGCCGATCCTCGAAGCAACTCTGGAGCGCGTCATTCAGAAGGAACGCTGCTGAGTTGCTCGATGTGATACACGTCGTGGCAGGGGAGCATGTTGGCGAGGTCTGCGGCGGTCGTGGCACCGCGCTCCGGGTGAACCACCGTGTTGCCCCAAGCCTCAGCGGGCACTGAGTGAACGTATTCGACGGTACGCTTCCGCTCTTCCATCCAGCGGTCAAGGCTCTCGGCGGGGTCCCAAGTGTCGTATTGCAGTTGGACTGCGCGCTCTCCCTCGTCCCACACTTGGAGGGCTGCGCCCGGGGTCTCGACCGCAGTCCGAATCCGCTCCCTCAAGAGCGGCTCCCAGTCCAGGAGGTGGGCGACCACCTGTCGAGGGGTGAAGCGGTCGGGGGCGGTGGGCGTGTCCCAAGCGCGTTGGCTGAAGCGCTCGAACTCTCTGCGCAGCAGCCCCGGCGTGCTCTGCAGGGCGTAAACCAGGTACGGGTTCATGCCGCGCAACATACCCCGACGCCCGCAGGTTCGCCATAATGTCAGCCGCCCATGGACGTGTACGACCTCTGGAACGCCTCTCTCAACGACATCAAGCAGCGCGTAACCGGCGTCAATGTGTGGACGGCGTTGAACTGCGCCGTTCCCATCACGCTTGACGGCGACTTCTTCGTAATCGGCCTCCGCCCACAGGACAACAGCCTGAAGGGTCACCTGAACCACGTCGGGACACGCAGGGCGATCGAGGAGGAGGTGGGCAAGCGGCTGGGCAAGGAGGTTACGGTCCGGGTTCTCGATGGCATTACCATCAACGACTGGCTCGCAGCCAAGGAGAGGGACGCCGAGGCTGAGCGGATTCGCGCCGAGGCGGCGGAAAGGGAGGGCAAGCGCGTCGCCACCTACTCAGTTTGGGAGGACGTTTTTGAGCAGATCAGCCGTGAATACGGCGAGCGGCAGCAGAAGGGCATGCCGCAGAATCGAGCACGGTTCCTCGAGCGGTGCATCGAGATCTGCCTTGAGCACCTAAGCGGGCGCGACGAGTTGAGTGAATTCGACGAACGTGCGCTATCCCGGGTCATTGACCGTGTCGGAACCTACACCGAGACCCCGCCCGCCTTCGTCGCCTACGAACTGCTGAAGCGCGCCGGCCGCCTTTGATGGAGGCGGTCATCCTCGGTTGCGGCACCAGCCACGGCGTGCCGATGGTCGCCTGCGATTGCCCGGTTTGCACGAGCAACGACCCGCGGAACCACCGCACCCGTTGCAGCGTGGCGATTCTGGGGGAAAAGAGCACTCTGCTCGTTGACGCACCGCCGGAGTTGAGGCTTCAGTTGGTGCGCGAGCGAATCCGCCGTGTGGATGCGGTCCTGATTACGCACTCGCACGCCGACCACATCATGGGATTGGACGATGTCCGCCGCTTCAACGAGCTAACCGGGGCGCCGATGCCTCTGTACGGTCAATCGAGGGCGCTGCAGGACGTTCGCCGAGTGTTCCAGTACGCCTTCGAGCCGCCCACGCAAGAAAGCGGCGGCCTTCCGTCCTACGAACTTCGCGAGGCGGGGGCCCAGGTGGAGGTCGGCGACGTTCGAGCGGAGCTGTTTGAAGTGTTGCACGGCAAACTGCCCGTTCTGGCGCTTCGGGTGGGAGACTTCGCGTACCTGACCGATGTGAGCGAAATCGGCGAGCCTGCATGGGAGCGGCTGCGGGGGCTTGGGACGCTGGTGATGGATGCGACTCGGCGCGCCCCTCATCCGTCTCATTTTCACTTGGAGAAGGCGGTCGAAGTCGCGAAGGCGCTCGGTGCGCGCCAGACCTACTTCACCCACCTCTCGCACGACTACGACTATGAAGCGACCTGCGCCGAGTTGCCGGGCGGGATTGACCTTGCGTACGACGGCCTCAAAGTTCCGATTCAGCCCTAAAGATCTCCCCGGAGAAGCCGACAATGCCCACCAGAAGCGCCAGAATGGGCTTCCGGAAACCTCGAGTGGGATGCGAGAGATGATGGTGGTGAGCAAACATGCTCAGTAGATGGGGGAAGAGATGCCCCGACTGATCGGGCTTCTATGCTCCTTGGTCGCCTTGACCGCCTGCGTGTTGAGCGGCGTCGGCCCAGGTGACTCGCTGCTGCGGGCTGCGCTCGCCTTCGTGGTCGGGCTTCTGGCGACCCAGGTCTGGTACGTCTTCTTCGCAACTCGAATCGAATACAATTCGGAGGACTCAGGGCGACTCGACGGGACGTGAATCTCAAGGAGTGAGGATCTGCGCACATGCACCACTTAGCAGAGGACAGCTTGAAACAGGTGTGGCGAAAGTACTTCGAACACCGCGACCCCTACTATCGTGACGAACTCGTGAAGCACTACGCGTACTTGGTGAAGATCACCGTCGGGCGCATCGTCGGCGTCGTTCCGCAAGGTCTTGACCGGGAGGACCTCATCTCCGCCGGGACGATGGGTCTCATTCGCGCCGTTGACCAGTTCGACCCCGGCCGGATGGTCAAGTTCGAAACGTACGCCATCGCCTTGATCCGTGGCGCGGTGCTTGAGATGCTCCGCAGCGAGGACTGGGTGCCCCGCTCCATCCGCGAAAAGCTGAAGGCGCTCGACAGAGCATACATCGCCCTGCAACTCCAGTTGAACCGTCCGCCGACGGAAGAGGAGCTCGCCGAAGCGCTCGAAATCTCGGTTGAAGAACTGCACGAACTTCAGATCTTCGGCGCGCGCCATTCGGTTCTGTCGCTCGATGAGATGATCCACGGACACGACAACGACGAGAGCGGCAACTTCATGGATGTCCTCATTGATGAAGATGCCAACCCGGACGCCCAGACGCAGGAGCGCGAGCTGAGGCGTTTGCTCGCTGTCAGCGTGGATAGATTGCCTGACCGCGAGCGGCTGGTCATAGCGCTCTACTACTTCGAGGGGCTTACCTTCCGCGAAATCGGCGCGGTTCTCGGTGTCTCCGAGAGTCGCGTTTATCAGTTGCACGCCCAGGCGGTCGGTCGCATCCGAGCGTTCCTGAGCGAAGAGGAGTTCGGAGCCGGCGGCGAGTGATCAACTTCTATGTCGGACGGCGAGCTGCCCCGCGTCCAGCCGTCGGTTGAAATCTCCCAGCGAGTTCAACCAACCGGCCCGCAACGGGATCGGCCGAAGAAAAAACACCGGCACCACGACCCCACCGAGGACATCATCGAGATCGGCGACGACGACGACGAGCCGACGGGCGAAGCACCGCAATTCGACGAGGCTGACGGCGACGACGGCCTCGACCTGCGTGTGTAGCCGGAGATTGGCCCTCAGATTGCTCCCTCTTGCCACGTTCGCCCTGCGCGCGGAGTATGCAGGGGTGTATACTCATGCGTTCAGTAATGGAGACCACCGGAGGAAACCTTTGAAAATGACTGCAATTTCACGTGTTCGCACGCTTGTGATCGCGCTCCTTGTCGGGGGCGTTGCGCTTCTGTCCGTCGGCTGTGGCGGTGGAGGCGGAGACGACACCGTCATCGCCGTCGTCAACGGCGAGAAGGTTACGAAGAGCCAGTACCTCAAGAAACTTGAGACCATGTCGTCCGTTCGCGCCGTCAACCCGCCGCAAAGTCCGCTCCAGCCCGGCCAAACGGGCGAAGTGCCGGTGGCAGAGGCGCTCTCCGGCCAAGCGTTGACGAAGATCATTGACGAGATTCTGACGCTCCAGACCGCGAAGGACGAGGGCGTTTTGCCGTCGAAGGAGGACGTTGACCGCGAGCAAGCCCTGATGGAACAACTGAATCCGAACTACGTGAAGAACTTGAAGGCACTTGGGTTCACACTCGAAGACATCCGACGGCAACTGATGGTGCGACTCGCCGAGCGGAACCTGCTCGTTCGGGGCATACCGAAGAAGACGACCGCGGACGCCAAGCAGTACATCGCCGAGCACCCTGAAGAGTTCACCGTGCCTGCCCAAGTCCGTCTGCGATGGATCGTCTTGGATGACCCCAACCTTCGCGACGACGTGGACCGCGAGCTCGCCTCCGGCATCACCTTCGGCGCCGTGGCGGGCAAGTACAGCACAGCGGTGAACGCCCGCGCAGAGAACGGCGCGTTCCCGCCAGGCAGAGGCGCGCAACCGACGCCACAAACTATGCCCGATGAGGCGACCAACCCATTTTGGGAAGCCGTCCTGAAGACGCCTAAGGGGCGCGTCTCCAACTGGGTCGAACTCCCAGGCGCGGGCGGCAAGACGTCGTACATCAAACTGCTTGTCGAGGACAAGACCGAGAAGACGGTACGCAAGCTGTCGGCGGCGGAAGAAGAGATGGTTCGTCGTGCACTCGAAGAGCGTGAAGCACGCGACGTCAACGACCTAACCGACCTGTACCTTAAGAAACTTCTCGACGCCAAGGTGGAGATCAACGTGCCCTACCTGAAGGCGACCTGGGAACAGCAACTCGCGATGATCAAAGACCGGGCGGCACGGATGGATGAGCGAATCGGTAACGCCCCCACTCCCGCGCCCTCGGGAACCGGCACCGAGACGGACGGGCAATAGCCTAACGCAGGCGCAAGCCCCGGCGAGCGCTCGCCGGGGCTTGCGCTCGCTAGCGAACCTGCTTTTCAAGGGCGTCGGCAAGGGCTACGACGTCCTCGTGGGTTATCTCGCCGTCCTTTACGAACTGGTCGAGCAACTCCTCGACGTTGCCGAAATTGTCCGACGTGAGGCAGATGAGGGGCGGCTTCGCCGTGTCCAGTTCGCACAGCGTGAGCCGCAGCGCCGCTTGCTTTTCGCAATGCTCCTTCATGGATAAGCCGTAGTCCACCAGATCGGGGATAGAGGTGTAGACACCCGTTACCTCTCCCCGCCCTGCGTCGTCCAGTTGCTCAGTAACCCAATAGATGCGCCGAAACTTCATCATGCCCGTGCGTCACCTCGCTCGCTTTGGTTTCTTCAGATACTGCTCCAGCCAGTCCAGGATGGCCCCAAGCCGATGAAGGCGCAGGTCGGGCGGGCCTGAGCGGCTTAGCCCGTGGCTGGTCGTTGAAGGATACCGGATGAACCGACTCGGGATGCCGCGCACCTGGAGCGCTGAGAACACCTGCTCTGCCTGCTCGATGTTGCAGCGCAGGTCCCCTTCGCTGTGAATCACCAGCGTTGGGGTCTTGACCTTGCCGAAGTACTTTAGTGGGCTCTGCTCCCAAAGCTTCTCCGGCCGATCCCAGGCGTTGCCCTCCCAGTAGTGGTCGGGAACGAGCGGGAAGTCGCTGGTGCCGGCCATGCTGTGCAGGTTCGAGACGCAGCGGTCGGTGATTGCCACGGCGAACTCTTTCGTGTGCCCAATGACCCAGTTCGTCATGTATCCGCCGTACGAACCGCCCATCACCGCCATCCGCTTTGCGTCCACGTAGGGCCGCGACTTCATGAATGCAATGACCGCTTGGATGTCCATCCAATCTTTGTTGCCCCAGTCGCCTTCGATGGCGGCGCAGTGCGCTTCGCCATAGCCCTTGCTCCCGCGGGGGTTGCTGAAGAACACCGCATAGCCCTGCGCAGCGAGCAGCTGCATTTCGTGAAAGAACGGGACGCCGTACTGCGCATGGGGGCCACCGTGTATCTCGAGCACAGCGGGCGCCTTCGTCCTTGGCTTCATTCCCGGCGGCTTCATCACCCACGTGTGAACCTTCGTGCCGTCCTCAGCGCGGACCCAGTGCGCCTCCACCTTGGCGAGGCTCAGTGCACCGAGCAACTTGTCGTTGAAGCCGGTTAGGCGCTTCGCCGAAATCGTCTCACCCTTGAGGTCGCCAATGAACACTTCGTTGAGTTCGTGAAACGATCCACGGGAAAGCGCAACGCGTGTGCCGTCCTTGCTCACGTTGCCCAGTTGATACTCATACGGCCCGGATGTTAGGAACTTCACTTCTCCTCGAAGCGTCACACGGGCGATGTGCGTTTCACCATGCCGGCCGAGGGCAATGAGCACCGCCTTGCCGTTCGGCAACCACTGGAAGTTCGCGCCGAACGCCGCCTCGCGAGTGTCGCTAAGGGTAGCGGCGGCAACGCAGTAGTCGCTTTTGCCGGTCAGGTCTACCGTCTTGCCGCTCTTTGGATCAGTAACGAAGAGGCGCTGGTTTCTCGAACCCCACAGGGCGTTTCTGCCCAGGCGCCCCGCCCATGCAATCCACTTCCCGTCGGGCGACCAGCGGACCGCCTCGCGGTCGCCGTCTTCCTGCTCGGGAACGAGTTTCGCTGCGCCCGTTTTCGCATCCACCAAGTAGATTCTCGATTTCCACGGCTTCAGCAGGGCGTCCTTGGCGGTGTTCGCCGCTACCGCGAGTCTCGTGCCGTCGGGTGACCAATCGAACGAGAAGAACCCCGTGGCGTCCTTGTCGAACAGTTTCCGGTGGTCGCCGCTCTCGACGTCAACGAGGTAGAGATGGTGGCGCTGCTGCTGGAAGTATCCGTCGCCGTCGAGGCGGTACCACATAGTCTCGATGACCCTCGGCGGAACGCTCAGTCCTTCAGCTTCTCGCTTCTTCTTCGCCTCTTCTGTCCACTCTTCGGCGGTGGGGCGGAAAGCGACGGCAATCCGCTTGCCGTTGGGCGACCACTTCATTTCGCGGATCGAGCCTTCAGGAAAGTCCGTGAGTTGGGTCGCCTCGCCGCCGCTTGCGGGGATGAGGAAGATCTGTGGCTTGGATTCGGAGCGCCCTGAGACGAACGCGATGCTGGAGCCATCGGGTGACCAAAGCGCCGCGCCATCCCGCTCACCCGAGGTGAACTGCCTCACCTCCCCCGAGGCGATGTCCGCGAGCCATAAGTTGCTCAGCATCTTGTTCTTCTCGCCGCAATGCTTGCGAGCGAACAGAACGCGGTCGCCGGACGGCGACACCTGAGGTTGAGCGACGAGCACGAATCTCTTCAGGTCGTCGGCTTGAATGAGCCTCTTCTTGGGCTTGGTTGAGCGGCGTGGCATGCCGCGCCTTTTACCTCACGCCCGGCGGGTCTCTCGAAGCAGCCACTCTCGCGCAGCCTCTTTGTCGTTCGGCGGAACCTCGCCTTCGAGCACGGCATCATCGAGGCGGCGCAGCCACTTCCCTACCTCAGGACCCTCCTGCAGCCGGAGAAGCGCCATCACCTCGCTGCCTGTAAGCGGTGAACTGAGCTGTTTTGGCGTGGCGGTTGCGCGCACCTCGGCGACTCGCCGTTCGATGGCGTCAAAGTCTGCCCTCGGAGGTCCGGCGCGGATCGCTTCCGCGTCTGCGCGACACAGTTTGATCAGCGGGTCCACCAATTCGCCCAGGTCGCGAACCAGCCTCCTTGCCGCTGTCGGCGTGAACACAGGCATCGAGCCGAGCCGCATGTGGTTCCGAACGAGCGTCGCGACCTGCTCCGTCAAGTCTCGGCTGAATCGGAGGCGAGACATCGCCTCACGGGTCATCTCGGCGCCCAAGCGCTCGTGGCCGAAGAACCGGATGCGTCCCTCGTCATCAACGCTCTTCGTCCGCGGCTTCGCAACATCGTGGAACAGCGCCGCGAGCGTGATGCGCAGCTCGCCGTACTCCGCTGCGTTGCGCACAACGTCCAGCGTGTGCTCCCACACCGGTTTAGTGTGATAATCTCCTTGATCCACGCCAACACCCTCCTTCAGTTCGGGGAGAATCAATTCGAGCAAGCCGAGGTCCATCAGGTCGGCGAGTGCGTCGGCAGCGGTCGCGTGCTCGAGCATGAGAACCAACTCGTTGCGAATCCGCTCAGCGCTGACGATTCGAAGCCGCTCGCGCCTCCGGCGAATCGCGTCGTACAAACCCTCGGCGGGTGCAAGGTCGAGGCGCCATCGGAACCGCACTGCGCGAAGCATGCGAAGCGGGTCATCGCTGAACGTCGCCTCCGGGTCGAGGGGCGTGCGGAGAACCCTCCCCTGCAGGTCTTGCAACCCGGTGCCCAACGGGTCGAGCACCTCGCCCGTGTGCAGATTGCGAAGCAGCGTATTGATGGTGAAGTCTCGCCGCTTGGCGTCGTCAAGCAGAGTCGCAGGCGCGATCTCCGGTTTGCGGCTATCCGGCGTGTACGATTCGCGGCGCGCCGTGACGATTTCGACGTTCGCCTCGCCAATGTGCACAAGGGCGGTGCCGAAGCGGGGATAGGTTACCGGGCTGATGGACGAGACGCCGGCTGTGTGCAGGAAAAGGGCAAGTTCTTGTGAGGATTCCTCACTTACGATGTCGAAGTCGCTGCTCTCAGGCAAACCCATCAGCGAGTCGCGCACGCAGCCGCCTACGGCGAAGAGGCGGCCCTCCCACTTGGTGCCGCGGGTCGCCTCGGCGATTCGCTCCAGGGCGTTCACCGCCGTACTATACCTCTTCCTGTACGATTTCGCGCTCCAGCGACCGTGTGTAGTTCCACACGGAGACGATGAGCCCGAGGAGCAGCCCAACGGCGGCGAACACTCCGGGAAGTGGGAACGACGGCTCTTCGGAGGCATACGGCTCGTCGAGAACTACGAACGGCACGTACGCCTTGTCCTCAGCCAAGCGCGCCTGAGTCAGGTCGGTGAGCGCGGCGTCAAGTTGCGCTTCCTCTCGCCTGAGTTCGTTGAGCAGTCGCTGCTGCTCGATTGCAAGGTTTGCAATCTTCAGCGCGTCATCGCGCATGCGCGCGAGATTGCGTTGCGCGGCGCGCAGGGCGGCAAACTTTGCGGCGCGCTCCGCCGAATCGGTCAGCGTTAGGCTGAGCGCGCCCACCTTCGCAGCATCGGCGATGCGATCCAACTCCTCGGTATAAACCTTGACCGAGGCGTCCAGCTGGGCGCGCACGGCTTTCATCTCCGGCGAGTCGGGTGACACCGCCGCCCGCGCCTGCTCCAACTTCGCGCGCTGCTCCAGAATCGCGGCGTGCAGGTTCTCGAGGGCGACCGTGAGCGGCTCGCCCGTTTCGCCTGCGTCGCGCGCTTGAACGACGGCGCGAATCTTCTGGTTCAGCGCGGCATCTGCGGCTTGCGCCTCGGCAAGCAGACCGTCCAATTCAACGCTGGACTGAAGAAGCGCCTCAACGAACTTCTCCCGGGCGACGGCGGAAGCGGCGAGCGAGTCGCTTGAAACGGCTGCCTTCACCTCCTCTGCCTTCGCGCGGACGCGGCCGCGCTGCTTCTCAAACTCTTCCTCGAGAAACTTCACGGTTTGAGCGGCGAACTGCTTGCCCAACTCCTTCGAGCGTTCGTCCGCGTAGGCGATGAGGTCGCTGAGCACTGCCTGCGAAGCCTGTCGGTCGCCCCAGGTGAAGGAGACAGCGAGTTGTCCGGTTTGCAGCACCTCGGTTTTGACCGACTCGAGGAACTCCTCGATGGCCTCATCGTCGGGTTCGTCGCGGAACAGCGCGGGCTTGTGCCGCTCGATAGCGTGGAGCGCGGCGCTGCGGCTGGCGAGGATGTCCGCGATAGACGCCGCGTCGGTGCCTACAGTCGGAAGGAACAGTTGACCGCCCAGAACGTTCGTCCCGGCGCCAGCGCTTCCCAAAGAGCCTGCCGCGAGCCCGGCGAGGGGCAGGGCGTTTAACGGGTTCTGCAGGGATGGCTTCGCAAAAAAGAGTGTGGACTTTGCTTCGTACTGTTTCGGCCAGGCGAGCGCGACCACAAGCCCAAGCAGCGCTCCTGCCGCGGGCCATAAGAGAAAGCGAGCGGGTGTCGGCAACGCGTTCACGAAAGCAGTCCCGTTATACCGACGCGGGGGACGCTCGAATCGCCGCCTCGCGCGGCGCGAGGGACGGGATTCGACTCAGCGCGAACCACGCGCCCAGCAAGAGAAACGTTCCTCGGTCGGCTATGTCGGGCGTCGGCATCACCATGACAAGCAGCGCGGCAAGCGTCATCCCAATTCCCAATTCTCGGCAGAGCCGCGCGCCTCGGAGCAGGTCCACGACAGGGATGAGGAACAGAGCCACCAAAAGCGCCGCCACCGGGATTCCGAAGAACAAAGCCGCAGCGACCGGTGCGAAATGTGGCACCAGGGGCGGGCCACGACGCAGGTACTCGCTGTCGCTGATGGGCACCAGCGGAAACGAATCAAGCGACGGCAGCGCCCAAGCGACCGTTTGCGGCCGCCCGGTCGAGGCGAGCGTTCTCATTTCAGCGAGGCGCTCGATCGCCGGCAGTTGCAGCGACCCGACGACCACCGCAAGAGCAGCCGCGCCGAGCACAGCCATCAGCACGACAGACGCGCGATACCTCGCGGAAACGATCGAAGACTCGCTACCCTTCGGCAGGAAGAACGGAAGCGCGAGAAGAAACGCAAGGCCCAGCAGCGCGGCCCGCGATCCGGTCAGCCCAATTTCCAGCGCAAGGAGCAAGAGGAAGAGCGACGCCGCCCAACGCGAGCCACGAGACCCCCGCACCTCGCGCGAGAAGAGTGTCGCCGCAAACAGCGCAAGCAGGTAGCCGGACACGAGCAACTCGTCGAACACCGAAACTGTGAACCGACCGAGAATGAGAAACGGCGTGTGCGAGGGAAACCAAAACGGACTGACGAGCGGCAACGCAGCGTTGAACAGAAGCGGTACCACAACCGTTGCGCCCAAGCCGAGTTGCGCCGCGTGAGTGATGTCCGCCGCGCCGAGACCAGAGCGCCGCACCAACGCGAACGCCTCCCAGGCCAGCACGACGCTCGCGCACAGATAGATGAGGAAGATCGCCTTCGTAAACGCGAAAGCGACGATGGACCCGAGCACGATCGAAAGCGAGAGATAAAGGAACGGTCGCGGCGCACGCGTCAACACCTTCCACGGATGCAGGAAGCAGTACGGCGCCATCGCAACAAGGAGCACGTAGCCGAGCGTCACCGGTAGCCCGGCGACATACGGCAGCAACAGGGAGCCGAAAAGCACCGCCAACGCGAGCCGGTCGGAGAAGTACCCGACCAGCACGACCGCCGCGACCACGCCGAGGCTTGCCGGGTGCGCTGCCCAGTTACTCGCAAGAAACAGGAGGGCAAAGAACAACGCCACGCGAGCCCACACCGGGTCGCCGCCTCGCTTTGTTCCAACCGTCACGACTGTCATCGCCTATCGGTTGGGACGAGCGGCCTGGCACGTACGGCTCGGCTTCCCGGCAAACCGGGCCCCGGCGATGCCCATTTGGGCACAATCGCAGGCCGAGAGGGGGTAGTTTCTTGATAGCCGTGAACCGTCCAGCACTTTTCCTCGTCGCCGCTCTGCTCGGCGCGATCATCCTTGGCTGCCACCGCGAGCCGCCCGTCGCGGCGAAGCCACCGTCCGTTGCGCCCCCGCCGGCCTCTGAGCTGATCGAGAGGGCGCACCAGGCGCTTGCGCTCACCGTCGGAAGCCCCCTGCCCCTGTCGAGGCAGAGCACCCGGCCCGAGCGCGAGGCGTACCTGCAGGGCGCGGACGCCGCGCTGAAGGCGCTTCTGGCGCTCCCCGACGCGAAAGTGGACACCGTGCCGCCGACACGGGTAACCCGCGACACGCTGGAGCAGGTGAGCGGGCTTCTCGCCGTCGAACTGGCGGACGCGATCGATCGCGACGAACCGGAACGGTTATCCCGCGCCATCCGCGCCGCCTATGCCTACGCCGATTACTGGAGTGCCAGCGGCGTAACGGTTTGGGTTCTCACGAGCGCCATGCCGGAACGACTTGCAGCGGGCGTGCGTTCTGTGGCTGGCCAGGTGGACGCGGATCTCGTGGAGACGGTTACCAAGACGCTGGAGGCGATCTCCGCCGCCCCCCCGAACCCAAAGTCCGCCATCGAGGCGACTCGCGCGCGGATTCTCGAGTGGCGCGCA
>Ga0209172_10003839_pt1 | contig 21790 bp, 20 predicted proteins | sample LarsenN4metaG_FD_184113 | JGI IMG/M metagenome (GOLD analysis project Ga0209172, IMG submission 184113) | Hot spring sediment bacterial and archeal communities from British Columbia, Canada, to study Microbial Dark Matter (Phase II) - Larsen... ... | reverse complement strand
TTGTTGGGCCAAACCCGCAGCCAGTTACGCAGCACCCAGAGACGCCCCGAGTTGCTTCAATCCTTCTGGAAACAAACAGGCCTGGCTTGGCCTTAGATTGTTAACAGGCTATGCGAAGCTCAGTAGGAGGTGGCCGGGCGGTCGAAGCGCTGGACGGTGATGGACTTGCTTTGCAGCAGGGCGGCGAAGGCGGGGCTGGAGAGCAGGTCGCGCTCGGCCTGCCGCACGGGCAGGGGGCCGGGCTGGGCGGGGGATTCGGCCAGGGTTTCCATGACGCCATCGGCTTCCGCAGGGTGGAAGATGGCGATGCTGGGGCCGCCGGGCAGGGTGTCGAGCAGCGCGGACCAGCGGGCCAGGGCGCTCTCCAGTCCGCCTTCGCAGGGGCCGTGCTTGAGTTTGTTCATGGAGTCCGGATAGGCCAGGCCCTCCTTTTCGGCGAAGCGCCGGGCCAGGTCTTCCAGTTCCGGGCGGGTGCGCAGGCAGGCCATGTGGGAATCCAGGTAGCGGATGGTGAGGCCGAGGGAGCGCAGCTTGTCCAGCTGGGTGTGCATCTCGGCCTCGACCTGGAGCGGATCGTAGGCAAAGCCTTCGGGCAGGCGCCAGGGGTTGGGGAGAAAGGTGCCGTCGGCCTGGATCAGGCCGGGCACCCGTTCCTCGGGGGCGAGAGGCCCCCAGCGCAGGGAGGTCCATTCGCTGTTCAAAGTGAAGTGGAGGCCGAGGCAGAGGTCGGAGCGCGAGCGGAAGCGCTCGGCGGCGTCGTGGAGGGCGGGGCCCACGGCCATGAGGCCGATGTTCGGGCAGGTGAGGGTGGCGGCCTCGATGGCGGCGTTGGAGCCGGGGGAGAGGGCGGCGTCGTCCGCGCGGAGGTAGAGGGTGGGCTGCATCTGCCTGAATATGGGCAAGCCCGGAGAAGACACGAGGAAAAGCGTGGAAGCCGGAGACTGCAAAGAAAGGGAAAAAAATAAGGCTTGCATATTAAACCGTATTGTTAAATATTGAGCCCATGACGACGGGATCAAAAAGCGCGGAACGGCTGGACCGGGTGTTCGCGGCCCTCTCGGACCCCACGCGGCGGGCGCTGCTGGAGTCGGTGCGGGAGGGGGAAAGCACGGTGGGTGAGCTGGCGGCGCCGCGGGCGATGTCCCTGCCGGCGGTGTCGAAGCATCTGCGCGTGCTGGAGCAAGCGGGGCTGCTGGAGCGGCGCGTGGAGGGCCGGACGCATTACTTGAGATTCCAGCCGGAGCCCCTGGCCGAGGCGGTGGACTGGGTGGAGCGCCAGCGCCGGTTCTGGGAAGGCAGCCTGGAGCGCCTGGCGCGGTCCCTGGAAGAACCTTCGGAAATTTCCCCTGAAAAAACCAACTCAAAACGAAAGAAAAACTAACATGCAAACAGCAACCACTCCCCAAGCCCTGCAAATCCGGCGCGTCATCCGCGCCCCGCGTGAAAAGGTATTCGCGGCATTCGCCTCCCTGGAAGGCATGAAACCCTGGTTCGGCCCATCGGCTGAATGCCGCCTGTCCGGCGAGCTGGATTTCCGCGAAGGCGCAGGCTACCGGATCGTGATGGAAAACGGCTGCGAGGGCCACGGCGAGGCCGAAGGCCCCTACACGGTGGCGGGCCGCTACCGGGAAATCCGTCCGCCGGAGAAGGTGGTGTTCACCTGGCAGTGGGAGGGTGATCCGGAATGGGCGGGGCTGGAATCGGTGGTTACGGTGGACCTGCGTGAAGTCGAGGGCGGCACGGAATTGCGCCTGACGCAGCAAGGGTTCCCGAACGAGGCGAGCCGCGAGCGCCATGGGCACGGCTGGGAAGGCAGCCTGGAGAAGCTGGCCCGCGCCTGCGGCGGATAGGCTCCAAGCTCCGGGGGCCTTGGCGTTCAGCGCCAGACCTGGATGAGGGCGGCCTCTTCGGGCTTGAGGCGGGCGGCGGGGATGGCGCGGGCGGCCTGGCGGGCCTGCCCGTGCTGCCCCGTGGCGCCGAGGGTGGCGGCGCGGACGGCCTGCCAGCCGGGCTGGAGCTGGGACCAGTCCGGGATGCCGGAGTTTTCCAGGATGTGGAGGGCGGCGGCGGGGTCGCCGCCGCGGAGGAGGGCCAGGGCGGCCGTGATGCGATAGGCCATGATCCGGGGCCCGGTTTCCAGGCGGGCCAGCGCCTCGGCGGAGGCTGTTGCGGATTCGGTGCCGGTGAGGAGGCGGAGGTAGGCCAGGTCATTGCGGATGGCCGTGTCCTGGGGGTAGCGTTCGGCCATGGCGGCGAGGACGCCGATGAGGGCGGGGGTGTCGCCGGACGCCTCGTGGAGGCGGAGGAGGGAAAGCCAGGCCTGGCGGGGCTCGGGCTGGGTGCGGGCCAGGGTTTGATAGATTTGGGCGGCGCGGGCGCTTTCGCCCAGGCGTTCGGCATAGCGGGCCATATACCAGAGGAGTTCGGGGCGGGCGGCAGCCTCGGCAGCGGCGCGGTCCCAGAGAAGGCCGGCTTCCCGGTCATCGCCCAGTTCGCGGGCGGCGCGGGCCCGGAAAAGAAGGGCCAGCTCGCGGTCGATGGGGGCGCGGGGGTCTTCCAGTGCGCGCTTGAGTTCGGCCCATTGTTTTTGCAGGGCCAGGCTGTCGGCCCAGATGAGGAAAAGGTCCTGGCGGGAGAAAGCGCGGTCGGGCGGGATGAGTTCGACGACGGCGGCGGAGGCGCCCTGCTGGTTAAGCCAGCGGGCGGCCTGGGCCTGATCTGCCGGGGAGGCTCCGCGATGGCCGGCGACGACGGAGTTGATCAGGCGCTCGCGGCGTTCGGGCTGGCGGCGGAGTTCGAGTTCGACCAGCCAGAGGCGCCGCTGGCTGCCGGCCAGGGGGTGGGTCTGGAGGCGATCGGCGACGCGGCCGGCTTCGTCGCTGGTGAGCTGGAAGCGGCGGGCCAGGAGTTCGAGGGCGGCAAGCCCGTCGCGTCCGTTGTCCTGCATGGCGCGGAGGAGGAGGGCCTTGGCTTCGAGGGCGGCGGCCTCGGTGCCGGACTGGACCCGGAGGCCGGCCAGGGCGAGGGCGGCAGCGGCGTCTTCGGGGTGGCGGGAAGTGAGGGCTTGCAGCGTGGCGGCAGCGGCGGCGGCATCACCGCGGGCCTGGTGCCAGGCGGCCTGGAGGCGGATAAGTTCCGCATCCTCGGGGAATTTTTCGAGAAGGGCGGCCAGGACGGGGGCGGCGGCTTCCGGGCGCTGGAAGGCGAGCATGGCGCGGACAAAGGCGCGGTGGTCGTCCGTGGTGGCCTGCGGGTGGCGGATCAGGGCCTGCCAGAAGCCGGCGGAGCGTTCGGTGTTGATGGCGGCGTAAAGCTCGGCCATGGCGCGGATGACCTTGGGATGATGGGGGGCGAGCTGATAGGCGGCGTGGGCATCCTGGACGGCGCGGAGGAGGGAGGCTTCGTCCCGGGCGCCGGACAGGCCGGAGACGAGGTGGGCGGCGCGGGCGCCCTTGGCCCAGCGGTAAGCCGGGGGCGCAGCCAGGCCGGTGAGCACAAGAGCCAGGGTGGCGGCGGCGAGAAAGGTGGCGCGGCGGGCGGGGCCGGACGCGGCCCACCCCAGGCGGACCCGGTCCAGGAGGCTCGGGGGCGGCGGCGGAGGCATGGGAAGATAGTGGAGGAAAGGGATGGAAAAGCGAATCTTTGGAAGATTAGGCGGCGGTTGCCGGCGCGCATGGGGGACCGTTTGCTTTGCGCCAAAGCAAGCGGCCCCGGGATCAGTGGGCGGCTTCGGCCAAAGCGCCGCGGCGAGAATCTTGGGAAAAACCATGAGAAGTCATCTAGGCAGGAGCGGGAGAACTGGATATGGTGGGGGACGATGTTCCGTTCTGGATGGGTGCCTTGGATTGCGGCCGGGGGAGGCATGTGGGCGCTGGCCTTGATGCAGTTGAGTGGGGACTGGGATGTTTACGTGCAGTATAATTATGGCTGGCTGGTGCCGCTGCTCGCCGGGTATCTGGCCTGGCGGCGCTGGCCGGACCGTCCGGACCTGCGTCCGCTGAAGGACGGGCGGTGGGGGCTGGTGTGTTTGGGCCTGCTGTTGCTGCCGTGGCTGCCGCTGTGGCTGGTGCGGGAGGCGAATCCGGATTGGCGCCTGGTGGGCTGGGCGGTGGCGCTGCTGGCGGTGGTGGCCACCCTGGGGGTTCTGGCCCTGGCCGGGGGCTGGGGCTGGGTGAGGCACTTTGCCATGCCGGTGGCGCTGATCCTGATCGCGGTGCCGTGGCCCAGCGGCCTGGAGCAGGAAGTGGTGCAGGGGATGACGCGGGCAGTGACGGCTTTCACGGTGGAAGCGCTGGTGTGGACGGGATCGTTTGCGGTGCAGAGCGGGAATGTGATCCTGCTGGCCAATGGGGCGCTGGGGGTGGACGAGGCCTGCAGCGGGGTGCGGTCGTTCCAATCGAATCTGATGGCGGCGCTGGTGGTGGGGGAGATTTACCGTTTCGGCGCGGGGCGGCGGGTGGCGCTGCTGGTGGCGGGCCTTTTGGCGGGATTTGGACTCAATCTGGTGCGGGCCTTCACCCTGGCCACCATCGCGGCGCGGGGGGAGGTGGCGGACGTGGGCGTCTGGCATGACCCGGCGGGCTACACCATCTTGCTGGTTTCCTTCGGCCTGCTGCTGGCGGCGGCGAAGGTGATGGGCGGACGTTCCGCGGAAGCGGGCCGGGAGGGTGAAGCCGGCGCCGCAGGCCTGCCTGCGGTGCCGGGCGCGGTGCGCTGGGCCTGGGTGGCGCTGGCCTGGCTGGTGCTGGTTCCCGTGCTTTCGGAGGCCTGGTTCCGCCTCCACGAGCGTGGCGGGGAACAGATGGCGGAATGGACGCTGGATTGGAGCGGTGTGGCCGGTGAGGAGCAGCGCCCCATCCCGGACAAAGTGCGTGCGATTCTGCGCTACAGTGAGGCGGCAGCGACACGCTGGGCCGGACCGGGAACGGGGCCGTGGTATTTTTACGAAATCACCTGGGCGCCGGGACGGGGCAGCGCGCAGATGGCGCGGAGCCACACGCCGGACATCTGCCTGCCCGCCGCGGGGGCGGAAGCGGTGGGAGCCGGGGCGCGGGTGGTGCACGAGTCCGGGCCGCTGCGGCTGGCCATCCAGCCTTACACCTTCCGGCTGGGTCCGGAGACGGTGCATGTGTTTTTTTCATTGTGGGAGCAGCATCCGGCGGGCGAGGCGGCTTCCACGGCCAGCGCCTATGATCCGCAGGAGCGGCTGCGGGCGGTCTGGGAAGGGCGGAGGAACCGCGGGCAGAAGGTGCTGCATGCCACCCTGACCGGCTACCCCGGCCCGGAAGCGGCACTGGCGGCCTACCGGAAGTTTCTGGACCAGCACCTGCGGGTGAAGTGAGGGTGAATTATCGGCGTGCAATGGGCGGCGGGAATGGTTGGCTGGACGCATGCCAGCAACGCTTGCTCAAATCGTGGCCGCAGCGGATGGCTGGCTTCATGCCGGGCCGCAAGGGGATTACCCCGGGGCGCTGAACGGCCTGCAGCTGGAAAACGATGGACGGGTGCGGCGGATCGCCGCGGCGGTGGATGCGCATGCGGAAGTGATCCGCCGTGCGCTGGAAGCCCGGGTGGAGTTGCTGGTGGTCCATCATGGCATCGGCTGGGCGCCGCTCTGCCCGCTGACCGGGGCGCGCTACCGCTGGCTGAAGGCGGCCATGGATGGAAATCTGGCCATCTACAGCTCCCACCTGCCGCTGGATGCCCATCCACAAATCGGGAACAACATCTTGCTGGCGCGTGCCTTGAAGCTGGGCCGCCCCCGCCCCTGCTTCGAGGCCAAAGGGGGCCTGGTGGGGCGGCTGGGGGAATGGTCCGGCAGCCGCCGGGCGCTGGGCTTGGCGCTCGCGCGGATTCTCGGCCAGCCGCCGGTGCTGCTGCCGGGCGGGCCGGAACGGGTGCGGCGGGTGGCCGTGGTGACCGGTGGGGCGGGCAATGAACTGGCCCAGGCCGCCGCGGCCGGGGCGGACACGTTCATCACCGGCGAGGGCAGCCACTGGACCTACGCTGCGGCCCTGGAATTGGGGATCAATGTTTTCTACGGCGGCCACTACCTCACTGAAACCTTCGGGGTGAAGGCGCTGGCGGCGAGGCTCTCACGCAAGTTCCGCGTGCCCTGGGTGTTTTTGGATGTGCCCAGCGGGCTTTAAGGGCGTTGGCGCAGTTCCATCAGGGGGAGGGTGAAGTCCACGTGCACGGGCTGGGCGTCTTCGATCCACTCACTGTGCTGGTTGAGTTTTTCGAAAAGCGCGGCGAGGCTGGAGGCGTGGGGGCTGGACCAGACCACGGTGTGGGCCTCCGGCCAGCGCACCATCCGGGAGGTGTCCAGGCGAAGGCCGAGCGAGGCGAACAAGGGCTGGGCGGCCAGGAGGGCCTCGTCATTTTTCAACCGGACAGCAAGGCGGTCACCGGCCAGGAACTGGGCATCGGCTTTTTCCCAGGTCTGGGTCTCGGAATCGAAGCCCCATTGGATCTGGGCCAGGACGTAGCGGGGGCGCTCGGGTCCCTGGGGGATGATTTTTTCGATGACGCGTCCGATCAGGCCGGGATGGCCGGCGGACTCGTGGCGCTCAAGCAGGATGTCCCAATACTCGATGGTGCCCAAGGACTTGGCCTGGTGGTCGATAACCTTCCAGGTGACGTTGGGGTGGCGGTCGTCGCGCATGCCGGCGGAGTCGAGCACTCCGGCCCGGAGGGCGGGGCGGACGGGCGGTGCTTCCGCCGCCCGCAGGAGCGGGGCGGCGGGAAGCAAGAGGCCGGCGAGCAGGAGGAGGCGGGCGCAGGTGGCCATGGTTAGAGGTCAGTTCAGCTTGGGTCCGAGGTAGGCGGCGTGGGCGGTCTTGTTGAAGTAGGCTTTAATGGTGTAGGTGGTCACATCGGCATCCACCCGGTCGGAGACCGCATCGGTGATCAGGACGTAAGCCCCGCCGGCATCTTCATAGTAGCCCTGCTGGAGGACGGGTTTGACTGCTTCCGTTCCATGGAAAAGGGCCCAATAGGAGGGGATGCCGTAGGCCGGGATGTCATGCGCGGCGAGGCCGGCGGAATCGGTTTTGAGGACATTCGGCCCGTAAACATCCAGGCTCTTGGCACGCTCCCAGCCCAGGGCGTCGGGAATCCGGGGGGCGGGGCTGATCGAGACCGAGGGTGCGGCGCTGGTGAGGCTGGATGCAGCAACTTTTTTGATGACACTGACGGTGCCGAGGAGGGCGCCGCCGTTGTCGTCGTTGTAAATGTGGCTGGCCGGATTGAGGGAGACGAGTCCGGTGGAGGAGTCCGCGGTCAAGTCCACTTGGCCGTCAACGAAGAGGATGTCGGGCGTGTCGGCATAGCCTCCGGTGACGGGCACGTTGAGGGGCAGTCCGCTGTTGATTGCGCCAAAAACCGTGCTGACCTGGACCGGCTTGGAAAAGCCGACGAGCTTGGGCGAGACCAGGGCCAGGTCGCGGGTGACGTTGCCGGTGACCACGCCCGGACTGGCACCGACGGTGGGATCGCGGTAGGCCTCGAAGTTTTTGAAGCTGTAGCGGGCGGTGTATTCCAGCTCGATGCCTCCCTTGACGTTGTAGCCTTTGAGGGTGTCGAAGAAGTTGCGGATGTCGTGGCCCTGGTTGGGGTTGGCTTTGACCACGTGGATGGCTTTGAGGGAAGCGATGGCGGTGTTGCGGAGGAAGGAGGTGATCGGCGCATCGTCGATCGCCAGCAAGGTCTTGCCTTTGGCCAGGGTGGTGCGGTGCGGGGAGAGCAGGAATTCCACGGGTATCTTGACGTTCTCGTGGTAATTGCGGTGGAAGAAGAAGAAGGCGGCATTCTGGTGGCTGACGGCGATGTTGTCCGCCACATCCAGGTTGCGGCTTTCCAGCCAGTAGCCGTGGCCGTTGAAGCCGGTGTCGTGGCCGTTGACGCCATCGGCCCAGGAGATGGACTTGAAGAAGCGGTCTTTATCGCCGTTGCTGCGAATGGCGATGTTGCGGTAGAGCTGGCCGCGCTCATCGCCGTCTTCGGCGACAAAGTGGGAGGCGAAGATGTCGAAAGTGACGTTGTCGTTGATGTTGACCCAGCTGCCATGGGTGGCGACCCCCCAGCCGGGGCTGCCCCAGACGGTGTTGCCGAGGAAGGTGGCGGCGGCGGTGCGGTAGGGTTTGTTGAGATCGCGGGCGAAGCGGTCCATTTTGTGGAAGTGGACGGGGTAGCGTCCGCGGATGTTGTCGGTGGCGGCGGTGGCAGCGGTGGCGGGGTTGCGCACGGGATTGGTTTTGGAGGTGCGGCCCAGGTCCTTGAAGGAGGCGCCGTTGATCTGGACGGTTTTGGTGCCCATGAACATGACGTGGCCGCGCTGGTGGATGGCCAGGGAGGAGGGGGAGCTGAAGCGGACGTTGCGGGTCAGGTTGGCGGCGTAGGCGCGCATGCCGGGCTGGTTGGGGCGGTGGTCTTTGGCCAGGGGGGCGTCCAGGGTGAGTGTGAGCCCATCGGCGCTGATCGCGCTGAGGGTGCGGACTTCGTCATCGGTGGCGATGGTTTCGGTGCCGTTGGCGCGCGGGCGGAAAGTGACGCCGGTGACGACAATCTGGTCGCCCACCCGCCAGCCGGTGGGGGCGGAGGAGAGGGTGATGGTGGAGGAGGCCGGGGCGCCGGAGGTGGTGGCGAGGGAGCGGAAGGCGGTTTTGTTCGAGCCCCAGATGCCGACCCGGCCCTCGGAGACCAGGCCGCGGGTGACGAGCTTGGGATCGTGGGACAGGGAGAGGTTGCCGCCGTCGAAGACGATTTCCACGGTATTGGCGGCGGGCACGCGGGCGCTGCTGGTGCCGATGTCAAACCCGGCGTTTTCCGCGACAAGGATGGTGTCGCAATGGAGCTTGGTGTTGGCGGAGGTGCGGAAATTGAGGGTGCCTTCGACGACGATGGTGCCGTAGAGGGTGGTGGAGTTGAGGTCCACGGTGAGGGTTTTGCCGGCGGGCACGAGGATGTTGTGGCCGGCGGCGGGCAGGGAGCCGCCCTGCCAGGTGGTGGTGGAGGACCAGTTGCCGGAATTGGCGACGGTGCGATGGTAGGTGCTGGGAACGGGGATGCCCTCGCAGGAGAAGCAGCCCAGGAGCGCGCCATGGCCCAGCGCGACGACAACCCCGATGCAGGCAAGCAACTTGATGTTCATAGGAGCGCGATTATCATCAATGCAACCTTTGATGTCCAAGTAACCATCCCACCTTTTCTTGTAAAAATCCGAGGAGCCAGCCGTCCCATGTGGAAACGATGTCCTGCCGAGGTTCTGCAGATTCCCGCTGACCGGGCGGTCTGTGGCGTGGTGACGCTGGTGCCGGGAGCGCGGCACGGCCCGGTGGCGCTGACGCGGTTCATGCTGTTCTGGGTGATGCAGGCTCCGGAGGGGGGCTGGGTTACGGTGAACGGCCAGAAGCATGTGCTGGAGACGGGCATGCTGGTTCTGGGCTATCCGGGCATGGAATGGGAATATGCCTTTGGGCCGGGGCGTCCATCGGTTCATTTTTACCTGCACTTCGACTTGGAAGACCCGGACGGGGAATGGCCGGCCCCGTCCACCTGGCCGGCCTGGCGCCAGCTTCCCCAGGAATCACCGCTGCCCGGTATGATCCGCCAGCTGGCCGGGACACTGCAGATGATTGAGCCCCAGCGCAGCGCATTGTCCTGTTCCCTTCTGCAGTTGGTCCTCCATGGGGCGATCTACGGGACGGATGTGGCTGTGGGAGAGGTTCTGCCGCCGCTGCCGGATGGGGTGAGCCGTGCTGCGGCACTGGCCTTGAAGCCGGGGACGGAGTGGAAAGTGGCGGCGCTGGCCAAGGCCGTGGGCATGCATCCCGATCACCTGAGCCGGCTTTTTCAGTCTTCATTGGGGCTGAGTCTGGCCAAATTCCTGGTGCAGGTGCGGGTGGACCGGGCCATTACACTGATGCAAGAAGGGGAGGGCACGGTGGAAGAAATCGCCTGGAAGAGCGGGTTTTTTGACGCGGCCCACTTCAGCAAGGCTTTCCGGGACGTGATGGGCTGTCCCCCGGCGCGCTACCGTGAACAGATGCGGCAGCGCGGGGTGCTGCAGGGACCCAGGCTCCGCCCCCTGCTGCGGCTGAACTTGCAGCAGCTGGCCGGGGCGTCGCCGCCGGGCCCGTCCGTCAATACGTCCGGGATTGCCCACTACCTGGAACGGGTGGCGGCCTCTTGTTCCTGGGAAGGGACCGGAGGAACACAGGCGTGGAAACAACTGCCACTGGGGGCGGGCACCCAGGATGCCATCGTCAAGGAAGGCGGCTGGTTTTGGGCACGGCATCTGCCGCTGGACCTGCTGCCGCGGGGAAAAACGGTCTGCGCGGGGGTGCCTTTCCATGTGCGCTGGGGAAGCAGCAGTCCGAAGGCCGTGGCTCTGGGCCAGGGCGGCCTGCTCCGCTGGAAGCTGGAGGTGCCCGCGGAAACGGACACGCTTTGGCTGCTGGTGGCGGCGGGCCGGGCGGGTGCGGAATGCATGCATCTGGGCGGGTTGCGCTTGGTCCAGGGGCGCCGGATCGTCCGCGCCCATGAAGTGGTGCTGGCCGGAAGGGCTCATGTGAGCGATGTCGAGCGCGCCTCATCCCAGGACAAGGTGGTGCTGCAAGATTGGTGGCATTCGTATCCGGTGCGCGCGACGGCACACGCCCGTCCCTGGGTTCTGCTCGACCCGCTCCGCCCCTACCTGCGCAAGCACAGCCTTTATGTGGTGCGGCTGCAAGCGGACACGGGCTTCACCGCGCTGGAGTGGAAAGGGGAACGGAAAGCGCCCGGGAGCTGGATGGTGCTGGCGGCTGTGTCCGGAAGGAAGCAGCCGAAGGGCTGAGCGCGGCAGGAGCGCTCCGCCCTGCGCCGCGGGGGGTTGTGGAGGTGCCTGGCGGGCTTTGAGAGGATTGGCCGCAAAAAGGCGCATGGGGCACAAAAAAGGGGCGCGTGCTTTGACGGGAAATGGGCTGGATGCCGGATCCAGTGCGCCAGGAGTTGTGCGGGGAACGCCTGTTGTGCCCCGGCACCAGCCGCCGGCTGCGATCGCGCTGCGGCCCTCTTGTGATCCGGAAATGCGCTGGACACAGGATAGGCATGATGATAGTGATTTAAATGTTCCTGTCGCCTTGTAATCGGAGTTCTCCCATTCCATGAACACGCCTGCGTCTATCCTCATCGGGGCGGTGATCATCGCCGCTGCAATTTATTGGGAGCCTGTGGGGAAAGAACCGGCAAAACCCGGCCCCCTTCCGGTCAAATTCACGGCATCCCAAGTGGAAGCCAAGCTCAAAGACCACCTCAATCGCCGGCATCCCGATGGAAAGATTCCCCTGAATTCGGAGTGGACCGTGAGCATGGAGGAGATTCAGTTTGAGGATATCCGGTTTGATTCGATCGGACTTGGAATCCGAATTTACGTGAAGTTTCCGAAGAACGAGTGGTTTCCCGAGCCTTACAGCTTTGAGCTGCTCAGAGACCGGTATGGCGTGTGGGAGGGTGAGTTGGTGAGCGTGCCGGTCATGATCAAGGAATGAGCCGGGGATGCGGCTCCGGCAGGGTGTATTGCGTTCATGCCCTCCCGGACCCAAAATCTGTCCGTGGCGGTGCGGCTGAGTTTCGGAGCCGGCTTCCAGATTCCAGCTTCTGAATTGTAACTTCTGACTTCTGGCAGGCCCGGCTATTTTCCGGACAGGATGACGCGGGCGGTGTTGTGGCCGCTGGCGCCGAAGACGCCTCCGCCGGGGTGGGTGCTGGAGCCGGTGAGGTAGAGGCCGGGCAGGGGGGTGGTGTAGTCTGCGAGTTCCGGAAGCGGGCGGAACATGAACATCTGGTCCAGGCTCATTTCCAGATGCATGACGTTGGCGCGCAGCAGGCCGTGCAGGCGCTCGATGTCCAGCGGGGTCTGGATGAAGCGGTCCCGCATTTTGCCGCGCATGTTGGGGGCATACTCGCAGACCAGGGCGTAAAGCTTGTCCGCCTCCCGTTCACGGATGGCGTCCCAGGATTCGCCATTCGAGAGTTGATAGGGATGGTATTGGCCCCAGGTGAAGAGGAGGTGGGTGCCGGGCGGAGCCAGGGTAGGATCGATGGCGGAGAAGGTCATGGCGACGACGGAGGGGCGGCGGGGCGGCAGGCCGGAGGAGAAATCCTGGAAGGAGCTGCGGAGGTGTTCTTCTCCGGGGCAGAGGAGCTGCATGGCGCTGTGGTAGCCGTGGACGGCGGCGGGGGCCGGCTCCGCGGCATAGACGGGGAGTTCGGAAACAGCGTGGCGGACGATCATGCCGAAGCCGTTGCCCACGCGGGTCCGGAGGACGCGGCGGCGGAGGGCCTCGGGCGGGGAGTCGAGGAGGCGGTCGAAGAGGGTGTGGATGTGGCAGGCGGAGACCACCTTGCGGGCGGAGAAGGTTTGTCCGGCGGCGGTGATTTCCCAGCCGCCGGGGGCGGGGCGGAGGCGTTCGACGGGGTGGTTGGTGAGGATTTCACCGCCGTGGGCGCGGATGCAGGCGGCCAGGGCTTCGCTGAGGGCGCCGGAGCCGCCTTTGGCGCGCCAGGCGCCGCAGGTGTGGATCATGGCGTTCCAGCCGAACATGTCGCCGGAGGCGACTTCATCGGGACCCGGGCCGGACTGGGCGGAGAGCCAGAGCATGGCGCTGCGGAGGTGCTCGTTTTCAAAGGTCTCGCGGATGACCTGGCCGTAGGGGGCCATGAGCTGGCGGGAGGTATCGAGGGAAGACCAGAGGCGGCGGGAGCGGGCGGCTTTGAAGTTGCGCTTGAGCAGGGTCCAGAAGAGGCGCCCGGGAGTGGGGGGCTGGAGGAAGGTCTCGAAGACGCCGGCGTTGAGTTCGCTCCAATGCTGGACGAAGGCGCGGTAGCGGGCGGCATCCGCGGCGGAGAATTCCGCGATGGAGGCGCAGGTGCGCTCCAGGTCGCGGTAGAAGGTGATGCCGCGCCCGGTGCCCAGGACGGGGTAGTGCGCCCAGGGGTCCATCTCGATGTATTCGAGGCCGAAATCCTCACAAAGGCGGAGGTCGCGGAGGACAGGGGTGAGGTGGATCATGATGTGGACGGAGGAGCCGACATCGATGCGGCAGCCGGGGATGAGATCGGACTTGGTGCAGACGGCGCCGCCGGGTTCCGGGCGGCGCTCGAGGACGGCGACTTTGCGTCCGGCGCGGGCGAGGTAGGCGGCGCAGACGAGGCCGTTGTGGCCGGCGCCGATGACAAGGACATCGTGCATAGGGTGAGTGGGCGGTTAGTTCAAGGCCAGCTGGTGCGGGCTGCCGTGGTGGTGCGCGGACCATTCCCCGGCGAGGTAGAGGGAGCCGAGGACGAGGGTGCCGGCGGGGTGGGGGTGGGCGCGGGCTTCATCGAAGGCCCCGGCCAGGGTGGTGGCGCGGGCCAGGGGGCCGGCCGCAGGCAGGAGGGATTCGGGAGCGGCGGTGCGGGGGGAGTGGACGGGGACGAGGAGGATTTCCGCTCCGGTGGCGGCAAGCGGGGCGAGCATGGCTGCGGCGTCCTTGTCCTTCATGCAGCCGAAGATGATGCGCCCCGGGGCGGTGCCGAAGCAGGAGCGCCAAGTGTCCAGGGCGAGGGCGGTGCCGTCCGGATTGTGGGCGCCATCGAGGACCAAGGGCGGGTCGTGGGCGAGGATTTCGAAGCGGGCGGGCCAGTGGGCGGTTTCGAAGGCGCGGCGGACGGCAGCGCCGGGCAGGTCCCAGCCGCGGGCGGCAAGCTGGCGGAGGATGTCGAGGGCGAGGGCGGCATTGGCGGCCTGGTGGGCGCCGGGGAGGCGGATGGCGAAGGAGCTGCCCCGCCAGCGGAAGGTGGTGAGGCGGCGGGCGGGGTCCCAGGCGACGGCGGCGGGGGCTTCGGTCTCGGCCAGGGGGGCGCCGATTTCCCGGGCGCGGGCCTCAATGACGGCGCGGGGGCCGGGGGGGATGGGGCCGAGGACGGCGGGGACGCCGGGTTTGAGGATGCCGGCTTTTTCCGCGGCGATGGATTCGAGGGTGGGGCCGAGGAATTCCATGTGGTCGAGGCCGATGGAGGTGATGGCGGTGGCGGCGGCCTGGGCGGGGGTGAGGACGTTGGTGGAATCGAGGCGCCCGCCCAGGCCGGTCTCGATGACGGAGATGGCGGCGCGCTCGGCGCGGAAGTGCTCGAAGGCGAGGGCGGTGGTGGCCTCGAAGAATGTGGCGTGGCGTCCGCTGCGGGCGAGTTTCTCGAGGACGGGGCGGAGGGCGGCGACGCGGAGGGCGAGGGTGTCCTGGGGGATTTCCCGTCCGGCGACGCGGATGCGCTCGGAGAAGCGGACGAGGTGGGGGGAGGTGTAGAGGGCGGTGCGGTAGCCGGCGGCGCGGAGGGCGGCCTCGACGAGGGCGGCGGTGGAGCCCTTGCCGTTGGTGCCGGCGATTTGGACAGCGGGGACGGCGCGCTCGGGATGGCCGAGGCGGTGGCAGAGTTCCTGCATGGTGTCCAGGCCGAGCTTGACGCCGGTGGCCTGGAGGGAAAGGAGGTATTGGACGCTGTCCGCGGGGGTCATGGGCGGGCGGAGCGGAGGGGCCGTCCAGTTAGGCGCCGAAGTAGCGGAGGCACTTGGCCAGCATGGGGCGCATGAGCTTGCGGGGGACGATGTGGTCGATGAGGCCGCGCTCCAGGAGGAACTCCGCGGTCTGGAATCCTTTGGGAAGCTGCTGCTGGGTGGTTTCCTTGATGACGCGGGCGCCGGCGAAGCCGATCATGGCTTTGGGCTCGGCGATGATGAGGTCGCCCAGGGTGGCGTAGCTGGCGGTGACGCCGCCGGTGGTCGGGTTGGTGAGGACGGAGATGAAAGGGAGGCGGCGTTCGGAAAGGCGGGTGAGGGCGGCGCTGGTTTTGGCCATCTGCATGAGGCTGAAGAGGCCTTCATACATGCGGGCGCCTCCGGAGGCGGAGAAGACGATGACGGGGAGTTTTTTTTCCGCGCCGCGCTCGATGGCGCGGGTGATTTTCTCACCCACGACCGAACCCATGCTGCCGCCGAGGAAGTTGAAGTCCATGGCGGCGAGGGAGGTGCGGATGCCCTCGATCTGGGCGGTGCCGGAGACGACGGCCTCGGTGAGGCCGGTTTTGGCGCGGTAATTTTTGAGGCGGTCGGTGTAGCTGGTGACGCCGGTGAACTGGAGGATATCCACGCTGGTGAGGCCGGCGTCGTGTTCCTGGAAAGTGTCTTCATCCGCGAGGCTGAGGAGGCGGGCGCGGGCGCCGAGGGTCATGTGGTGGTCGCACTTGGGGCAGACCATGAGGTTGGCTTCGAGTTCTTTATTGAAGAGGACCTCGCCGCAGTTGGGGCATTTGGTCCAGAGCCCCTCGGGAATGTCCTTTTTGCGGGTGCGGACGGGAGTGCGGCGGGTGCTGTAGCTGGGTTTGTCGAAAATGGCCATGGGGTGGGAAAGGTTGGGGGGTGTCAGCCGCGGGCGACGGTGAGGGCGCAGAGGTGTGCCGCGCCGGTCCGTTCCAGGGCGCGGGCGCAGGCGTTTACCGTGGCTCCGGTTGTGAAGACATCGTCTATAATTAGCAGCCGCATTCCGGAGGCGTCAAATCCGGGTTTGGCGGCGAAGGCGCCGGCCTGGTTGCGCAGGCGTTCGCTGCGGCGGAGGCGGGTCTGGGTGCCGGTGCGCTTGACGCGGCGGAGGACGCGGAGGAGGGGGAGGCCGGTGGTGCGGGAGAGCTGGCGGGCGAGTTCCTCGGCCTGGTTGAAGCCGCGTTCAGCGCGGCGGGAGGGATGGAGGGGGACGGGCACGAGGCCGTGCCAGGCGGCGCCCGCGTAGAAGCGGGCATAGCCTTCTTCCAGCCAGGCGGCGAGGACGCAGAGGTGGTGGAAGCTGCGGTGGTATTTGAAGGCGTGGATGCGCTCGCGCACCGTGCCCTCCGCACGGTAGGCGGCGCGGGCCTGTTCGAGGTGCCAGGAGCGCCCGGCGCAGTTGGAGCAGTGGATGATGGTTTCCAGGCCGGCGGGGAAAGGCTCCCCGCAAGTCTGGCAGAAGGGCGGCTCCACGCGGGGGAGCTGCGCCGGCAGGGGGTCCTGCGGATAGACCAGGTCGAGCGCGGCGGCAATCCAGGCTTTCACGGGGAGGGGCTCCGGACCGGACGCCAGGCCAGCCCGGCCAGGAGGAGGGCCAGAAGCACGGAGGCCCAGAGTCCGCTTAACAAGTCGGAAGAAAACCAGAGCGAGGGGCCTCCGGAGCTGTCGGTAAGGCGGTGGACGGTTTTGATGCCGAAGACCCAGCCGGCATGCAGGGCGATGGCGCCCCAGAGGTGGCCCTGGCGGGCGGCCAGGGCGCAGAGGACAAGGCCGGCCAGGAAGAGGGAAAGCCAGCGGGTGAGCAGCGGTTCCGGGGAGAGCAGGAGGCGGCCCAGCTCGGCCCAGAGCGCCCATCCGCTGCCCCAATGGGGGACTTCGGCCGCGGCGCGGACATCGATGAAAAAGTGGACGGAAGCAAAGACGGCGGAGCCGAGGACGGCGAGGAGGACGGGTGCACGCGGGACCAGCACTTTCCAGGCGGCGAGGAAGAAGAAGCCGCGGAAAATGGCCTCCTCCGCGAGGCCCACGGCCACGCCGGAAGCGAGGTGGCCGAGGGCGCGTCCGGGGGTCCATTCCACATGGGGCACGCGGAACCCGCAGGCCATGCCGGCGAGGGCGAGTGCGGCGATCATGCCGGCACCGGCCAAGCCCCAGGCCAGCGCCTGGGCGGCGGCGCGGCGCGCGGGGGCGTGCAGGCCCATGTCCCGCCAGCCCAGGCCCCAAGAGCGGGCCAGGAGGGGAAGCAGGGCCAGGGTGGAGAGCATGAGGACCCGGTTGAAGACGCGCTGGAAGTGCCAGCGGTCCGGCGCCCAGGCATCCGCCAGCAGCCAGGCTGGATAGGTGAGCAGGCTGCTGAGGAGGACGACAGCGAGCAGCAGGGCGGCGGTTCCCAGGCAAAATCGGCGCATGCGGGCAGCATCGGCCTTTCCCCAGGGAGAGGCAATGGCGGAGTGGGCGTCCCGGCCACGGAGAAAGCAGGCGGACATCCCCCTTCCCTTGGCCGTGCCAGGGTGGTGCAAGGAGGATCGCGCCCTTCGGGCTTTCCATTCGTGTCCATTCGTGTGCATTAGTGGTGGAAATGCCTGCTTCTTCCACCGCCCGGCCTGCCTCGCGGATCATGCTGGCCGTATTCGGCTCGCGCATCCTCGGGCTGGTGCGCGAGGTGGTGATGAATTCCCTGTTTGGTGCGGGGCGGGAGATGGATGCTTTTTTGGCGGCGTTCCGGATTCCGAATCTGCTGCGGGATCTTTTTGCGGAGGGGGCGCTGTCCACGGCGTTTGTAGCCACGTTTTCGAAGAAATTGGCCACGGAGGGGCAGGTGGCGGCCTTCCGCCTGGCCAATCTGGTCAGTTCCACCACGATGGTGGCGATGGCGGCGATCGTGCTGCTGGGCATCCTGGGGGCGGAGGGGCTGGTCGGCCTGATTGGCTGGGGTGCGCAGGAGGATCCGGCCAAGCTGGCGCTGACGGTGAGCCTGACGCGGATCATGTTTCCGTTCATCCTGCTGGTTTCGATGGCGGCGGTGTGGATGGGGCTGCTCAACAGCCTGGGCAGCTTCGGTCTGCCGGCATCCGCTTCGACCGCCTTCAACGTGGTGTCCATTGCCACGGGCCTGGCCTGTGGCTGGCTCTTTGATCCGGAGTTCGGGCCGCGGGCGATCCATGGTTTTGCAGTTGGGACCGTGTTAGGTGGAGCGGCGCAGTGGCTGATCCAGGTGCCGAAGGCGCGGTCCCTGGGCTACCGTCCGCGCTGGGCCTGGGATTTATCAGACCCGGGACTGCGGGAGGTGCTGCGGCTGATGGCGCCGGCGGTGGTGGGCGGGGCGGCGGTGCAGGTGAATGTATTGGTGAACACGTCCTTTGCCTTCACGCTGGAGGAGGGGGCGGTGACGTGCCTGAACAATGCGTTCCGGCTGATGCAGCTGCCGATCGGGCTCTTTGGCGTGGCCATCGCCACCGTGACCCTGCCGAGCGTGGCGCGCTCCGCGGCGCTGGCGGACCCGGAAGCGGTGCGGGGCAAGCTGCGGGAAGGGCTGCGGCTGTCCACGTTTCTGACGCTGCCCGCGGCCACGGGGCTGGTGCTGCTGGCGCTGCCGGTGGTGCGGCTGATTTTTGAGCGGGGTGCGTTTACACTGGAGGACAGCCGTCACACGGCCTGGGCGCTGCAGGCCTACGCAGCGGGCCTGGCGGCTTATGCGGCGATCAAGGTGCTGAGTCCCGCGTTTTACGCGCTGGGCCTGCCGCGGGTGCCCTTGCGGGTCAGCCTCATCGGCATCGCGCTCAACCTGGTGCTCAACTCCGTGTTTATTTTTGTCCTGGGGTGGGGGTTGGCGGGCCTGGCGCTCTCCACCTCGCTGGTGGCTTTGATCAATTGCGCGCAGCTGGTGCTGGCGCTGCGCCGTCCGCTGGGCGGTTTGGCGGCTCCGGGATTCCACGCCGCGCTGGGCAAGATCGCCCTGGCCGCGGGCATCATGGCGGCGGGCGTGGCGGGTGCGGAAGCCGTGCTGCGGCCCTGGCTGGAGGCGGGATTTCTGGCGCGGCTGGCGGGAACCCTGGCGTTGGTCGGTGCGGGCGGCGGCCTGTTTTTTGGCGCGGCCCTGGCCTTGCGGCTGGAAGAAACGGCGGTCCTGCTGCGGCTGGCCCGGCGATTTTCCGGGCGGGGTGATGCCGGCGGCGGCGCGGCGTGAGCACACAACGGGGACCGCTCGTGAACGCCTTCGGAGCTGTCCCCGGCTGGGTCGCCGGGGCCTGAGCGCCACATGGGGCCTTCGTCTGAACCCAGTCGGTTGCTGCCAAACTCAATGACCCCCGTCCCCGGCCGGGGAAAATAATCCTTGGCCGCAGGGCGTGCCACGGCTACCTTCTTGCCCCTAAAACTATGGCAGGCGAAGTCATCGAAGTGGAAGGCACCGTGCGCGCGGTCATGAAGGGCACCATGTTCAAAGTGGCGCTCGACAACAAGCACGAGGTCCTGGCCCACATTTCCGGGAAAATGCGCAAGCATTTCATCCGCCTGGGCGTGGGCGACCGGGTGAAGATGGAAATGAGCCCCTACGATCTGTCGAAAGCCCGCATCACCTTCCGCGTGCGCGAGCAGCTTCCCGAGGGAGCGGCCCCGCCGCCCCGCCGCCGTTAACGCCTGTTTCAGACCCCGCCGCTCCGCCGGCTTGTTCGGTCCGATTTTTTTCCACGCTGATGGTTCCGCCGCCTGCGGTCCCGCGCTGTGTCTATTCAAGCCGTGGGCTGCCAGCCCCACTGTGCGGCCAGAGCGCGGCAATCCGCCAGCGGGCGGAGGCCGCCGGAGGTGGTGGGATGGGTCAGGCAGGCGGCGGCGGCGCAGGCGGCTTGTTCCAAGCAAGTGGTGAGGTCCATGCCTTCGTGCAGGCCGCAGAGCAGGCCTGCGGCAAAGGCGTCGCCTGCGCCCACGGTGCCGCGGATGGCTTCCGGTGGGACGCGGAGGGCGGGCTGGACCTGGGAGCTGCCGGAGCGGGGTGCGGCCAGGGCGCCCTGGGGGTGGTGGATGACCACGGCGCGGCCCACGCCGCCATGCAACAACGCTTCCGCCGCCTGCTGCCAGGCGCCGCCGCGGGAGGGCGGCCCGTCCAGGGAAATGCCGGTGGCGCGGCCGGCCTCGATCTCATTGAGCACCAGCACATCGGTGTGGGGCAGGAGGCGGGCCACGTGGCCGGCGTAATCGGGGTGATCGACGCTGACCAGATCGGCCATGGTGAGGTGCCCGGAAGCGCGGGCGGCGGCCAGCAGCCGAGCACAGCCGGTGCCAAACTCGGGGTCCTCCGCATCCATCGCATCCAAGAGCAGCGGGTAGCCCAGATAGAACCAGCGTGCGGTGGAAGCAGGGCAATCCACGTCTCCAGGGGCAAAGAAGCGGTTGGCGCCGCGCTGGTGGAAAAAGGTGCGGCGTCCGGTGGACTGCACGGTCATCACATCGGTGTAAGAGGTGGGGGCTTGGGGATGGGTGTGCAGGGCAGTGGTGCCGATGCCGCGCCGGCGGCAATCGGCCCGGATGGCCTCCCCGGCCGCATCCGCGCCGATGCAGCCCGCGCCTTCCAGGGGGAAAGGGGCGCCGAGTTCGGCCAGGTCCACGAGGATGTTGTAAGCGCCGCCGCCGTTGCAGGTTTGCTCGGCCAGGATGCTGCAGAGGGTGTCCTGGGCGGGCCAGGCGTCGATGATCTTGGCGGTGTCGGCGATCCAATTGCCGGCGGCCAGGACGCCGCAGCGGGCGGCAGCAGGGGCGGCCATGGCCTTACTTCTCGCTGATTAAACGGACGCGGGCGGGCTCGTCTTCCTCGATGCCGGGGAAGCGCCCGATGTCCGGGTTGGTGAAGAAATTGTCGTTCAGGTCATCATTGGCGGTGGAAACCTCGCCGATGATGCACTCGCTGCTGGAGGGATAAAACGCGTGCCAGACGCCGGGGGTGAGCGTGACGCGGGAGCCGGGCGGGAGGACGAGCTTTTCTCCGGGGGCCAGGGCGCGGGCCTGGCCATCGACCGGCACGGTGAGGCCGCCGGGGGGAGTGGCGGCGGCGGGCGGGCGGGCGGGCCAGAGTTCCACCACCAGTTCGCCGGCCCGGCAGATGATGTCCTCCTTTTTCTTGGCGTGGGTGTGGCAGGGGGTGGTCTGGCCCTGGCGGGCATACATCAGCTTCTCGCAATACTCCGGCTCCTCGGCCAGGTTGACCAGGGTCAGGCCGAAGTGATCGAAGTCCCCCAGGCCGAAATCGGTGATGTCCCAGCGCGGGCGCGGGGGCAGCGCCCAGTGGTGGGCGGCGAAGCAGGCGGAAGCCTGGGCGAAGGCGCGGTGGATGGCGGAGCGCTTCATGACAAGGCTGGCCATCTTTGCGCGCCGGGGGGAAGTGTCCAGCGGAAGCTGGGCCCGGTTGTGCGGCTGGGAGGAATGCCCAGTGGGGGATCATCGTCCAAAGAGCATCCCTTTTGCTGCCAAGCCGCAGGCGCCCCATGCGGTTGGACAAACGGCGCGCCTATGGCAGATTCCATGGATGAAATCCGCCCTGCTGGCCGGCCTGGTGCTGGTTCCCGCCCTGATGCACGCCTCCCTAACCTCTATTTCCATCCAGACGCTCGACGGCAAGCCGTTCGACCTGGCCGCGCTCCAGGGCAAGGCCGTGCTCTTCGTCAATGTGGCCTCCAAGTGCGGCTTCACCAAGCAATACGCCGGGCTGCAGGCGCTGCATGCGGAAATGAAGGACAAGGGGCTGGTGATCGTCGGCGTGCCCTCGAACGACTTCGGCGGCCAGGAACCCGGCAGCGCGGAGCAAATCGCCACCTTCTGCAGTGAAACCTACGGGGTGGAATTTCCCCTGACGGAAAAAGTGGCGGTCAAAGGCCCGCAGAAGCACCCGCTTTATGCCTGGCTGAGCGGGGGCCGGGGCGAACCCAAGTGGAATTTCCACAAATACCTGGTGGACCGCAAAGGCAATGTGGTGGGCGAATTCCCCAGCCGCACCGCACCGGACAGCCCGGAACTGAAGGCGGCCATCGAGAAAGCGCTGCAGGAAAGCTGACCGCGCCTTCCGCAGGCGAAACTCGAAGCGGGAGGCGGGCGGCGGCCGGGGACGGTTCGGAATGCTTAGAGCCTATCCGGATAACTCGCGTGGCCCGCGCTGGAGGTCAAAAAGCCGCCGCGCGAGGCGCGAGAGCCGACTGGAGGGAGACCGCCAGCCCAGAGGGCTGCCCGCAGGGCCGTGCCGGGCAG
>Ga0209172_10003838_pt1 | contig 21799 bp, 22 predicted proteins | sample LarsenN4metaG_FD_184113 | JGI IMG/M metagenome (GOLD analysis project Ga0209172, IMG submission 184113) | Hot spring sediment bacterial and archeal communities from British Columbia, Canada, to study Microbial Dark Matter (Phase II) - Larsen... ... | reverse complement strand
CTGCCGTCAGGCAGAAATTCCACTTAGCGCCCTGTTCAAAATTCCGGAGCCGGCTCTGAAACTCAGATGAAGAATCGTCTCTCCAATGAGCTTTATCGGTACGACGCGGAAGAGTTTGGCGCTGTGCACGATCCCCGAATATTGGACGAGAGCTTTGAAACCATCAAAATTCAGCTTCTCGCCCAAGGCTTGATCCGCAAAAGCCAGAGAAAGCACGTAGCGTCTGACACGAACAGATATTGGAGCCTAACGCCGTATGGAGAAAATTATCTGATGAAACTCCGTGCAATTCTGAAAGGCAGCAGCACTGAAATTCCGTTCTAGTGCGCACTTCGATAATTTAAACGGCGCGCCAAATGACTCAGATATCAATTACGAGCCAGCAGTGCGTCGAATGCTTTGACGCCTTGTGGTCAAATGCATTTGAGAGGGCACCATTCGACGCAATTTGCACCCTATTGCGAGTAACAGGAATTCAAGACGCAGGTTGGGATCCTTTAGAAGAATCTGAGGAAGCATTCAAAGATTACAATTGGTTTTTAAGTGCAGAATCCGAGGAGCTATCGGACAAGTCGCAATGGCGGATGGGGCTGCTCATGTATTGCCAAGCATGCGAGATGTCTGCGATTCACTTAATGCTGGCCAATCTCCTCCGAATTCACCTCGGACAACCGTATCACCTGAATCCATTGGGTTCTCTCGGCCGACCCGATAAAAAGCGCATGTTCAAGTGGTACCCACCAAGCGCGAAGGTCAAATGGAGGAAGCTTCGCGATATGGCCTCTGAGGCTGACATTCCGGATTTGGTCGGCTTAATCGACAATGTTTATAACGACGCGGTTCGCAACGCATTCTCACACTCGGATTACATAATCGCGCCTGCGCACTTTCGTTGGACGGAAGGCGGCCTGCCGAGTCAACTAGCTCTTGAGCAGGTAAATAATCTTATCGCCAATGCTTTCGCATTCTTCGGCAGATTCATGGCCGTACGCGAACATTGGCTTCAGATAGCGGGCCAAATGCGGCGATATCATCGATGGCCGAATCACGAAGTCTTCGAAATTCTAGCAGCCGAAGGGAAACTCAACGGCTTCCGGGTCCACTTCTCAAACGGAAACTCAGCGCGGTTTCAACGCAGCGCAGCTGGAGTTGACCACGTCAATCTAGTCATTCAGGGGGACGGGACCATCAACTTTATGGTGGGACTGCAAAACGCTCTTCAGCCGAGATATGTTGTCGATGGCCAAGAAGTCGTGTTTGGAGAGAACAATTCCGTCGACAGCTTCTAGCGAACCTGAGGCATTATTTTTGACGGAAAACGAGCGGAGTTCTGGCAAAAAAGAACCTAACCATTTGAAATCCTTATTCTAAGCCATCCCTTCACACGGGAGGGGTCACAGGTTCAATCCCTGTCGCGCCCACCATTTGCTGCGATGACCGTCACACGCGCGTGAATGCGATCCCCCTGCCCCGCGGCATTTTGTGATCCCATCCAGTCTTGCTGCAACGCCCAATTCATGGCTTTAAGTTCGGCACTTGCCGAGTCCCACCGGAATTCACCCCTGCCACGATGAGGATCCAAATGCTGTCGCGTCGTCTTGCCCTTTGCGCGATTGCCGGCACCGCACTGATCCTGTGCGACGTCACGGCGCAAGCGCAATCGCTACCCTTCGAAGTCGACGAACGCTTCACCGGCGGAGCGCCGCGCGGAAAGCTCTACAGCATGTTCGGCATGTCGCCGGTCCCGCGCACGACTGTCAGCTTTCCCAGCAAGGAAAAGCCCGGCACCATCATCATCAATACCGGCGAGCGCCGCCTCTACTACATCCTCGGCGACGGCCGTGCGATCCGCTACGGCATCGGTGTCGGCCGTGACGGATTCCGCTGGTCGGGCGTGAAATCCGTCAGCGCCAAGCGCGAATGGCCGGACTGGACTCCGCCGCCGCAGATGCTCCAACGCCGCCCCGATCTGCCGCGTCACATGCCGGGCGGACCGGAAAATCCGCTGGGCGCACGCGCGATGTATCTCGGCTCCACGCTCTATCGCATCCACGGCTCGAATGAGCCGGAAACGATCGGACAGGCGGTATCGTCGGGCTGCTTCCGCATGACCAATGATGACGTGATCGATCTCTACAACCGCGTGCAGGTCGGCACCAAGGTTGTCGTGCTGAATTAGCGCGGCGCCGAACGGGATCGCGACAGGGCTGACCGAGGGCAGCCTTTTGCTGTTCAGCGGCGGACCGGCTCGCGGGACAATCCTTTGGCGGCGAGCTCGTCAAGATAATCCTGCCAATAGACGTCACGCTTGCGGCCGAGCTCGGCGAGGTAGTCCCAGGAATAAATACCGGTGGAATGCAGGTCGTCGAAGACAAGCCGCACCGCGTAATTGCCGACCGGCAGGACCTCCAGGATCATCACATCCCGTTTGCCGGGAACGGTCTTGCGCTCGTCCGGGGAATGGCCCTGGACCTCGGCGCTCGGGCTCTTAACCCTCAGATATTCCGCCGCAAGCTCGAAACGCTCCGCATTATCAAAAGCCACCGCCAGGCTCCTGCGATCCTTGGCCAGCCGCAATTCGGTGGGCCAGGGTCTGGCGTCGGGATTGTTGATATCGGTCATGGCAGGCCTTCCGAAGACCCGGCTTCATAGCGCCGCACCGCCGGGAAAGCCACTCGCCGGCGGGTTTCACCTGCCCGGCCAAATCTCTATATTGGGGGCGCAAAGGTAGCCGGGAATGACCATTCGCACCACCGATCTCCACCAGGCCGCGGCGCGCCCCGCCCTTATCGACCCGTTCGCCCGGGCCATCACCTATCTGCGGGTGTCGGTCACCGATCGCTGCGACTTCCGCTGCGTCTATTGCATGTCCGAGCACATGGCGTTCCTGCCGAAGGCCGAATTGCTGACGCTGGAAGAGCTCGACCGCGTGTGCAGCGCCTTCGTCAGCCGTGGCGTGCGCAAACTGCGGCTCACCGGCGGTGAACCGCTGGTCCGGCGCGGGATCATGACGCTGTTCTCCTCGCTCTCGCGCCACCTGCAGAGCGGCGCGCTGGACGAGCTCACGGTGACGACCAACGGTTCGCAGCTCGTCAAATATGCGGCCGAGTTGAAGGATTATGGCGTCAAGCGCATCAACGTGTCGCTCGACACGCTCGATCCCGACAAATTCCGCGCCATCACCCGCTGGGGCGAACTCGACAAGGTAATCGCGGGCATCGATGCCGCACAGGCCGCGGGCCTGAAGGTCAAGATCAATGCCGTTGCGCTCAAGGGCGTGAATGAAGACGAAGTTCCGGCGCTTGTGGAATGGGCGCATGATCGCGGCATGGACATCACCCTGATCGAGGTAATGCCGCTGGGCGATGTCGGCGAGGAAAGGCTGGACCAGTATCTGCCGCTCTCGATGGTGCGGGCGCGGCTCGCCGAGCGCTATTCGCTCGAAGACATCGACTACCGGACCGGGGGGCCCGCGCGCTACATGCGCATCGCCGAGACGGGCGGACGGCTCGGTTTCATCACGCCGATGACCCACAATTTCTGCGAAAGCTGCAATCGCGTGCGGCTGACCTGCACCGGCACCCTGTATATGTGCCTCGGCCAGGAAGACGCCGCCGATCTGCGCGGCCCGCTGCGGACCTCCGAAGCCGACGACCTCCTGCATGCGGCCATCGACGCGGCGATCTCCCGCAAGCCGAAAGGGCACGACTTCGTCATCGACCGCCGCCACAAACGGCCGGCCCTGCCCCGGCACATGAGTGTGACCGGGGGGTGAATCCCGGCCTGTCGCCAGCCCTATCAAGTCGTGCCGCCATCAACTTTCGACCGACGAAATTTTCGATTGACGCTGGCAGCGAAGTTTGGATTAAGGTGCGGCACTGCTGTCCTGGGGGCTAAGAGGACAGCGGTCCGTCGAGAAAAGCGCGGTCTATGCGCTCCGCGGCCAGACAGAGGGACGCCAGACCTGTGCAGACGCTTCTCGCGGTGAGCCGCGTTATCGATGCCGTGAACTCGCGCCTGGGGCGCTGGCTGTCGTGGCTCGTGCTCGTGGTCGTTCTGATTTCCGCCACCAATGCGACCGTGCGCAAGGTGTTCGACACCTCGTCGAATGCCTGGCTCGAGTTGCAGTGGATTCTGTTCGGCGTGATCTTTCTCTTGTGCTCGCCATGGACGTTGCTGTCGAACGAGCATATCCGCATCGACATCATCAACAGCATGCTGCCGAAAAAGGCGCGCGACATCATCGACGTGGTCGGTCATGCGCTGTTCCTCCTCCCGCTGACGATCGTCATGATCGTCACGTCGTTGCCCTTCTTCCTGCGATCCTTAGCCATCAACGAGCAGTCGGGAAATGCCGGCGGACTGCCGCAATGGCCGGCCAAGTCGCTGATCCTGATCGGATTCATCCTGCTGTTCTTCCAGGGCATCTCGGAGCTGATCAAGCGCATCGCGGTGATGCGGGGGCTCATCGCCGATCCCTACAGCCAGGCGCCGCATTCGGTCGAGATGGAAGCCGAGCGCCTCGCCGCCGAGATCAAGTCGGCACGCGAACATTGAACGGGTGACGGGCCAGATGGTGCAGTTTCTCATCCACAACATGGCGCCGATCATGTTCGCCGCGCTGGTGGTGTTCCTGCTGCTGGGATACCCGGTCGCGTTTTCGCTCGCCGCCAACGGCCTTCTGTTCGGGCTGATCGGCATCGAACTTGGCCTGTTCCGGCCGGACTTCCTGCAGGCTCTCCCCGAGCGCGTCTACGGCGTGATGAACAACGACACGCTGCTGGCGATCCCGTTCTTCACCTTCATGGGACTGATCCTCGAACGATCGGGCATGGCCGAGGATCTGCTCGACACGATCGGGCAATTGTTCGGCACCATCCGCGGCGGCCTCGCCTATGCGGTGATCTTTGTCGGCGCCCTGCTCGCGGCAACCACGGGCGTCGTCGCCGCCTCCGTGATCTCCATGGGCCTGATCTCGCTGCCGATCATGCTGCGCTACGGCTACGACCGGCGCGTGGCGTCAGGCGTGATCGCGGCATCGGGCACGCTGGCACAGATCATCCCGCCCTCGCTGGTGCTGATCGTGATGGCCGACCAGCTCGGGCGTTCGGTCGGCGACATGTATGAGGGCGCCTTCGTGCCCGGCCTCGTCCTGTCGGCGCTCTACGCCTGCTACATCTTTCTGGTAACGATCGTCTCGCCCAAGGCCGCGCCGGGCCTGCCGCTCGACGCCATCATCTACAAGGAGCCGAACGGCAAGCGCGGGGTGATATCCCTTCTGGCTGTCGTCGTCTTCTCGGGCCTCGCGGGCTACCTCTACATGCGCACCACCAACGTGCGCGCCGGCGCGGATTTCGTCGTTCTCACCATGTCGATCGGCGTCGGACTCGCATTCGCCATCGCCATTCTGAACCGGCTGCTGCGCCTGCGGCTCCTGTCAGCGCTCGCCGAGCAGGTGATCTTCGTCATGGTGCCGCCGCTGGCGCTGATCTTTCTCGTGCTCGGCACGATTTTCATCGGCGTCGCGACGCCGACCGAAGGCGGTGCCATGGGCGCCGTCGGCGCGCTCGTGCTGGCGATCATGAAAGGCCGTTTGCGCTGGGATCTGGTACGTCAGGCGAGCGAGTCCACAGCCAAGCTGTCGGCCTTCGTCGTCTTCATCCTGATCGGAGCGCGCGTCTTCTCGCTAACCTTCTACGGTGTCGACGGCCACCGGTGGGTGGAGGAATTGCTGGTCGGACTGCCCGGCGGACAGTCCGGCTTCCTGATCTTCGTCAACGTCTTCGTCTTCATCCTCGCCTTCTTCCTGGATTTCTTCGAGATCGCCTTCATCGTGATCCCGCTTCTTGTCTCTCCGGCCGAGCGGCTCGGCATCGATCTGATCTGGTTCGGCGTCATCCTGGGCGTGAACATGCAGACCTCGTTCATGCACCCGCCCTTCGGCTTCGCGCTGTTCTATCTGCGCTCCGTCGCGCCGCGCGAGCCGTATATCGACCGCGTGACCAAGCAGCGGATGGAGCCGGTGACGACGGGACAGATTTACTGGGGCGCGGTGCCGTATGTCGTGATCCAGTGCATCATGGTGGCGCTGGTCATCATCTTTCCGTCGATGGTCATGCACTACAAGAGCACCGGGCCCACGGTCGATCCGTCAAAGGTCAAGATCGACATCCAGATGCCGGATCTGCCGCCGCTTGACCTCGATCAGCCGCCCAAGATCCAGTAAATAAGTGCGCAAAGAAAAAACCCCGGAGCGTCGCTCCGGGGTTTCGCATGTCGTCCGCTGCGGTATCAGGAACGCCCGCGGGCGCGGATCATGAAAGTGTCGAAGCCGTATTCGGCGACCTGCCACCACAGATACTGATCGCCGCGGAACGCCAACATCGCATCGTAGACCTTCTTGAAGTCGGCGTTACCGGCCGACGTCTCGGCATAGACTTCGTTGGCAGCCTTGAAGCAGGCTTCCATCACAGGCTGCGGATACGGCCGCAATTGCGCGCCGCCTGCCACCAGGCGCCGCAGCGCCGCCGGATTGCCGGCATCGTATTTCGCCATCATGATTGTGTTGGCGACATGCGAAGCGGACAGGACGATCGACTGATAGTTCTTGGGGAGCTCGTTCCACTTCCCGATATTGATGAAGTTGTGCAGCATCGGGCCGCCTTCCCACCAACCGGGATAATAGTAATACTGCGCGACCTTCTGGAAGCCGAGCTTCTCGTCGTCATAGGGTCCGACCCATTCGGCGGCGTCGAGCGTGCCCTTCTCCAGCGCCGGATAGATATCGCCGCCCGCAAGCTGCTGCGGCACCACGCCGACCTTCTGCAGAACGCGGCCGGCGAAGCCGCCGATGCGCATCTTCAGGCCCTTCAGATCATCGACGCTCTTGATCTCCTTGCGGAACCAGCCGCCCATCTGCGCGCCGGTATTTCCCGCAGGGATCGCATAGATGTTGTACTTCTTGTAGAAGTCGTTCATCAGCTCCATGCCGCCGCCGGAAAACATCCAGGCATCGATCATGCGCTGGTTGAGGCCGAACGGCACCGCCGTTCCGAAGGCGAAGGTCGGATCCTTGCCGACATAGTAATAGGACGCCGTGTGGCACATCTCGACCGTGCCGTTGCTGACGGCGTCGGCCGCCTGCAGGCCGGGCACGATTTCGCCGGCGGCAAAGACCTGGATCTGGAACTTGTTGTCGGTGGCTTCCGACACCGCCTTCGCGAATGTCTCGGCCGCACCGAAGATCGTATCAAGCGATTTGGGAAAGCTGGATGTCAGGCGCCACTTGATCTCGGGCATTGACTGCGCGATGGCCGGCTTGGCAATCGCGGTGGCGGCAAGTCCCAGGCCTGCCGCCTTCATGAATTGACGACGTTTCATAAGAGATAAACTCCCCTCGTTTCCTTCCCGCATTGACGGGTGCACCAGCCAGTCTTCTCAGGGCCGGCTCCGATGGGCCACAGAATGGCCGAGCGGACGGCCGTTATCCAGACCCTCGGTGTAAAAAAATAGGCCGACCTTTGGAGGGGTCGGCCTGCCTGAATGTTAACCGGCCGGGGATTTACGACCGCGTCCGGAGCGGATCATGAAGCTGTCGAACGCATATTTCGCCAACAGCCACCACAAATTCCCGCCGCCACGGAAGGGAGCGATGTTGTCGTATACGTTCTTGAAATTGGCATTGCCCGCCAAAGCCGCGGCATAGAGCTCGCTTACTTCAGAAGACCCGAAACCGCGAGCTTCGCGCCGGACGCTGCCGCCAGCAGGTCGGGCACCGACACTTTCGCGGCGCTCGGCCGCTTGATGCCCGGATAGACCTCGGCTGTCATCGCCAGCGCCTTGCTCAGGGCCTTTTCCTTCTGCGCATCAACCTTGCGCAGCCAGGGCAGCACGGCCCTGGCCTCGTTGCGGGCGGAGATCGCAAAGCCCAGCCCGTCCAGATAAGGCTCAAGGCTGGCAGCATCCTTCTGCACGACCGCGAACTGGGCGGCGGCTCGCTCGATCATTTCCGCGACGACCTGCGCCTTCACCGCCTGCACCGGCCCCTGCGATTTGGGGGCGGCTTTCTCGGCCGCCAGCAACGCGGCATAAACGTCCTTCACCCGCCGCCGCACATCGGCGACCGGCTTGCCCGCGGTCGCAGCCTCGACTGCCGCTTCCAGCGTCTTGCCGAGCGTCGTCACGCCGCGGCGTTTGAAGACCTCCTCCATTTCGACGTAAACCTCCGAGAGGCCGTGCGCAAACATCTGCGCGCCGGCTTCCTTCTCGGAGCCCTCATAGGCGGCAAGCCCGGCGTGAAAATGCGCCGCCATCACCTGCAATGCGATCCGATATTCAACCGGATCTTTTTCCGCCGCCTCGACATTGATACCGGCCTCGCCGCCCTCTCCCGCTTCGCCAGCCTCACCCGCGCCAAGTGTCCAGGCCTGGGCAAGGCGCAACATCGAGCGGCTGTGGTTGCCAAGCGCCAGCCGCAGAATCTCCGCGCCGGACGAGGCGACCGGGCCCTGCACGACCTGCTCAGTTGCAAGCGCAGGAGAGCTTTCGCTTCCGACCAGAACAAAGGCACCAACGCCGAACCACAACTTGCTCCTGGATTTCATCGTTCGTCCCGGTCTCGTCACGTGCGGCCAATCCGCATGGCATATTTCGACGCGAAACTAGTCTCCAGCGGTGCAATCTCCAAACACTATTGATTTGAATCGTTCCAAATGATTCCGCGTGACAGCAATCGGCTGCCTGTGATCCAAAGTCCGCGCATGCAAATTGCCATTGCAAACCTTCTTAACGACGACGACCTCCGTGCGGTTCGTGAAGTGCTGCAAAGCGCACGCTTTGTCGACGGCAAGGCGACGGCCGGATTTGCAGCGCGCCTTGTCAAGGAGAACCGGCAGGCCAAAGCCTCCGACCGGTCGCTGGACGAGATCAGGACGCTCATCTCAAATCGCATTCTTGCAAACGACGTCTTCCAGATGGCGGCGCGACCGAAGGCGCTGAGCCCGCTTCTTTTCGCGCGCTACGAACCCGGAATGAGCTATGGCAGCCATGTCGACGACGCGCTGATGCAGGGGTTACGCACCGACGTCTCATTCACGCTGTTTCTCGACGACCCTGACAGCTACGACGGCGGCGAACTGGTGATCGAGACGACGGCCGGCGAGGATTCGATCAAGCTGCCGGCAGGCGCGCTGATCGCCTATCCGTCCACCAGCCTGCATCGCGTCGCGGAAGTGACGCGCGGGCAGCGCAATGTCGTGGTCGGCTGGGCGCGCTCCTTCATCCGCGACGCTGCACAGCGCGAATTGTTGTTCGACCTCGACAGCGCGCGGCGGCAGATATTCTCACGCGAGGGAAAGAGTGCGGAGTTCGACCTGATCTCGAAGTCGCTCGCCAATCTCCTGCGGATGTGGGCGGAGGACTAAAGCCCGGCGCCAAAGCGCGCCATGACGACGATGATCGCGACCTGCATGATTCCCTGGAAAGCGACGACGCGCACATAGGTCTTCATCCAGCGGCCGATTTTCTCGCCGTCAGGATTCGGCTTCTGCATTTCGAGATAGACGAGAATGTTGGTCGGCGTGAGAATGCCGAGCCCCTGCACGGTGAGAATCGTGATGATCACGAGTGCCGCCGCGACCCAGTAGAATTCCGGATAGCCGAGTTCGAGGTATCCGAGTCGCTTGGCGAGAAACCAGCCGCCGGTGCCGGTGATGATGGCCAGCGTCGGCATCAGGATCATGGTGCGGGGAATGAGCGCGGAAATAAGCGTGCGGCGCGTCTCGAACGGCAGACGCCGCATGATCGGGCCGAGCACAAAGCCGAGAAACAGATCGATCCCGGTCCACAATATGCCAGCCATCACATGTACAAAATGCAGGAGCCAGATATCATCCAGCGCGATGGCGGCGACCATTGCGCCAAATGCGGCCAAAGCTCCGGCGACATAGGCGGGGCGGATGGAGACGGCCGCGGCCGGCTGCGGCAGAGCGCTTTCGCTCATGCCGGTTACGCCTCGATCACGATCTTCGGCGCGGCGCGGGCGGCACCAGGTCCGGCCAATGCGTTGCGGACATTCTCGGCGATGCTGCGATAGATTTTGGCATGTGCGCTGTCCGGCTGCGTGGCGACGATGGGCAGACCGGAATCGGAGGTTTCGCGAATCGACATATCGAGCGGCACTTCGCCGAGGAACGGCACTTTCAGACGTTCCGCTTCATGACGCGCACCGCCATGCCCGAAAATGTCGGAGCGGGCGCCGCAGCTCGGACAGAGGAAATAGCTCATATTCTCGACCACACCGAGAATCGGTACGTTGACACGCTGGAACATGGCAATGCCGCGCCGCGCGTCGATCAGCGCGAGATCCTGCGGCGTCGAGACGATGATGGCGCCGGCAAGCGGCACCTGCTGCGCCATGGTGAGCTGCGCGTCGCCGGTGCCGGGCGGCATGTCGACAACCATGACGTCGAGCTCGCCCCAGGCGACTTCGCGCAGCATCTGGGTCAGGGCCGACATCACCATCGGCCCGCGCCAGATCATCGGCGTCTCTTCCTCGATCAGGAATCCGATCGACATCACGGTGAGACCGTAGCGTTCGATCGGCTTCAGCCGCGTACCGCCGATGGTCTGCGGCTTTTCCCGGATCGCCAGAAGCTTGGGGAGCGACGGACCATAGATGTCTGCGTCCAGGACACCGACCTTCAGTCCCACGTCGCGCAGGCCAAGCGCCAGATTGATCGCAGTGGTGGATTTGCCGACGCCGCCCTTGCCGGAGGCGACTGCGATGATGTGCTTGACGCCCGGAACACCGGAGGGACCGGCCGGAGCATGACCATGGGGGCGCGCGCCGCCTGCGGCGGGAGCTGGAGCCGGCCGGGCACCCTGCCCGCCGCCGGCCCGTTCGGCGGTGAGCGCGATCATGGCGGAGGTGACGCCGGGCACCGCCCGCACCGCCTCCTCGGCCTGTTTGCGGACCGGCTCCCAGGCTTTGACTGCGGCGGCATCCACACTGAGCGAGAAGAAGACCTTGCCGTCGCCAACGACGATGTCCGACAGCACGCCCGCGTCGGTCAGCTTGCGCCCGTCTGGCGCGGCCACGGCCGCGAGGCGATCCAGAATCTGCTCTTTGGTGGGCGCCATTCGCGTGTCTCCGACCTGATTTGACCCCGTCTAGATAGGGCGGGTTGACGGGCGCGCACAAGCCGTCACATTGGCGCCCGATCAGGAAAGACGATCGCGGGATTGCGGCGGTCTATGGAGGAAAAAACGATGGCGAAGGTTGCGTTTCTGGGGCTGGGCGTCATGGGCTACCCGATGGCGGGGCATCTGAAGACCAAGGGTGGCCACGAGGTCACGGTCTATAACCGCACCTCGGCCAAGGCCGACAAATGGGCCAGCCAGTTCGGCGGCAAAAGCGCCAAGACCCCGAAGCAGGCGGCCGAAGGGCAGGATTTCGTCATGTGCTGCGTCGGCAACGACGACGATCTGCGGCAGGTCACGCTCGGGTCGGACGGTGCCTTCGCCGGCATGAAAAAGGGCGCGGTCTTTGTCGATCACACCACCGCGTCGGCCGAGATCGCCCGCGAATTGTACGATGCGGCCAAGAAGGGTGGCTTCGATTGCATCGACGCCCCGGTCTCCGGCGGCCAGGCCGGCGCGGAGAATGGCGTGCTGACGGTGATGTGCGGCGGCGATGCCGAGCCCTTTGCCCGCGCCGAGAAAGTGATTGCGGCCTATGCCCGCGCCTGCAACCTCATGGGATCGCCCGGTTCCGGCCAGCTCGCCAAGATGGTCAACCAGATCTGCATCGCCGGGCTGGTGCAGGGTCTGTCGGAAGGCCTGCATTTCGCCAAGAAATCCGGGCTCGACATCGAGAAGCTGATCGCCACCATCTCCAAGGGCGCCGCACAGTCGTGGCAGATGGAGAACCGTTACAAGACAATGGCGGAAGGCAAGTTCGATTTCGGCTTTGCCGTCGACTGGATGCGCAAGGATCTCGGCATCTGCCTTGCGGAAGCACGTCGCAACGGCGCACATCTGCCGGTCACGGCCCTCGTCGACCAGTTCTATTCCGAAGTGCAGAAGATGGGCGGCAAGCGCTGGGATACGTCGAGCCTCATCGCGAGGCTCGAACGCTGATCCGCAATATCGTCAGCACCGTCCCGTCGGACACTTCTGGTGCGTCATGGGTGTGGTCGGCGGCCGGTGGCCTGACGGCTGGGAATGTGACGGCGGCCGGCTGCCGCCGATACGGCCGATCCCGATACTGATCGACACCGGTGGCGCGCCGCTGACGCGCGGCGGCCCTCCCGGACCGAAGATGTCGTCGTCCGTCGGCGGACGCACGCCGCGCGGCGGACGCGATGTGACCCGCGTCGGCTTGACGGGCTCGGCCTTCTTGGGCGGCTCCACTTTCCGCGTCGGCGCTGGGCACGAGCATGCCGGCCCTGAAGCCGGCAGACTTGCAGGAATAACCGCAGGCGCGGGTGTCGGCGTATTGGCCAGACCCGGAATGCCGCGGGCCAGATTGGCCGATTGCGCCCGCAGTTGCGCCCGGTCGCGCATCTTTCGTGCGGTGGGCGCTAGATCGCTGTTTGGATAGCGCTCCAGGAACGCCTGATAGGCCAACGGCGTGTTCACCGTCACGGCCGTATACCACGTCATCATTTCGCGCCGTCGCTCGAGCAGGCCGCGGACGCGCGGAGAAAAAGCGGTCGAAGCGTATAGCGAGAGGAATTCCTCATAGGCGTCAACCTCATCCTCCAGAATAACGAGGTCGAAAGCATCCTGTGGCGAACGTCCCTGCAATTGCTTGCGCCAGAACCCCGCAGGCTTCGCGGCGCTGGCTGCAGCTCCGATCGTCTCCGTGCGCACGGGGCCGCCGGACGCGACCTTCGCAGAGGGCGATCCGAAGAAGGAAAAGTCGGAGGTCAGCGATGAACTCTCCCACGGCGTCTGTCGTCCCTCCGTGGTTTTATGCACGTCGAGCCGGATGCGCTTGAGCGCCTGCTCGATGGGAAGATTTGGTTCGCGTGCGATCTGGATCAGGGCGGCCGTAAACGGCGAATTATCGCCGGCGCCGTCGAGCGCCTCCATGCCGGGTGCTGTCGCATAAGACACGATCGAACCTGTGGGCGCGTCGACAATCGCAAGCCCTCTTCCCGTCGTCTTGCTGATCGAGGAGAACGGGTTATTGCGGCAGGCATCGAGAATGACGATACGCGTCCGGCTTGGCGCCGAGGCGAGCGCCGACATCACGTCGGCAAGACGCACGGCTTCGATGGCGACGTCGGATTCACGCTCGATCCTGGCGTCGACCGGAACCAGATAATTCTCGCCTTCGATCTGCAGACCGTGCCCCGCGAAATAGACCAGCGCCACGGTGTCCGGCCCTTTCAGCACGACTTCGGCCGCGAAATCGCGCAAGGCGCGCCGCATTTCGGATTGCGACAGATCCGGCCGCGACACGACATCAAATCCGGCTGCGACAAGCAGCTCGGTCATCGCCTTGGCGTCATTGGCGGGGTTCGGCAGAACTGTAACGGTCTTGTAATCGGAGTTGCCAATCACCAGCGCAATGCGGGATTCGGCGCTGGCTGACGCGTGCCAAAGCAGCAATCCGGTCAGCCCGAGAAGCATTCCAAGCGGACGGCACCACATGGGAATTCTCCCTCGTATCCGGCGGCAATCACAACATTTCCAGTAATCGGTGGCGGCGACAGGACCCCGACAATCCACACCGCGATACTGTTAAAGACTATGCCGATGGCGTAAACTGCGGAAAGTCACTTTTCAGTGCTTGAAGGGTCGCGATCGGGTTAACCCGACCGCGACCCTTGAGCCTTATACGCCATCAGCGGCGGAATGAGCGGCCGAAGCTACCGGCATTTTGCTGGAACGACTGCCGCTGGAACGACTGCTGCTGGATCACCGGTCGCTGCGTCACCGGCCGCTGGATCGCGACATCGCGGCGGATTTGAATATTGTTGTTCAGGTTCGGCTGCACCACGCGCGGCTGCGCCTGGATCCTCGGGGTGACCACACCAGTATTGCCGTTGGATCCAACCCGATTGATCACAGGCGCCCTGTTGGTGTTTGCGGGCAAAGTCGTGACCCTCGGATCGTTCGGCAGTCTGGTGACCACACCCGTGTTCTTGTTGACGGCGCCCTCACCCGGTTTCGGCAGCGTCACCACCTGACCATTATTGGGCAGCCGGTTGCCGACACCGTTCGGATTCGGAAGCGTCGTCACCTTGCCGGTCTGACCATTCTGGTTGTTTTGACCATTCTGCGGGAACGGAATGACCGGACCATTCGGCTTCACGACTGGGCCGTTGTTAACACCACCAGCCGGAGTGTTCTGCCCGTTCGGCACATTCACAATCGGACCGGTCTTGATGCCGCCAGCCGGACCGTTCTGACCGTTCGGCACATTCACAATCGGACCGGTCTTGATGCCGCCAGCCGGACCGTTCTGACCGTTCGGCACATTCACAATCGGGCCGGTCTTGATGCCGCCAGCCGGACCGTTCTGACCATTCGGCACATTCACAATCGGACCGGTCTTGATGCCGCCAGCCGGACCGTTCTGACCGTTCGGCACATTCACAATCGGGCCGGTCTTGATGCCGTCGTTCTTCGGGAAACCAATCACTGGGCCGGTCCTGTTGTCATTCTTCGGGAAGCCGATGATCGGGCCAGTCTTGACGTCGATCTTCGGCGCGACCGGCAGCGAGACCAAGCGCGGACGCTCGAGCAGCTTCTTTGCATTGCCCGCAAAGTCGCCGTTGCCGTGCTTCGAGAGGAATGCCTTGTAGGCATCGGCCGAGTTGATCTTGGTGGCCTTGTGCCACGCGATCATCTGCAGGCGCTGCGACAACAGGCGGCGGATGCGGTCGCACAGCGGGTGCGTCGGATAGATGCGCACGAACTCTTCGTAGTATTCGACGGAATCTTCCGCCACCACCACCTCATAGGCCTTCTCCACTGAACGCGTCGCAAGCTGTGCGACCGCAACCTTTTCAGGCAGGACGGCCGGCGCAGCGGCAACGTTGGCGTTCGGATCAGCGGTGAAGAAGACGAAGTCGCTGGTCAGCGAGGAGCTTTCCCACGGCATCTGCTTGGTGTCGGTCGCCTCGGCGACCAGCACGCGCACGCGCTTGAAAAGCTGCTCAATGGGAAGATTCGGCTGCTTCACCGTCCGGATGAACGCTGCCGTATAGGGGCTATGCTGGCCGGCGCCGTCGAAGGCTTCCGTGCCCGGCGCCGTCGCATAGGCGACAATCGAACCTGCGGGGGCATCCACGATGGCGAGGCCCTTGCCACCCGCCTCGCCAAGCGCCGAGAATGGATTGTTGCGGCAAGCATCGAGAATGACGATGCGCACGCGGCTCGGCGCAGTTTCCAGCGCCTGCATTACGTCGGCGAGGCGCACGGCCTGTTCGACGACATCGGTTTCCTTCTCGATCTTGGCGTCAACGGGAACCAGAAAGTTCTCGCCGTCGACCTGCAGGCCGTGACCGGCATAGTAAACCAGCGCCGCCGAATTCGGACCCGACTCGACGATGCGCGCGCTGAACTCGCTCACCACCTGCTTGAGCGTGTCGCGATCCAGATCGAAGGCCATAACAACTTCGAAGCCGGCAGTGTTGAGAAGTTGCGCCACTGCCTTGGCGTCATTCGCCGGATTGGGCAGCGCCTTGACGGTCTGGTAGTTCGAATTGCCGATCACCAGAGCCAGGCGACGTTCCTTCGGGCTTGAGGCGAGGGCCGGACCCTGGCTCTGCAATGATGCGGTGCGTAGTGCGGCGGGATTGGCCGGGCTCGTGACGTTGGCCGCGACGGTGCGGCCGGACGAAATCTGGGCGGCCGCGGGCGTCTGCCAGAGGCAGAATGCTGCGGCGATCAGGGCAAACAGCCTCAATGCAAAACCTGTCCTCGACATGACGTTCTCCAGGGTGTGGATGGCATTCATCCAATGCCTCGGGAGTTCGTCGCGCGCGCCGCAGGACGGGTTCAGATGCGGGGGCAGCCACGCCGGCCCCGCCCTATCCTGATACCTTTTTGAAGGGCTTAGGCCGTGGCGCTGGGACGCGCTGCCAGAGCCCGATGCCAGCGGGCCACATGTGCCATCTCTGGCGGCACAGCGAGCTTCGCAGGCTTCAGGAAATCCAGGGTCACAAGGCCCGTGATATCGGCGACCGAGAAATCGTCCCCGGCCACGAAAGGCCGCCCCGCAAGCTCCCGGTCCAGCAAAGTCAGAAACTCCATCACGCGTGGCTTGTTAGCCTCTCCCCATTCTGTGATCTGGGGGACCTCCATCTCCTTCATGCCGGGATGCAGGTGGCGGAATACGGCCTGGATCGGGAGATAGAGATTGAACTCGAGCCGCCGTTGCCACATTTCGACCAGCGCCATACTCCGGGCGTCGCGGCCGAACAGAACCGGCTTCGGCTGGATCGCCTCGAAATAGCGGCAAATGGCGATCGACTCGGTAAGGATCGTGCCATCGTCCAGGACCAGGACCGGGAGGCGCTGCAGCGGATTGATGGCGGTGAATGCCTCGGATTTGTGCGCCTGGGCGCCCAGATCCACCGGCTCGAGCGGCACGCTGATCCCCTTTTCGGCGAGAAAGATGCGTACGCGACGCGGATTGGGCGCGCGGCCCCCGTCATAGAGTTTCATGCCCTCACCTTTGCGTTAACCCGCGGTTTTACCTTTTAGTTAAGGTTGCCCTTAAGGATTTTGGGAGAGTTTAGCCTGACGTCCGGCGTAACTGCGTATCCCATATGACGAGTACTGCGACCGATCAGCGCCAATTCCTGATGTCCAAACGCCGGCGCGCTGCGGCGCAACGCGTGCGGGACGCCCGCGACCGGCTGACTTCGACCACCGGCACGCGGCCGGTCTTCGATTACGAGTTGCTGCGACTGTTCGCGCAGAACCGTATTTCCGCCTCGCTGGTCATTCTGCTCCTTGTCGGCATGGTCGGCCTGCTGTCCAGCCTCTGGACCGGCGCCCTCACCGCCGGCATCTGGACCGCCAGCGTCCTTCTTATTCACTTCGTCATCGTCGCGAAGTGCCGGAAATTCCTCGCCACGCCGCAAGCCGACATCAACATCAGGAAATCGCGGCTCGGTTTCATCACGCTCGACTTGTTCTTCGGCCTCGCCTGGATGTTCAATCTCATCCAGCCCGTCGGTGTCAGCGAAAGCACCGGCACTTTCATGCTGTTCGTGATGCTGCTGGTGGTGGCGGTCTCGAGCATGCTGGCCTGGAGCGTGCCCATCGCCGTATTTGCCTCGACCGTGCCGGTCACGGCCGCAGTGACGGTCAATTTTGCGATGCGCGGTGATCTGCACAATTACATCCTTGCCGTGATGGCAGTGACGGCGCAGGGTTATTTCCTGTTGCTCGCCTATCGGCTGTATTCGTCGGCTTTGGCCACGCTGCAGGCACGGGCGGAAAAGGACATGCTGATCGGCGAGCTTGAGCAGGCGAAGGCGATTTCCGACGAAGCGCGTAGCCGTGCAGAAGCCGCCAATATCTCAAAATCGCGCTTTCTGGCCCAGATGAGCCACGAGCTGCGCACGCCGCTCAACGCCATTCTCGGATTTTCGGAAGTGATGAAATCGGAGATTTTCGGTCCGCATTCCGTCCCGGCTTACAAGGACTATGCGAACGACATTCATACCTCGGGGCAGCACCTGCTCGGCCTGATCAACGAGATCCTCGATCTGTCGCGGATCGAGGCCGGCCGCTATGAGCTGAATGAGGAAGCGGTTCCGCTGGCCGCCGTGGTCGAGGATTGTCATCATCTAGTGAAACTGCGCGCCAAGAACCGCAACATCACCATCCATGAAGTGTTCGAGCAGGACCTGCCGCGCGTCTGGGCCGACGAACGGGCGCTGCGCCAAGTCTGTCTCAACCTTCTGTCCAACGCGATCAAGTTCACGCCCCAAGGCGGCGAGATCTGGATCAAGGTCGGCTGGACTGCGTCCGGCGGGCAATATTTCAGCGTGAAGGATACCGGCCCCGGCATTCCGGAGGACGAAATCCCGGTGGTTCTGGCGTCGTTCGGTCAGGGTTCGAATGCGATCAAGTCTGCCGAGCAAGGCGCCGGTCTCGGCCTGCCGATCGCCAAGAGCCTGGTCGACCTGCATGGCGGCACATTCACCCTGAAGTCGAAATTGCGAGTGGGCACCGAGGTGATCGTCGCCTTGCCGCCCGAGCGCGTCATGTCGGCGCTGGCGCCCTTGGCCGAACCCGCACCGGCCTTGCAGCCGGAAAATCCCGCGGCGCCGCAGACACCGGCGGCGTCACCGGCGGATCGCATGGGCGCCCGCAAAAAAACCGCATCCCTGATCGCCGGTATGCGCGGCAACTAATCGCGCAACTCGGCTGCAGGCGACTTGCGCACACGGTCACACACGCCGGTTCGGCCAAAACCGAAACCGGGTGCCGCGGCGAGGTGCGCATTGCCTTTGGCGCCCGCATCCTTATGTTGCAGACGAGTCCCGCAGCCTGGCCCGGCAATGTCAGACATCCTCACGCCCTGCAATAAAATCTGCGTCCTTGACCCGCAGACCGGCCTGTGCCGCGGCTGCGGCCGCAATGGCGCGGAGATCGCGGCGTGGACCGGCATGAGCAACGACGAACGCGCGCGCGTAATGGCGCTGCTGCCAGAGCGCCTCTCCGCGCTCGGCGCTGCGGCAACCTCTGCGCAGTGAGGTTGCCTTCGTGCGTCACCGCCTCCTCTGGATTCTCCTGGCCGGGCTCGCGCTGTCGGCGGTCATTCTGATCGTGCGGCACGAACAGGGAACCGTCGGGGCCCTCAGCACCGACGATTTCGCCTCTCTCGCGGTCAAACTTGCCTTTCTGGTTTTCCTCAGCGGCACGGTGCTGATGCTATTCCGGGAGAGTTTCTGGAAAGCGTTTCAGGCGGTGATTTTCTGGGTCGTGGCCGCGCTGATACTCGCACTCGGTTACACCTACCGTTTCGAGCTGCGTACGGCTTACGAACGGGTGATGGCGGAGCTGGTGCCCGGCTATACCGCAACGCAAGGCCGCACGGTGGAGATCGCGCGCGGGCGCGCCGGCGAATTCAGCATCATGACGCAGGTCAATGGCGGCCGCATCCCGATGATCCTCGACACCGGCGCCAGCGCCGTGGTGCTGACCCAGGACGCCGCGAAGGCGGCCGGCCTGCCGCTGGAAGTGCTTACATATAATGTCAATGTCGACACCGCGAATGGCCGCACACAAGCCGCGTCCGTCACACTTGATCGCCTCGCGGTCGGCGGACTGGTCGAGCGCTCGGTGCCCGCCCTGATCGCGCGGCCGGGCCAGTTGAAGACGAGCCTGCTCGGCATGAGCTTCCTGAATCGTCTGGAAAGCTGGGAAGTGCGCGGCGACAAGCTGATCATGCGCGGCTATCCCTAGAGCGCGATTCGCAAGAGTGGATACCGGTTTTTCGCAAATCGCACGACAGACCAAGATGATCAGATCAGGCCGATCACGAAGCGCAAGCCGATCAGCAGCAGAAAAATCCCGAACGCGATCTCAAGCTTGCGCTTTGACAGCGCATGCGCGATGCGGGCGCCAAGCGGCGCTGTCAGCGACGTCACCGGAGCCATCAGGACAAAGCCGATCAGCGAGACATAGCCGACCGACAAGGGCGGCATCAGCGACTGATGCTGCAAGCCCGCGAGGATGAAGCTCAGCGTCCCGGTGATCGAAATAAGAACGCCGGCACCCGCTGACAGCCCGATCGCGGTTAGGATCGGCTGGCCATAGAGCGTCAGGATCACAGTCGACACCGCGCCACCGCCCACGCCCATTAATGACGAATAGAGCCCAATGACGAGACCGTAGGCCGTCATAAGGACGTGTCCCCTTGGCAATTCCCGGTCAAGCATCCAGCCCGCGGTGCCGAACAGAAAACGGAGGCCCAGTAATGTCGCCACGACGACGAAGGCCGCCTTGAACACCGCCGGCGGCGCCACCGCGGCGATCAAGCCGCCAATGACGACGCCGGCGATAATCGGCAAGGCCCAGCGGCGCAGGATGTCCACCGGCAGATTGCCGAGCTTGCGGTGGGCGCGGAACGATCGGATGGAGGTCGGGATGATGATGGCGAGCGAGGTGCCGACGCAAAGCTGCATGCGCACCTCGTCCGGCACCTGCATCAGCCGGAATACCTCGTAGAGCACCGGTACGATCACCGCGCCGCCGCCGACGCCGAACAGGCCCGCCAGCAATCCGGTGGCGATGCCGCCGACAATGATCATCGCGGCGAACAGGGCAAGATCGCCCGCTGGCATTCCGAACATGGTCGCGCTCCGGATGTCCCGTCCGGAGGAACGGGTCAGGCCGCAGCGATGTGCGTCAATTCGGCGGGCCTGTCCACGATCAGGTCCAGCGCTTCGCGCAGGACAGCTATGCCGGCGCCCGGCTTCATCGCGTTGACCGAAAGATGACGCCGGAAGGCGCGCGCGCCCGGCACTGCGCGGAACGCGCCGAGGATATGGCGGGTGATGGCGTGCAACCGCACGCCCCGTGCCAGTTCGCGCTCGATATATGGAAAGAAGGCCGCGAGGGCCGCCTTGACCGACGGGAACGGCGCGGCCTCCCCGAACAAATCCGGATCGACGGCCAGCAAGCGCCACGGCTCCTGATAGGCGGCGCGGCCCATCATCACGCCGTCGACATGATGCAGATGTTCCCGCGCTTGCGCGAGATCGGGGATGCCGCCATTGATGGCGATCATAAGATCAGGATGTCTGCGCTTCAGGCGATAGACGCGATCATAGTCGAGCGGCGGGATATCGCGGTTCTCGCGCGGCGACAACCCCTCGAGCCAGGCCTTGCGCGCATGGACGATCAGGGCGTCGACGCCGGCCGCCTTCACTTTCGCAGTCAGCGTGTCGAGCGACTGCTCGGGATCCTGATCGTCAATGCCGATGCGGCATTTCACGGTGACCGGGATCGACACCGCGGCCTTCATTGCCGCAACGCAGTCCCCGACGAGATCAGGCTCCGCCATCAGGCAGGCGCCGAAGCGCCCTTCCTGCACGCGGTCGGACGGGCAGCCAACATTGAGATTGATCTCGCAATAGCCGAATTCGGCGCCAATGGCTGCGCATTGCGCGAGCTGCTTGGGATCGGAGCCGCCAAGCTGCAACGCCACCGGATGCTCCTCCGCATCGAACGACAGCAGCCGCGCGCGCGGGCCGAACAGCACCGCGCCGGTCGTCACCATTTCCGTATAGAGCAGCGCCCGGCGCGTGAGCAGGCGGTGGAAGAACCGACAGTGCCTGTCAGTCCATTCCATCATCGGCGCGACTGAAAATTTTCTGTCTAAGCCATTCATATTCCTGGCTATTTTTGTCTCCAATGTGTCCGCCATGCAACCATGTAATTGGACCGGCTGAGAAATTACGCGCGCCGCAGCTTCCACCTTGCTTGTTATTGCTCAAACTTGCCGAAAACATCCACTCCTGAGCCTTGAGTGCACACATAGTGCATACGAATCAAGGCCGGAATGCACACAGCTGCCACGGCGCTGCTGGTCGTGGCCGCAACATAGGCACTGTCTACGCCGATGACCGACCGATCTGAAGGTTTGGACAGCCCGCCGCCGCGGGTGGCCGGCTTCGACAATTGTCGAAGGCAGGTCTAAGACCTCAGCCGAGAACAAATAGCTTCAAACCGGAGCGATGTGGACCGCCTTGTGCGATAATCCGGACACCCTGGCTTACTTGTCTCTCAACGCAATTTTTTTTGCACTACTCTTACGTTT